>OUNM010967974.1_pt1 | contig 20119 bp, 18 predicted proteins | sample 1769961 | NCBI WGS metagenome assembly OUNM01 (sample SAMEA3914820, study PRJEB12502) | metagenome | biome: forest; material: soil | place: USA | collected 2012-03-12 | depth 0.3 m
CATCACGTTCAAGAACGGCGAGCGGATCGACTGCGACATGGAGCGCTGCCAGAACGAGCGCAACTGGCTCATCCAGATCGCCGAGGATCACGAGCCGGAGGGCATGAAGAAGCTGACCGGCACGACCAAGACGAAGTAGCCCGCGAGGATGCCGAAAACGGTCGGCGTCGGCGGCAATGTTGTGCTGAACGGGTCGCTCTGTTGATAATACGTCGAGAACCTGGAGGAGACGTAGGGCGCCGCCGTTCCTGGTCCCCCGACGGACGCTACCGCAGCCGGATAAGCGACCTCCATTCCGTTCGTGGCCTGGTAGATGGAAACGAACCCTCTCGCGCGCTGGCCGTCGACCGATCGGATGAACCGGGAGACGAGCCGTGTCCGGCCGGTCCAAGTACTGAGCGGCGGCTCCAACGGCGAATAGCCGAGAACGACGATTCGCCCTAGCCCATATCCACGCTCGATCTCCAGCGCGGTTCCTCCCTCCCAACGGATGGTTGCGCCGGGTGCGGGGCTGTCGGGAGTAAGCACGGTGAAAGGGCCGGGCGCATCCGCATCTGCCAGGTTCGAGAGTTCCGGACTCTTGCTTAGCGTTTTCGGCCGCCAACCCCGGCCGGGTAGAAGGGATGCCCAACGGCGATCTTCTAGGATTGGGGCGGAAGCGCCACCAAAAAAGAGCAGCGCGCCGCCGCTCAGGGCATAGTCTTTCAACGCGCGGACCGCCCCGTCCGATAGCCGCTCGGCTCCGGGTCCCAGGATAACCACATTACTGGTCCGATAGGCGGCCGGTCGGTCGGGGGCGTCCTCCGGAGTAACGTAAGCATCGCGCGTGGTATAGGTCTGCTTCCCGTCCTGCAGCTTTCGCAGAAATCCCAAGCCTCCGTTGTCGTCGCCGATGAGCAGAACCGATCCGGTGGCCAAGTCATTCGCGGGCGGAACGGCAATCGTCTTGCGGGTGACGTCGCCGTGATCCGTCTCAAGCGTAAAGACCAGTTCGCCCCACTGGGAGTCGGGCAGCGTCAAAAGCTTCTTTCGCGCCCCTCGCGGCAGTTCTACGGGGTAGGAGGTCTCTCCGGATTCCCCCGTAACGCGCACCGCGCCTCGAGCGTCTGGACCATCGTTCTCAAGGAGCACAGTGATCGCGGAGGTATCCGCCGTCGGCCCAGAGAACGTATTTTGTAGCTCCATCCGTAGCGGATCTGCCGCCCATGCGGTGACGGCAAAGAGGACCGAACCGAGAATAAGCAGACTTCGTAGGGGCTTCATCGTGGACCTGAGAAGATAGCGAGGTGACGGGGCCACGACGCATTTTCGTGCGGAAAATCCGGGCACTGGGACTTTTGGCGCATTCTTTCTCTATGAACCCACTGTCGCCCCATGAAATTCGTGTCGCTACCATCCTCGAAGCCGCCCCTTTGGAAGGCGCCCGTAAACCGGCCTACCGATTGAGGCTTGATCTTGGTGAGTTGGGAGAACGTGTTAGTAGCGCGCAGCTTACCGTTCACTACAAACCTGCGGATTTAGTTGGGAAACAGGTCTTCGCGGTAGTTTCGTTCCCACCCAAGCGAATTGCCGGGTTCGTTAGCGAGTGCCTCGTCCTGGGGGTAGATGCTCCTGAAGGCGGAGTAGTCTTGCTGGTGCCGGATAAGCCGGTCGGGAATGGAACGGAAGTGTACTGACGTAGTGCCGCCCTCCATGCCGCATCTCCACTTGGAACGCCGGCTTCTCCAGCCGAAGTCCAACGCCCATAATTAGGGCATGATCTCCCCCGAAACCGTGGAAGCCATCCTCGCCCCGCTCCGCGAGTCCACGGAAACCGGCTATGCCCTCCGCCGGCAGGCAATGGCCGCCCTCGATACTCTCCCCGGCTACGACTGGAGCGGCATCTACCGCCTCGAAGGCGACACCCTCCACCTCGACGCCTACGTCGGCGCCGCCACCGACCACACCGAAATCCCGGTGGGCCGAGGCGTCTGCGGGACCGCCGTGGCCGAGGACGCGAACCAAGTGATCGACGATGTTCGCGAACTCTCCAACTACCTCTCCTGCTCCACCTTCACCCGCAGCGAGATCGTGGTGTTGATCCGGGATGGGGACAAGGTTCTGGGCCAGATCGACATCGACGGTCACACCGTAGGGCAGTTCGACGCCTCGGACGAAACGATGCTTGAGGCCATGGCCGGCATACTTGCCGGAAGCTGGTGGTAGGCGATGCTGTCGTTCGAAGATTGGCTGCCGGTGTTGAGCCCGGATCTCCATGAGTCCGTGAGGTGGCTCTTTTCGGAGGGCCCGGATCTCATTCAAACCGGAAACTTTGAAAGAGGTCTTCTCTGCCAGTTTGCCTCTCCAAATGAAACCGTTGAGCCTCTTATCGTCTCGGCGGAAGAGTGCTGTCTGCACTGGGGTGCCTGGCGTGATGAGCCACTCCAAGGGGAGGGATGGCAAGCGAGAAATGCGGCCATGCGGACAGTAAGAAAACTCAAACTCATTCAGCGAGGCGAACTCTTGCGCCTGGAGGGATACCGTAAGGACGGCAGACGGTTGCTTACCATGCTGGAACCCCAGGATCGCGCAACGAAGAAAACGGCGGAAAGCGCACTAAACCGAACCGTGCCGAAGGTATGGATCACTCACTGGCTCGAAGGCAAATCGGAAGCTCCCATCGGTTCGTATCCTTTTTGAGAGAAGGACCCAGGCAGTTCGTTCAGAATAGGACATGGCGTCGTACGACGTAGTCGTGGTCGGAGCGGGTCACGCGGGAGTCGAAGCGGCTCTTGCGGCCGCTCGCATGGGCCAGCGCGTCGCTTGCGTCACCCTTCGCGCCGACCGAGCGGGCTACCTTCCCTGCAACTGCTCCATCGGCGGCCCCGCGAAGGGCCACCTCGCCCGCGAGGTCGACGCCCTGGGCGGCCAGATGGGCGTGGCTACGGATATCGCCACCACGCACCTCCGCCGCGTCGGCACCGGCCGCGGACCCGCCATCCAGACCCTTCGCGCCCACGTCTGCAAGGATCTCTATCCGCGCACCATTCAGGCGGCCTTGAGCGACGAGCCGAATCTCGACCTGATCGAATCGACGGTCACCCACATCGGTATGGAGGGCAACCGCGTCACCGGCGTTTGGCTCGGTGACACCTTCGTTCCCTGCCGCTCCGTCGTCATCACCACCGGTACTTTCCTCAACGGAGTCTGCCACGAAGGCCGTACCAAGACCCAAGCCGCCCGCCGCGGAGACGCGCCCAGCGTCGATCTCGCCGCCTGGATGCGCTCGCTTGGTCTTCGGATGCTCCGATTCAAGACCGGTACCCCTCCGCGCATCGGCATGTCGACCGTCGATTTCACGCGATGTGAGGAGACCCCCGCCGAGGAGGATGCCGGTCCCTTCTCTTTCCGTAACGCCCGACCCGCAGTCAAGCGTCCGCTCCACCCCTGCTGGCAGACCCGGACCACGCCGTTCACCCACGACGTTGTCCGCGAGAACCTCGGCGAGAGCGCAATGTACGGCGGCCGGATCGAAGGAACCGGCCCGCGTTACTGTCCAAGCGTCGAAGATAAGGTCGTCCGCTTCTCCGAGAAGGAGAGTCACCCGGTTTGGCTGGAACGGGAGACGTGGGACGGCGAATCGATCTACGTCCAAGGCCTCTCCACTTCCCTGCCCGCCTGGGTCCAGAAAGAGATTCTGAAGACGATCCCGGGGCTAGAAGTGGCCGAAATGCTCGTTCCAGGCTATGCCGTCGAGTACGACGTCGCCGACCCCCAAGGTCTCACTCCCGCGCTGATGAGCAAGGCGGCGGACGGTCTTTTCCTGGCTGGCCAGCTAAACGGCACCAGCGGGTACGAAGAGGCCGCTGCCCAAGGAATCGTCGCCGGCATCAACGCTGCCCTCTTCGCCGCCGGTGAGCCGCCCGCCATTTTTCCGCGCGCCGAGAGCTTGCTTGGCGTGATGATCGACGACCTCGTGACGAAAGGCGTGGACGATCCCTACCGTATGCTCACCGCCCGCGCGGAGCATCGTCTGTTGCTGCGCCACGATAACGCCGACCGCCGTCTAACCCCCCTGGGCCGGTCAGTAGGTCTGGTGCAAGACGAGCAATGGACCATCTTCTCCGAAAAGGTCGAGGCGATCGCGGCGGGCAAGAAAGTCTTAGGTGAGGCAACCTTCTCTTCCGCCGACAACCCCGTCCTCGCCACCTTCGACGAACCGCCCCTTTCCACCCGCGTCTCGATAATCGACTTCATGCAACGCCCCGGGATCGACGTGGCCAAAGCCATCGAAATCGCGACGGCTTCCGGAAAGTCGATCGAGGTTTCCGAAGATCGGGCCGTCCGCGAGGCGCTCCGATTGGAGGCAGTTTACGGGGGATATCTTGAGAAGGAGTCGAAGATGGCCGAAGAAGCCCGCCGCATGGAAGGCCGCACGGTGCCTTCCGATTTCGACTACAACTCCATCGTCAGCCTCAGCCACGAAGGAAGAGAGAAGTTGGCGCGGGTTCAACCCACCACCCTTGGCCAAGCATCGCGGATTCCCGGGGTGCGGCCGACAGACGTGGCTTTGCTTGCCGGATATCTTCGGAGCGCCGAGTAACACTCGGCCGAAGGGTGACGCTCTCGCCGAGTGCTACTCGGCGCTCCAATATATAATGCCCCCGTGCGCCGCTACCTGTCCCTCCCCCTCGTCGCCCTGGCCGCCATCGCCGCCGCGAAGGTCACGTCGCCGGAAAAGCAGTTTGGCCACATCATCGGGGCGGACTACGAACTGCCAAACTACGCCGACCTGACGGCTTACTGGAAGAAGCTGGACAAGGAATCCGACCGGATGAAGCTCGTCTCCATCGGCAAGACCGAGGAGGGGCGGGACCAGTTGATGGCGATCGTATCCTCGCCCAGCAACCTGAGGAAGGCGGAGTATTACCGAAACATCGCGAAGCGACTCGCCCTCGCGAAGGGCTTGACCGAGGAGGATGCCCGCAAGCTGGCGAAGGACGGCAAGTCGATTGTCTGGATCGACGGCGGGCTCCATGCGAATGAAGTTCTCGGCGCACAACAGCTCATGGAAACCCTATATCAGGTCCTGAGCCGAGACGACCGCGAGACGAAGAACATCCTCGACAACTGCATCATCCTTTTCGTCCATGCCAACCCGGACGGGATGGATCTGGTTTCCAACTGGTACATGCGGGAGAGGGACCCGAAGAAGCGCAGCACCGGAGACCTGCCCCGGCTCTACCAGAAGTACATCGGCCACGACGACAACCGCGACTTCTACATGGGCAGTCAGAAGGAGACGGAGAACATGCTCCGCATCCAATACCGCGAGTGGTTCCCGCAGATCATCTACAACCACCACCAGACCGGACCCGCCGGCGCGATCATCTACTGCCCACCCTTCCGCGCCCCGTTCAACCACAACGTCGATCCCCTCGCCACCGCCGGCACCGATCTCGTCGGCCAAGCGATCCACAACCGGTTCATCGTGGAGGGAAAAGGCGGCGCGGTCCGGCAAGGCGGCGCGTCGTATTCCTCATGGTGGAACGGCGGCCTGCGCACGACGGCCTATTTCCACAACATGATCGGCATCCTCACGGAAGCCATCGGAAATCCCACCCCCACCAATGTCCCGTTCATCGCCAGCCGCCAAGTCTCGAACGGCGACCTCCTCCTCCCGGTTCCCGCCGGCGAGTGGCATTTCCGTCAGTCGATCGATTATTCGGTAAGCGCCAACTACGCGGTTCTCGACCTTGCCTCCCAACGGCGCGAGGAGTTCCTTTACGGGATCTATCGGATGGGGCGAAACTCGATCGAGCGAGGATCGAAGGACACCTGGACACCTCGCCCGAAGTGGGCGGAAAAGGGGAACGAGGCGATGGAAGCCATGACGAAGGATCCCGCGATGCGCGACGCGCGGGCCTACGTGATCCCATCGGACCAGAACGACTTCCCTACTGCCGTCAAGTTCGTCAACACGCTGTTAAAGAATGGCGTGGTGGTAGATCGGGCGACTGCGGCGTTTTCCGCCAACGGCAAATCGTATCCCGCAGGTTCGCTCATCGTCCGTTGCGACCAGGCGTTCCGCCCCCATATCCTCGACATGTTCGAGCCGCAAGATCATCCGAACGACATCCCCGTTCCGGGCGCAAACCCGATCCCGCCCTACGACTCGGCGGGGTGGACGCTTGCCTTCCAGATGGGCGTGGTTTTCGACCGCGTGCTGGAGAAACTGGATGTGGCAGAAGAGGAGGTAAGCGAGGTGATGAAAGCCCCATCCGGCTTGGCGAGCGGTGGAGGCGGTTATCTCACCTTTAGTCCCCTCCAGAACGACTCATTTACCCTTGCCCAACGCGCCCTCGCTTCGGGCGCAGCAATTGCCCGATTTCCCACCGGCGAGTTCGTCGTCCCCACCACGCCGAGTCTTGAGGCGGCAGCTAGGGATTTGGGGATTAAAGCAAACCTTTCGAACTCTGAACTCATCGGCGTCCACACCCTAAGGCCCGTTCGAATCGGCCTCTGGGATCGCTACGGCGGCAGCATCGAATCCGGCTGGATCCGTTTCATCCTCGACAAATTCGAGATCCCCTACAAACTCGTCTTCGCCAACGAACTCGACGCCGGCAATCTGAAGGATAAGTTCGACGTCCTGATCTTCCCCAACGGTGCCGGCTTCGGCGCGGGTGGCCGCGACCGAACGCCCGACAACATCCCCGACGAATACAAGGCAACCCTCGGCTCCACCTCCGCCGCCCGAACCGCGCCAAAGCTAAAGGAGTTCATGGAAGCCGGGGGCTCGGTCATCGCGATCGGCAGCGCGACCAACCTCGCCACCGCCCTCAAACTCCCGGTGGAGAGTGCACTAGTCGATGCCGACGGAAAGCCGCTCCCAAGGGCCAAGTACTACGTCCCCGCCTCCGTCCTCCAAGCCCAAGTCGATCCTTCGCTTCCCGTGGCCGCCGGGATGCCCGAGCACGCGGATTTTATGTTCGACAACAGCCCTGTTTTCCGCTTCAAAGCCGAGGCCGAAGCGGCAGGACTAAAGAAGATTGCCTGGTTCGACACCGATGCCCCGTTGCGCAGCGGCTGGGCTTGGGGGCAGGGTGCTTTGAAAGACGGAATCGCCGCCTTCACCGCCCCGGTAGGCGCCGGCACTTTCTACGCATTCGGCCCCGAGATCACGTTCCGCGCCCAATCGCATGGAACGTTCCGGCTCCTGTTTAACGCGATCTATAAATAGATCGACTCTTGACTGCGATGGTCTTGGGCGTTTCTTGGCGGCAAAGCCTGGGGGCCGAAGAGTTCCTCCGTTCGGTCTCTTCTAACCTGAGCCCCCGGGGCTCTCCTCGGCGTTACGTTGGGGAGAGTCCGGGGCCAGGAGTTTGCATGAATGCGCAAGCACCTAAGTCTAAAACCGGAGGGACTTCAACTGCGCCCCCGTCAGCCGCACCACCGGATAGGCATTCAGCCGCGCATCCGCGTACGGCGACCGATCGAACAGCCACCCCAGTCGTTCATTCTTCCCGGCGTTCGGGTTCTTCAAGAGCCAAGCCTCAAACTCCGCTTTCAGCTTAGAATCCTTCGCCAACATCGCATCGCCCACGGGCGCCATCGCGTAATCCTCGAAGTACTCCTTCTGCTCAAACACGTTGTTGAAGAGCCCCCATTTCAGAAGCGAGTCCGGCGCATCCGGCTCCAAAAGCTGCATTGCCAACCGTGAAACCGGGACGATAGCGGTGCCTTGGGGAAGAGTTCTCGTTTCGGTCACCGGGCGAACCGTGAAGGATGGCTGGAAGCGGCCTTCGAAAGGACGTGTGGCAAAGCGCACCCCCTCGAAACGATCCGTCGAAAAGGCATCTGTCACCGGCGCCTCCAAAATTCGAACCGGCAATCCATGCAGCCGAAGCCGGTCGATAACATCCGTCCAAGCCGCCGGGATCGCGTAACCCGCAGGCGCGACGCCGGAGGCACCCGGGAGATACTGGTCTTGAACCGTCGTCACCGTATCCACCGGCTCATGAACCCAAGCCGCCACCGGGCCACCCGCCGCCCCCGAGACGGTCGGGGTGTAGCGCCAGCCCAGGAAGGTGAAAGGTCTCTTTTCCGACGAAGGCTTCGAGGCGAAGATCACAGTCTCTCCCTCCTTCAACGGAGCATCTGCCGCACGGTTAAGCGCTTTCAATCTGCTCGCATTCTTCACCAAGAACGTCGAGGTGGCGACCAAGGTCTGATAGGTCGCTTCAACCCGCGTCCGGTAGTCCTTCAACATGTGGGTCTCGATCAGCATCGAAGGGCGTCCGAGCGCGGTGAAGTAGCCGTGGGTGTAGCGCGGAGTGAAGTCTTCGATCGTCAGCCCACGCCCGATATCGTTCCGGTCAACCTCGAAGTAGGGAGCGGTGAGAACACCCTTTCCGTCGTTCGCCAGCTTCACTTCGTCATAGAGACGACGCGAGAATTCAGCCGTCGCCGTCGGCAAGACGGGGCTCTGGGGAACGGATAGCATCGCTGAATAACGGTAGTCCGCGCCATCTGTGGTGTGATCGTCAAACAAGAAATCAGGCTGATAGCGGTGCAGCAAACCGAGCCAAGCCCGCGTCTCCGGAGCGTCCGCTTTCATATAGTCCCGGTTCAAATTCAGGTTCTGGCCCGTTGAACGCCAACCCATTTCCAGAGGGCCGTTCTGATTGATTCGGTTGTACTTCGACTTCCGCTCGTGCCCATCCACGTTGTAAACCGGGATCACAAGCCAGTTGGCCCCCTGGAACAACTCCTTATGCTTGCCCTCCAAAAGCATCCCCCGCGCCAGGATCAACGAGGCATCTTTCCCCTCGATCTCTCCCGCGTGGATTCCGTTATTGATGAAGATCAACGGGCGCGCCGATTTGGCCAGTGCTAGCGGAGTGAAATCCTTATGGGCGCTCATCACCAGGGCAATTATCGGCCGCCCCTCTGGGCTTGTGCCAAACCGCAGAACCTTGGCGTAGGGCGATCGCTTGGCGAGTGTCTCACAAAACGAAGCCGCCTCGGCATAGCTACCCGACTCGACAAAATGGCTCCGTTCGTACAGTAGGGTCAAGTCGTTGGGCGGCAGTAAAAACACGCCCTATTGTAGATGTGGCGCAGTCCTTCGTGCCTGCAAAACGTGCCCAGCACCGAAAGGCTGATAACCTATAACCATGAGCAACGTCGCCATCCCCTCTTGGACCGACCTCGCGCCGCTTCGGCTGCCCGTGGCCGACTACATCGCCTTCCGGCGGGACGGTTACCTGATCGTGAAGGGCCTGATTCCGGCGGACCACATCCAAGAGTTGCACGACCATTGCGACGATTTGCTGTCGGGCAAAGAGACCCTCAACGGCTACATCACCGCCGACACTAAGGAAGCCCGAGAAAAGGCGATTCTTCGGGTTCATCAGGGCCACGAGCGGCACGAGCTTTGGGAGCGATACCTCCTCCACCCTCACCTGCTCGACATCGTCCAAGCCCTCCAAGGGCCGGACATTCTCGCCCTCCAAACGATGCTTTTCACCAAGGCCCCGGGCTCCTTCGGCCAGGGTTTTCATCAGGACACCTATTACATCCCGACCTTCCCCGATTCGCTCATTGGCGCCTGGATCGCTATCGAGAAGGCGGACGAGGAGAACGGTTGCCTCTGGGTGTCGCCGGGCAGCCAGCACGAGCCGGTCTATCCGCCCGAGAGTGGCTACGGGTTTGGGCAGGTGGAACTCGCCGATATTCCCAAAGTCGCAAACGTCGGGGGCCACAGCAACGATGACGACGATGCCAAGAACACCCTGAAGCCGATTGCCGATCAGTACGGCGCGCGAGAAATCCCCGTCGTCCTAGACCCGGGCGATGTCGTTTTCTTCGGCGGCCACGTTTTCCATCGCTCCCTCCGCAACCGCGCCGAAGACCGGTACCGCCGCTCGCTGGTCAACCACTACTGCAACGCCCGAAGCTTCCTCACCTGGGGCGGAGGCAACGACCAACACATCCTCGCCCGCGGCAACACCCACCTCGGCTTCGCCCAACCCCGCTTCGGCACCCTTTGCGCCGCCAATAACCCCAACCGCTGCTCGGTTAGCGACGGCGGCGCCCAGATGAGCATGATGATGGGCATGCCCGACGGCCGGATGGATATCCAGCCGATGCCGGATAAGCCGCACGAGGATTGAGTTAGGGAGTTTTCAAGGGAAACTTGGCAAATCCTAAACCCAAATTTCCTAATCTCCTAACTCCCTACTTCTTCCCTTCCAGCGCCAGCTTCAACACCTGCTCCCCGTGCTTCACAAAATGCACGGAAAGCTTCTCCCGAATCTCCGGCGGGACATCCTCGAAGTAGTCCTTCCGATTCTGCTCCGGGAGAATCAGGGTCTCGACGCCCGCCCGGTGGGCGGCCAACACCTTCTCTTTAATTCCACCGACCGGCATTACGTTGCCCGCCAACGAGATCTCGCCGGTCATGGCCAAACGCCTCTTCACCGGTCGGCCCGTTAGCAACGAGGTCAGGGCCGTTAGCATCGTCACGCCCGCGCTCGGACCATCCTTAGGTACTGCGCCAGCAGGCACGTGGACGTGGATCTCCATGTCCTCGTAGAAGTTGTTCGGAATCCCCAGCCCTTCCGCGTGCGACCGAATATACGAAAGCGCCGCCGTAACCGACTCCTTCATTACGTCGCCAAGCTGCCCAGTGACAATCAGCCCCTTCTTGCCCGGCATCTTCGTGGTTTCGATAAACAACACGTCGCCGCCCACCGGGGTCCAGGCCAGACCTACCGCGATGCCGGGGACCATGTCTCGCTCCACGACCTCGTCATGCAGGAAGCGAGGGGAACCCAGCGCCGTCTCGATGAACTTGGGGTTCACCGTGATCTTCCGCTTGTGCCCCTCCGCGACCATCCGGGTCGCCTTCCGCACGACCGAGCCCACTTCCCGCTCCAGGTTACGGACGCCCGCTTCGCGGGTGTAGTGCCGAACCAGCTTCTGCACCGCTTCCCGCTGCCAAGCGATCTGCGCCGGACGAAGGCCGTGCTCTTCCACCTGCTTCGGAATCAGGTGCCGCACCGCGATTTCAATCTTCTCTTCTTCCGTGTAGCCGCTGAGCTCGATGACCTCCATGCGGTCTCGCAACGGTCCCGGAATCGTGTCGAGCCGGTTCGCCGTCGTGATGAAGAACACGCGGGAGAGATCGAACGGGACGTCCAGATAATGGTCGCGGAACGTCGAATTCTGCTCCGGATCGAGAACTTCGAGCAGCGCCGACGAGGGATCGCCCCGGAAGTCGTTGCCAAGCTTATCGATCTCGTCGAGAACGAACAAGGGATTGCTCGACTCCACCCGCCGCAGGTTCTGAATGATCTGACCCGGGAGAGCGCCGATGTAGGTCCGCCGATGGCCCCGAATCTCCGCCTCGTCGCGCATACCGCCCAGCGAGATACGGGCGAACTTCCGTCCAATCGCGTTCGCGATCGACCGACCGAGCGACGTCTTACCCACGCCGGGAGGTCCCGCAAAGCAGAGAATCGGCTGACGAATCGCCCCGCCGCCCTTCACCTTGCGAACCGCCAGGAACTCGATAATCCGCTCCTTGATCTTGTCGAGCCCGTAATGGTCCGCGTCCAACACCTGTTTGACATGAGCCAGATCGAGCAAGTCTTCAGTGGAAAGATCCCACGGCATCGAGACCATCCAATCGATATAGGTCCGGGCCACCGTGTATTCCGGCGCGCCCGGATTCATCCGCCGGAGGCGGTCGTACTCGCGGTTGACCTCCTTCAGCGCCTCCGCGCTCATGGGAGTGGAGTCGATCTTCTCTCGAAGCTCGTCAAGCTCTTCCGCCCGATCGTCGCTCTCCCCCAGTTCCCGCTGGATCGCTTTCAACTGCTCGCGCAGATAGTAGTCGCGCTGCGTCTTCGAAAGCTCGGTGTTGACTTCGCTCTGAACCTTGCTGCTCAGCTCCAGCACCCGGACTTCCTTGCCGAGCATCTCAAGCAAGATCCGCAGCCGCTTGAGCACGTCGAGCTGCTCAAGGATCGTCTGCTTATCGATCACCGAGAGGGTCATATGCGCCGCCACGAGGTCGGCCATAACGTTCGTCTCTTGGACCGCCTGAGTGAGCGTCCTCAGCTCTTCGGGAAGCTGCGGAGACAGGCGAACCGCCTGCTCAAAGAGCGCGGCGATCGAACGCCGAAGCGCCTCTGCTTCCTCGCTCTTCTCTTCCGGAATCGGGATCTCTTCGAGGACCTCGATCCGTGCCTTCAGATACGGCTGCTCCTGGATCCGCTCCACGATACGGAATCGCGCGATGCCCTGCACGATCAGACGGGTCGCGTCCGGCATCTTGACAAGCGTCCGAATGATCACCGCACAGCCGTGATCGTAGACGTCGTCAAAACCGGGCTCATCTTCGCCGGGAGAAAGCTGAGCGACCACGCCAATAACTCGGGTCTGGCCGCCGACCGACTCGTCGATCAGATGTACGCTCGAGTCTCGCGCCACGCTAAGCGGGGCGATGAGCATCGGATAGATAACGCTGTCCCTTAGCGGGAGAATGCTGAGAATGTCCGGAATATCGGGACGTGGCTCATCCTCCGGATCCTCCATTTTCGGCTCCGGCGGCTCAACGGCCGGCAGATCCTCTTCCACGTCTTCGATCGGCAACTTAACGTCGGTCATTGAATTTCTTGGCTAAAAGTTGTGCGGGTAATGACGACGCGATCAAGCTTCGGGATCGAAACGATAAGCATCCCGTTGCGAACCTGCGCGCGAATGCTGCGCGCGTCGATGGAAACGACGGGCAGCGCGATCTCCCGCGCAAACTCGCCGTACATGATTTCAAGCTGATGGGCGGCTCGCTTGCCGCTGTCCGGGGCCGCTTCCGGCCGAACCCCCCGAATCACCAAAGCGTGCCGCTCGGGCACAAAATGGAGCGCGATATCTTCGGCACGTACCCCCGCGATCTCCACGCGGATCAGAATCCGGCTCTCTTCCTCGTAAACATCGACCCGAGGCTCCCAGCTCCTGGTCCCGGCCACCCTGGGCCGCCCCTGGGCAAGCTCCTCCGCCAGGGAGGACATCTCGCGTCCCACCTGGACAAACCACTCTTCCACATCGCGCCGTGGCATCAACTAAGTCTACTCGCGAACTCAGAACCCTCTCTCGGAACCTAATAACGAAACAGAACCTTTCGCTCCGAAACCCCGGTTGTGCCTCCGCCCATCCGAACCACATAGTGCGCCCGGAATCCTGCCTGGGCGGATTGCCCATAGAAAACCGACGCGTCCCGCTCCCCACGATGCCGGGTCACTGGCTGCGGAACGCCGAACTGAATCTGTAGCAGGTCCGCCCCACCGTGAACCTTGGGGTTCGTAAAACCTAGCCGCTTACGCAGCTCCGCTTGCTCCGAGTTCGCAAGCTCATGGTCGAAGAACATCACCGAGAGGTCCGCCTTCGGATGAGTCTTTCGCCACGCCGACAACTCATAGCGAGCGATGGCTTCCGGCACACCAAGGGGATCGACCCGATGTCCCTGTTTTGCCGCCATCGCGGTAGCCATCAACAGGCAGGTCAATGAGAAGAAGAGCCCGAAAACACCGATCCCGGCGATCAGCGCGGGTACCGCTCTCACGGATTTCCGTCGCAACCTTCTTTCTCCCAATGCGGCCATACCGTTCCAACGTTCTTTTCTCACCCACGGTTGCGGGTCTTTTCGATCTGCACATCGTAGGGATTAGCCGGTCGTCCGGTCAACTTTCGTAGTCCTTCAACGACCACCCCGCCAGGCGCGAGAAGTCCCCAGAACATTAGAAAGATAATCCAATAGAACGAAGGCGCATATTGGTATTGGTGCGCCCTCGCAACTTCCGCAACGAAATTTGAAGCCGGGAACCAGCCAAGAAACATCGGAATGAACGCGGGCACGCCGGCAACTACCGCGCGCCACACCACCAACGGGGGGCGGGCAAGCCATTTCTGGAGCCGATTGGCCCCATAGCCAAGGGCGAAGACGTAAACCAAAAGGCCCGTCCAGATTGCCGCATCGGGAGTTCCCATGTGCGGTTGAGTGCTCACTCCCGCGCCTACCGCGACCGTCAAGCCAATGGCGACGACGGCGATCTGCCAAATTCCTTGTCCACGGCCCACGTTCTAGCGACGGCGCAAAACGCTCAACGGTTGCGCTCTACGATGCGGCATATGCTAAATTCCAAACGAGTGCGAAGGGCGCTCGGATCCGCACAAAGGGCAGAAGCCCACCGTTCCACCCGATATCCCCCAATACGAACCCTTTCTGCCTGGCCTCGCGGACGACAGGCGCCGAGCGAAAGCGAGTTCGTAAACATGCCGATCAAACCACTCACCTCCAATCCAAACCTCGACCACTTCAAGTACCAGGCCCGCGACCTCCAAAAGGCGCAACGTGCTGGTGACCCCGAAGCCAACCAGCGGATCCGGGAGTTCCAGCCCCGTCTCCGCCGCGCTACCGAGGAAGATATCGTCCAGGCCAAATTCACCCTGGCCGACGCCCAAACCACCGTCGCACGCGAATACGGCTTCACCAGTTGGAGCAAACTGCGTGCCTACCTCGACTCTGGCAAACCGATCGACGAGACCGTTCCGCTAAGGGACCGGATCGAAGATGCAAACTTCCGCCGGGCCGTCGAATTGATCGACGCAGGCGATGAAGGAGCGCTCCGCGCTCACCTCGCCACCCATCCCGATCTCACCCGAAGACGCGTCTTCTTCTTCCCCGCCGGCGGCTACTTCGATCACCCAACTCTTCTCGGCTTCACCGCCGAAAACCCCATCCGCAATGGCCGCCTTCCTCCGAGCATCGTGACAATCGTCGGCATCCTTCTCGAAGCCGGAGCCGACGCGAACGACGGCACGCTCGGCCTCGTCACCTCCGGCCGCGTTCCGCGCGAATGCGGTGTCCAAATCCCACTGATCGATTTCCTCTGCGCCCACGGCGCCAAGCCGCAAGGCGCACTGGCCGGCGCGGTGACGCACGGCGAATTCGCCGCTGTAGAAGCGCTCATTCGAAATGGCGCCCTCATAGACCTCTCGACCGCCGCCGCCCTCGGTGACCTCGAAACGGTCAAACGCCTCTTCCCCTCTACCGATGCGGAAGGCCGTCACCACGCAACGGCCTGGTCCGCCCAACATGGGCGATTGGAAGTCCTACGCTTCCTCTTGGACCAAGGCGAGGACCCTAGCCGCTACAACCCCCTCGGATCCCATTCCCACTCGACCCCGCTCCATCAGGCGGTGGTTCACGGCCACCTCGATGTCGTGCGGCTCCTCGTGGAACGGGGCGCCAGACAGGATCTCAAAGACACCCTCTTCCACGGTACACCGCTCGGCTGGGCCGAATATGGCGGACAGACGGAGATCGCGAACTTCCTAAAGGCACGAGCCTAGAGACATAAGCTGAATATGAAAAGGGCCTAACGGCCCTTTTGAGAGCAGGGCAGGGTGTTCGGGATTTTCGAAGCAACCAGACTCAAAGCCGGTACCCTAGCGGCTTCAGAAACGCAACCGCACCCCGCCGGCTCGCCGGATCGTCGGAAACGGCCGTCGAATCGTCGCCAACTGCCGACGGATCAACCAAGGATATCTGCGGGTCTGCTGCCGGAAGTCCCCCTTCTCGCAGCGGAACACATTGATCCAAGTCGGCCCCTTGTACCAAACCCAGTCCCGAATTGCAAGCTCATACTGCCCGTCATGATTCAGATCAATTATCGGGACGTCCCACAATAGGTCCTGTCTTTGTAACACTTCCTTCCAGTGCCCCGGTCCTCCTCCAAAAACGAAGAGATTGCACGACCCTCCGTTCGACATCATTCGGTAGCCTTCGACGATCAACGCGGGCTTGGACATTCCCTCCAGGCGCCTAATCCCAAAATCCGTGCCCAGATCCATGGTTTCACCGGAAGACGCTCCGTTGAGAGAGTTCGCCTTTCCAGACGGATCTGCCTCGTACAGGCCGGAACCTTTCTCCCGAATAAGCCAATAGCCCCCGCCTTCATCCAGCGCCGCGACAATCTGCCCAAGAGTTCTCCACCGACGAGCTGTCCCGAAGCTTGCGGAGGCTTTTCGCAGCTTCCCGGCCCCATTAGGGAGCCCCAATTTCTCTGCCCGCTGATACGAGCGAACCGCCTTGTCCAGATACCCGGCCCTCGTCTCGCAGCGGCCCCTCATTTCCCAAGCCCGAGCTGACTTCGGAAAGCGCTCGGTTAACGAGACGGCTCGCTCGAGGCGGTCCTCGTAACCAAGGCCCGTCCCATCGTTTAGGTCTCCCGGCAAATCCGTCGACAAAGGCGCCAAGAAGCGCAGCTCAGATACCAGGCTGGGCGGCGCGATGTGGAGGAACATCCTAAAGGAACAGGAGCAAAAGGGAAATCGCCACCCCGACGATCGTCCCCAAAAATGGCAGACAGCCAAAGAACCGCCTCGACCGCGCCGAAATCTCGATATGACCGCTTGGCGTTTCGTGGCGTGAGATCACGTCAGCCGTGATGTTCTTCTCCTGCAGCGTCTTGATCGTTCCGAGCAGCTTCTGGAGATCCGCTTCGCTCGTGCGCGATTTGATCTGGATCTCCATCAGCAGCCGCTCCAGCTCCAGCCCATGCATCGCCGCGATCTTGTGCAGTTCGGACTGTTCTTCCTTGTTGAAGAACTGATCCATGTTGCGCAGGACGTATTCCGGGTAGCTGACTTCGCCGGCGCGAAACCGGCTCTCCAGCTCCATCTCACTCCACTTCGCGAGGAAGTTGGAATCGTCCGCTTGGGTGTGTTCTTGGCTCATAGTGCGGCGCTTCTGGGCATCGACAATCTTAATCGTAATAAGGGCGGTCGGAATATCAAAGTATGCGACGATCTTCGCGTGAGACGGTGCTTCGGCGCGTAAACGTTGAAGAAGTCGGATTCGAGCGAAGAAGTCCGCATACCAGGCCGCCAGCTTGACGCGCTCCGTATCTCGGATCATTCGCTGAAACATCGCGGCGTCTTCGCGGGTCAACCAGGTCTGCTCCTCGAGCACTCCGGGTGGAAGTTCGATCGACAGTTGAGCGTCGATCACTTCCTTCAAACGCATCATGGGGTCGCTTAGATCCCCATCCGCCGGAATAACGTATTCGATTCGCGATTGTCGCAGGCGGCGAAGGGTCTCCTCCCTCACGATCTGCACCAACTCGAACTTCGTGTCCAGGTTGACGAATTGCGGCACCACCTCCAGCAAACGCATCACCGTCTGCCCAACCTGCTTCACCTGTCCCTGCTTCCAAGCGCCGATCGTCCGCTTGGCGTAGGCATAGGCGCCGTCGCCGTACCGCTCTCGGTAGAGCTGGAGCACCCGGTCGACCGTCTCCGCATCCATCGAGAAGAAGATGCGGGTTACGCGGTCGACCAGGGAACCATAGCGATGAAACGACTTGTTCATCGCCGGAGCCGAGTCGAGACGCGGAGGTCCGAGGTCGGCCCATTTGACGCGATACGGACGTCGAACTTTCCGGTAAAGATCGCGAATCGACGCCATCGAGCTTTCTAATTATAGGAGTTTTCCCTTCCGCGCGTCCTTTTGGTCCTAGGCCACAAACCCACGGCGCGTACGTCGGTACGCGAAAAGCGCGATCAGACCGATTGGTAGCCAAATCGGGATCATCGCCGCCGTCCAAATTCCGAACGAAGCCAAGCTACGCCCGTAAGATCGCAGGGTTCCCGTTGCCTCACCCCACGCCTGGGAAGCCCAGTCCGTCGGAGCTGGCGCCGCCGACTGAGGAAGGGCCGCCTGGGTCAGGTTCACCACAACTTTGCTTCGCGCCGCCTGGTCTCCAAGATCACGGCGCTGGGCAACGATCTGCTCGATCTCCGTCCGCACCCCGGTCAACCTCTCCTGAACTTCCAAGACGTCGGGAATCTTGCGCGCCCCGCCGAGGATGGCTCGGTAGGCCTCTTCCTGCACCCGGAGGCTCTTCAAGCGTGCGTCCATGTCGACCGCCTGGGTCGTCACATCGTCGGTGCTGATCGTCTTACTCAAACGAGTCCCCAGCTCCTCCACTCGGGTCAACGTATCGTCAAAGCGCGTGACCGGAACTCGAAGGGTAATGCTCATCGTGGGGCTTGGGCCCGCGAGGTCCGCGCTCTGGGTGGCTTCGACCACCCCGCCAAGCACCACGGCAATCCGCCCGACGCTCTTCTCGGCATCGGAGATCTTGCTGACCCGAATGGTGAGGTCCGCATTCTTAACGATCATCCGCGGAGCCGGAATTACCGGAATGGAGGCCAATTGTGCCGATGCTTCCTTGCCCGCCTGATCAGATTTCAATCGACCAGTAGCGCCACTGACAAACCCGCCGCCCGCTGGAGACTCCATGGGCGCCTTGGCAGCGGCCGCGGCGCATTGCCGTCGCCCATAGCCAGATCGGCAGCAGGCGACGAAGCGGCGGACGCTTCGTCATCTTTCTTGCCGCAGCCAACAACGAGGAGAGCTAAAAAGAAAAGCGGAACGACTCGCATACACATGCGTGTCGTTCCGCTTAGAAAAGGTTCAATGAACCGCGGAACCGGGTTCAGGCTGGAACGCGGGTGCGTTCGTCTGCCCATGGCCGTCGGCCGCCGCGTTCGGAGCCTCGCCCGGCTGCTGGCCGGTACCCTTCGCCGGCTGGTCGAAGCTCGGCATGACCTTCCCGTCCTTCTGCGCGCCGAGGCCGTAACGCGTCTGGGAGTTCAGGCCACCGTTCGCTTCGGCAATCCCGCCGCCGCTGTATTTGCCCCATTCCTTGCGCTCGGGATGGTTGGACGAATAGCTTTCGCCAAAATCGATTTTCTTCGACTCTTCAACTCGGTCCGAAGTCGCCTTCGAGAACGATTCATATCCCTTAAACCGGCAACCGGAAACCGAGACGATCACGGCAGCAAACAGGGCAAAGCGAAGTGCGTTCCGCATCGGCCACAAGAATACCTCCCAGAGGCCTTTCTCCTTGCCCCCCTTCCTCAGATGAGTTGAGTGCGGGGCCGGATCTGAAAGAGCGGAATACAGACCCGGGGCGGCTGGACTAGGAGAAATGAGACCGCCTCCGCGATATCGCCGGGGACAAGCATCTCCCCACGTGCGATCATCTCCTCCTGGGCCGGGTGGTTTTCTGCCGTCATATCGGTAAGGACCAGACCCGGCTCAATCAAACAAGCGTTGATGTTCCAGTTCGATACCCCTTTCGCAAACGAATCCACAAAGCCGTGAAGACCAAGCTTTGCCGCCACATACACATCTCCACCGCCACCCCGCGTCTTGGAGCTCATCGACCCAACGAACAGCATGTGCCCCCCTCCCGCCGCCTTGATGCGCGGGGCCACCACGCTCGCCAGGTGCATCGGGCCGAGCAGATTGACGTTCATGGAATAGCTCCACGCCTCCGTCGCCATCGTCGTGACCGAGGAGGCCCCGATTCCCGCATTCACCACAACCGCGTCGAGCCCACCCAGCGCCTCTTCCGCCTCTTGGACGAGACGGGTAACGTCTTCAAAATGGCCTTGGTCTCCCTGACCGACGAAAGCATCGGGAAGAGCCTTCCGACCTTTCTCTACATGCGACTCGTCGTGCGAAAACGTAAAGACCTTCGCCCCATCGTGGAGTAGGCGTCGACACACGGCAAGTCCGATCCCACTGGTGCCGCCGGTAACCAGAATTCGTCGTCCGGCCAAGGCAATGGGGACTCCCGTTCTCACCTTGTGACTATGCCGCAGTGAACGCCCCACGAAACCTACTTCGCCTCAATTCCGCAAGACTTCCCTAACGAACCCCCAATCTCCCAGCTAGTCGATGCAGCTGAACCATCGAAGGACCCAGCGGCACTGGAACTAGCTGTATAGTGCGTTTGTGTTCCTTCTCGCCTTTACCCTGGCGAACCCGCTCACGACCGTCATCCCCCCAATGCGCCTCCCATTGGCGCTCGCCCAACTCTCGGCGGTAACCGGTGAAAAACTGACCTCCGCAAAAGCCTTCGAAGACGAGGTCGTGGTTCTTCGATTGAAGGGAGCCGATAAGGAACGGGTCCTTCGCGAACTGGCAACCTGCCTTGACGGAGTCTGGGAACCGGGCACGGACGGCCTTATCCTTAAGCCGGACGTGGCGGGCGCCCGC
>OUNM010789633.1_pt1 | contig 20112 bp, 26 predicted proteins | sample 1769961 | NCBI WGS metagenome assembly OUNM01 (sample SAMEA3914820, study PRJEB12502) | metagenome | biome: forest; material: soil | place: USA | collected 2012-03-12 | depth 0.3 m
CCGCAACAGCCCCGAGCAGCTCATTGTGGCGTCCAACGATGTGGCGGCGTCGACAGCGCAGCTCGTGGCGGCCAGCCGCGTCAAGGCCGGCTTCATGAGCAAGAGCCAGGAGAATCTGGAGCAGGCCAGCAAGGCCGTCGGCGCCGCATGCCGCGCTCTCGTCCGCCAGGTCCAGAACATGATCAAGAACCGCAGCGCCGGTGAGGAGCAAGTCGACTACTCCAAGTTGGGCGCGCACGAGTTCAAGGTGCGCGAGATGGAGCAGCAGGTATGTCATCAATTTTGTTCCCCTCCCTGTGGAGTCGTCCCGACACCAGCACCCATTTTGCATTTGCTAACCTGCCCTTTTGCAACACAGGTCGAAATCCTTCAGCTGGAAAACGCCCTGTCATCTGCCCGTCACCGGCTTGGCGAGATGCGCAAGATCTCGTACCAGGAGGAGTAACGAAACCCAGTGGAGGGAGTAACAGGCGGGCTGGAGGTTGTCGGGGGCTAGGGGCTTGGGGTGGCAGCGGTTTTGATTCCTATTCGACTCTATTTCGCCGTACTTAGTTTGAGCAACTCCTGGAGACCCTTTTCTTTCCTACTCGTTGACTTTGACGACATCAAGTTCTCTCGGAGGTCGCGATGGCAATCCCTTGCTTCTGCATGGCGGCAAATATTGGCAGCAGATGTCATTCTTCAGCGGGCGGAGCCATCAGTCCGATTGCAGACAAGGCTGTTTGGCTGCCGCACCGAAGGGGGGCCCTCGACACTTGACTTGCTGCAGGGTCCAGTCACAGTGCTTTGTCTGCCTCGAAGGCGGAAACCGTTGCAAACCTCCCGGCGACGCCGAGAATGCGCTCCTCGGCCCGGCCCAGAACCAACTGCCTACCCCGCATTCCGCACACTCCCGCGAGACATGCACAAGCAAGGCTCCTCACGAGCCAAGCCGTATCCAAGCAACCGAGCCAAAACCCTATTCAAGCGAGCCAAGCTGAGCCTAAACGAGCCGAGTTATAGAGGGTTAGGCTTGGCTATCGGCTCGTTTGCTTGCCAAGGCCAGGAGGGGGGACTACTTCCCAATTAGGTAATAGCCCCACCGAAATGCCCAGGCATTAAACCCTCTAAAAAAGGCAGTGGGGGAAAAAAGGGGTGGGTCAGGGTTAGGGATATATATGGGAGCTAGGGATATATATGGGGGCTCGATTGCTCGCATAGTTAACCGAGCAACCAAGCGAGCCAAGCCAGACTTAAACGAGCCGAGTTGGGGGCTTAGTTTCTTGGGTCCCAAAAAATCGGCTCAAACTCGGCTCGTGAGGAGCCTTGTGCACAAGGAGAACAACACGAGCATGCAGAACGACTGCCGCGGGGATCCTGCCGGTCTGCAGAGTTTCATTGTCACTCCCCAGCCCGACCTCGATGTCCCTCCCGATTTGGGAGACGGGAAGAGAGGAACCCCGCTGCTTTCGAGGGCCCGTCTTTACAGTACGCGTACTGGGTCGTCTGCGTGTGCCCTTTCACCCCACCTTGCATGGTGTTTGCTCGCCAAGTCGTCAGCGGCAAGGGAACAAAAAGCAAACCCTAACCCTCCCCGCAATCAAACCCTAACCCTTATCCCTAACTCCATCTGCGCAGCCAGGTTGAGCACAGATAGATATTCCAAAAATGACCCAGCGCTTCCAAAAAAATGAAAACGCCGTGTCAGAACACGATTGCCCGCCGCGCCCGACACATTCCATTTTGGGGCGCCATCTGCGGTGTCACACAGCAAGGGGAAGATGGATCCGGACAGCGAGTTGGGAACGAGCGGCAGGGACGCTGCGGGGTCCCGCTGCTGCTTGCTGCGGCTGGGATCCGGGATTGGTGCAGATCGACGTGCATTAGTGTCTTGTGGAACCCTGGCTGCTTAAATCGACGACAGGTCGCATTTGGCGAGAGACATACGTTACATGCGAGAGACGACAATCCCTTGCAGATTGAGACGTGCGAATTTACTGTGTACATGGGGACCACCGTTTTTCCTATCTAGCAAGCGACCGGTAAATACATGAGAGGGAAAAGGAGAAGTGAACTGGAGGGTGGATGGACTTGTTGATGCCATCTTGACGAAAGTCGAGGGGTCGTCGTGTCCCCGGCTTTGTCCCTTGTCCTTTGTCCTTTATCTTCTGAACCCGATCGGCACGCGGATTGGGTGGTGAGGAATTAAGGAGACGATTTTGGTGCTGGGAAAGACTGAACTCATGGGAAACGGTGGCGACCGACACGGCTTTCAGAGGCACAGCACTGCATGCATGCGTCCGTCCGTTGCTCAGCGAAAAAGCAAAGAAATGAGATGTGGTATGCATCCTGCCGTAAGCCACTCAGTCTGGAACTTCAGAGCGCTCGCACGGTATTGGGAGATGGGCGAATGGCACGTCCGCTGCGTTCCCGAGGATTCCCTTGTCGGAGCCGCCGGGTTGCCACAGGAGCTTGTCGGCTGACCCCGCCATGCTTTTCGATGCCGCAATTATGCGTTCCGGAGGTGTGATCGGTTGCGTCGAGCAGCAACTAGCTCGTGATGAATCGAGATGGGATCGCTGGGTTGAGCAGGAATCGGGGTCATCAATTGAAGCCTGCGATCGAGTCAGGATGAGAAGTCTGCTGAGGATAGACAGGAGGAGTTAATTGACCACCCGGTCGGTGGCTTACCTGGAGTGCCGTTGCTCATGTCCATTGCGAAGTATTGATTTCCGAGGTTGGCGGGGTTGCCCGGGTTCACTTCGCCCTCGCGGAAGATTCTATCCAGCATCGCATCGAGCTCCGTGTCCTCGTTTTGCACCATGAACAGTGGTGCTGCCGCCGGGAGTTCGCCCATGCCTGGAAGTTGGTGCACTGAAACACCTTGGGTAATGAGCGGGTGGACTGCGGGGACTTGGAAGAGAGCCGACATGGCCAGCTGCGGATTGCTCTTGGCGAACTGGCGAAACTGGTCCATGGTGTTGGTCGACTTTGCCTGCGCACCAAGCTGCGTGTTGACACAAATCAGGTCCTTGGTCAGGCCCGAGAGTTTGGCGATGATGGGGAGCGGGTCAGTGACCGGCAAGCCGTGGTTCAGGCAGTTCATGAAGAGCCCCAGCGCGTTCATCGGCTGAAGATAACTCTGTACCATTCGAGTCGCAGTGCGCTCCAGCTTGTGGGTGTCGTCCTCGAGTTTGACCAGCTCCCAGCCCATTGCCGCCAGGTAGTTCTCGCGAACAACAATCCCCAAATGCTTGATGGCAAAATTGATCCAGTTCTGCAGCGACACATTCTCGTCTGCGAGGAAATCTCGAATTGCCGAATACACCGCGCACATGAAATCCCATTCTTTGTGGAATGGATCCTGCTGCCACAGCATGGTCATGATGGGCGACGTCTCCTTCTGCGTGAGCTGAGAGAAGAGAGACGAGTAGTACGCTTGGCGACGTTAGCGGAGTTGAAGGGCAAAAGATAATACATGACGAAGCTTACCGCGATATCCCATAAATCCGTTCACATTCTTTTTGGTAGGTTGCCGCTGGTTTTCGACCCGCATCATGGTCGAGAGCGCTTTCATTGTTGCTTCGCGGTCGCCATCATCGAGACCTTCGAAAGTCTGGAGAATCTGGTTGACGCCCGACATGGCAAATTCTTGACCAAGGATGCAATATGAGTGAGAAGTGGGATGCCAAAGATCAAGAATTTTGATTGTTTTGCAGTCAGTCGTCGCCGCAGGGAGTTGTCGGAGAAAGAAAGTTTAGGCCGCTCAGGAATGCAAAGGGAGAGAGCACCTACCATGTGCCGAATTAAAGATCAGCGTCTTACGCTTACCTAAGACTGGTTTGCATTTTTGTCGGTTTCTTTGTTCACGCTTTCTCGAGAAAAATTGAGAGACGATCGATCACTCAAGCATACTGTGATCCTGACCAGTGAAATGGTTTTCTGTTTCACTTATCGAAGCCACCAGTACTAAGCGAGACTCGTGGTAATCCCCTGAAGTTTGTACCCCTGATACCCTCCATCCATCGGTACCCAGCCTGCAGAGCCTAGTCATCCCAATTGTCTTCAAAGTTAAGACAGTATTTCCTGGGCTCCCCTTCCAGAATGACTGAAACTTGGGGAACATCTGCCCCCAGCAAAGCAATCCCGGCCAGCTCTGGAGAATTGATCAGAGCGTTCAGTGATTCAAACCTCGCCATGCCCAAGATGTCGTTCTCCGGGCAAGGGATCTATTCAGTTGCAGTTAGTATCAAGTCAAGAGATTGTTAACACTCAACAATGGCTCACCTCGGTCATGTCTTCCAGTTGCAAGTACTGGTTGTCATCGAATCTCTTCCAGCCCGTGAACAGGTGAGATAAGCGGCGCTGAATTCTCCTAATCATTGCCTGTCCAGTGTCAGCATTTGCGTTCGTGGTCCGATGAGATGGGCTACTCACCTCCCGGGTATGTTCTGGGAGGCGTGGACCGGGCCGTCGGCGGAACTGTGAATGATGTCAGCATACGAAAAGCACATTCTTGGGGTCAAGTCTTGAAAGGTAACTGACTCTCTCAAACAGCTCACGGTACTTCTCGTAGTCAGCCATCACCTCTGGCTGCAGCCAGGAGATGGTTTCCGGGAAGATAACCTTAAAAAAAGGCCGTTTCTTTTTCTCTCTGAACAATTCCGGGCGCGCGAAAGGGCCTGGTCTGAGGTTGCCAAAGAACTTGTGCCAATGATTGCCAGGGACATGTCTCAAGGGACTGAACACAGCCTCGGTGTGCCAGTACTGAACCACCTTCACAATCTCTTCCTCATCGTTGTTTGGGTCGGGAACCTCGCTTGGCTCGGCATCGATGTTCTTGTGCAGAAGGTGGTCACCGTAAAGCTTGACATCCTCGTTGTAGACAAGCCCTGAAATCTTCCCCGGGTAGCTCTCGGCCTTCCTGTGAAGTATGAAGGTCTTGAGAAGTTCCGCCACCAAGGTTTGGGCTGATTTGACTTGTCTTTCCAGGGAAGCATCTCCTCCTGAGACAAGACGAGTCTTGGTTTGTTGGAAGGCCAGAAATTCGAGGATTGTGTTGGACGACACGAGGAAGTGGCAAATGGTTTTGACCACAGATGCCTGGTCGATAATCACCAAAGAGGGAGAATCCTCAACCCTCTCGGTCATCACCAGAAAGACGCTGGCAATCTGCAAGAGTTCCTCGAAGGTGTTCTCGAAATCTTCGATTTCTTTCGCAAGCGAGGAGCGAATGTATTGAGACTGGAAGCGCAAGACAAGCTGTATTTGAGGATTAGTAGCAATTTGTGTCAGCAGAGCCCTCCAAGCTTCATGAAATAACCAAGGTCACTCACCTCACCAAGCGCTTGGCGATCCATCTGTGCCTCTCGAGACAAGATAGACTGATTCCCAAGAATCATTCTTTCTCTCGGAGCCACGCGTCGGTCGGCCATGGCTGGTCGCGTTGCAAGTTTCGAAAACGGCTTCTCGGAAAATCAAGGTGGTTCTCATGAGAAGGTAGTGAGCTTTGGGGAACTTGGCAGGCAGGGCAGGAGGTAAATGAAGTTGGGGACTAGTATTTGGATTAAATGGTGGGTGCCGGTGCCGGACTTCTCATTCATTCAATTTTGCGCACAATGCCTGGTGCATTTTTCACCCTTAGTATTGTGCGAGTGATGCTTCCTATTGTGGCACCGACTTACCATTGTTCCCCGGAACAACAATACCAACCACCGACCTAACATCCTGCCACTTTCTCCCCCACTTGAATTTTCGAATCCTCGCTCAAAATTCAGAACCGACTCTCCCAACCCAAAACTTCCAGGTTTGTTTCCTTTCGCCAAACAACTTCCTCAACCGCATCACCCATTCACCTCGTCAATTCTTCCTCTGAAAGCTCGTCATTTTCTCCTGCCATTTCCCTGGCAGTATCCGATTGCATCGGTATTCAAAGTCAGCCTCACTTTCTATCAACCGATGATGAGAAAAACTTGATTCACTCTCCAAACCCATTACCACAATCCTCCTGCCATTTCTCACATCACCGACCATCAACATGGCTTCTTCTGCTCAAGTCGTCAAATCTGGCGTGGTGGTGACCCCGTCTCCGATGGCTTTCATCTTCAGCGGCAATGAGATGATCGTCCAGGTCACCGCCAACACTGATGATGAGGCGGCTGCGGTCAAACTCCTGCAGCCCGCGATGCACAGCTACGGGTAAGTCGCTTTAATTCTTTCCTGAATCCATCCAGCTAACCTCTGACAGCGTCTTCAACGATGGAAAACATGCTGCCATCGTTCGCTGCATTGGTACCAACCAGTTCTGGATCACCGGCTATCCCTTCGCCCAGAACTTGGACAAGGCTGTTTACAGCATCCTCCAGTTGAGCACAGGTGAGTTGTTCTCAGAGCATTAACTGGAAGTATCAGAAAATTTAACAATTTACTCAGATGGCGGTATCAAATTCCCCACGACCGAGGAGCCCGTCAAGCGGCAGAAGATTTCCAAGATCCGCATTCGTCGTCCGCGGAACCAGTTCATCATCTATCGCCAGTGGATGTCGGCCAAGCTCCATGCCGAGAACCCTGGTCTCACTGCTGCTTGCATCTGTAAGTTTCTTCCCCATTGTCTCCCGGGTCAATGACCATTACTGACATTTGATAGCGCAAGTTGTGGCGCAGCTGTGGCGGGACGAGGACTATCTGGTCAAGATCCACTTCAAGGCTCTTGCTGATGAAGAGGATCGCCGTCACAAGGCAATGTACCCAGGCTATCGCTACGAGGCGGCCCGGCGGAACCCTCAGCCGGCTCTTTCGAAGCGCAACCTGCCTCTGAACCCCATGCGGGCCGACGAGAGACTGATCGCGGCTGGGTTTTGATGCTCACAGTGATCAACGCCCGAAGTCCCCATCTTCACAGGTGGATTCATGATGCCTCGATCTCCGGCCCACGATAGGCGAAGAAGAAGAGACACTCCAGAGACGTCGACGCCAGAAATCATCCGAAAAAAAATTGAAAACAGAAACCACAAAAAGGTCAGTCGTCGCCTCCATCCTCGCCGTGTCCGACGCCGAGTCAGTTCCACGACGACCTAATGCTGACATGTGATTCGCAACAGATTGCACTTGCTCATCGCGCTCTTCGCCAATCTCCGGCTCATTCGCAGCATCTTCGGTTGCGCTTGGGGTATGGAGTGGCCACTTGAAGGAGCCGACACATTTCCTGCTACTCATTTTCGCAACTCATTCCATCTCCCGCAACTCATTCCTCGCGACACAGCTCTCGCGACAAAGTTCTCGCGACACAGCTCTCGCGTCACAGTTCGGGCGAGACAACTCTCGCGACACAAGCCTCGCGACACAAGCCTCGCGACACAGATCTCGGGGCTTTCCTGCGACACAGCTCTCGGGACATATTTTTCGCGACAGTTCTGGCGGCACAGTCGACACAGTTCCCGCGACACAGTTCCCGCGACAAAGTCCTCGCGACACAGCTCTTTTCCCGCTCTTTTCCCGTTATGCCTTTCACCACCATGCAACAACACAGGCTCATAATAACTTTGTTCGTTGGCGGGACATACCGCCGGCATTGAAGGTCACTCGTGCTACATCCCTGTGATTAAGTTCTCTGGGGAGGAGAAACTCGACGACGGACTCTGGGATTAGGTTCTTGGAGACGAACTTCTGGGATTCGGTTCTTGGGAGGGGATAAGTCGGAACGAGATGGATCAAGTAGCTGATACCGCATTGGGAGCCGTTTGTCAGTTGGCATGGTCATGGTTGTTTGAGGCGATTCACTGATAGAGGGAGGCCTTCAGCCTCGTAGCTTAACTCTAGAACACAAAACTTGACTGTCATTGCCTTTCCCGCCTCTGTGTGACTGTTTTGAATGCAGTTGACGGCATCGCCCTCGAGGTTGTCTAACCTACGGCAGGCTCGACAACAAGAATGGACTCGATGACGCCCTTGGGTGATCGCCAACACGCCCGTGAGCCTGGGCAGCGGGACTTTCGGCTCTGGGGGTGACTCAGCACATCAATTGTATTTACGACCGCCGATGGCGAGAAACCGGGACAGAGATGCAAAGAGCATATCGAAGGCTCGGTCAAACACAGCACAAGGTCCCTCCAGGTAGCTGAGCGAGGGACACGCGAGATCGCCGACGAGTTGCCACCTGCCACGAAAGCCTATCGGGTTCATTGCTAAGTAACGCTAGAGCGAGAGCCAGAGCGGCATGTCCTTGATGCGCCGAGTACCACAAGGGCGCCGTGCCCAAGAGATCACCACTTCCTGCCCTCTCCTTCCTCAATTCGTCCCTCACAACCACCTGTCCGACCAACCAACTGACCGGCTGGTTGAAGAGGGGCGATAGCCATAGCTAAGCAAGAGAAAACGAGCAATAGTTAGGGCCCCAAGACCGAATTTACCGCTTCCCATTCCATCCGCTGCTCCAGATAAAGGTCCCGCAACGAAACTCGGTTCCCTGCTCCTTGTCTCCCGACGGGCCCAACGGTCGAGCACACATGAAGAAGGACCTGCCTGCGACGGCGTTAGCCACGATGAATACAAGTAAAGCCCTGGATAGAAAGAAGGCAAAGAGAATTCGGAGAAAGGGGATAGATGGAGGACTGCTCCATGAGGGAAGAGGCTCTCGGAGAGAGCGAAGAGGGGCCGGAGGGACGAATTTGAACTCCTTGGCCTCTAGGAGAGCAAAACATCAAGAACAGGAAGAGTCTAGAACATACCGCAGTTGATGCCAGGCTTCTTGGTTACCAGCATCTGACAATCCTCTCCGTGCTCACACCGGGGGACGACCCGCTTGCCAAGGAGTTTGGACCAGGACTCCTTGTTCTCGATGGGATCAAACACCTTCTCTGTGGAAGTGTTCTCAAAATTTGGGCTGTCGTTGGCAACGCTTTGGATGGCGGCTTCTGTGACGGGCCTGCCGCTTGCTCGACCGGGCGGAGGGGCTTGGTTTGAGACTGGCTTGGGAGAGCTGAGCTCGGTTTTCGGGGCGAGTGCTGCAGGATCAGTGTCGTCTGCTTCGTTGGGAGGGTTGAGGTCTTGTGTCGGCGCTTTGGGCTTGAAGAAACCCTTTAGGCTGCTTTGAGATTTGCTTTTTGTGGAGTTTTCCCTGCTCAAGGCAACTTTTCCCTTCTTTTGGGGTCGGGCTTGGGGCGCCGAGGGCTCGGCTTGTCGTTTTGCTGGCAAGGCCTTTTGAGGGGATGCTGATGTGCTGCTGCTCGGTGCTAGGCTGCGGGCTGCCGCAGGTGCTGCTGTTTGGATATGGGCGGCGTGGATCATGCCGTCTTGTCGAGGCTGGTCAGAGTCCACATCGGACGGGGTATTGGGGTCACTGGGACGGTCAGGATCGATCGTTTGAGCCGGCGTGGATTCACCCTTGGTGGACGAGGCAGGCTTCTTGAAGAACATGTCCCGAATACTTTGCCTGCGGTCGAATTCAGGGATGAGCTTCGCTGACGTGGGGAGATGATCTTTGGGAGACCATTCCCGTTGCCGCTTTCCGTCTTTGAACATGCCGGGTGGGTTCATGACATCCTCGAGAGGCACCATGGTCTCGCCAAGACGGACAGCGTCACCAATGGTAGCGTAGACGGGGCAGTGGTCGGATCCCAACAGGCCTTCCTGAATGTTGGCGTCGATGAACCAGTCCTTGATTGCTGGGCTGCATAGAACGTAATCTATCCGACTCCCAAAGTTTCCTGGCCGTGCATTCTTCCTGGTCTCCCAGCAGGTGAACATGCCTGGACGAGTGGGATGGAACTCTCTGCAGAGATCCCAAAGAACAGGCTCCCGCCCTTCGTCCCTCTCGCCATAGACACGTCCTCCAAACACCAGGTGATTGAAGAAGCGGCGAGACGGAGTCGATAGGAATTCGTCGAGGGTCATGCCCTCCTTTCGCAGGCGCTCTGCTAAGCCAGCGGTATCCATCTCCGAGCGGACGATGTTGAGGTCGCCGCAAAGAAAGACTTGCTTTCCCATCGCCACCAAATTGCGGACCCTGACGTCGATGGCGTCGATGTACGCCTCGCGGAATTCGGTTCTTGTCTCGTCTCGGGTGGCAGGACTGTAGAGTCCGATGAGTACAAAGGCAGAGAACTCCAGGATCATACAGCGGCCTTCGGAGTCGAGTGTTTGTTCGTCGACAGCGTCAGAAAGCTGCCCAGGGCCCGGATACCCACCGATTTGCTGGTCCTCAGGAAGATCCCGGAACTTGGTAGAAGAATTCGGGGGACAGAGGACACCGGTGATGCCCTCTTCTGCGCGGATCGGACAGCATTTGGAAGAGCGAGTGTAGATGGCAACGCCGGAGTATCCTTTGTACCGAGTCAGCAAACGCAAAGACCAGCAGGATGCGGTCTGGACTGGCGCACCTTTTTTGTGCTTTGGGAGACTGAAGAAGACGTCCCAGCCCGGAACCAGGACCATGTCGTCCCTGAGATCTTTTCGCTGAATCTTGGTCTCTTGCATTACGACAATGTCGGCCTCGAGCGTGTCAAACATGGCCTGCGGCTGTTAGCTTGGTCGGCAGGGCAGACGGTCTGGAGTCTGAAGCCGCGGGCGGGGCCACGCGTACCTGAAATGTGCGGTTCTCCCGCCATGGCTGGTATCCAAAGGGATTCCGTATGCCGTTGACTGCAACGAAATCGACGTTAGAGATATTCAGAAGAAGTCGGCAACGGCCAGGGCAAGGATGTAACACCGTTCCATGTCGTGATTCGTAGCGGCATCTTGGCCGGGCGGTCGAGGGGTTGAGGGAGATGTGGCGTCAAAATCACATCAAACTGCTGCCATCAAGAAGGAGGAATTTTGAGGATGGTAGACGCGCGTCGGCGGAAGAAGATCATCGACAAAAGTGCGCGACGGCGAGATTTGGAGGTTTGTCAAGGCCTCACAGACGATCATTGGAGTGGTAGGCAGGTGGTAGTTCCATCCCAGAGCGCCAAACTAACGGTGGCCTTGTTTAATCAATTCCAGCCTGGTTTCATCTCAAAAGCACCGACCGCGAGAGGCGATTTCGACTTCCTGCCTCGGGCAAATGCTTCTTCTCCGCCACGTCCCACGAGCTCGCCGGGTGGCGGTTGTCGCGAACAATCGCACCTGCCAGTCGCGCAGTCACCTGATTTGGGACGGCCCCACCTGAAGCCCATTTCCGTCATCGTCGAGCTTGGCGAGCAGGCGGCTCGTGCACAGCTCCCACAACCCGAGGTCTTGCCGGAAAATGGGCTGATTGGGGGTCTGACCTCACACCAGCAGAGTGCCAGAGACGGGAGCAGGCCAACGGCGGAGCTCAGCCAAAAGTGGGTCTCGGCGCCTGCATCATCCATCTCTGCGGCTTGCTGGAACGACAAGCTTCCCGCACTCCGCACACACACCACACACCACCTCGAATTGACACCGGCCGCGCCCACCAATTGCCACCACCATGATTGCGCAGCGCCAGGTTGCCCGCGCCGCCCAGCGCGTTGGTGCCCAGCTCCGCGCCCAGGGCCAGCGCCGCTTCGCCAGCCACGAGACCGAGAACCACTTCGTCCGCGAGCGCCGCCACGTCAAGGAGCACGCCGGTGCCACCGCTGGTGAGGACACCCCGCCCGTTTGCTGTCCTTGATGTTGTTGGGCCGGAGAGCTGACTGGGAAGCAGAGCTGTGGCGCAAGATCTCCCTCTAGTATGCCGTCCCCCATCCGTATCCTCCCGCTCGATGCGTGGTTTTCGTGAAACCTGGCCGCTTTCGATGCTTCGGGCCCGACGGCATACCCATTCAGCGAAGACGTCGATGAAGAGGGAATCGGGTTGCCATTGTCATGGCACAACGCAAGCAGCGAAGCCAGCGGGAATCGGAAGGAGTCAACATACCATCAAACCCAAGCGGAAGCTGACACTCCCCACCCTCAAACAGCAGCGTCCCCCCCGCCCTCCTCCTCGCCGGCCTCAACGCCTACAACCTCTGGAACGAGCATTGGGAGCACTGGTCGCACATGCCTCCCCTCGAGGAGCGTGTCGAGTATCCCTACCAGAACATCCGCAACCGCAACTTCCCGTGGGGCGACGGTGACAAGGTATGTTTTTCTCGAGGACACCTCCCTGCGTAGCCGCAACATCGGATTGAAAGCTAACAGCCACTCGCAGACCGCTTTGTATGTATATCCTCTGTGTGCGGGAGAGACTCCGGCGATGGACCAGCAACACAGACAAAGTTTGTCGAGTGGATATTTGCTAACCGCGATGAATGACACAGCTGGAACGACTCGGTCAACTACCACCACAAGGACAAGACCACCTAAGTGGTGAGACGAGGGCCGGTTCCGTCGTCGTTAGAGAGGGAACCGGGCGACAGGGGAGGTGTACACGTAGACGGGCCGGGGAAGGCACACACAACACGGACTGTACATTGTTTCCTAGAGTTGAACAATCAGACCCGTGTGAGCGGGTTCTCCTTTTTGGACAGCCCTGCCCTGTAGTGAGTTACTGCCTGCTCGTATGTGGTGGCTGGTCTGTTTGCTGCCTCGCCCGGTCGTCAACTCGACAGAGACATACTCGGCTGTCCCGCGTGTGAAACGGCTGCGAAAAGCGGGACAGGCATCAGGAACTGTGCTGGCTAGGGCAGGAGTACACACCGGCCGTTGCCCAACGGTTTCGAATTGGGAGGTAGGCATAGACAGATATCTCTCCCTCGACGTCGCCACAGTCAGCACCGGACGTCGCCGTCCACGATCCCGCCGCCACCTTCCCCAGCTCACTGCTGCTCCCTTTCGGAACTCCCAGCATCCGCGTTAACCCTTCCTAGCCAGTTCCTCGTCCCATAACGTCAGATAGCTATCCGCACAGCCCTCAGCCCGCACAAAATCCCCCTCCGCCCTGTACAGCGCCGCCTTCTTAGCCATCATCTCACACCTCTTCTCCACGTCCTCCACAACCGAAAAGTACCTGAACGCCGCGTCCAGCGTTTTATGAATGCTCCCCACCATTTTCACCCTTTCTCGCTCCTCCTCCTCTTTGTCCAGTCCTCTCATCTCCCCGAGCAGCCCCACCCTCGCGTCCGCCAGCAGGCTGTACAGCGTCCCCGCCGAGTACGCCACCTCAGTCTCGAGACAGCGCGGCAGCACGGCAAGCAGTAGCCGCTCGGCGGCGGCAAACTCGCCAAGCGCGTTGAGAATGTTGGCCAGCGCGCCAACGGCCTGCCAGAGCAAGGCGCCGAGCCGCGCACGCCACGCCATCCCCGCGGCGCGCATCGCAATCGTGAAGCCTTTCTCAGGGCGGCCGACGCGATCCAGGAGGTGGGCCTTGATGAGCAGGAGGCGGATGCGCAGAGCCGAGTCGCGGTTGCCTTCGCGGAGCTCGGCGATGAGTCGGTCCACTTTGGTGAAGGCTGCTGAGTAGTCTTGCCGGCGGGTGAGGGTCTCGAGGTGGAGGGCGTCGATGATGTAGACCATGTCGGGCTCGATGTCTTCAGGGGTGTTTTGGAGGAGTTGGGAGAGCAGAGCCTCGGCGGAGTCGAGGTTGTTGTGGTGGAGATCGCGCCGAAGCTTGAGGAGGCCGCGGTAGAGATGCCAGTATTGGTCGGGCTTGGCCGAGCGGAGCGAGTTGGTGTCGACCGCCTCCAGTTTCGCGAATGCTTCTTCGTACATGCCCTTGCCAGCGAGCATGCCGGCCATCCGGCAGGTGAGCTTGAGCTGGTCGTCGAAGACGGAGCTGCGGGCGTGGCACCGGAGGAAGACCTCGCATGTCATGGTCGACATAGCGGCCATGCCTAGTCTGTCCCATAACGCGATGCTTAGTGAAAGTTGAGGGCCGATCATGGTCTTTACGTTTTTCTCCACAATGATTTGAGAGCTTCGCACCATGCTCTCCAGGGCTGCTGAGATGCTCTCGCCATTTGCCAGCCCGAGTTTGGCTTCGCTCAGCAACGCCGAGCTCCACAATATCCACATGCCCGTCTCCTTTGCTTTGGCACGAAGGAAGGCGAGTGACTCTTTGCCGCTTCCAAGCATGCTGTTGTCCTCAAGCTCCTTGACGAGGTTGGGGTGGGCTCGGCTGAAGTGAAAGAACCAGTTCAGAGCAAAGTTGAGACATGTCGTGTCCCTGTTCTCCTTTGCGGTTGAGATGGCCTCCAGCATGGTCGCCACAGCCTCCTTGTGGCAGCCAAAGTCTGACTGCACGATCCCCAAGTTTAGCAGAGCGTATTGGTAGAAAAGGCGATCCCGATTCTGCATCGTGTAGTCGAAATATCGATGGAGGTTGTCAAAGGACCCCGGGAACTCGCCGGATCGCCAGGAGTCGGAGAAACTGCGACTGTTAACTTGGTGTTCAAGATGATGAGGTATGTTGGAAACAAACCTGAGGTAATGTGACAAACTTGGGACGACACGGCTGCTCTTCACCAGCTTCTGGAACTGGTCTCTGATCTTAGGCGGCACTCTGGTGCCGTACTCTGCCTCGGTTAGGGGAACTTGCAAGTGCAGCCATAGAGAAAGAAGAACTCACTTTGTACCTGCTCAATCTGAAATTCTAGCAGGCTCTCGACATCGTCGGTGCTAACCGGCAGCGTGGGGTCTTGGTCGTCGGTGAGCAGCATACTTCCGTAAGCCGCCACGGCGATCTCGTCCGTCTGCGGCCCCCACTCATGCTCTCCTTCGAGGAGGACCGAGTCAAAACTGAGCCGGCTGTGGTGAGGGTTGCGCCGTCTCCAATATCCGGCGGTAGGCTGGCGGTATTTGACAAACATCTTCCACAGCTCGGCCACGTGGTCGAAATGCAGCTTCGAGAACTCGAGGGACGATCTCCTGACAAAAACGCCAAACGGCGAATTGCGCGAGAGAAGTACGCCGGACGGTACTTTCTCGCCGCGCTCCGTCATCTCGCGCAGCTCTGCCTTGGTCCTCGCGAGGAGGTTGGGGAGCTGGTCAAAGAATTCGTGGAGGGTGTGCAGGGAGTCGATGCCCCAGAGTTTCTCCAAGAACCTGTCCCACAGACTACGGCCGGGAAGGCGATCGACGGCAGCAAAGGGTGCTAGCAGTTCTTCGAAGCGCTGGGCTGACACGGTGAGCCTGATGGTGTTCTCCGCCTTGGTCCATTGTTCGGCCGGCACCGGCGACGGCGCAGTCAGGTCGCAGTCGAGCAGGTGAGATGTGAGAAAGTTGACCACCGGAACAATGGCATTGTTGGGAACTGCTCCTTCGATGTACAGCTCGACAAGAGCCAGGAGGCCGAGCTTTGACGGAGCGAGGTATCGCGACATGCCGTCATGAGCCCAAGAAGGGCGGCCGCTCCCTGCTTGGGGTTGGGCGTGCAAGCCAAGAAATGCACGACGTGCGTCCAAGGGTACCAGGTAAGAATGGAAGTATCTTGAGAGAGAAGGACGCGGATGTATTTAGTTGTTTGCGTGGCCGCGCGGCTTGCGTTGGCCTGGCCTGCAAAGACGTTGGCGTGTGGCAGACAAAAGTCTGGGGAACCTGCTTTGGAGGTCCAGACACTGCCCGCACAAAGGGAGGAAGGTGCCCAGAAATTGAAGCAACCTGACCCAAGACCCCGACTTCCAAGACAAGCGGTTGCACTTGCGGGCAAGGTAATTTTGAGTCTTTTCCCGCGTTGAAGGTTGCGCCGATGTGGAAGCCGCGAGGATGAACGCGTCGAGAATCCAAGGTGTTGCCAGAGCTGTGGGGTGATTGGCTCATCTGGCCGCCCTGAGAGTCTCCTGTCTTTCTCACCAGACACAGCACAACTTGTCTGCTTCACCCTCTCGATTGTGCACAGCTCTATCAAAGTCAACCTTGGTGATCAATCGAGATATTGGGAGTTGGGATGATTAATCCATTTGTGTAGCTCGTGTGACATGAATGTTGTGCGAATCTAGCTTTGCTTCATCCCAGCCCAGCGCAGGAATCCAACCCTCTAAAGCGTTTCTCGGCCACAACCAAACAGAAACACCGAGCCTCACATGGTATCGCATATGGTATGATGGTGTGATGTGGGTGTTTGGAGATCACCCCTTAACCAGTGCCCCCCTTCGCCATCACCCACTCCCCTGCCCCCTCCCCGGGGCCTTCAAACGCAGAGCCTGGCAGGCCAAAATGATAAGAAACAGGTATCATGATATGCATTCAAAAAGAGCGAGTGTCAGTGCCAGCCTACAGCTCACTCCAATTCCATTACCTCATAGCCATGCCCGAAGCGCCGATATCCCACTGAAATGCAACACAAAAGCCAGCCTGACGCCTCACATATGGACCAGAGTATGGTCTTTCTGCGCTAACCGTGCTGAAGCCTGCGATGGCTCCCGTCTTAACGTCCGCGATCTTCTCCCGAGCCTTCCGCCCCTGTCGGGAAGGCCGAGTTCCGTCCCAGGCGGCTTGTGAGGGCGCTGAACCAGACATCGGTGCGGGCGGCACGCCAGTCTCCTCTAGACGCTTGGTTCCAAGAGGGGCCTCGCTCAAGGTCGTCCAGATGGTTCGGGGAAGAGATTCGGTCCTGATAACTTTCGGTTTCTTCCTCGGTGCTCTCGTATCCATCCTCCCGGAACGGCTCGTACTGCGGGCCCGACGAAGTCCCTCGAGCGAGGGATCGGACAACATCGTTTTTACAAATCGGGCATGTGCGTCGTCTGGTGGTGAGCCATGGGGTTCTGAACTCGAGTCAGTCTCTTTCAAATCCGAGTCTTCGGGGCGTTGGCAACCTACATGCACTCGACGTGGAACTCGTGCCCACAGGGAAGGCTCATGACCTTGCTGACGCCGTCGATGTACTCCTCCAAGCAGACAACACACTCGACTTGCCTCCCCATGTACTTCTTCCATTCGCTGGATACACCACGTGGGTTCTTTTCGCGAGAAGGGGGCCGCGTTGTTTGCAACGCGTCTTGTACCGTCAGGAGATCATTAGGGCCGGGCAGGTCTGTAGCCGTGCTAGACTGAGCCTGTGATGATTGAGAAGGACCTTGCAGTAATGGTGTCGTAGGCGAAGAGCTCGCAGGCGATGGTGTCCTTGGTGAGCGGGTGGGCGACGGCGCGACCGTATGATAAGTCCTCACCGGTAGCTGATCCACCACTGACTTCGGGGCTCTCCACTTCCGCATCCGGATCTTTACCCGTAGAATAAGCAGGGCATATACGACCGTCAGTGTTATCAGAGGACTGACGACCAGAACTAGGAGGGTGTCGAAAAAGGGACTAGCACTGCCGGTCGGCGTAATGGTGACCCAGAGGCCGTCGCGGGTAGGGTTGCGACCAGGGACGTGACTATCGGGAGCTGAGACCGTGGCCGAGGAACGCCGACTGCTGCCGTCTGACGCGTCGCCTGCTTCGTCTCCCGCCTCCTCGGCGCCACCAAAGATGTTTGAAAAGTACCCGCGCCGTAATCCGGACGAGGTCCCCGATCGGACGGGGGCGGGGGAAACTGAATCTCCGCCGGCCCTTGGCATATATTCTCCGCTCCCAGGGGTGATGCTCCCGCCCTTGGGTCCATTGATGTCCGCAGAGGGCCGGTGACCGGCCTTGCCAACCTGCCGAGTTGAGGCCTTGGAGTTGCTAGCCTGAGATCCGCCATTTGTGGGGCCTCGGAGGTTTGATGCCTGACTTCCTGCCGACGGGGATTCAACGAGATCGGGATCTCGCCAGTCCTGCACTCCAATCTGGAAACCATCGTCAGAAGTCTTGACGATAGAACCCTTTCCACCGGCTTTTCCTGTCTTAGCAAGACCATTCTTCACAAGCTTGCCGCTGTCGTCGTCAACCAAATCCCACTCGAGACGTCCGCTGCTCGGGGGTCGACTCGTCTCAGAGGACATGCCCCGACCGCCCCCCGGATGGAAGAATCGGGAAAGCCAGCTTTTCCTCGCTAGGACGGGCTTGGTGTTTTCGGAGGCAGGGGTTCTCGCTGTAGATGCAGAAGCGTGCTTGGCAGATACCACCGTTTTCTTCGTATCCTTGAGTTTCCCAGATTTGGAGGACAGCTGGGTTGTCAGCATGGGATCATCGACGGTATCCTCGTCGAAAGCCCCGGATTGCAGGAGAGATGACAGCAGGTGAGCGCTTGTGCGAGAGGTGAAGACCGAGGGGATTGTGACGTTGCTCACGTCGCCTCTGGCGAACATCTGGATCAGCGGGCCCCCTTTTTGGTTGTCTCCAACAATGAGAGCGATGGCGCCACGACGTTGGGCCCATTTGACCTTCTCAAGGAACCCACAGCCGCCTCGGCTCAGGAGGACAACCTTGCCCGTGATTTCAGCCGTCTCTTGCATCGACTGGATATCAGAGTGGCCGGACCCCGAGGATGCTGCTCCCTCATCGTACGGGCGAGTTGTCTGCTGGAGACCTTGGTGGAGATGGTCGTCTGTGCCGTCATTCCCAGGCTTTGACGGTGTGCCTGCCCGCTTCTTTTGTACCGGGTCTCGGTCGAGCGTGGCATCGGTTGCCGGATCGTCCGCCTTGGGTCGCTTTGCGGCAAGGACGCCAGGGTTGCTGCCGGCCGACCCTAGCCTCGACGTCGTGACGGTCAACCTCGCCTTTCCGACCTCCCATCCGGGAATATCGCCGCAGCCCAGCTCGCCCTCCCCTTCGTCGTCCTGCAGTACCTCATCGACAAAGCCATTCCCTATCCACAGCCGTCCGCTCAATCCGTTTGCTGCCAAGGGAGGGCCGAACGCAGCAGGTCGGGCCGGGAAAAAGGTACTGTTGTCATCGGTCAAGCTGATGGCAGCGCTTGGCGGGAAGATGGACAAGGGCGCTGTGAAGGAGAAGAAGGGGCGGAGCGACGACTTCTTCGGCGGCAAAGCCGTTGCTGCGGGACTCGAGCGGCGGATGGAGCTGATGGACCGGCAGACGAGAAATATGGATGCAGAAAAGAAGAGAACGAGGATGGCGATCCGAGGAGTGCGCATCGTGGAGTCGACGTCACGGCGACGCTCTCGAGAAAGCGGTTCTGGAAGGCCTGTTTCTGGGTGCTATGCCTGGCACCAACAGATAAGGTCGGTGGAAGGGAAATCGATCTCGGGGCGCTGCTCAGAGAGTCAGGCCGTCTCGCGTGTAGTCATTCGTGTAAGCAGTCTAAAACCAGAGTATTTTGGTAGGAAAATCGGAAATCGGAAATCGGTATGATTATTAGGGCGCGTCGGGAATGTTGAGCACCGCAGTTGCATGACCCAACTTTCCTCCCTCAAGAGGGCTTGTGATAGCAAACAGGTGGGCGAGGGTGGTGGGGCCTTCCGTCACGGGTACCTTCGTGGGCGATGCAGCACCTTCCTTGAGCGTGACAGCATGCCCAACCGGCCAACGCCACGCAAGTACCCCATGCAAGAAGTACAGCGGATCTGGGGGGCGGGACAGGGCTTCAGAAGTACCGGTTCAGGCGGGTCCCAGGATGGATGCGGCGCTAACAGGGGTGAGGTGGGCAGCCGATCCCCCGCATTCTTCTGGTACCGTATTCAGCGCAGAATGCAGCCCACAATTACGGGCAGGATACGGCCAGAATACAGTCTGCAGCGTCCAAGTCCAGTGTTTTGACAGCAAATGGGTGAAACACCAGCAGATTATTCCGTACACAGAAGGATCTTGTGGACATAGGTGCATAGGTACGAGTGTGGAAGCTACCGTAGGTAAACATGAAGAGGTCGGCGTAAGTGATCACCTCATATCCTGGAAGTTCTGTGACCAATGGTCCGTATCTTCAGCAGCCCCGAGGCTTTTCAAGCTCTCACTGCCTCGGCCCTAACCCCGGCATACTGCAGTACCGCCTCTTTGGGGAAATGATGGCGTGCTCACAGCAAGCAACTCATGTATTCTTCAGTGGCAAGAAGAGCAAAGACTTCCGGAGGAATTAGTGATAAACTGCCTTATCCTGTATGGACGCGTAGGCAGGAGACCGAACCTAATGCTACCTTGGCCGGGTTATCATGGACTAAAACTTATCGAAGCTGGTTCCCTGGGCCGCTGCGGGGCTGGCGTGGCATTTCCAGAGGCTTGGTTCTGGTGCCCGCAGTGGAGTCAGTGCACCCACCGGTTTTGCTCGTTTTGACTCGGACAAGCATTGACCCCTCGAATGGGCAGAAATTCCTGCAAGCCTGAAGGGCCCCTCTTAAGAGTCACTCTCTGCCCCTCTTTGGTCCATTGACCCCTCCAATAGCCCTGGATGCTGAGTTC
>OUNM010401930.1_pt1 | contig 20111 bp, 20 predicted proteins | sample 1769961 | NCBI WGS metagenome assembly OUNM01 (sample SAMEA3914820, study PRJEB12502) | metagenome | biome: forest; material: soil | place: USA | collected 2012-03-12 | depth 0.3 m
GATCAGCTCGGGCGACACCGGCGCCGTGCGCGAGAGCACGCCCAGCCAGCCGAACGGATACACCTTCTCGTATTCGCGCAGGACGTCCTTGGGGATCGCCTTGCGGCTCACGCCGTGGAAGCCGTCGGCGCCGACGACGAAGTCGCAGTCGACGTGGTCCACCCCGCCGCCGCGCCGGAACGTGACGTGCGGCGTGTCGGACTTCAGGTCGTGCAGCTGCACGTCCTCGACGTCGTGGATCACCACGCCGCCCATCTGCTCGCGGGCCTCGTAGAGGTCGCGCGTGACTTCCGTCTGGCCATAGACCAGCACCGAGCTGCCGCCGCTGTACTCGTGCAGGTCGAGCCGGTCGAGACGGCCTTCGTTGGCGATGAAGAGGCCGTCGTGGATCTCGCCCTCGCGGTCCATGCGCTCGCCGCAGCCGGCCTCGCGCATCAGGTTCGTGAAGCCGCGCTCGAGCACGCCGGCACGGATGCGCGCGAGCACGTACGCGCGGCTCTGGCGTTCGAGCACGACGTTCTCGATGCCGCGTCGATGCAGGAGCTGGGACAGCAGCAGGCCGGACGGGCCGCCGCCGATGATGCACACGCGGGTCTTCATGTCTTGTCTCCTTCTGACCGGCGTCAATGCGCCATGCCCGAACACTAGCGAGGGCCGCGCCGTGGCAACATGCCGGCACCCTGCGAGAACTTGTCTGGATCGAACATGACCGCGAAGACCGACGCCATCCGCACGTACAGCCTGTTCGGTGAATCGGTGCACTTCCCCGATGTGATGCACTGCGAGACGATCGCCTCGCGTTCCGCGCTGCACGACTGGGAGCTCGAGCCGCACCGCCACGCGCGCCTGCACCAGGTGCTGATGCTGGAGTCGGGCGGCGGCACGGCGCATGTCGAGGGCGAGGCCGTGGCGCTGCGCGCGCGCAGCGTGCTCAACATTCCCGCGGGCACGGTGCACGGCTTCTCGTTCCAGCCGGGGAGCGACGGCTTGATCATCACGCTGCCGGACGATCTCGTCGATGCGTCGCTGGAAGGCACCGGCGCCGCGCGGCGCGCGCTGTCGACCTTCGGCGCGGCGCGCGCGGATCGAGCCATTCGCGCGCTGGCGCGCCAGGTGTGGACCGAGTTCTCCGGCCACGAGTCCGCGCGAGCGCTGGTGCTGCGCGGCCTGTGCGCCGCGCTGCTGGGCCTGGTGGCGCGCGCGCTGTCCAGCCAGGCGCGGCCCGACGCCGCCGACGCCGCCACGCCACGGCTGTTCTCGCGCTTCGAGGCGCTGCTGGAGGCGCACTATGCCGAGCACTGGAAGGTGGCGCGCTACGCCGATGCGCTGGGCGTGTCGCCCACGCACCTGAGCCGCGTCTCGCGCGCGATCACCGGGTTGCCCGCGTCGGGCGTGGTCGACCAGCGCGTGATGCGCGAGGCGCGGCGGCTGCTGGCCTACACGTCGATGAGCATCACGACGGTGTCGTACGCGCTCGGCTTTGCCGACCCGCCGCACTTCACGCGCACGTTCAGCCGGCTGTTCGGCTGTTCGCCGCGCGCGTTCCGCGGGCGGCTGCACGCGGCCTGAAGGTCGGCGCGGTGCGGCGGCGTCCTCGGAGGCTGTCGCGGAACGACATGTACTGTAACTACATTTGTGATTCTGACAGAACTACAAAGTAGTAACCCTACTAGACGGCTGTAGAGCATCAGGAATAACCTGCGGACGTTGATGTAGCTTAATTACATATTGCTGCATCCGTGAGACGTGCACGGCGCCCACCGCGCCAGCTGCGCATTCGTCATCCGAAGCCATGGATGGCGCGTCACGCACCGCGTGCGAACGGCCGGAACGTCCGGCGCGTTCCGACGCCGGGCCATCGCCATCGATCGAGATGAACGTCACGCCCTGCCGGACAAGGCAGGGTGCAAGCCAGCTCTTGCCGAACGCACGGGCGCGTGCGCGCGCCCGTTCGCCGCGCCTTCGGACGATGCCGTCGACGAGAGACCGACTTCCCCCAGCCATCACTTCCGGGCGCAGTTCGCAGGCCCCGGCAGGCGGCTGAACTCCTGGAATCCCTGGGCCGAGAAGAATGAAATCCCTGAACCTCCAAGCCGGGCTGCTGCTGGCCCTGATGTGCGTGATTCCCGCGGGCCACTGCGCGGAAAGCTATTCGTACGATGCGCGCGGGCGGCTGATCAGCGTCACGTACACGAGCGGCGCCACCATCTACTACACCTACGACGCCGCCGGCAATCGCGCGAGCAGCGGCCCGACGGCGCCCGGCACGTTCACCTACGTGTCGAGCTCGCATACCGCGCTGGGCTCGTCGTTGGACGTCGCGTCGCTGGTGGTGCAGAACACCGGCGCCGGCCCCATCACCGGCATCACCTGGACCTGCGCGGGCGCGGGCGGGTTCCACACCTTCGGCACCGTCACCACGTCCATCGCGGTCGGCGCGCAGGCCACGTTCCAGTGCAGGTCGGAAGCCGGCGGCAGCTACATGGTGACCGTCACGCTGAACAGCGCCCTCGCCACGAATGCGCCCTTCAGCAAGTACTTCTGATCTTCGTCAGGCCGATCTCATGCAAACCCACTGGCTCAAGCCTCACTTCCTCGCGGCGCTCGCGGCCGTTCTCCTGGTCGGCCAGCAGACGTGCTCCGCCCAGACCCCGCCGACGCCCAACTTCGCGCCGCCCACCGTCGACATGCAGGACGCCGTAGGCGTCGCGATGAACTCCGGGCGCCCCAATCTCTCGATCTCGCCGGTGCGCATCGGATCCGCAGCCGATCCGTTCGTGTTCGCCGAGACGTTCGCGGGTGGCTTCAACTATCCGTCGGTGGGCTTCTCCGGCATCGTATCGGGCTCGACGCTGGGATCGCCGTACAGCGTCGGCGACATGATCGTCAACGTCCTCGGACACGCCGAGCAGTTGAAGGCGGTCGGGGACGGCGTCAACTACGTGGGCCGGAATGCCGGAGGCGGCACGCTCAGCATCTCCAGCGCGTTCGTCTATCAATACATCGACCGCACCGGCGCCGTCTACAACTTCACCGCGGGGCAGGATCCCAAGGTGTGCACGGACCAATCCGTCGTCGCCGGCAATCCGCCCGCGATCTACGAATGGCGGGCGTCGACCATCAATTGCGCGGTGCTCACGAGCGTGAGCTATCCGAACGGCGAGGTGCTGACCATGGGTCCGTACCTGGCCGTGCCCGGCGACAGCACGCGTGTCATCCAGAAGATCACCCGCAGCGACGGCTACCAGTTCGTCGTCGACTGGGGCGTCTCCAACCTGGGCATGATGCCGGTGCCGCGCGGCGCCGTCTATTACCTGAACAAGGTCACCGCCTACAACATGGCGGTGGACTATTGCGACGGCGCGGCCACCACCTGTTCGTTCTCGCAGGCCTGGCCGACCGCGACCATGACGCGTTCGACGCCGCCCAAGAACTACGGCGACTCCATGACGTTCACGCTGACGGACAACGCGGGCAACGTCACGCGCTATACCGAGCAATACATGCTGGGGTACACGACCGATCCCTTCGGGATCCCCTGGGTCTACCAGCTGCTGATCGGCCTGAAGCCGCCGAGCAGCCCGAGCGCAGACACGCGGACGTACAAGTACGCCAACCAGATGTTCTGCTATGTCGTTCCCGGGAGCGCCGGCATCAACTCCGGTCCGACGACGGATTGCTCGGCCTACAAACGCGACGAACTCGTCCAGAGCGTGGTGACACCCCAAGGCACCTGGACGTATTCCTACCTGCATCCGGCGCCCGCCGCGCCGATCCAGTCGATGGCCCCCGGCAACTACATCACCACGGTCACCCGGCCCGACAAGTACACGATGAGTGGCGAGTTCAACGGACTCACCGGCTACATCCAGTACGTGAGCGGCACCCAGGGCCAGGTCAGCTATGACATCAGCTGGACGACCGATCCGAACTTCCTCCAGTGGTCGACCGATTCGGAGGGCCGGCAGTTCAGCTACGGCTTCGATGCCCGAGGCAACCTGAAGTACAAGGGACAGGCGGGCACGAGCCCGGCGCCCACGTGGCAAGCGGTCTATCCCACGACCTGCGACAACCGGGTCACCTGCAACAAGCCCACCCAGCTCATCGACCCGAACGGCAACGCCACCGACTATGTCTACGACCCGACGCACGGCGGCGTCCTGACGGAGACCAAGCCGGCCGACGTGAACGGGATCCGGCCGCAGACGCGCTACGCCTACGTGCAGCGCACGCCCTGGCTCAAGAACGCCGCGGGCGGCTACTCCGCGGGCACGCCGATCTGGAAGCTGGCCAGCGAAAGCTATTGCCGCACCAGCGCGGCCGCGGCCGGTGGCGGCTGCACGCAGGCCGGCGATGAAGTCGTCACCGCCTACGACTACGGCGCGGACGCCGGCCCCAACACCCTGCTGCTGCACGGCATCGCCGTCACCGCGGACGGGACGACGCACCGCACCTGCTATGGGTACGACGTGCTTGGCAACAAGATCAGCGAGACGACGCCCAATGCGGGGCTGACGAGCTGCCCGTGAGAACCGCCGGAAAAGACAGCATGACATCCACATCGAATCTGCCGCGCCGCAAGGCGCTCTCCCTGGCGCTGGCCATCGTCGCCGGCGCGGCGCACGCCCAGAGCAGCCCCACGCCCTTCACGACCGGCTATCGCTACGACGCCGATGCGCGCCTGGTCGGAACGATCCGCCCGAGCGCGACGGGGTCCAGCGGTCCGTTCCTGGCAACGCGCAACGTCTACAACGCGCAGGGCCTGCTCGACCACGTGGACCAGGGCTCGCTCGCCGCCTGGCAACCGGAGACGGTGCAGCCGGCGGCCTGGACGGGCTTCACGATCGTCCAGAGCGTCTACTACACGTACGACACCTCCGGCCGCAAGCTGACCGAGGCGCAGAGCTCGGGCGGCACCCAGTACACCTTGACGCAGTACGGCTACGACAGCCAGGGACGCGTCATGTGCGCCGCGCAGCGCATGAACCCGGCGGTGTACGCGAGCCTGCCCAACGCCTGCCTGCTGGGCACGCAAGGCACGCAGGGGCCGGACCGGATCACGTACACCACGTACGAACCGGCGGGTCGCCCCGTGCAGATCCAGAAGGCCTACGGCACGCCGCTGGCCTATGCCTATGCCACGTATACGTACTACACGGGCGCGCCGCAGAGCGTCTACGACGGCAGCGGCAACCTGCTGGTGACGTACAACGCGTCGGGGCCGCTGCAGAGCGTGACGGACGCGGACGGCAACTACACGTACTACGCCTACGACAGCTTCGTCCGGCTCCAGACCTTGTACTTCCCGTCGCCCACGACCAAGGGCGGCTACAACAGCGCGGACTACGAGCAGTACACCTACGACCTGAACGGCAATCGCAAGTCGCTGCGCAAGCGCGACACCAGCGTCATCAGCTACGACTACGACGGCCTGGATCGGCAGGTCGACGAGATCTACCCGGCCGGCACGATCCAGAACGTCTACAAGGGCTACGACCTGCGCGGCCTCGAGTACTACGCACGGTTCGGTTCGAGCAGTGGCCCGGGCCTGACCAAGACCTATGACGGCTTCGGGCGCATGTTGACCGATACCACCAACCAGAGCGGCATCGCGTTGACGCTGTCCTATCAGTACGACGCGCAAGGCAATCGCACCCGGGTCACGCATCCTGACGGGTCGTTCTTCCAGTACGCCTACGACGGGCTCGATCGACTCGGCTCGATCAAGGAGAACGGCTCGACGACGGTCTTCACGCAGGCCTACGATACCGCCGGCCGTCGCTGGACGCAGCAGCGCGGCGCGAACGTCAGCACGACCACCATCCTGTACGACCCGATCTCGCGCCTGCAGACGCTGACGCAGGACCTGCAGGGAACGAGCTATGACGGCAGCGCGACGTTCGCCTACAACCCGGCCAACCAGGTCAGCTCGCGGACACTGAGCAATGCGGTGTACACGTTCACGCAGATCCCGACCGTGTTGACGCTGTATCACGTCAACGGGCTCAACCAGTACACGCAGTTGTCCGCCAGCACGTCGGTCGTCCCGACCTATGACGCGAACGCGAACATGACGTGGGATGGCTCGTCGACGTTCAAGTACGACGTCCTGAATCGGATGATCTCGGTGACGGGCGGCAAGACCGTGGCGCTCGCCTACGACCCCAAGGGACGACTGTTCCAGACCAGCGGCGGAGCCAGCGGCACGACGCGATTCCTGTACGACGGCGATGCGCTGGTTGGGGAATACGATGGATCCGGAACCCTGCTTCGCCGCTATGTCCACGGCGCCGGCGCGGATGAGCCCCTGGTGTCGTACGAAGGCTCCTCGGTCGGCGCCGCGAACAGGCGCTATTTCCACGTCGACCAGCATGGCTCGGTGATCGCGCAGGCCGACACCAACGGCAACGCCCTGCAGGCCGATACCTATGATCCTTATGGCGTGCCGGGGACCGCGAATGCCGGACGGTTCCAGTTCACTGGCCAGATCATGTTGCCGGACCTGGGCCAGTACTACTACAAGGCGCGCATCTACAACCCGACGATCGGACGATTCATGCAGACGGATCCGGTGGGCTACAAGGACGACGTTGATCTCTACAGCTATGTCGGAGATGACCCGGTCAACAAGTCGGATCCCTCCGGCCTGGCGGGTTGTGACGATAGCGACAAGCAGGGTCTCTCGGGCAGGTGCATGAACTCGAGCAATTTCGATCCGGCCAAGGCGGGCAACAAGACCACGGTCTCGACCCCGGCGATCGACAAGTCCGCCGCAGACAACATGAAGTCCCTGGAGTCCCAGGTCGGCGAGCAGGCGGGATACTTCAAGAACAACGGGACGAGCACGGCCACCTTTGGCAAGGCAGAGAGCTCGTACGTTGTCGAGAAGGACGTCGTCAAGACCACGGTGTCGTTGCCGAAGGATGCGGATGCGCTGGGCCACTCCCATCCCGAGGACGGCGGGCGGATCAGTCCGGGTCCCGAGGATGCCGGCGTGGTCAACGCAGGCAAGCCGAACTACATCTATCACAAGGGCACCACCATCGTGGTCGAGAAATCCGGGGGGCAATATCGGGCCCGGGTCGTGCAGGGCCGGGTGTCCGGCCCCGAAGCCGGCGAGATCAGGTCGATGCTGGACAGATTCCAGGAGGCAGCGCAGTGATGAAGAATTTCTCCTTCCGTTCTTTCGCGTGGGTGTTCGCCATCTCGATGCTGGGCGCCTGCTCCAGTTTTGCGGAGGGGGTCGGCGTCTCCGACCTTCTCTCGATGCAGGAGAAGCACGTCGATCAACAGGTCTCGGTCGATGGCGTGGTCGGGTTTCACGACGGCTACTGCATCGTCGATGCGCACGACAAGAACAAGTTCATGCCGCTGGCCATACCTGTCCGGTTGTTCGACGAAGTGAAATCACTGCTGGGGCAGGAGGTAGTCGTCGACGGCGAGCTTCAAGCGCACAAGTTCGAGGAGCGCGCGAACAGCATCGAGTTCAGCCCGACCCAGTTGTTGGTCTCGAAGATCAAATCGAAGAGCGCAGGCAAATGAGCGGCCGCGGTTGACGGCGATGATCCGGATCCATTTGCTGCTGCTTCTTTGCTGCAACATGGCGCGAGCCGAAGGAGGGTTGCCTCCAGGCCCCAAGGGGCGGGCAGTCGTCTTGTTCACGGATACCAGCGTGTTTCGAAGGACGCGGGATTCCGCACCGCCGATCGGGAGTGGGCGCGAGGATTTCGAGGTGAGCATCGGCTGCATGGATCGAGCCGACTGCATCTCGAAGATCAGACCGATATACAGCCTGATCTCGACCAAGGGAAAGCTGGTGGACTCTTGCAGCAAGCCGACATATGCCCGGATCACCCTGAGCCCGGACTCTGCCGCGTACGGTGAACCTGCCGGAAACGAGAGCGAGGTCTACGACGTGGACTACACGGGCGCCTGCGTCACGCGTGGACCTGACTCGTACAGGATCAAGCGATCGATATTTGGAATTCTCGACGGGCGACCGATACGTGGCTGGGGCGTCCTTCGGTGAGTCGGACAGCAGGGAATCGCATCATGATCAAGCTCACGACGCTTCTTTTCTGTGCGGCGCCGCTGCTTTGCAGCGCCCAGCCTTCCGCCAACCCCTTGAGCGAGCAAGTGCTGAGTCCCCAGTTGCTGGAGCTCGGTGATTGCCTGAACGGGCACAAGGTCGTCGACCTGACCACCGTCCTCTTCATCAGCAACCGCGTCCTGCGCGAGAAGCCCGATGCCGGATTCGACCAAGTGACCCTCATGGACCAGACCCTGGTCTTCCAGGCGCACCTGTCCAGCCAGGGGCGCTTCGACTACGAGACACCTTATGACCTGGCCTTCTTCGTCGGCGACGCCAAGGGCGACGCCGATCTCGACCTGTCCTTCGTCGAACTGGAAGATGGCCGCAAGGCAGTGTTCTGGAGGGAGACGTACAAGCATCGCTCGCATCGCCAAGGCATCGTGACCTGGGATGGGCCGAAGCTGGTCAAGCTCTGCGAAGGCACGGGGGGCGTCGATTCGCAGGTCTGACCCCGCTTCCGCGACAAGCGTGGAAGCCGGCCGCCCGCGGGCTCGAACCATGAACGATGTCTGAAACCGACGTCCCGATCTTCCTCACACAACTGCGCGACCTCCTGGGCGCCGGCCTCAGCCTGATCGAGGCGCTCGAGGTCCTGCGGCGCGGCGCGCGCTCGGCGATGCAGGCGATCTTGACGCCGATCATCACGCGCCTGCGCGGCGGGCATCCGTTCTCGGCGGCACTGGCGTCGGACACCCGCTTTCCCGGCGTGCTGCTCGCGCTGGTGCGCAGCGCCGAGATCACGTCCGACCTGCCGCAGGCGCTCACGCGCTACCTCGACCACGAACGACGTGCCCGTGAACTTCGCCACCGTATCCTGTCGCTGTCCATCTATCCGCTGCTGGTCATGGCCGTCGGCGCGGGGGTCTTCGTGTTTCTCGCGCTGTACGTCATGCCGCGCTTCGCCGTGATCTTCCAGGGAATGACCGGCTCGCTGCCCTGGTCGGCCCGAGCCATGGTGGCGTGGTCGGCGTGGCTGGCGGCGCATCGCGGGGGCACGTTGGCTGCCGGCGCGACCATCGCGGCGGCTGTCGTTGCAGCCTTCGTGCTGCCGGCCGCCAGGGCGCGGCTGCTCCAGGGCGTGCTGGACCTCTCTCCGCTGCGCACGCGGCTGCGCACGTACTTCCTGGCGCGCTGGTATCGCACCACGGGCATGCTGCTGCAGGGCGGCATTCCGCTGCCCGAGGCGCTGGGCCTGTCGATCGCGGTGCTGCCCGTGGCGTTGCGGAGTGGCGGGGCCAGCGTCGAGCGCGCGGTGCGCGACGGCCACTCGCCGGCGGAGGCGTATCGCTGCGCCGGCATGACCACGCCTGTGTCCGAGCAGCTGCTGCGTGCGGGCGAGCGCACCGGCGAGCTGGGCGGCGTGCTGGCGCGCATCGCCGATTTCCACGACACCGAGGTCACGCGCCAGCTCGAGCGCGCGATGCGCGCCCTCGAGCCGGTGGTGATGACGCTGATCGGCGTCGGCGTCGGTGTCGTCGTCGTGTTGATGTACCTGCCGATCTTCGAATTGGCGTCCGCCCTGCAATGAGCCAGACCGACCTTGCCACCGATCCGGCCCGGGCCGTCGGCGACACCGAGGCGCAGCTCCGCACCGATGCGCTGGGCCGGCGGCTGGGCCTGCGCGTGCCGCGATTGAGCGACCTGCTGGCCAGGCCGCCGCGGCTGGACCTGCTGCCCTTTGCCGAGTGCGCGCGGCGGCGCTGCGCGCTGCTCGGTCGCGCGCCGGCGCAGGACGGCCAGGGCGATGCGCTCGACCTGCTGGTGACCGATCCCGACGACGTCGACCTGCAGGCCTGGGCGCGCACGGCCTTCGGCGCCGTCGACGTCGCGCTGGTCAGCGACGACACCTTCGACGCCTGGCTCGCGCATTGCGAAGCGAGCCTGACCGCGTTGGGCAGCGTCCCCGTGCCGCGACCGGGGCAGGCCGACGTCGGCGGCGACCATGGCGCCGAGGTGCTCGACCTGCGCCAGATCGGCAGCGAGGGCAGCCCCGCCGTCCGCTTCGTCAACTCCACGCTCTACGACGCGCTCAAGACCGGCGCGTCCGACATCCACCTCGAGATGGATCCGCTCGGCCTGAACGTGAAGTTCCGCCTCGACGGCGTGCTGACCGCCATTCGCCGCATCGACAGCCCGGACCTCGCGGCGCAGGCCCTCAGCCGCGTCAAGGTGATGGCGCAGCTGGACATCGCCGAGCGGCGCGTGCCGCAGGACGGGCGGCTGCAGATCTCGCTGGCGGGCCGCCTGATCGACGTGCGCGTGTCCATCATGCCCAGCATCCACGGCGAGGACGCGGTGCTGCGCGTCCTCGACCGGCGCCATCTCGCGGAGACGCTCTCGGGCCTCACGCTCGCCAAGCTGGGCTTTGCGGAGCACAGCGCCGAGTCGCTGCGCGCGCTGTGCCGGCGGCCGCATGGCATGTTGCTGGTCACCGGACCCACGGGCTCGGGCAAGACGACCACCGTGTACGCCGCGATCGCCGAGACCCACCTGTCGCGCGACAAGATCATCACGATCGAGGACCCCGTCGAATACCAGCTGCCCGGCGTGCTGCAGATCCCGGTCAACGAGCGCAAGGGCCTGACCTTCGCCGTCGGCCTGCGTTCGATCCTGCGGCACGACCCGGACAAGATCCTGGTGGGCGAGATCCGCGACGGCGAGACGGCGCAGATCGCCGTGCAGTCGGCGCTCACGGGCCACCTCGTCTTCACGACGGTGCATGCCAACACGGTGTTCGACGTCGTCGGGCGCTTCGAGCAGTTCGGCATCGACGCCTACACGTTCTCGTCCGCCATCAACGGCGTGCTGGCGCAGCGCCTGTTGCGGCGGCTGTGCCCGCATTGCTGCGTCGCGTCCGAGCCCGCGGCCGCGGTCGGCGGACTGGACGACGCCTTGAGCGTGTTCGACGGCCCGCCGCGCTGGCGCGCGCCGCGCGGTTGCGAGCATTGCCGAGGCACGGGCTACAGCGGGCGGTCGGCGCTGGGCGAATTGCTGATCCTGACGCCGACGTTGAAATCGCTGATCGCGGCGCGCGCCCCGGTGCTCGAGATCCAGGCGGCGGCCAAGGCGTCGGGTTGGCGTCCCCTGCGCACGCTGGCGCTGCTGGAGGCGCTGCACGGCCGCACCAGCCTCGAGGAGGTCGACCGTGTCGCTGTTTGAACGCGCCGACCGCCGCGACGTGCTGCGCGTGTGCCGCGGAGCCGTCGAGCATTGGGCGCGGACGCCGGCCGGCCTGGCGCCGCGTGGGCGCGAGGCGCTGGCGCGACCGCGGGATATCGTCGCGCTGGAGGACGCGATCGTCAGGCTGTTCGCCGACGCGCCGCCGCGTCGGGTGGACGCCGTGATCGAGTCGGCCTGGCTGCCCGTCATGCTGGTCGCGCCGGGGCCGGAGCGCCGGCGGCTGTCGGCGATCGAGGCGTTGCTGCGGGAGCGTCTGGCCGTGGTCCACGACACCGACGACGAGCCGGTCGCGCAATGGCGCGTGCAGGTCGACGGCCTGCCCGGCGATCGCCAGTTGCCGGGCTACGGGCTGCCGGTGCGTGTCCGCGAAGCGATCGTGCGCGGCTTGGGCGCGTGCGATGTCGCGCCGACGTCGCTGCAGCCCGCCTGGGCCTGGGCCCGCGGCCAGGCGAGCCTGCGCGCCACGCGCCGCCACACCGGGTGGTGGTTCTGGCAGGAGTCCGATCGCACGATGCTCGCGGGGCTGTCGCGCGGCCGCGTGGTGTCGCTGCACCCCGCGCTGGCGCCGATGGACGATGGGTTCGATGCCCACGCGAGCGCGGCGTGCGAGGCGGCGCGCACGGGCGCGGTGCTGGGTGACGCGATCTTGGCCAGCGGATGGGACGCGCCGCGGACGCCATTCGCCGCCGCGACCTGGGCATGCGTGGCCGTCCCGCGCGAGGTGAGCGCGTGAGCGTCCGCACCATCGACTTCCTTCGACCCGCGCGCCCGCCGCGGCTGGCCTGGCTGCTGCTGGCCGCGGGCCTGCTGGCCGCGGGCCTGGACTTCCGCCTGGAGCAGCGCCTGGACGATGCGCGCGTCCGGCGCGACCTGGCGCAGGCGGAGCGCGAGGCCGCGGAAGCGCAGGCGCGGGATCACCTCGCGATCGCCGCGCGGCCGACGCCGGAGACCCGCCGCCTGGCCGGCGCCGCCGCCGAGCTCGCGCGACCCTGGCTGCCGACGCTGCGCTCGGTCGAGGCGGCCACGCTGCCGCCGGTCTACGTGCTCGACCTGGCCGTCGATCCGGTCAAGGGCCGGGTACACCTCGAGGGCGAGGCGCCGGACTTCGAGCAGGCGGTGGCCTATGTCGAACGGCTGGGCGCGTCGGGCGCGCTCGTCCGGGCCCGGTTGGTCTCGCACGAGCAGGCGCAGGATCCCGCGACGGGGCAGTCGGTGGTGAAGTTCACCGTAGAGGCGGATTGGGGACGTTCTCCATGAGCGCGCTCGCCATGCGGGCCGGCCTGTGGCTGAACCGGATCGGGGCAGCCAGCCGTCGCGCGTGCGGCTGGCCCGGCCTCGTCGGCCTGGCCTTGCTGGCGGGCGCGGCCGCCGATGTCGCGCACATCGCCGCGGTGCCGGAGCCGGCCGACGACGGGCCGGTCACGCGCGCCGTGGTGCCACGCCGGCCGGCGTCCGCGCCGATGTTGGCATCGGTGGTTCTCGACGAGGCCAGCCTGCCGGGACTGCAGCGGGCCCTCGCCGCCCGCGCGACCGCTGCGGGCATGGCCTGGACGGCCGCCGACTACCGCTTGCTGCCCGCGACCGAGACCCTGCCGCCCGCCTACGAAGTGCACAGCACGCTCAAGGGCCGCTATCCGGCGATCCGCCGATTCGTGGCCGACGGCCTGACCGCGTCGCCCCCCGCCGCGCTGCGTGAGTTCACGCTGACGCGCCCCGGCGTCGACAGCGGCGACGTCGAAGCGCACGTGACCCTCGCCTTCTTCCTGGATCCGGCGGCGAGCCCGGCGTTCGTTCCCGCGCCGGAGCCGACGGCGATGCCCGAGGTGCGACCGTGAGCCAGGCAAGACTTCGCTGGCTGCTGCCGCTGATGCTGGGCCTGGGCGCGTTGCGGGGCTGGGACGCGTGGATGGCGTCGCGCCAGGACGCGGCGTCCGCGCCGGCGGTGAGCGCCGCCGTGGATCGGCCGGAGCCGGTCGCTGCCGCGCCGACGCCGCGGCCCGACGTCGTGGCGGCCCCGGCCCCGCCTGTCGCGCCCGGGCCGGGCGACGAGACGATCCCCGACGTCTTCAGCATCCGCCTGCCGCCGGCCCCGCCCGCGGCGCCGGTTCCCGCGCCGCCGTCCGCGCCCGAGCCGTTCGTCGGCCCGCCCGTTCCGCCGCCGCCGCCACCCCCGCCGCCACCGCCCGCGCTCCAGGTGATCGGCACCTGGCGCGACGCGGCGGGTGTCAGCGCCTTCGTCTCCAACAACGCCGAGACGGTACAGGCGCGGCCGGGCGACCTGCTGTTCGGGCAATACCGCGTCACCCAACTGACCGCCGATCGACTCGTGATCCACGATCCCGCGCGAGCGAGCGATTTCACCTACCCCGTGCCGCGCGTCGACGCGCGCCCGAACCCGCCTCCGCATCCATGAACTCGCCCCTTCGACGCCCGGCGACGGCCGGCCTCCACGTCCTGGCACTGGCCTGCGCCCTGGCGATGTCCGGATGCGCGGGCTTCCAGGCCTTCCACGACGGGCAGGCCGAGCTGGCCCGCGGCAACGACGAGCAGGGCCTGGCCAAGCTCAAGCAGGCCGTCGATGCCGATCCGTCGAACATCGAATACCGCCAGACGTATTACTCGCGCCGTGACGCGCTCGTCGCCGAGTCCGTGCGGCGGGCCGAAGCGGCGCTGCAGGCCGGCGATTTCGCCGCGGCCGGCGAGGCCTACGCGCGCGCCGGCGCGATGGATCCGGCCAACGCCCGCGCGATCGCCGGGCCGGAGCGCGTGGCCGCGGCCCGGAGCCAGGCGGCCGCGCTGGACGGGGCGGCCGCGCGCGCCGCACGCGGCGATCTGCAGGGCGCGCTGGAGGCCGTCCGCGAGGTGCTCGGCACCAATCCCGACCACGTCCGTGCCGCGGCGATGCTGCGGCAGTTGTCCCGCCAGCAGGCCGAGGCGAGCGGCCGCGAGCTGGGCATCTATCCCAGGCTGCGCGAGGCCTACCGTCGACCTGTGAGCCTCACGTTCACCGGCGCCACGCTGCAGCAGGCCTTCGACGCCCTGAAGGCGGCCTCGGGCCTGAACTACGTGTTCGATCGCGACGTCCACCCGGAGGCGCGCGTCACGCTGTCCGTGACCGACAAGCCGGTGGAGGACATCCTTCGCCTGCTGCTGGCCACCAACCAGCTCGACGATCGCGTGCTCGACGACGACACGCTGCTGATCTATCCCAACACGCCCGCCAAGGCCGCGGAGTACCGGGAGATGATCGTGCGCGCCTTCTACCTGCGCCACGCCGACGCCTCCAAGGTGGCGGAGATGATCCGCACGATCACCAGGGCGCGTGACGTGGTGGTCGACGACAAGCTCGACCTGATCGTCGTGCGCGACAGCGCCAACGTGATCCGGCTGGCCGAGAAGCTCATCGCCAACCAGGACGTGGCCGAGCCGGAGGTCGTGCTCGACCTCGAGGTGCTCGAGGTCAGCTCGTCACGCCTGCAGAGCCTGGGCGTGACCTGGCCGTCGTCCGTCAGCGCGAGCATCGCTGGCGCCGGCGGGCCCGGCCAGCTGTCCTGGAGCGAAGCCCGCAATTTCTCCACCGGCCTGGTCAAGCTGCACTTCAGCGACCCGGCGCTGGGGGCGCAGCTGAGCTCGCAGGTCGGCGACACGCACCTGCTCGCGAATCCGCGCATCCGCGTGCGCAACCACCAGTCCGCCAAGACGCTGATCGGCGAGCGCGTGCCGGTCTTCACCACCGTCGCGACGGCCAACGTGGGCACCTCGGACTCGGTGAACTACCTGGACGTGGGCCTGAAGCTGGACATCCAGCCGTCGATCTCGCTCGACGGCGACGTGGCGATGGTCGTCGCGCTGGAGGTCTCCAACATCCTCGACACCGTCACCAGCGCCGCCGGCACCCAGGCCTACCGGCTGGGCACGCGCAACACCTCCACGACGCTGGAGGTCCACGACGGCGAGACCAATGTCCTGGCCGGGCTCATCCAGAAGCAGGACCAGGGCAGCAACACGGGCCTGCCGGGGCTCAACGAGATCCCGCTGCTCGGCAAGCTCTTCGGCGCCGCGCAGGACACCAACAACCGCACCGAGATCGTGCTGCTGATCACGCCGCACATCGTGCGCAACATCGAGACGCCGGGCATCGGGCTGCAGGAGTTCGCGTCGGGCACCGATGCGTCGCTGGGCGCGCCGCCCATCCAGCTGGGCACGCCGCTGCGGGCGCCCGCGGCCAGCGGGGCCGTGGCCAGGCCCGGCCTGCCGTACGTCCTGCTCAATGGCGGCACCGATCCCACCGTGCCGGGCGCGCCACGCCCCGCCGCGGCCGGCGGGCCGGCCCAGGCGCCGGCCAACCCGCCCGCGCCCGCACCGGCGTCCGCGGCGCTCGCGGTGCCGCCCGCGTTCACGCCGCCTTCGCTCGTGCCCTCGGCACCGGAGTCGCGCTAGCCATGGCGCGCGACCGGGTCCTGCGGCCTGCGAGGGCGCGCGGCTTCTCGCTGGTCGAGCTGGTGGTGGTCCTCGCCATCATGGGACTGCTGGCGAGCATCGGCTTTCCGCTGGCCGAGCTCGCGCGTCGACGCAACCAGGAAGAAGAGCTGCATCGCGCGCTGATCGAGATCCGCCACGGGCTGGACGCCTACAAGCAGCTCGTCGACCAGGGACACATCGGCAACCCGATGGGCGGCAGCGGCTATCCGTCGACGCTCGAGGCGCTGGTCAAGGGCGTGCCCGACCTGCAGTCGCCGACGCCCAGGCTCATCTTCGTGATGCGCCGCCTGCCGCGCGACCCGTTCGCTCCGATCGCCATCGCCGCGGCCGCCGAGACCTGGGGGCTGCGCAGCTACGCCAGCACGCCGGACGACCCCAAGCCGGGGGCCGACGTCTTCGACATCCATTCGCAGTCGCCGGGCGTGGGCCTGGACGGCACGCCCTACCGCCAGTGGTGACCATGCGTTCGAAGGGATTCACGCTCATCGAGATGCTGGTGGTGATGGCCATCATGGCCACGCTCCTGGCCATCGCCGCGCCGCGGTACTTCGAGGCCATGGAGCGGGCGAGAGACACCGCGCTGCGGACGGACCTGCGCCTGATGCGCGAGGCCATCGACAAGTTCCACGCGGACACCGGCGCCTGGCCCAGGCAGCTCGACGACCTGGCCGTCAACCGATACCTGCGCGACGTTCCGGCCGACCCGGTCACGGGCCTGGCCACGACCTGGGTGCCCCAGCCCCACCCGGATCGCGTCACGCCGGGCATCTACGACGTCCGCAGCGGCGCGGCGGGCACGGCCCGCGACGGCACCGCCTATTCCTCCTGGTGACTGAAAGACCCGCGATGAGTTCTCCCGCTTCCCATTCCCGACCCGCCGGCGCGCACGGCTTCACCCTGCTGGAGCTGCTCGTCGTCATGGTGATCATCGGGCTGCTGGCCAGCTACGTCGCCCCGCGTTTCTTCGAGCAGGTGGACAAGTCCGCCGCCAAGACCGCAATGGCCCAGCTGGATGCCTTCGACAAGGCGATCGGCACCTACCGGCTCGACACCGGGCATGTGCCCACCACCGAGCAGGGGCTGAAGGCGCTCGTCGAGAAGCCCGCCGACGAGCCGCGTTGGAGCGGCCCCTACCTGAGCCGCGACCTGCCGCCGGATCCCTGGGGGCATGCCTACACGTACAAGGCGCCCGGCGACCGCGGGCGCGACTACACGCTGTCCAGCCTCGGCAAGGACGGCCGTCCGGGCGGGACGGGGCTCGATGCCGACATCACGCGCTGAACGGCGCCCGCCGCGACGCGCGCGCGTTGCCGGCGGCTTCACCTACCTGGGCGTGCTCCTGGCGGTCGCGCTGATCGGCCTGGGCCTGGTGGGCGCTTCCGAAATCTGGAGCAAGCGCGCCACGCGCGAGCGCTTCGCGCGCATGGACGCGATCGGCGCCGAATACGTCGCGGCGATCGCGGCCTACCGCCAGGGGACGCCGGGCATCGTCGTCCAGGGCTTTCCGCCGTCCTTCGCGTCGCTGGTGCGCGATCCGCGGTTCGCGACGGTGCGCCGCTACCTGCGTCGCGAGTATCCCGATCCGTTCACCGGCCGCGTGGACTGGGAGGCCGTGCCGGCACCCGACGGCGGCGTGCTGGGCATCCGGGCCCGCGTGAATGTCGACGGGCAGGAGATCGTGCGGGAGTACTTGTATTGGACGCCGGCGCCGCTGCGTCCCGGGCGGCCGTGACTGTCGCCGACTTCCGCCGCGGGGTATTCGCGCCGGGCGGCACAATCGACGCGTTCTCGCCGGCCGGCGCGGTGGCCTGATGGATCGTGGATTCATGGCAGCACGGCGCCCTGAACACGAAAAGAGGCTCTCATGAACAGCATGGATGTCGAGGTCCTGCGCACCGCCTCCGGCTGGCTGCGCGCCGGCCGGCGCGCCACCCTGGGCACGGTCGTGCACACGTGGGGCTCGTCGCCGAGGCCGCCCGGGTCGCTCATGGCGATTCGCGACGACGGCCAGGTGGTCGGATCGCTGTCCGGCGGATGCATCGAGGATGACCTGATCCTGCGCGTGCGGGCCGGCGAACTGGGCAGCGACATCCCGCGTGCGACGCTCTACGGCGCGACTGCCGACGAGGCCCGACGGTTCGGGCTGCCTTGCGGGGGGTCCGTCCAGATCGTCCTAGAGCCGCTGGGGCCATGGTCGAAGCTGGACGAACTGCTGCAGGCGATCGAGCGGCAGCAGGTGACCTGTCGCACCGTGACGATGTCCTCGGGTGCGGTGCGCCTGGACCCGGCCGAGGATGGCGACGCCGTCCACTACGACGGCCAGGCCCTGCGCACCGTGCACGGCCCTCGGCTTCGACTGCTGATCATCGGCGCCGGGCAACTCTCGCACTATCTCGCGGCGATGGCGACCATGCTCGACTATCAGGTGATCGTCTGCGATCCGCGCATCGAGTACCACGAGCCATGGGCGGCCGACGCCACCGTCGAGTTATCGCGCGAGATGCCCGACGACCTCGTGCAGGCGATGCATCTGGACGGCAACTGCGCCGTGGTCGCCGTCACGCACGACCCGAAGCTCGACGACCTGGCGCTGATGGAGGCCCTCAAGACGCCGGCGTTCTACGTGGCAGCGCTGGGTTCGCGGCGCAACAACGATGCACGCCGCGAGCGGCTGCGCAAGTTCGACGTGAGCGAAGAGCAGGCCGCCGCGATGCACGGCCCGGCAGGCCTGAACCTGGGTGGCAGGACGCCGCCCGAGATCGCGCTCGCGATCCTGGCGGAGATGACGGCGTTGCGCCGGGGCAAGCCGCTCGGGGCGGCCCTGGCCGATTGGAGCGTGTCGACGACGGAATGCCGGATCGCGGCCTGAGCGGACGGCGCCCGGGCAAGCCGGCGATCAGGACGCCGGGCAGGCCGCGCCGGTCTTGATCCAGGCGTCGATCAGCTGGCCGAACTGCGCCTGCGTGCCCGGCGCCGGCGTGCGCGAACCGCCCGGATGCCAGCCCCAGCCGACGAGTTCATCGTGGGCCATGTGGTCGTGGATCTGCGCCAGCGAGCGCTTGCCGTTGCGGGCCGGATCCTTGATCTGCTCGCAGATCTGGCCCAGGGACTTGCCTTGCCAGGCCATCTCGACAGGCGCGACATGCCACTTCGGCGCGCCCGGCACGCCGGCCGGCGCGAAGTTGGCGATCTGGTGGCAGGTGGCGCAGCGCATGGCGATGGCGCCCTGGTCGTCCGCGCCGCGCACCACGAGCGGCAGGTGCGGGTGCATGTCGTCGCCCTGGGACGGCCGGGCGCCGACCGGATGGCAGTTCTGGCAGCGCGGGCTCTGGATGACCTTGCCGGCCTCCTCGAACAGCGCGCGCGAGCGGGCGGCGGGGTCGGCGATGCTCGCGAAATCGGCCGGCGATTTCAGCGACTGGGCCATCGCGGCAGGGGCTGCGAGGCAGGTCGCCAGGAGAAGCCCAACAATCGTGGTCAGTCGCATCGCAAGCCCCTGAAAAAATTCCAAGCGGCGAGCATACTGCGCCATCCGATTTCCTTCACGGGAGCTGCGCAATGCCTGTCGTTTCACTCAACGTCAACGGTCATGCCCACAAGGTGGAGGCCGATTCCGAGACGCCGCTGCTGTGGGTGATCCGGGACGACATCGGCTTGACGGGCACCAAGTTCGGCTGCGGCGTGGCCCAGTGCGGCGCGTGCACGGTGCACGTCGACGGCCAGCCCGCGCGCTCGTGCGTGACGCCCGCGGCCGCGGTGCATGGCCGCAAGGTGACGACCATCGAAGGGCTGCAGTCCAAGGCCGCCAAGGCGGTGCAGAAGGCCTGGGTCGACCTCGACGTCGTGCAATGCGGCTACTGCCAGTCGGGCCAGATCATGTCGGCCACCGCGCTGCTCGAGCAGAACCCGAAGCCCAGCGACACCGACATCGACCAGGCGATGGCCGGCAACATCTGCCGCTGCGCCACCTACGTCCGCATCCGCGCCGCGATCCACCATGCGGCCGGCCAACTCTCGGCCTGAGGAGCACGCCATGCACCCGTTGATGCAGAACTTCCGCGACCAGCTCCAGGCCGAGCGCGAGTCCGAGGCGCTGGCCTCGCTGGTCGTCGAACGCGCGGCGCCGCCCGCGCGCGCGGGCGTCACGCGACGCGGCGTGCTGACGGCCGGCGCGGCCGGCGGCCTCGTCGTGGCAATCGGCGGCTGGATGCCGCAGTCCGCGAAGGCCGCGGGCCAGGGCGCGGAAGGCGCCGCCGCGAAGGCCGTCTTCGAGCCCAACCAGTTCGTGAGCGTGGGCACCGACAACATCGTCACCATCGTCAACAAGCACCACGAGATGGGGCAGGGCAACACCACC
>OUNM011151866.1_pt1 | contig 20104 bp, 15 predicted proteins | sample 1769961 | NCBI WGS metagenome assembly OUNM01 (sample SAMEA3914820, study PRJEB12502) | metagenome | biome: forest; material: soil | place: USA | collected 2012-03-12 | depth 0.3 m
GATAAAATCAACATCAGCTCGGTCAACCGCTTCGTGCAGGCGCTCAAAGCCGGCAACGGCGGCAGTGGGCCGAAGGCCGGCAGCGGCGGATCGGTCACTAACATCACCGTGGGAAATAATGGCGACATCGGAAATTTCCACACCAATTTCAACTTGATTTCCGATGTAGGAATGGGCGGCATCGTCGCTGGCAAAAAAGGATCTGGTGCAGGATCAGCCATCAACGGAAGCATCCTCAATGTCACCGCCGGCCGCATCGCAGCGATGATCGCGGGAACTCCCGCATCCAATGCGGTGGACTATAGCAATGCCGTGTGGAAAATCTCGGGCATCGTCGCGACCTCGTCTGCTCCAGGCAAACACATCGGGGCAGATCTCAACGGGGATAACGTCTTTAATTTCACGGAAGGGCCTGCGCACCTGAACGATTCTTACGAGCCGAGCGACGACTTGAATCCACCCGATGGCGACACCGCCATCGACGGAATCGTCCTCGTTCGCATTGGCGGGATTAAGCTGAATCCGGCCGGTTCACCCATCGTCTCTCCCGCCTTTAGCGAGAATCCGCTGGAACTGCTGATCGTCCCCACGTCGCTCACGTGATTTCGCGCCACGCGCGCTTATAACAAGATTTTCGGGACTTCGGCACGAAGCTTGCATGCCGCGGGGTATGCCCGTTGTCAAAACATCAGGCCTGGGGGATCCTTGTCGCCCGATTCAGTCCTGCGAAGATCTTCGCGATTTTCGAGGATTGATCGATGCGCTGCCCGGCATGGTCTATATGTGCCATGTCACGCCGGGCTGGCCCTTTCAGTGGGTCAGCGCGGGATGCTTGGCCCTCACCGGATATTCCAGCGAGGAGTTACTTGCTCAAGGCGGGCATCTCATCAACCAGATCACGCATCCCGAAGATTCGCCAAAGATCAATAGCGCTATCGATCGCGCCGTGGAATCCGGGGAAACCTACGAAATCGAGTACCGCATCGAGACCAAAGGCGGCGAGGTCAAGTGGCTCTCGGAAAAAGGCGGGCCGCGTTACGCCGCGGATGCCGCGCTGGCCGGGATCGGCGGATTCATTACTGATATCACCCCGGCAAAACTCGCCGAGCTCAGCTTGAAAGAGTCGGAGCAGCGGTTGCATAGCATTTTTGACAACACCGCCGAAGGCATCTTCCAATCGAGCCGTAGCGGATCCTATTACAATGTGAACCCGGCTTTGGCGCGTATCTATGGTTACGATTCGCCGGAAGCGATGATCGCCGAACTGACGAATATCGAAGCGCAGCTTTACGTCGATCCCAACCGGCGCCACCACTTCATGGCCATCATGGAGCGGCAGGATCGGATCCTGAATTTCGAGTCCCAGGTGTCTTGCCGCGATGGATCGGTCATCTGGATTTCGGAAAATGCCCGCGCCGTGCGCGATGCGGAGGGCAAGTTACTTTATTATGAAGGAACGGTAGAGGATATCACCGATCGCAAAAAGGCCGAAGAAGAGCTGGAAAAAGTGCACAAGCAACTGCTGGAGGCTTCCCGCCAGGCGGGACGTGCCGAAGTCGCCACCGGCGTGCTGCACAATGTGGGCAATGTGCTCAATAGTCTGAACGTCTCGGCGATGCTGGTTTATGAGCGGCTGCACAAATCGCGCGTCGCTCATTTGGTAAGTGTTTCCGCCATGATGCGTGCACATTCCGCGGATCTGGGAGCTTTCCTCACGCACGATCCGCAGGGGCGGCGGCTGCCGGCTTTCATCCATTCGCTCGCGGAGCGTCTGGGCATCGAGCAGGCGGAAATTCTGCATGAGCTGGATTCCATCAAGACTAGCATTACGCATATCAAGGAAATCGTCGCCCTGCAGCAAAACTATGCGAAGGCTTCGGGCATCATCGAAGCACTGCCCGCATCGGAACTCGTCGATGTCGCCGTCGGAATGAATGGCGCGGCCTTTGATCGCCATCGCGTGGAGCTGGTGCGTGATTTTTCCGAAGTGCCCACCGTGCGCGTGGACAAACACAAGGTGCTGCAGATTCTCATCAATCTCCTGCGCAATGCTAAATATGCCGTGAGCGAAAGTTATCGCGCGGACAAACGCATCACCGTGGGCGTCAAGTCATCCAACCCGGGCCACGTGAAAATCATCGTAGCCGATAATGGAATCGGAATCGCTCCCGAAAATCTTTCCCGGATTTTTGGGCACGGCTTTACGACTAAGAAGGATGGACATGGCTTCGGTCTCCACAGCGCAGCGCTCGCAGCCAAGGAAATGAGCGGCTCACTTTCCGTGCATAGTGACGGCGTCGGTCACGGGGCAATATTCACCTTGGAATTACCCACGGAAGATTCGGTGAGAGCACCAAGGCGCGCGGTGCCGATCTCGGCATGATGGGCCGCGGGTAAGGCGGCAGGCTCGTAATCGTAATCGTACTCTTAATCTTAATCATTGCGCGGAGCGCGAACCGGCAAAGCGGCAGGGGAGATTAAGATTAAGAGTACGATGACGAGCCTGCATCTTCCCCCTTTCCCCATCACCACCCGACCCGTAGTCTCCGCCTTTCCGCGCTCTACAACACGCGCCCGAATGAAACTCTTTTGCTGCTACACACCCGCGCACGAAATCTTGCTGAAGGATTACTTTCTCCCCACGGTTCCCCAGGAGTTCAAAGTGGTCGCGACAAAAATCGATTTGCAAGGACCAGGCGATTTCCTGAGCACGGAGTTTCTGCGCTGCATCTCGGAAAAGATGCGGCTTGTCGTTCAGAGCCTGGAAGATCATCGCGGCGAAGTGATCGTCTGGTCCGACATTGATATCCAGTTTTTCGACCTGCAATCAGCGCGACTGGTGAAAGAACTCGGCGACCACGACATCGCCTTTCAACGCGAAGGCCAACGAGTCACCGATATCAACGCCGGATTCGTCGTCTGCCGGGCCAATGAAAAAGTGTGCGCCTTTTTTGAAGAGGTAAAGCGTCGCCTTTTGCAAAGACCAGAGGTGAACGAGCAGTTTGTGATGAACGAACTCCTCCGGAAAAATCCCCAGATCCTTTCCTGGACTTACCTCCCCTGGCCCTACTACGCGCGCACTCACGGCTGGCCGCCGCCGCAAAACCTCGCCCTCTACCACGCCAACGCCACGCCGGGCAAAGGCGGCGTGGACCAAAAGATCCGGCAATTCCGCGAGGTGGCCTTTCTAAGAAAATACGGCTGGCTGGCTACCTTTGTTACTTGTATCAAGTATATTCCGAAGCGACTGCGCCGCATCCTGGAAGAGCGGCGCAAGCCGTGAAGTACGCAAGCGCGTAGCATGGGCGTCCCGCGCATGGAAATCCGTCGAAGGCCCCAAAGCTCATCATCACCGAGTGCGCCTGGGAGCGCCGGCACTCTTGCCGGTGAGTTTCTTCAGCTAGCTAGTCATCAAACGCCACACCTTCTTCACGGCTTTGCGGCTCCGCACCTTGAACCATCACGCCAGCAAGGATGCTGGCGCTCCCAGGAAGCCACACCACCCTCACCCGACTGAAGCATCCTCCGGATCACACCCACACTGGCGGCAATAGTCCGCCGTGCCGAAATGCTGCACCCAGCCCGTGCCGCGCAACTGCGGGTACATCTTGCACTTGCTCCACACCTTCACCACGAAGATCCGGTAGGCATCGCGCAGCGTGCAATGCTCACACACGTCGAAGGCGACTCCAGAGAGAGCCACCTGGGCGAGCGCAACCTTCAGCGCCCGCTCGGCCTCTTCATCCGTGGCGATGCTTGCCGGCGCGGGAAGTTCTATCCCTTTCACGACCTGCTGCATTGGCACACCATCCTCATTTTCGATCAGGTCATCCAGGAGTTCCATTTCCTCCATTTCTTTCTGATCGTCTTCGGACATCCCGCTCATTTCCCGCTCCAACCGCCGCGACGAACGCGCCAGTTCCCGGTCCAGTTCATCGGGGATCAAACCATAGTCTTCCTTTTCCGATTCATCCGGCTCTTCCGTGAACAAATCGTCCACATTCATCTCCTCCAGGTCGTGCTCCTCTTCATCCTCGGCGCCTCCACCATCAGAAAGCAATTCCCGATCTTTGGCCTGCGCCTCCATTTCTTTCTCCACCAGCTCAGCGATTTCTTCGTAATTCAATTTTTTCTTTTCTTGCGGCCACTCCAAAAACGTGAGCCGCGAGGCGGGCACTTCGAGCACGACACGGCCATTTTGGCTATACCATTCCAAATATAGACAAGGCTCGCAGCGCGTCGACGGCGGATTTCCTTCCTCGCTTCGCTGCAAATATTCCTCCGTCGAACAATCAAAAACTTTCGTCTGCCGCGCCGCCGTCATTTCACCCGTCGGCCCTACCTGCTGCCGGTGAAACGCTTTCACCCGGCGTCGATCTTCCTCCGTCGCGGGCCGATCGTTCTCCGGAATCTCAAACTCGAAAGCTTTGTTCACCAAATCCGCCCCCGGCGAACCCGTGAGGCTCACGGACACAGGATCTTCGCTGCCGCGAAGCATGAGCACTCCGTGGAAACAATAGGGATGCGTGTGATAAAGGGCGCCTCCGGTGACGAGGTCGCTGATTCGGTAGGCCATGCTTCTTTCATAGGCACTTCCGTCGCGAAGGCAATCCCGGCGGCTCATTCCCCCACCCCGAAAGGGTTCAACCGCTCCTTCCCTTTTCGCCGCGCCCGCGTACGTTTCTCGCCAACATGAAACGCGTTTTCGGCATCGAAACGGAATATGGCATCACAGTGGATGGGATGGATTCGCTCGACGTGGTGCGGGAATCCATCGAGATCGTGCGCTCTTATACGGATCACGGCGCTTCCATGAAGTGGGACTACGAACTGGAGGACCCGCACCAGGATGCGCGCGGCTTTCGTGCGGCCGAGCTGCTGCAGGATACCGACGAAGCCGCCTACTACGAAATCGACAAAAATCGGCCGCTCTCTTTTGAGGAAATCAAAAGCGACCTCGTGCTCTCGAATGGCGCGCGTTTTTACAACGATCACGCTCACCCTGAATACTCCACGCCGGAGTGCACCGCATTGCAGGAAATCGTCGCGCAGGATAGTGCCGGCGAGCGCGTGCTCGCTGAATGCGCGCGGCGTCGCAATCAGCGCCTCCTCGAAGGCCAGCACGCCCGCCTTTACAAAAACAACACCGATTTCATCGGCCACTCCTACGGCTGCCATGATAACTATCTGATGAGCCGGGCCGTGCCGTGGGACCGCATCGTGCGAGACGTCGTACCGTTTCTGGTGACGCGGCAAATCTTTGCCGGCGCCGGCAAGATGGGGATCGAAGGCGAAGACGCCCAGGGCCAGCAGGGTATCTATCAAATCGCCCAACGCTCTGATTTCTTCTCGGTGCTCTGCTCGATCGACACGATGAATCGCCGGCCTCTCGTGAATACGCGCGACGAGCCGCATGCCGACAATATGTTATATCGCCGGTTTCACGTTATCATCGGCGATGCGAATATGAGCCAGGTGGCCACGGCGCTGAAGGTCGGGACGACCGCGCTGGTACTCGATTTGATCGAGAAAGGCAAGGCGCCCAATCTTGATCTGGCCAACCCGATCGAGGCCACCAAGTCAATCAGCCGCGATCAAACCTATTCATGGATCGTCGAGCTGCGCGACGGGCGAAAGATTTCCGCCATCGACATTCAACGCCTTTATCTCCAGGCAGCCAGGGACCACTGCGATCTCTCGGACAAAGACGCCCAATGGGTTGTGAAGGAATGGGAACAAGTGCTGGCCGATTTGGCCGAAGACGTGATGCGCTGCGCGGATCGCCTGGATTGGGTGGCAAAAAAATTTCTGCTCATGACTCTGCAAGAGGCGGAAAATCTCGAGTGGTCCGATCCGTGGCTTCAGTCGATCGATCTGGAATATCATAACGTTTCGCTGGACCAGGGGCTTTTCTATGAATTGGTGCGCTCCGGCCAGATGCGGCGTTTCGTTTCGGAAGACGATATCCGGCGTGCAATCTTTAGTCCCCCGGAAAGCACGCGCGCTTTTTTTCGGGGCCGCGCCGTGGCGAAGTTCAACCGCGAAATCTCTTCGATCCAGTGGGACGAGATCACTTTTCAAAGTAACGGCGCTTATCAAACCGTGAGCCTGCCCCATCCCGCGCTCGATCCGCGGCTCGAGGAAGTGAACGCCGTCATTCGCAAGGCCAAGAGTTATACAGAGCTGGATCTGGCCTTGTCAGAAATGCGCAACGGCCAATAATCATATAAAGCGAAGCAGGGTCCACGAAATACACGAAAGGACACGAAAAGAAGACTTTAAATCACGACCTATTTTTACCAAGCAGAGCGTACGATAATTTATCCGAGGCACGCAGCCTTTCGTGTTTTTTTGTGTATTTCGTGGACCCTGCTTCGCTCTACAGAATAATAATCCCCCCCGATCATCTACTTAACTATGCGCTCCCACCCATCAACCACCGGCGCCCTCCGCCGTGTGATCTTTCGAGTTTTCCCGATGTTTGCTGCCCGAGTCTCGTGCATTGGGGGAATCTCATTATTTACTTCCGCGATCTTGCAAGCACAAACCTTGGACGAAGAAATCGAGCAAATCCGCGCGCAGCACAAATTGCCGGCACTGGCCGTTTATGCGCTGAAGGATAACAAACTCGCCGGGGAATGCGCCGTCGGCGTGCGCAAGTTGGATTCGCCTGAACACGTGACCCCTGCAGATCAATGGCACATTGGTTCGTGCACGAAATCCATGACGGCAACTCTGGCTGCGTTACTTGTCTCTGACGGTAAATTGAAGTGGAACACCACCGTCGGCGAAGTCTTTTCCGACTGGCGCATGGCCATGCCCAAAGAATGGCAGAGTGTGACACTGGAGCAGTTGCTCACTCACCGCTCCGGGGCACCGGGAAATGCCCCGCCCGATCTCTGGGCAACTGCGGGGAAACATATCGGCACGCCCACCGAGCAGCGGACCGCTTTTGTTCATGGCCTCGTGACGCGTCCCCCGGAAGCTCCTCCGGGATCAAAATATATTTACTCCAATCAAGGATTCGCCATCGCCGGCGCCATGATGGAGCGGATCACCAGGCGGCCCTGGGAAGACTTGATGCGCGAAAAGCTATTCAAACCACTCAAGATGGATAGCGCGGGCTTCGGCGCGCCCGCCGCGGTCGGCAAAGTGGACCAACCGTGGGGCCATCGCAGCGAAAGCGACAAGCTCATTCCTGTTCCCGGCGGTCCCGGTGGAGACAACCCGCCCGCCATCGGACCCGCGGGCACCGTCCACTGTTCGCTGGCCGACTGGGCCAAATACGCTGCCATCCACGCTGCGGGCGAACGCAGCGGCTGGGGAACGTTGAAGCCGGACGCTTTCGTAAAACTCCACACGTCTCCCGAAGGACAGGATTATGCGATGGGTTGGGGTGTAACGAATCGCGATTGGGCAGGCGGAACAGCATTCCAACACAACGGCTCCAACACCAACTTCTTCGCCGACATCTGGATCGCGCCGAACAAGAATGCCGTTTTTATATCAGCAACGAACGCCGGAAACGATGACGCGCAGAAAGCCTGCGACGAAGCGGTGGGGGTTTTGGTAAAGCGATTTGCGGGAAAGTAAAGAGTGCTGGAACTTAACGTGGGACTGGCTGTAGATTATGTCGTGAACCCAGCACCTCGCTAAGATGAGTCTCGCTTACCAACATACGGAGTGGATTACTCCGGAGGAGTACCTGTCAGCTGAATTGAATAGTGAATGCCGCCACGAATACCTCGGCGGACATATGTATGCGATGGCTGGAGCAAGCGAGGAGCATAACATCATCGCCTTGAACATCGCTTCGGCGCTTCACATCGCGCTTCGCGGAAAACCCTGCCGCGCCTTCATCAATGATATGAAGGTTAAGATAGATCGTATCGGGCGAGATGTTTACTACTATCCCGATGTGATGGTGTCCTGTGGCCCACAAGGAGAGTCTCGTTACTTTAAAATTGATCCTACAGTGATTTTCGAAGTCCTTTCACCGGAGACAGAAAGCATCGATCGCCGGGAGAAATACTTTTCTTATACTTCGATAGACACCCTCCAGTCCTACATCCTGATGGAGCAAACAAAGATTGGTGCAACCATTTTTCGAAGAGCCGGGACTGAATGGCAGACAGAGACTCTAAATCGTCTCGACGAAATACTGCGGCTGGAATCGCTTCAAATCGAATTGCCGCTCTCAACGATCTACGAGCGCGTCTTCTGAGCCGCCCTGGCCTCTTCCTGCTCTTTCTCAAATAGCGCGCGCCAGTATTCGAGGCGCTCTTTTACTTTGCGCTCCATCCCCTGCTCGCCTGGCTCGTAATAGCGGCGGCCTTCGGGCAGATAGGCTTGCGGGACATAGGCTCCTTCATAGCTGTGGCTATATTTATAGCCGGTGTGGCCGAGCGTTTTGGCGGCTTTTTTGTGATTGGCATCGCGCAGATGGCGAGGCACAGCGAGCGTGACTCCGCTCTTCACCTCTTCCATGGCTTTGGCGATTCCTTCGTAGGCGCGGTTGCTCTTCGGCGCGGTTGCTAGATAGACAGCGGCGTGCGCCAGTGGGATTTGCGCTTCGGGCATGCCGACAAATTCCACGGCCTGTTGCGCGGCCACCGCCACGACGAGCGCCTGCGAATCGGCCATGCCGATGTCTTCGCTTGCACAGATCACGATCCGCCGGGCGATGAAACGGATATCTTCCCCGGCGTATAACATTTTGGCCAGCCAATAGAGCGCCGCATCGGGATCGGAACCGCGCATCGATTTGATAAACGCGGATATGGTGTCGTAATGCTGGTCGCCATCGCCATCATAGACCACGGCCTTTTTCTGGATCGATTCCTCGGCCACTTCCCGCGTGAAGTGAAGCACGGGCGTAGCATCTCCCTTTTGCGTGGGCGTGGTCAAAACCCCGAGCTCGAGCGCATTCAAACATTTGCGCGCATCTCCATCCGCCACCGTTGCGAGATGAAGCAGCGCGTCTTCATCGGCCTCGACACGATATTTGCCGACGCCGCGCTCGGGATCGGCAATCGCTCGCTTCAACAACGCTACGAGGTGTGCAGGCATGAGCGGCTCGAGTTGAAAAACCTGCGACCGTGAGACCAGCGGCGAATTGATATAGAAAAACGGATTGTGCGTGGTAGCACCGATCAGCCGGATGTTTCCATTCTCCACATCGGGGAGAAGCACATCCTGCTGCGCTTTGTTAAAGCGATGGATTTCGTCGATGAAAAGAATGGTCTTTGCCCCTGAATTGCGAAGCCGATTCGCTGCCGTCGCAATCACTCGGCGCATGTCCGCCACGTTACTTTCCACACCGGAGAGCCGCTCAAATCGTGACGCCGTACTGTGCGCGACGATCTGCGCCAGCGTGGTCTTTCCCGTACCCGGCGGACCAAAGAAGATCAGCGAGGAAATGCGATCCGCTTCAATGGCGCGGCGCAACAACTTACCCGGCCCGAGAATATGCTCCTGCCCCACAAATTCCTCGAGCGTGCGCGGACGCATCCGCTCCGCAAGGGGTGCGGATGCGGACGCAGCTTGCGTCGCGGTTTCAGTCGATTCGGCAAAAAGATCGGACATGGACGATAAACCCTACGCGAGAATGGGCGGCTTGGCTAGTTTGGCAAAGACTCGGCCTGAAACCTGAAGTAGACCGTAAAATCAGGCACACCAGTTCCGCCAAAAGTCGCGAAAGAGCTGCCCCATCTCGCGGGCAAATCCCGGGCCATCACGCAGCGGCGAGGCTTCCATTCGATCGCGCAGATTTTCCCGGACAGTGCAGAGCCACGCCCAACTGTCGGCGAGATTCCGGGCAATAGTCACATATTCAGTAGCCGAGTGCGCGATCCATTCCGGGAAACCGGCATTCGACAGGATGCTGCTTCCCCTCCCCCCCACCGCCGTATCTCCGCAAAGCGTCACGACCGGCGCCCCCATCCAAAGCGTATCGCACGTCGTGATACCGCCGCCGAAGGGAAACGGATCAAGCGCGATATCGATGCGCCCATAGGTTTGCATGTATTCCATCCACGGCTGCTTTTCCACGAATTCGATCCGGTCTGCCGAGACGTTTACTTGATTCGCCCGGGCGACGACCCGCTCCCGGCACGAGCCCAGCGGCGCATTGAGCAACAACCGCGAGCCCGGCACGGCCTGAAGGATTTCCAGCCACAAATCCAGCGCAAGCGGTGAAACCTTCGCAAAATGGTTCAGGCATCCAAAAGTAACATGCCCATTCGCCAAGGCCGGCAACGCAGAAACCTCGGGCGCATCACCAAATGGCCGGTAACACCAATAGGAGCGCGGCAGGCGAACCGTCCGCTCGCTGTAACAACCCTCATCATCCGCCTCAGGATCGAGATACGGATCACTCAGGCGAAAGTCGATGGCGTCCAATCCCGTCGTTCCGCAGTATCCCAGATACGTTACTTGAATCGGCGCCGGTTTCCGGGCGAAAACCAGCAGCCGATGCCCCGGCGTATGCATCGAGAGCTCCACAAGGATATCGATGCGATCCGCGTGAATTTTTTCCGCCACGGCTTCATCGGAAAGCCCCACGATGTCGCGCCATGTGTGCCATTGATCGCAGTACATCTCGTATTCGCGGGTGATGGCATCCCGTTGGGTCACATCGGAATAGCAAAAAAACTCCAACTTGCTCTGGTCGCGGTATTCGAAAAGCGGCAGCAGGTTGCAACCAACGACGTGCGTGCGGAAATCCGCGGAAACAAAACCAATCCGCAATTCGCGATTCAGAGATCGATGGTTCTCGTGCGGCACGCCCTCCTCCCGGAGCGGCTCCGCGTAAAGCCGGTTCCACTCCTGGCTTTCCTCCAGGATTTGACGGCCTGTTACTTTAGGCGAAAAAGGCAGGCGGAAAAGAATCAGGCTATGCAGGTGCGCCATGATCTCCCTTTGACGCGCGATATACCCCTTCGTCCCTTGTCCGGGATTTCCACACTCAAACTCGACCCGCTGGCTTTCCAGTGCCCGGCGGCACATCTCAATGGCTTCATCGACCAAACCCATATCCGTCAACGCCGTGCCCAAATTTCGCAACGCCAGAACGTTCCCCGGTTCGATTTCCAAGGCGCGGCGAAATTCTTTCACTGCATCATCCAGCCTTCCCAATCGCGCCAGAATCGCGCCGAGGCTGCTATGCGATTGCGCCTCAGTGCCATGGAGACGCGTGGCTGCCGCGTAAGCCTCCATCGCGCGGTCCAGCATTCCCACGTGCTGCAAAAATTCACCCCAATTATAGTGTGCTATTCCGGAGTTGGGATCCAACTGGATCGCCCGCCTATGCGCCGCGACCGCTTCCCGGGACCTTCCACACTGCTCCAACGCTAAGCCCAGATTCGAGTAATGCGCGGCGACATCTGGCCGGATCGCCAGCGACCGCTCAATCAAAGTCACCGCAACACTTGCCTGAGCCGATTGCAACGCGATCAGGCCAAGCAGATGCCAGGCATCGGCATCCTGAGGTGATCCCTCCAGCACCTGCCGGCAAAGGGTCTCCGCTTCCGCCATCCGCCCTGCGCGGAAATCCTCAAAGGCGAGCGGCAGGGCGTTCTCGGGAGCGGGCATGCTCTTTTATGATTGAACCGCTGCCCGTTCGGCCACACCATTTGCAGATGATCGCTCCGTTTGTCCTGCTGATTTTTGTCGTCGCCTACCGCATCGTGCTGGGCATTTCCGGGATGCACGAAATGCAGTGGCTGCACAATTTCTCGCCGATCGCGGCGGTGGCGCTCTGCGGTGCTGTCTATCTGCCGCGCCGCGTGGCGATCGTGCTGCCGATGCTGGGCCTGCTCCTGAGCGACATCGCGCTGAATATCGCCTATCACATCCCTTTTTTTACGCTGGAGATCATCCCACACTACTGCGCGCTGGCCATGATCGCTGTGCTGGGATTCAAGCTGCGGGGAAAAGTCGGCCTTGGTGGCCTGCTCTGCGCGAGCTTCGCGGGATCGGTCCTGTTTTATGTGCTGACTAATACCGGCTCGTGGCTCAGCAATCCTATCTATGCAAAGACCTTTGTCGGCTGGGTGCAGGCACTGACGGTGGGAGATGGTGCGCCGGAGCATCCCTCCACGCTCGCCTTTTACCGGCACACGCTGGTGAGCGATCTGCTCTTCACGCTGCTCTTCGAACGTTCAATGGCGCTCACCAGCCGCAAAACCGCACAGGTGGCCGCAGAGCCGGCCCTGGCTCGGTAAAGCTACCACTGGCCATGGGACCCATAGGTCCTATGCGACCTATGGCGCCAGTTTACTCGCCTTTAGCTAACCATCGCTGAATGCGCCCAGGCCACGTTTAGCTTCCGGCCACCCTGTACCGCCCGGAAATGGATATTCCCATCCGGCAGCGCCATGACGATGCACTCGACGGTTGTCGGCTGCGCAGAGGAAGCCGTGATACCTCTGATCCGGAAGGTGCCGAGCGATCTTGGATCACGGGAGCCGCTGTGCCCTTGCTGTAAAGTAACGAACGCTTCCGCACCCGTCGCCCGCCACGGAAATCGCCCCTCCTGCGGAAGCGGCTTGCCGATATCGATGACAATGCCTCCATCGCCGTCCGACAAAGTAATCAAAATGGGCCGCTGAAGCATGCCCGTCGAATTGATTTCCAACGGCACGCCGCAGCCGCTCACCATCCCTGTCCATGAATCCACCATGATCATGGCCTGCTGACGGAAATCTTCCGGCGCATTCTGAGCCGCTTTGGTGAGCGCCGCGACAGCGTCCTTCATCAAACCCAGTTCACGCAACACCTGCGCGTAGTTCCAGTCGAGACGCTTCGAGTGTTTTCCGCTCTCCACGGCCGGCTTGATCACGGTGGCAAGTTTTCCGAGATCCTTGGCCCCGCCGAGCGCGACACAGTAATGTAAAAGCACATCCTCGTTTTCAGGATTGATCGCCAGCGCGCGCTCCGCCTGGCGCAACGCGGCGGGATGATCTCCACGCGCCCGCGCCACCGAACTCGCAATCACATATGCCATCCACGAATTGCGCTCTTTGCCGAATTTAGCCAGCGCTTCCTCCTTGGCCGGATCATGCTCGTTCGGCCCGAGACCAAAGCGAATCCCGATGGCCGGTTGAAAATTCGGATCCACTTCCAGAACACGATCCAGCGCCGCCCGCTCCGCCTCCGGGTTTTGCGATCCATTCTCAATTTGCGCGAGCCTGAAGTAACCTTGCGGATCATTGGGATTCACCGCAATATAACTATTCATCACTTCCCTGGCCTTGTCCATTTCGCCCAAGTGATGATAGGCCCCGCTCAAAACAAACATGGTTCGCGGATTACCGGGACGCAGGAAATGGGCACGCTCTATCGCCTGAACTGCGACCGGAGGCACCATGCCATCGCGCAAAAGCTGCTCGCCGTATTCCTGGAGCTGATCCGGATCGGTCATGCTTTGCAACTGACGGACCGTCATCTGCTCAAAGGTAGGCATGTCCACATAGGCAAAGCCCTGTCCTCTTTGCGGATCATTTGTTTTGAGCTTTACCACCGCACGCAGTGCCGCGAGACCCTCGAGAGCCATCGGATCGTTTTGGTTGCATTGCAAGACGCGTTGAAACGCGACCACCGCTTCGTCGCGGCGACCCGCGGCGGCCAGCGTCGCCCCCAGGTTCAACCAGATCGGGCCGACCTTCGGCGCTTTTTCCACCGCCCGCTGGTAGAGTTTAATCGCATCCTCTTCGCGGCCTTCTTGCCGCGCCACGTATGCCTGGTGAAAGAGCACAAAGGGCACCTCCGGCAGCAGCTTGGCAATTTCGTCCAGCAGAGCTACGGCCTGAGGAACCTCATTCTCTTCGAGGGCTTCAGCGAGCCCGGCAAATTTATCTGAGGCATCGGCAAACTGCTGCCATGGCCCGCGTTCGCTGGCGTCGAGTGAATGAATCGCCCGCAGCAGATGCTCCATTTCAAAGGGCTCGCGATTGGCCACCGCCGGATCGATATCACTCGGCCAAGGAATACGATGCGGCAATCCGAAAAAATCCAGCTCCCATGAAGTGCAGTCGATCCAGGAAATCATTTGAGTCATACTAGTTAATGTTGAGTCCGATATCTCAGGACGAATGTCCCAGGTTTCAGCGCTTTCATATCACGTCCCGGGTGGCAAGGGCGGCGGCCTTGGACATTAGACATCGGGGGCTTTGGACGACTGCCGGATGGCTAGCCGTTAATAAGTTTTAGGATTTCGGCTTTATCCGCCTTTGCAGGAATCACGCCGCCGCATTGTTCACGCGCCACATCCGGGTCTTTAAGGCCGTGCCCGGTGACAGTGCACACGATGCGCGCCCCTTCGGGAATTTGCCCGAGAACGCCCTTAGCGTAACTAGCATCGCTCGCGCACTTGAGCAGACCGGCGATGCTCGCCGCGCTCGCCGGCTCCACGAAAATACCTTCGTGACTCGCCAGCCAGGATTGCGCCGCCAGGATTTCTTCGTCTGTGACGATGTCGATGGCGCCCTGGGAATCCCGAACCGCCGCGGACGCCTTATCCCAGCTCGCCGGATTGCCGATACGGATGGCGCTCGCGACCGTTTCCGGTTTTTCGATCACCCGATCGTAAAAAATCGGCGCGGAACCCGCCGCCTGAAATCCAAGCATGCGCGGACGATGCAACGCTTTCTTGAGCTGGAAAAATTCATCGTAGCCCAGCCAATATGCGCTGATATTGCCCGCATTGCCCACGGGCAGAATATGCAGATCAGGCGCATCGCCGAGTTCTTCAATGATTTCAAAGCTCGCCGTCTTTTGTCCCTGCAAACGATCCGGATTGATGGAGTTAACAATCGCGATCGGCTCCGTCTCGCCGATCTCGCGCACGAGTCGCAAGGCATCATCAAAATTTCCGTCGATGGCCACCACCTTCGCGCCGTACATAAAGGCCTGGCACAGCTTGCCAAAGGCGATCTTTCCGGCAGGCAGCAGAACGATACAAGTAATGCTTGCGCGCGCCGCATAGGCGGCCGCCGCTGCCGAAGTATTTCCCGTGGAAGCACAAATCACCGCTTTCGCTCCCCGCTCGACTGCTTTGGAAAGCGCCATCGTCATCCCACGATCTTTAAACGAGCCCGTCGGATTCAGCCCTTCATATTTAACAAACACCTGGCAACCGCGTCCCACCTTGGCGCTCAGCTTCGGGGAATGAATGAGCGGCGTGGAGCCTTCATTGAGAGAAATCACCGGCGTGGCCTCCGTCACCGGCAAATACTGGCGGTAACGCGCGATGACTCCGCGATCGGTGCTGAGACGATTCATACTCATGAAAAATGTTCCACCCGGATCATGCGCGGCGGACGCTTCACGCAATCCAGTTTGCCGAAACGATCCAGCGCCATCTGGATTTGCGCATTGCTCGCGCGATGAATCATGAGCACGAGGGGCACGCACGAGCCCTCGTCCTCCGACTCCGGCTGCAGGATCGAGGAAATGCCGATATTTAACTCACCGAGGATGCCCGCAATCTGCGCGATCACTCCAGGGCGATCTTCCACCGTGAGCCGCAGATAGTATTCCGACTCGATCTCGCCGATGGACCGGCAATTGCCATAAAGCCCGTGCGGCATGAAGCCGAGATTGCGCCGCGGCGAAAGCAACGCATCGGCCGCTTCCGCGATATCCGAGATCACTGCGCTCGAAGTGGCATCCTGCCCGGCGCCGCGTCCGTAAAAAAGCGTTTCCCCGACGACGTCGCCTTTCACCGCCATGGCATTGAAAACGCCATTCACGCTCGCGAGCACATGCTTCTCCGGCACGAGCGTCGGGTGCACGCGCACTTCCACACCGTGCTGCGAGTCGGCCTTGATCACGGCCAGCAGCTTGATGCGGTAGCCAAATTGCCGGGCAAAGCGGATGTCATTCGCCGTCATCGCTTCGATGCCTTCCACGAAAATCTTATCCGCGGGCACCCAGAATCCGTAAGCGAGCGACGCGAGGATGATGGCTTTGTGCGCGGCATCGCCGCCATTCACATCGAGCGCCGGATCGGCCTCGGCATAACCCGCCGCCTGCGCCTCCTTCAGCGCCTCGGCAAAGCCCATCTCCGCTTCTGTCATCCGCGTGAGAATGTAATTGCTCGTCCCATTGATGATGCCGTGAATGGACTGGATGTGATTGCCGATGAAAGCCTCGCGGATTGCCTTGATGATTGGGATTCCTCCGCCCACTGCGGCCTCGAAAAAGACGGGCACTTTGTTGGCCGTCGCTGTTTCAAAAATCTCCCGGCCATGATCTGCCAGCAGCGCTTTATTGCCGGTGACGACGATCTTCTTTCGCTCAATCGCCCCGAGAATGAGTTGCAGGCTCTCCTCGCGGCCACCCATGAGCTCCACCACGATCTGGATCGCCGGATCGTCGAGCAAATCCTGCCAGCGGGTGGTGAGATGCTCGGCCGGCACGTCGATTCCCCGGGCTTTGCCGAGATCACGCACGGCCACCTTGCGGACGGCCAGTTCAAAACCGAGGCGTTCCCGCAAAAGGGCACGATTTTGCGTCAGGTGTTTGTAAACACCTGCGCCGACATTCCCCATTCCCGCGAGGCCTATGCCAAATTGCTGCATGGATTGAATTTTTGAGGGGCGCGGACTATCGCGCAGGCTGCTCGGCGGAGGCAAGCGGTTTCGCGGCGGGGTGTGTGGTTTGACGAGCCCCCTTCCCGAAGGCGTGCCGGGACTGCTTTCCCGTGGGTTTCGCTTCCACACAGAATGGCAGTGGAAGGCAGCGAGTTCGCGACGAAGGCTGGAGCGCGGACGGTCAGTCCGTCGGTTGGCAGGATGCAATTGGGCAACTGCCCTGTTGCACCGTGACGCTTTTTAAAACGGCACTGCGTGGTCGTGCCATGACGCGGCGTTTTCGTTAACCCAATGTAGAAACCGCCTTCCCCAATCGGCAGAAAAACTGTCCGCGCCTCGATCTGAACCGAGAGCGCGGGAATCCGGACGTTCATACTTGCGGATTTGGAGGGCTCACCGAACATGGATCGGCCAGCGCCAGCCATCGTGTCACCTCATAACCCAATCCCATTTGAACAAAACGACACTCTCGTATTAACTAGGGATCGCGCGTTTCTGCTTGCTCTGCAGTATCATCAAGGCGGGATCCTTGAAGACGCCGAGGCGATTTACAGGGCGATTTTACAAAATGAACCGGACGACGCCGATTCGCTGCACATGTTGGGCGTTTTAGCGCATCAGGCCAACCGAGAAATCGCGTCCGATCTGGTAAACAAAGCAATCGCTTTGCGGCCCACGGTTGCGCGCTACCACTATAACTTGGGCGTGATCCTTTCCGCCAAAGGCCTTTTCGATAACGCGATAAAGGCGTTTCGAACTGCGACGGAGCTAAAGGGTGACTTTACGGAAGCCAAAGCGGCGCTTGAAACACTTGCCAAACGCGAAGCTTCCGCGAAATGCGATTCCGCCGCACCGAACTTGAAAATCCTGGTCGATCCGGGATTTTTTCCTCCCAGCGCAGTGGGATCCGAGATGAAAATGGCGATCCTTGTTTCCGGACAATGTCGAACCTTGGATCGGTGCTTCAAAAGTATTCAGGTGCAAGTCCTGCGTCACTTTCCGAAGGCTGAACTGTGGATAAGCGTGGCAGAAGATGCCGACGCGAAAGCGGCAAGATTGTTTGAAAATTCGGGACTTCCAATCCGCCTTTTCGAATCACTGGAGCAGCCGACTTTTGATGAGAAGGATTACCGGGAGAGGTCTCGAGGTGGCATGTACGAAATTGGAGGCGGTCTGAAGGACCGGGACATCGTCCAGCGTGTCCTCCGCCAAGCATGGCACCTGCGCCACGTCTTCGATTTGGCTTCGTCCAGTGGAGTTGACTATACGTCTTATATGCGACTCAGGCCCGATCAGTGGTTTTCCGTCGGAGTCGCGAGACCGCCCAAGCTAACGCCGTGTACTGCCTTTGTGCCTTGGTGGGGAGGGTTTGGTGGGGTCAACGATCGATTTGCCATTCTGGATCCAATTGCTGCGGATGCTTATTGCTACTGGCCGAGGCTCGATGAGCTTCTGGCCGAAGGATGCCAGTTTCATCCTGAGACGCTTACAAAGCATGGGCTGGATAGAATCGGCGCCACGATTGTTCACTTGCCCGTACTTGCCACCACGTTAAAGCGAGACAAATCCGGCAAGCTCGTTAAACGTGAGCCCGAAATCCTGGTCGAGGAGACGATGCCGTTTCTGTTAGAGTTGATGGATCAAGCTAGTGAGGAGAAAAGCCAGCCAAAGTACCTGCCGAGCGCCGTTTAAGGGGAGTAATCGAAGCAGCCGCGTTTACGCGCAAACGGGCTGTTACCTTAACAACTCGCTGGACCCGAGAAGAGCATCGCCGCATCGCCGAGAATCGCCCTTTTGAAAAAAGGGTGAGCGCTTGAAATTGCATAAACCTCTGCGTTTCGTCTCTCTCCGCGTATTTCGCAGCCCCCTATTTCGGTTTCTCTGATTAAACATCCGTAATCCCTTCGAGCCTTGTGGTTCTTTGAGATGATGTTAGACAGTTCACCCCATGAAACTGCCCTTGCGTCCCCTCAGCGTCGTTCTTATTGCGGCCCTCACTTCTCTGGCGAAAGCCCAGACCACCCCCGCCCATCACAGCCTGAGCATGGATGTGAAACAAACCGCTTCCGGTGGCTCCTCGAGCAATCAGAACAACGTGAAAGATCAGCCCGGTGGGCAGCCTGGCGGACCGGTGGCCGAGCAGCAGCATCTGTCGTCCACCCACGAGCAGAAGACCGGCGTCTCGCTTTCCGTGGAGGTGCGCAACCTCGCGCCGGCAGCCGATCAAGCCAAACTGGAATACTATTTCTTCGGCAAGCCCATGGAGAAAGGCGACCAGTTCATTTTCGATTCCGGCTCCAAAGATGTGAGCGTCAATCCCGCGGGCCGTCAGACCTTCGATTTGCAGTCCAGCGAGCTCGAAGCCCGAGAGGAACGCAACGCGCACATCAATAAAGGCGCGGTCAAAGGCAAAGCCATCCAACCGAAAACCTCCGAGAAGAAGACCGGTGCGAAAGTCGCCGGATGGATGGTGCGGTTGACGGCGGATGGCCAAGTGCTCCAGGTGCGCGCTTCCAGCCCGACTTTCGAGACCCTCGGGAAGAATGATGCGCAGTTGAGTGCCTTCCCCAAGGAGCAGCCGAAGTAGTCGTCCGGAGGAGACTCTTTCGCGAATCCGAAGAGCGTCGTAAGACGGGCGCTCCCCCTTGGTCCTGCAATCAATGCGGCGCGACGCCGGCGTTCATCGGCGGTTTTGCGAGGCGATCCAGGAACGCACGGCGTCGTGCGGAGAATTAATCGGCGAAGTGCCCGGAATGGCGATGAATTGCGTTCCGCGGGGGCTCTCCACGGCCCATCCATAGGCGGTGTCCATGTCGTGAAGGTCGTCCACGTAGAAAACCTCGATTACCCCCTGCCAGATGACCTTGCCCTGGCGTGTCTCGGTCACCTCAGCGCTTTCGCGATGAGAAACAGATGAGGCGCAGCCCACGGCCTTTTCTACCGCGTTGGTAATTTTTGAAAGTAAATCGTTCATGTCTCAAAGGGATTCGCGCGCGATCCATAATCGGATTCGTCCTCTCCCCGGCCATCGCGGGCATCATGCGGAGGGAATTAAGAACGCGTCAGAATTGACAAAGCAGGAGTGAAGCCCAACGCCGGGAAAGTTTTCGATCTTTTGCAGAAAGCACCCGTGAGCGGAGCATCCAGCGAAGCGCTTTCGACTTCATCGACTTAAGCAAGCACCGTTACTTTTTCAAACCCCATAGTGCCCCAAAAAAGATGGCGGCCTTTCTTGGACATCGTTCGAACATATTTCCGGGATCGTCACGCGTAGCGTGACGTATCCCCACCCCCTTCCCCTGAAGGGGATCATTCCATTTCCCGCAAATCCTTGCGGGAAGGGGTTTTAATGCAGCTTGCGCTGCATATGCCACCCCCGACAGCGCTCAGGTTCACTCCGCCGCAGTACTTGACAGTCTGCGGCTGCGTTCCCCTCGCGCCTCGCGCCGCGCTCCTTGCTGACGCAAGGAGCCGCTCCGCTCGAACAACGGTACTTCCCTCAGTGGGGC
>OUNM010677671.1_pt1 | contig 20071 bp, 16 predicted proteins | sample 1769961 | NCBI WGS metagenome assembly OUNM01 (sample SAMEA3914820, study PRJEB12502) | metagenome | biome: forest; material: soil | place: USA | collected 2012-03-12 | depth 0.3 m
GGTTATAGGCCCCGAACTTGACCTTCATCTCCTCGCCCGACTGGCTCTGGATCGCGCTGCGGTCCTGCAACAGCTCGATCAGGGTGCGGGTCTGGCCGACGTTCTTGAAGTAGGCGCTGACCATCGGGTCCAGGGTCTGCTCGACCAGCTTCTTGATGTCGCCGAACCGTTGGATGACCAGTGGCGCCTTGCGGTAGTCGATATGCACCACGACCGAGACCGGCAGGGTCGGCTCGAACGCATCGCGGGTGATCAGCGACACCTCGGCCAGGTTCTCGTCGAACTTGTGCGAGCCCACGGCGCTGGTTTCCCACTTCAGGATGAAGTTGGTGGTCGGCACCATGGTCACGCGGCCGGCATAGGTGTTGAACGCGTACTTGCCGGGCAGCAGCGGGTCGCGCCACACGCCGCGCTCGCCATTGGCCACCAGCTCGCCGTGACGATAGCTCTCGCCCGAGGTGTCGGTCCCGGCCGCGCCGGTGTACGAGACGACCACGCCCACCTGGCCGACCTCGATGACGGTCTTGTTGATGCGCTCCACCGTCGCGAACAGCCGGTTGATGTAGTAGGTCCCCTCGACCAGCACCTGCAGCTGACGGCCCTTGCGGCCCCCGGCCTTCAGGAACGCCTCGGCGTCCTGGAAGCTGTTGTGGAAGGTCGCGTCATTGGCCGGATCACTGCCGACCAGCGGCGCGATGATCTCGCCCGCCGGCAACCCGGGGCCATCGTGGACGGTGATGACGCCGATCTGGTCGTCCGCGTCCTTGATCACCACCGGCTCGAAGCCGCCGCGCTCCTCGATCACCTCGGCCATCTGGGTCAGCAGGCCCTCCTCGGCCCGATCGAGGCTGAGCGCGAAGGTGCTGTCGCGGGTCACCACGACGAACTGGGCCAGGTTGATGGCATAGGCGCCCTCGCGCAGGATCTTGCGCTGCGGGCCCTTCTGGCCGCCCTGCTCCAGGAACACGCGGGTGTTCTGGAAATCGACGTCATGCGGGTTGGCGGCAAGCGCCTGATCGGCCTCCAGCGGCGCGCCGTCGCGGGCAAAGACATAGCCGATCCGGCCCTGCGGGATGGTCACCAGCGACTGGACGTGCAGGCGGTACTGGAACGGAAAGAAGAAGTGCAGGCCGCCGCGTAGGACGTCGGGCTGGAAGCCGGCTTCGCCCTTCAGCGCGATCAGGCCGCCCGCGATCGAGCCCTTGCCCGACCACAGCTTCTCGACCACCGCGACGCGGTTGTTGCCGATGTAGCGGATCATGCCGGAGACGGCGACGATCGCTGCAACGAACACGACAACGAGCGCTGAACCGACCAGCGGTCCAAACGCCATGAAGTTGGACATGTAGAAAGCCCCTAGGTGGCCGTCCGGAGCGCGATGATCGCGGCCCGTCTATCGGCGGCCGCAGTACATGTATGCATGGCCAAGCCCGGCTCAATCATAAGGCGATCACATCGGATCACCTGTGATCACGGGCCCGAGAGCGGATTAAAACACTGTAATCTGGTTGCAGGCTTTACGCCCGCGCGGAGAGGTCATACCAATGTTACCGCTACCGTCACCGAACCGGCGGAGTGGGGAGAAACGCTCGATGAAGATGCTTACGCGGCCTGCGCTGATCGCGGCCGGTCTGGCCCTGTCCTTCGCCCTGCCCGCTCACGCCGAGACCCGCTGGGTCGGCAGCTGGGCCAGCGCCCAGATGGCGCCGGACGCCAAGAACAGCCTCGACCCGCAGGACTATCCCGGCGCCACCCTGCGCCAGGTGATCCGTCTGTCGATCGGCGGCGACAGCGTCCGGGTGCGCCTGTCCAACGCCTTCGGGACCCAGCCCCTGACACTCACGGCCGCGCATCTGGCCGTCTCCGCCGACCTGGCCACCGCCAAGATCGACCCGAAGACCGACCGTTCCCTCACCTTCTCGGGCCGGACCGAGGTGACCATCCCGGCCGGCGCCGACTACTGGTCTGATCCGGTGTCCTTGAAGGTCGCGCCGCTGACCAGTCTGGCCGTCAGCCTGCGCTACGCGGCCGCGCCGAACGTGCAGACCGGCCACCCCGGCTCGCGCGCCACCTCCTACATCCTGGCCGGCGACCACGTGGCCGACGCCGACCTGCCGGGCGCCAAGACCGCCGACCGCTGGCTTCAGATCTCCAGCGTCGACGTCGCTTCGGAGAAGGCCGGGGCGATCGTCGCGTTCGGCGACAGCATCACCGACGGCTACGGCGTCCAACCCAATACCAACGCACGCTGGACCGACGGCCTGGCGCAGCGCCTGAAGGCGGCCGGCAAGCCGATCGGGGTCCTGAACCTGGGCATCGGCGGCAACCGCGTGTTGCTGGACGGCCTGGGCCCCAACGCCCTGGCGCGGTTCGAGCGCGACGTGCTCTCGCAGGCCGGCGTCACCCATGTGATCCTGCTGGAGGGCGTCAACGACCTGGGCGTCCTGACCCGCGACGCGCCGGCCACGCCGGAAGCGCACAAGCTGCTGGTCGAGCAGGTGACCGCCGCCTATCGCCAGATGATTGACCGCGCCCACGCCCGAGGGATCAAGGTCATCGGCGCGACCGTCCTGCCCTATGCCCGCTCGGCCTACTACCACCCCGGCCCCGAGAGCGAGGCCGACCGCCAGGCCATCAACGCCTGGATCCGCGCCGCTGGCCACTTCGACGGCGTCATCGACTGGGACAAGGCGATGACCGACCCGGCGAAGCCTGGCTTCCTGCTGCCCGCCTACGACAATGACGGCCTGCATCCCAACATCGCCGGCTACAAGGCCATGGCCGACGCGATTCCGCTGAGCCTGTTCTAGACCTTCAAATTCCCGACCTCCCCGGCGAAAGCCGGGGCCCAGATCCATCCGGAGAGTCCGCCGTGCTCGCGCCCAAGACCTCGACCAAATCCGCAGACACTCAGGGCTCGATCTTGATCCCGGCTTTCGCCGGGAAGGTCGGGTTGGGTGTAGCGGCCTTAGTGCTTTCCGCCACCGCCGCCCAAGCCGCGCCCAAGCCCGTCATCGCCCTGACCTGGGACGACCTGCCGGCCCACAGCGCCCTGCCGCCCGGCGTCACGCGCGTGCAGATCGCCGACGATCTGCTGAAGGCCTTTGCCGCCGTGAAGGCCCCGGCGTTCGGCTTCGTCAACGGCTTCCAGACCGAGCGCGAGCCCGCGTCGATCCCCGTGTTGAAGATGTGGCGCGACGCCGGCCAGCCGCTGGGCAACCACACCTGGTCACACGCCAACATCATGGCCCTGGACGCGGCAGGTTTCGAGGCCGAGATCGCCCGCAACGAGCCCCTGCTGAAGGAGCAGATGGGCGACCAGGACTGGCGCTGGCTGCGCTATCCGTTCCTGTCTGAGGGCGAGACGCCCGAGAAGCGCCTGGCCGTGCGCGGCTGGCTGGCGGCCAACCACTACAAGATCGCCAGCGTCACCATGACCTTCGGCGACTACGCCTTCAACGAACCCTATGCCCGCTGCGTGGCCAAGGGCGACCAAGCCGCCGTCGCCGACTTGGAGAAGCGCTATCTGGACGGCGCGGCCGCCGTCGCCGACCGGGCGCGGGCGATGAGCAAGACTCTCTACGGCCGCGACATCCCCTACGTTCTCCTGATGCACGCCGGCGCCTTCGACGCCCGCATGGCCCCGCGCCTGCTGAAGCTCTACCAGGACAAGGGCTTTGGCTTCACCACCCTGGCCAAGGCCGAGAGCGACCCGTTCTACAAGACGGACGTGGATCCCGGCCTGCCGCCGCAACCGACCACGCTGGAAGACGCGATGAAGGCCAAGGGGCTGACGGTGACGCCGTATCCGGTGGACCTGGCGGCGATCAGCGCAATGTGCCGGTAGCGGCTCGCCCGCCCAAATTCGTGTCATCCCGGAAAGCCCGCAGGGCTTATCCGGGACCCAGGGGCCGGCGCATGGCGGTCGCCCCTGGGTCCCGGCTCTCCGCGCGACGCGCCCCGGCCGGGATGACACGGTTTTGGGCGGCGAGTTTGGTTTCATCCCTGCAACAACTTCCCTGCTGACAACCTCCACAGTCCCGCATAGCGTCCCGCGCCATGAAAAAGCCCTCGCTCACGGCGCTCGCGGCCGTCCTCGCCCTCTCCACGCCGGTCATGGCGGAAAATCTCACCCCCGAGCGGATCTTCGCCGATCCCGGCCTGAGCGGCCCGACGGCCAAGGGCGTGGCGCTGTCGCCGGACGGCAAGCGCGTCACCTATCTGAAGAGCAAGCCGGAAGCCGCCAACGTCCAGGACCTGTGGGCGGCCGACGTGAAGGGCGGCGAGCCCTATCGCCTGATCGACTCGGCGGCGCTGTCGTCGGGCGCCAAGGAACTGTCCGAGGCTGAAAAGGCCCGCCGCGAACGCGCCCGCGTCTCGGCGCGCGGCATCGTCGAATACAGCTGGGACAAGCAGGGCCGCTTCATCCTGGTGCCGCTGGACGGCGACCTCTATCTGGACAGCGTCGCCGACGGCAAGGTGACCCGCCTGACCGAAACCCCCGGCGATGAAGTCGACGCCAAGGTCTCGCCCAAGGGCGGCTTCGTGTCCTACGTCCGCGACCAGAACCTCTACATCAAACCGATCACCGGCGGCGCCGAGACGGCCCTGACCAGCGAGGGCAAGGACGCCCTGTCGTTCGGTACGGCCGAGTTCATCGCCCAGGAAGAGCTGGACCGCTTCACCGGCTACTGGTGGAGCCCGGACGAGGCGCGCATCGTCTACACCCGCGTCGACGAGAGCGGCGTCGACATCGTGCCGCGCGCCGACATCGGCCCGGGCGGCGCCACCGTCGTCAACCAGCGCTACCCGCGCGCCGGCCGTCCGAACGCGGTCGTCGACCTGTTCGTCCGCGACCTGGCGTCGGGCAAGGTCGTGCAGCTGGACCTGGGCGCCAACAAGGACATCTATGTGGCCCGCGTCGCCTGGGCCGAGGACGGCAAGACCGTCTACGTCCAGCGCCTGTCGCGCGACCAGAAGACCCTGGACCTGCTGGCCTTCGACGTCGCCACGGGCAAGGGCAAGACGGTCCTGACCGAGACCGACGCCCACTTCATCGAAGTGACCAACGACTTCAAGCCTCTGAAGGATGGCACCTTCCTGTGGGGCTCGGAGCGTGACGGCAACCAGCACCTCTATCGCTACGCCGCTGACGGCAAGCTGCTGGCCCAGGTCACCAAGGGCGACTGGCCCGTGGGCGGCGTCGAGGGCGTGGACGAGGCCCGCAAGGTGGTGATCTTCGGCGCGTCGATCGACAGCCCGCTGGAGCGCCGCATCTACGAGGTCAGCTACGCCAAGCCGGGCAAGCCCAAGGCCCTGACCTCGGCCGGCGGCTGGTGGAGCGCCAAGGTGGCCGAGACCGGCGGCGCCTTCGCCGGCAGCTACAACGATCCGAAGACCCCGCCCCAGACCGCGCTCTATTCGGCCGACGGCAAGCGGGTGCGCTGGATCGAGGAGAACAAGCTGGCCGAGGGTCACCCCTACTGGCCCTACGCCTCGACCCTGCCGACGCCGGAATACGGGACGCTGAAGGCCGCCGATGGCGCCACGACGCTGTATTACGAGATCCTCAAGCCGCAGAACTTCGATCCGGCCAAGAAGTACCCGGCCATCGTCGCGGTCTATGGCGGCCCGCATGCCCAGCAGGTGAAGAAGGCCTGGCAGAGCCCGTCCGAGCGCACCTATCTGGAAGCCGGCTACGTCATCTTCCGCATCGATAACCGCGGCAGCGGCAATCGCTCGGCCGCCTTCAAGCGCGCCCTGGATCGCCACATGGGCACGGTGGAGGTCGACGACCAGCTGCTGGGCGCCAAGTACCTGGCCAGCCTGCCTTACGTCGACGCCGACAAGCTGGGCGTGATGGGCTGGTCGTACGGCGGCTTCATGACCCTGATGCTGATGACGGCCCCGAACACGCCGTTCAAGGCCGGCGCGGCGGGCGCTCCGCCGACCCAGTGGGGCCTCTACGATACGGCCTATACCGAGCGCTACATGGGCAAGCCGGACGAGAACAAGGCTGGCTACGCCTATGCCGACATCAACAACCGGCTGGACAGCCTCAAGCCCGGCAGCCTGCTGCTGCTGCACGGCATGGCCGACGACAACGTGATCTTCGAAAACAGCACCCGCGTGATGTCGGCGCTGCAGAAGAAGGCCATCCCGTTCGAGATGGCGCTCTATCCGGGCGAGCGTCACAGCGCGCCGGGCAGCAAGACCAAGGGCCTCAGCGTGCTGAAGAAGCACCTGGAGTTCTTCGCCCGCAAACTGCAGGGCCAGTAAGCCCTAAGAGCACGCCGTCCGCTTATGCGGACGGCGTCGCCTTGCGCGCCAGGCTGATCAGCCCGGCCGCCAGCGCCAGGGCCGCGCCCAGGCCGAGACCGATCCTCGGCGCGTGGTCCAGCGACACGATCCCGAACAGCGCCGTCATCAGCACCGCCCCGGCCGTCTGGCCCGTCAGGCGCGCGGTGGCCTGCATGCCGCCCGCCGCCCCGCTGCGCTCACGTGGGGTCGACAGATAGAGGCTGCGGTTGTTGGGCGTCTGGAACAGGCCAAAGCCGACGCCGCACAGGGCCGTGATCGCCGCCAGCGGCCACGGGTTCCCGTGCAGTGGCAGGAGAACGGCCAGGATCAGGCCCACGGCGAACAGCGCCCCGCCGACCATGCACAGCACCGCGCCCGAGACCTTATCGGCCAGCCGGCCCGAGAGCGGCGCAACGACCATCACCGCCACCGGCCACGGGGTCATGCACAGGCCGGTGACCAGCGCGCTCTGCTTCAGCCCGTGCTGCAGGTAGAACGGCAGCGACACCAGGGCCGCCGATTGTCCGGCGAAACAGCAGATCGAGGCCAGCACCGACACCCGGAACGGTTTGACCCGCAGCAGGTCCAGCGGGATCAGAGGCGCGGCCTGCCCCGCCTCGCGGCGCACCAGAAGCGTGAAGGCCACGCCCGCCGCCAGCCACAGTCCGATCGCTAGCGGCCATTGCTTCGATAGGAACTCGGCCCCGATCACCAGCGCGCCGAAGCCGATCGCGTTCAGCGCCGCGCTGAGTCCATCCACCGATCGCTTGCTCCCCGGCGTTGTCGGCAGCACGCGCCACGCAGCCAGGACCGCCAGGCCGATCGGCAAGTTCACCGCGAACAGCCAGGGCCAGGAAGCCACCGACAGCACGGCCGCGCCGATCGCCGGGCCCGCCGCCGCCGAGAAGGCCACGACCATGGCGTTCCAGCCGATCACCGTCCCCAGCCGTTCGGGCGGCGTGACCTGACGCATCAGGGCCATGCCCAGCGACATCACCGCCGAACCGCCCAGCCCTTGCAGGAACCGCCCGGCCAGCAGCCACGGCAGGCTCGGCGCGAAGGCGCACAGCAGCGAGGCGGCGGTGAACAGCGCGACGCCGGCGGCGAACACCCGGCGATAGCCGACCGCTTCGCCCAGCGCGCCGCACGGCAGCAGCGCCGCGACCAGGGCCAGCTGGTAGGCCGTCATCACCCCGACCGATTGGGCGGCGGTGACGTGCATTGACCTGGCGATGGCCGGTAAGGCCAGGTTGGCGATGGCCGCGTCCAGCACCACCAGGGACACGGCGGCGAAGACCGCGACCATCGTCGCGACCGACCGCGCCTTGTGCTCGGCCTGCCCTTCCAGCGACTGGCCGTAGGTCTTGGCGTCCATCCTGTCTCTCCGATCCATTCCGCAGCGTAACTAGCGATGGCGGAGACTTGGCGAAAGACGCATCATTTGCATGCTATACATGCACCAGACGCCTCATCAGATCACCATGCCGCATCCCGACCTCAACCTGCTGATCGCCCTGGACGCCTTGCTGACCGAGGGCAGCGTCGCGCGCGCCGGCAAGCGGCTGGGCCTGAGCCAATCGGCCATGAGCCGCACCCTGGCGCGGCTGCGCGAGACCACGGGCGATCCTTTGATGGTCCGCAACGGTCGAGGCTTGGTCCCGACGCCGCGCGCCCTGGAACTGCGCGACAGCGTCGGCCGCATCGTCGAGGAGGCCGAGGCGGCGCTGCGTCCCCAGCGACCGCTGGATCTGGCGAGGCTGGAACGCACCTTCATGATCCGCACGCGCGAGGGCTTCATCGAAGGATTCGGCGTGCCGTTGCTGGCCTGGACACGGCGCGTGGCGCCGGGTGTGCGGCTGCACTTCATCCAGAAGACCAATCACGACAGCGCCGGCCTGCGCGACGGCAGTGTCGACCTGGAAACGGGCGTGCTCAGCGCCGTGACCGCGCCGGAGCTACGCTCGCAGGCCCTGTTCCAGGATCGCGTCGTCGGCGTGGTCCGCCACGACCACCCCCTGGCCGGACGCAAGGTCACGCTCGACGACTACCTGGCCGGCGAGCATGTGATGGCGCTCGGACACGCCATCGACGACGGATTGGAAACCCTGGGTCGGCGGCGCGAGATCGTCGCCATCGTCGGCGGCTTCGCGACCGCCCTGGCGATGGCCCGGGGCTCGGACCTGATCGCCAGCGTGCCGCACAACTACACGCGCGCGCTGCGGGATGGCATGAGTACGTTCGAGCTGCCCCTGCCGACCACGGCGGTCACCATCTCGCTGCTCTGGCACCCTCGCCAGGACGCAGACCCCGCCCACCGCTGGCTGCGCCAGGGGGTGCGCGAGGTCTGCGCGGAAGTCCTGAGAGAAGACTGAAGGCGCGAGCGGGGGGAACTCTCGCCTCGGCGCCGAAATCAGCCGTGACGGATCTGGTGGCTGACGCGGTTTTCCTCGTGGTTCAGCCGGCGCTGCTCGATGGGCGTGATGTGGCCATGGTGACGGCTGGCGTCGAAGCGTTCCTGGGCGCGGATGCCGCGATCCTCGACCCGCAGCTCGTGGGCTTGGTGACGGGTGATGTGGCCGTGACGGCGCGCTTCGATGATGCGGTGATGCTGGTGGGCCAGGCGTTCGTTGACCTCGGTACGGCGCGGATGGTGCTGATCCCAACGCGTCTCGGCGAAAGCGCCGCTGGCGGCGCCGGCGGTGATGGCCATGGCCAAGCCGGCGATGAGGGTCTTGGTGAAGCGCATGATCTGGGTCTCCTTCGGTGCGCTCCAACAGCGCAAGGACACACTGCGCTTCCCTGCCTGAACGGCCTCGGCAGGCGGGCTTCACCGGGCGTTCATCCCACCGCCGACCTTTTGTCGCAGGTCTGAACGGCGAACCACTCTCTAGGGTTAAGCGCGCTAATGTGAAGGAAAGCGCCATGGCCAAGGCCCATGATGAAGCGGTCGAGCAGCTGCTGGAGGTCGTCAAACAGGCGATCGAGGACGGCCGCGCCTCGCGTTCGGAGATCGAGCAATGGCTGCGCGCCGCCATCGCGCTGGAACATCTGGCGCAGGAACAAGAGCGCGAGAGCTCGACCATGCCGTCCTGGGTCAATGCGTTCGGCACCCTGCACTGAGCCGTTCATTTTCCCGCGCCAAGTGAAACGCCAGGCGCGATTTCAACTTTTCCTTGCTTAATTGTGGCGCCTTTTTGTTGGAGGCGCGTTGTCGAGTCCGACGCGTCGCAAGGGTCGCCCATGCGCAGGTTCCGCTTCGAGGTCATCGCGCCCGAGCACTTCCCCGATCCGGAAGGCGTGCTGCTGCGCAACCTCGATGACGCCAAGGTCGAAGCCCGCCGCCTGGGCGCGGCGCTGGTCCGCGACTATCCCGAAGCCTTCGAGAAACCCGGCCCCTGGACGATGGTTGTGCTGGATGACCTGGGCCACGTCGTGGCCGAGGTGGATCTAGGGACGCAGGCGCGACTTGGCGTTCGCCTCACTTCCGCGCCGCACGCCCCGCTCAAGGCGGGGCAAGGCCTGGGGGCGTGGACCTTCAGCGGCGGCCAGCTTTATCTGGGCCAGAGACCGCGCAAGAAGGACGGCTAGCTGGTCCATGTCCTGACGAGAAAAGCCCGCAAAGACGCTGGCGTGGGTCGGCCCCAGGTCGGCGATGATCGTCTCGGCCAGGTCCTTGCCGCTGGGCGTCAGGTCGACCACCACCATGCGCCGGTCCTCGGCTGGTGTTCGGCGATCGACATGGCCGGCGGTCACCAGGCCATCGATCGTACGGGTCAGGGTCGTGCGGTCGGCGCCGATGACCGCCGCCAGGGCCGTCATCGACGACAGACCCTCCTTATAGAGGGCGTCCAGCACCAGCCACTGACCAAACAGCACGCCGTGCCGGCTCAGCCGATCACCGACGAACAGCCGGCGCGCCTGTTCGGTCTGGAAAAGCAGTCGGTTCAGATCGTCGATGTCTAGAGGCAAAGGCGATATCCGGCGTTCCTGTTTTCAACGCAGTAACCACGTTTTCAGATGACGTTGTTCGTCGAGTTTGTCGACGGTGTTGCAGATATGCCCAAGCTGACGGCGGCCAATTCATCGGCTGGTGAGAGGCCGCTTGACTTCCGTAGCGAAAGAAAACGAACCTCAGTGACATGACCGCCTATACCGATTTGATCGCCGCCGTCGCCGCCACCGAGACTGGCTATTCCGCCTTCGTCACCGACGACTGGAAGCAAGGCCGCACCACCTATGGCGGACTCTCGGCGGCGCTGTGCGTCGAGGCCGCGCTGAAGACCTTTCCCGAGGCCCCGCCCCTGCGCTCGGCCCAGTTTTCCTTCGTCGGGCCGGCGGCGGGCGAGCTGGCCATTTCGGTCAAGCCGTTGCGGCAGGGCAAGTCGACCCTGTTCGTGGCCGTCGACCTGGCCGGTGAACAGGGCGTGGCCACTCACGGCGTGCTGACCTTCGGCGCACCGCGTGCGTCGGCGCTGAGCTACAGCGAAGTCCCCTTCCCAGCCGTCGCCCAGCCTGAAGACTGCGAGCTCTTCTTCCCGGAAAACCGCCAGGGCGCGCCGCACTTCTCGGCCCAGTTCGAGGTGCGCAAGGCCGGCGGCACGCGCCCCCTGGCCGGCGGCAAGCCGGAATACCTGCTGTGGATCCGCCACCGCGACCCGGCCGCCAACTCGTTGTCGGCCCTGATCGCCCTGGCCGACATGCCCCCGCCCCCGGCCATGGCCCTCTTCACCCAGTTCGCCCCGATCTCGACCATGACCTGGGCGCTGGACGTGGTGGGTCTGCCAAACCAGGGCGAAAATGGCGAAGCCGACGACGGCTGGCGCCTGCTGCGCACCACGGCCGAGACGGTCGGCGAAGGCTATTCGACGCAAGAGATGATGCTGTGGGACCGCCATGGCCGCCCGCTGGTGCTGGCCCGGCAGAACGTAGCGGTCTTCGCCTGAGCTTCCTTATCTTCCGACCTCCCCGGCGAAAGCCGGGGCCCAGATCGAACCCTCGGGGCCTGACGCACGGACAGAGCGTATCTCGGATCATCCCCAGCCTCTCAGGCTGAATCTGGATCCCGGCCTTCGCCGGGAAAGTCGGATAGTTGGGCGGTTTGAAGTCTGAAGCACAGATCGCCCAACCAACCCTTGGCGCGCACGGATTTTTGACCCCATGCTCGCGCCCGTCCGGTCGCCCGAAGAGTCGCGGCCGCGTTCGGGGAAACGCCTCATGACCAAGTTCGCCTGCCAGGCCGGCGCGGCCGCCATCGCCCTGCTCGCGGGCGCCGCCAACGCCCAGACCAATCCGCCGGGCGCGGAGATGGCGACCCAGGCCTCGCTGCTGGCGATCAAGGAGAAGAACCCGGTCATCCACGCGGTGATCGCCACCAATCCGCACGCCCTGGCCGACGCCCGCGCCCTGGACTCCGAACGCAGGGCCGGCAAGGTTCGCTCGCCCCTGCACGGCGTGCCGATCCTGCTGAAGGACAATATCGAGAGCGCCGACGACACGGCCACTACCGCCGGCTCCCTGGCGCTGAAGGACAACGTGACCAACCGCGACGCGCCGCTGGTCAAGCGCCTGACCGATGCGGGCCTGGTCATCCTGGGCAAGACCAACCTGTCGGAATGGGCCAACATCCGCTCGAGCCACTCGATCAGCGGCTGGAGCGCCGTGGGCGGCACGGTGCGCAATCCCTACGTCCTGGATCGCAGCGCCTGCGGCTCGTCCAGCGGCTCGGGCGCGGCGGTGGCGGCGGGCCTGGCGCCGGTGGCGATCGGCACCGAGACCGACGGCTCGATCACCTGCCCGGCGGCGATCAATGGCCTGGTCGGCCTGAAGCCCACCGTGGGCCTGGTCTCGCGCACCCACATCGTGCCGATCAGCCACAGCCAGGACACCGCCGGCCCGATGACCACCACGGTCGAGGACGCCGCCAAGGTGCTGACCGTGATCGCCGGCTCCGACCCCGCCGACCCGGCCACCAAGGACGCCGACGCCCACAAGACCGACTACGCCCAGGGCCTGTCGAAGGACGCGCTGAAGGGCGTCACCCTGGCCGTGGCGCGCTTCTACACCGGCTATTCGCCCAAGACCGACGCGGTGTTCGAGAACGCCTTGAAGGAGCTGCGGGCCCAGGGCGCGACCCTGGTCGAGGTCAAGACCTTCGACGAAGGCCCGATCGGCAAGGCCGAGGGGCTGGTGCTGAACACCGAACTGAAGGCCGACATGGCCGCCTATCTGGCCTCGACCGACCCGACCAAGGTCAAGAGCCGCACCCTGTCCGACCTGATCGCCTTCAACAAATCCGAGCCCAAGGAGACGGTCTGGTTCGGGCAGGAGACCTTCGAAAAGGCCGAGAAGACCAAGGGCCTGACCGATCCCGACTACCTGAAGGCCCTGGCCGACTCCAAGCGGATGGCCGGCCCCGAAGGCATCGACCGCATCCTCAAGGAGACCGGCGCGGTCGCCATCGTCGCCCCGACCACCGGTCCGGCCTGGACCATCGATCCGCTGAACGGCGACAACTACGGCGGCTCGTCGACCACCCTGCCCGCCGTGGCCGGCTATCCGCACCTGACCGTGCCAATGGGCGACGTCACCGGCCTGCCGGTCGGCCTGTCCTTCATCGGCCCGGCCTGGAGCGAGAAGTTGCTGCTGAACCTGGGCTACGCCTACGAACAGGCGACGCATCATCGCAAGCCGCCGAGCTTCCGCCCGACGATCGCGCCGTAGATCGGATCGGCGTTCATCAGAGGCGCTTCAATCCACTGCCTTCCTGGGCCTTGTGCCCAGGACCCATGCCAGAGGCCAGCTCGGACAATTTGGCTTCGCGCGACCGAAAGACCGTGAACTCGGTCCGACCTCTGTCGCATCTGAACCCGGGGTCCTGGGCACAAGGCCCAGGAAGGCAGGGATTGTCGGTTCGACGGATTGTCGATCCGCTCCGGGTCCAGCCTGAAGAGCCCTGGACCCCGCCTCGCTTTGGTCATATTACATTTGTAAATGACAAAGACCCAAGAGGAGGAGGCGTTCATGATCCATCGCATGCTCCGCGTGTCCGGCGTCGGCGTCCTGTCCCTGGCCGTGGCCAGTGGCGCGCCCGCCCCGGTCTTCGCGCTCGCCGTCACAGACGGAACCCCGACCCCGCAGGCCTGCGAGGCCCTGGGCTTCCACGCCGAGGCCCCTGGCGAGACCGTCGCCGTGACGGGCGTCCGTCGCCACGGCCCTCGGCCAGCCGTCAGCAAGTTCCAGGAAAGCCGGGCGTCGGGCGCGATCCCCGCGCCGCCCCCGCCACCGCCGCCCCTGCCGCTCCCGTCGGTCGCCATGCGGATGACCGCGCCGCCGATCATCAGCGGCTCGCCGCCCGTCCCCACCACCGACACCGAGCGCTATCCGGGCGCGGTCAGCAATCCGGTCAAGCGCGTCGCCGACGAGCCGGTCTCGACCTTCTCGATCGACGTGGACACGGCCGCCTACGCCAATGTCCGCCGCTTCCTCAATGACGGCGCCGCCCCGCCGCGCGATGCGGTGCGGGTCGAGGAGCTAGTCAACTACTTCGACTACGGCTACGCGCGGCCGGCCAGCGCCGAAACGCCGTTCAAGGCTACCGTCGCGGTTGCCCCCTCGCCCTGGTCGAAGGATCGCCAGATCCTGCACATTGGCCTGCAAGGCTATGCCACGCCGCACGCCGACGCCCCGCCGCTGAACCTGGTCTTCCTGCTCGACACTTCCGGCTCGATGATGAGCCCCGACCGCCTGCCCCTGGCGGTCAAGGCGCTGAACGTGCTGATCGACCAGCTGCGGCAGCAGGACAAGGTGGCGATCGTCGCCTATGCCGGCTCGGCCGGAGCCGTGCTGGCGCCGACCGACGGTCGCTCGAAGCTGAAGATGCGCTGCGCCCTGGAATCCCTGCACGCGGGCGGCTCGACCGCCGGCGGCGCGGGGCTGAAACTGGCCTACGATCTGGCCAAGCAGAACTACGCCAAGGGCTCGGTCAACCGGGTGATCCTGATGACCGACGGGGACTTCAATGTCGGCATCGCCGAGCCATCGCGCTTGAAGGATTTCGTCACCGACCAGCGCAAGAGCGGCGTCTACCTGTCGGTCTACGGCTTCGGGCGCGGCAACTACAACGACACGATGATGCAGGCCCTGGCCCAGAACGGCAACGGGACGGCGGCCTATGTCGACACCCTGAACGAGGCCCGCAAGCTGCTGCGCGACGACTTCGACAGCAGCCTGTTCCCCATCGCCGACGACGTGAAGATCCAGGTCGAGTTCAACCCGGCCAAGGTCAGCGAGTACCGGCTGATCGGCTATGAGACGCGCCTGCTGAACCGCGAGGACTTCAACAACGACAAGGTCGATGCGGGCGAAGTCGGCTCGGGCGCTTCGGTGACGGCGCTCTACGAGATCACGCCGGCCGGTGCGAAGCCGTCTTCGGATCCGCTGCGTTACGGCGACAAGGCCCCTGCCCCGCCTGCGTCGGCGACCGGCGAGCTAGCTTTCCTGAAGGTGCGTTACAAGGCGCCGGGCGGAACGACCTCGAAACTGATCGAGCGGCCGATCGGCGCCGGCGACGTCCACGCCAGCCTCGCGGCCGCGCCGGAGTCCACGCGCTTTGCCGTAGCCGTGGCCGCTTACGGCCAGAAGCTGCGGCGCGATCCCTATCTGGACGACGGCTTCGGCTGGCCGGCCATCACCGCCCTGGCGCAAGGCGCGCGCGGTGATGATCCCGACGGCCTGCGGGCGGAGTTCGTGCAGCTGACCAAGGCCGCGCGCGACGTCGAAGCGCGATAGGTCGGCTCGGCCGTGGGCCCTACGGGACCCGCGGCCGGACCACGTCGATCGGCGGCGGGGGCGGCGTGACGCGGCCCCGGCTGGGCGCCGACGGTCCCTGCGGGCCATAGGGCGGATACGGTGCGCAAGCCGCCAAGGTCGCGGCGGCCAGGGCCAGGACGAAGACGGATCTCAGCATCGGCCGCCCGGCCCTGAAGAGCCGAACAGGCCCAGGCCGCTGCGGAAGCAGCGGTTCTCGCGGCGCGGATCCCACACCTCGGTGCGGCCGTCGGCGCGGGTGAACTGGTAGCGCGCGCCGTGATCGTCATGGCCGGTCACGGTCAGCTGGCCCGGACGATCCGAAGTGACGCCGTAAGACTCGCGCCCCAGGCCATCGACCGAGCAGGACGCGACCAGGCCCGGACGGCTGAGGTCGCCCGACAGGCCCGCGGCCGAGCCGGTCTGGGCGTTGTAGGCGGCCACATCGGTGCCGCCGCCGCGCGTGCTGCCGACGAACACCTGGGTGCCCGTGGTGCTGTCATAGGTCATGATGTCGGGCGCCTGGCCGGTCAGGGGCGCGCCGCAGACGTCACGACCGCCGCCGTGGCGCGGCAGCGGCGGACCGCCCGGCCCGCGCTGGGCATAGGCCTGGCCGGCGACCAGGGTCGAGGCGACGAGGACGGCGGCGGTCAGGCCGCGAGCAAGCTTGCTCATCGGTGGGCTCCCGGAGGCGGCGGCGGGGCGCCGGCGAGATCGGCCGGCGGGGCGACGGCCGAGACGGCCAGCGGCGCGGGACCGACCGGACCGGCGGGCCAGTAGGTGTCGTAGTCCAGACGCGCCCGGTCGCGCGGCGTGCGGTACAGCTCCGGCGCCTCGAACCAGGGACGGCAGGTCAGCTCGCCGTCGAAGAAGCCGCTGACCAGCGCCTTGCAGCCTTCGGGACGGGCGTAGATGCGGTTGTCGACTGCTCGCACCTGGCCGCCGGCGTCGGCATAGATGCCCGAGCGCATGACGCCGACGATCTTGTTGTTGCCGGCATAGGCGATGCCCGAGGCCACATAGAGACCGACATCCGCCGCCTCCAGTTCACCCTCGTTGATGCGCAGGTTGGCGTTCTCGACCGTCACGGCCCAGTCGCTGTCGCGCACCACGGGACGCAGCAGCACCGTCTCGTCGCCGCCGCCGATGTAGATGCCGCGTGAGAAGCCGTCGACATAGAGGCCGTCCAGGCTGACCAGCTGCTGGCGGTCCATGCCGCTGAGCACGAAGCCGGCCGAGTTGCGGGTGCGCGAGGAGCCGGTCCAGTCGCCCAGGCGGACGATGCGAACGTCCTTCAGGCGACTGTCGCCCGAGGTCTCGAAGGCGCCGCCGATGGCGGTGGCGGCGATCTCGACGTCCGAGGCCATGATCGTGCCAGTGGCCTTGACCACCGCCGAGCGCGTGCGGCCGATGAAGGCCACGCCCGAAAGCTCGATCCGGCTGTCGCCGACGTCGAAGGCCGAGGCGTCGCCATCATAGCGGATGGTGACGTTCTGAAGCGCGACCTCGGTGGCGCGGCCCGTGATGCACGAGGCCGAGCCGGCGCGGCTGGCCTCGATGCCCAGGCCCTGCAGAACCACGTACTGCACGCCCGAGGCGATGCGGATGCACGGCTGGTCCGGCGGCGCGATCAGGATCGGCCGCGCCAGGCTGGGCGAATAGTTGCGCACCACGATGTTGATGGACTTGGTGATGTTCAGCGACTCGACGCAGGCCCCGCCATTGGTCGAGGTCAGGGTCAGGGTGTCGCCGTCATAGAGGCGCGCGATGGTGGCCGAGACCTGGCCCGGATAGGCGTAGTCGCAGTTGATCTCCCGCGAGACGTACCCGTAACCGTAGCTGCCGCTCCCGTAGCCATAGCCGCTGCTATAGCCGTAGCCGTCACCGTAGTTGTAGCCATAGCGGGCCACCACGCAGCGACCGCGAACGCGGTAGTAGCCGCGCGCGCAGCGGGGCTTGGCGTAGCGAACGGTGCAGCCATGTGAGAGGTTCGGCTGCAGCAGCAGGCCGAAACAGGGGCGGATCTGCTGGTCGATCTTGGCGTCGGGCGAGGCGGCGGCGAACTCGGGCGCGGCGATCGCGAAGCCGAAGATCAGGGCGGCCCAAAGCGCCAGCAGGCGGCTGAGGCTGCGCATCAGTAGTTCCCTTCGTTGTACGGTCGGCCGCCGCGATCGGCGCCGGGTCCGGGACCGGGCGCGGATCCGGGGCCGGGCCCGGTGTCCTGCCGGTAGTCGCGATCGTCCTGGCGCGGCTGCCCGCGGTCGTAGTCGCTGGGATAGCCGCGCGGCGGCAAGCGCTCGCCCGGCGGACGGTTGGGGCGCGAGACCTGGGCCAGCAGTTGCTGCAGGCGTCCGACCGAGGGCTTGAAGCCTGCCAGCGCGCCGTCGATCTGGTAGACCACCGCCTTGGCGCGATCCTGGTCGGCCACGCCCTGCAGGCCCAGCGAGAAGAAGGTCGACATGGCGTACTTGGCCTCGGCCGAGCCCTGCCGTTCGGCTTCCTCGTACCAATGGTAGGCGCGGGCATAGTCACGCGGCACGCCGACGCCTTCGGAGTACATCACCGCCAGCACCAGCTGGGCCTTGGACGAACCGTTGACCGCCGCATACTGGATCGCCCGCACCTTCTCGATCGGCGACAGGCGGCCCGTGTTCGGACGGCCGATCATGCCCTGGAAGGTCTGGGCGTCGTTCACCGTCAGCATGCGCTCGTCGAGCACCGCCTTGGGAATGACCCGCAGATAGGCCAGGGCCTCGCCGATATGGACGAACGGCAGCTCGTTCAGGCGCGACAGGGCCGCGTCGCGGGCCTCGCCCGACAGGTCGGATTCGTCGGAGTGCGGCACGCCCGAGTCCGGCGAATCCGGCGGATAGAACTCGTAAGGCGGGATCCAGCGCTTGGCCTTGCTCTCGACGAACGAGCCGTACGAGGCCCGCTGCGGCGACGACCGCTCGAAGTCCTTGAGCATGACATAGGCCGACACGTCGCCGGTCTGCACCGCCAGGTAATTATAGAGATAGGCGTCGACGTCGTTGCGCTTGAACAGGTCCAGCGCCGCCGGCGCGCCCGGCTGGCTGGGCTTGCCGTAGGCCTCGATGGCCTGAAGGTTGTCGGACGGCTCGCCGAACGGGCCGAAATAGCCGTCGTGGATCCGCGCCAGGGTGCGGAAGCCGTCAGCGCCTTCGGTCGACAGCACATAGATCACGCGGTTGCGGACCTTTTCCTGCTCTTCGGTCGACATGCGCGACAGCAGGCGGTCGAGGGCGAAATAGGCGCTGCGGCGCTCGAACGCCCGGCAATCGTCGAAGCGCGAGATGGCCTTCGATTCGCCGCCCCGGCGCTCATAGGCCGAGATCGGCGTGTAGCCGTTCGAATTGGACAGGGCCATGGCGTACCAGACGGCCGCCTCGACCGGATCCTCGAGATTCTTGTCGGCCGCGCGCTGGCCCTCGTAGCGGCGAGCCAGCTCCAGCTCGGCGAAGAAATCGCCGCGGAAGCCTCCCTGGCGCAGGGCCCGGATCTCTTGCTGCTGCTGATTGAACTGGCCCGAAACACCCTGGGCCGCTTGAGGACGCGGACAAGCGCTGGCGCGCTTGTGGAACCAGAAGCTGGGGCCGGTGTCACAACCGACCAAGGGAATCACCACCGCCGCGACGACGGCCCCTACCGGGGCGCGGCGCAGCAGCACGGCGCGATGGGCGTAAGCCCGTCCCACCGCGTCGCGGACCATCCGAAGGCGCGCAAATGCGTCGCCGGACTCGCGCATGAATCCCCCTTCAACCGCCAGCCGTTAACCATAAAACAACGATCTCTCATGTGCCCCGGATTGGACACTGTCAAGGTCAGCGCCACCCATCTGGCGGTGAAGACTTTGCAACGGTGATGATCGCTCGCCTCTCGGGCGAATTTCGCCAATCCGCGTGGACGGATCGGTCGGATAAAGTCCCGCTTGTGCTGCGAGATTCGTCGAGAACCCGACAGCTGATCTAGTCCGCCGCCGGGCCACTCATAGCAAAGCTCTATGAAGATTCGACGAGATCAGCGCCCTGTCGGCATGTCCTTGAACGCCACATCCTTGTCGACTCGCACGTCGCCGGGCAGGCCCAGCACGCGTTCGGCGATGATGTTCTTGAGGATTTCGTCGGTGCCGCCGGCGATACGCAGGCCCGGCGCCCACATCAGGCTCTGCTGGAACGCCGCCTCGGCCGGAGCCTGGTCGGGATCGTTGAGGATCCCGTACTGGTCCTCCATCTCGACCGCGCTGTTGGCCATCTCCTGCAGCTGGTTGGCCGAGATGATCTTGCCGATCGAGCTTTCAGGCCCCGGCGTCTGGCCGCGAGACAGCGCGGTCATGGTGCGGAAGCGGGTGAACTTCAGCCCCTCGGACTGCACGTACCAGTCGGCCAGCTTCTCGCGGAACGCCTGGTCCTTGATCGCCGGACCGGTGGGACCGGCCAGTTGGCGCGCCAGCTTCATGACCTCACGATAGTTGGGACCGGCCGAGCCGCCGACCGCCAGGCGCTCGTTCATCAGGGTGACCAGGGCCACCTTCCAGCCGTCGCCGACCGCGCCCAGGCGCTGGCTGTCCTTGACCCGCAGGTCGGTGAAATAGACCTCGTTGAACTCGCGACCGCCCGACATCTGGTGGATCGGCCGGCACTCGACGGCGGCGTCACGCATGTCGATCCAGAACATGGTCAGACCCTTGTGCTTGGGCACATCGGGATCCGTCCGCGTCAGCAGGATGCCGTAGTCGCAATAGTGGGCGCCGGTGGTCCAGACCTTCTGGCCGTTGATCACCCAGTCGTCGCCGTCCTTCACGGCGCGGGTGCGCAGAGCCGCGACGTCCGAGCCGCCGGCCGGTTCGGAGAACAGCTGGCACCAGATCTCCTCGCCCTTCACGGCGGGGGAGACGAAGCGCTTCTTGGTGTCGTCGTTGGCGAAGGCCATGACCGTGGGCACGCAC
>OUNM011295017.1_pt1 | contig 20068 bp, 27 predicted proteins | sample 1769961 | NCBI WGS metagenome assembly OUNM01 (sample SAMEA3914820, study PRJEB12502) | metagenome | biome: forest; material: soil | place: USA | collected 2012-03-12 | depth 0.3 m
ACCCACAACCTCCCCAACCCACCGCCCCTCCAGCCCCGGCACCAGCGCCGGCCTCGGCATCGGCGGCGGAGCCGATTCCCCCCCCCAAGCCCTCTCAACATCCACATCCCCCCACCTCCGCCCGCGAAGCGGCTCCGTCAACCCGCGCGCCCGCCAAGCCTATCGCGCCAGTATCGCCATCGGCCTGGAGCCGCTTGCATTGCCGGGTCCGATGCCGGGTGGTCCGATGGACCGGACGTCGAGGGTGTTGAGTGTCGGGTCGCTTGCTGCGTTTAATTATAATAATGGTGGTGGGTTTGGTAATGGTGGTGGGTTTGGTAATGGTGGTGGGTTTGGTAATGGTGGTGGGTTTGGTAATGGTGGTGGTGGTGGTGAATATCAGGAGTATCACCCCCAGCAACAATCGCAACAACCACATCAACATCAACATCAGCAGCAGGAGGGAGGTGGGCTCAGAATGAGCCGGTCGGCGGTGAATCTCGGTGTTGGCGGTGGTGGTAGCGGGGGGGAGTTTCTGGGTCCTGGTCAGCATGGCCATGGCCATCATCACGGCGGCAGGCCGAGAAAGGCGAGCTATGGCGGCGGGCAGGGGCCGCCGGCTGGGTTTGGGGTGCCGCAGCCGCCGCCCGGCGGGGAGGGTGGCGGGAGCACGTTTGATGATATCTTGAAGGGGATGGATGGGAATGGGAAGAAGGCGAAGAAAAAGCTGTTTTTTTGAGGTTGGGAGGGTGCTTTGTGTGTGTTTGGAGAGGGGCGGGATCTCGACTGTCGGATCTTGGGATGCTTGTTTGGTTTGGTTCCTCTTTTCTGGGCTGGGAGTTGATTAGCGGATCTGTCTGATGGTTCTCTCTTCTTCTTCTTTCTTTCGAAAACGGGATGGTTTGTTCGGTTCTATCTGTTGGTTTTGGCATCTGTATAGATGATACCCCTTTTAATTCGACTCGCTTCTGCTGTTTCGTCTTGGGTTTTCTTCCTGTGAGAGTGTTGGGACACGCTATCACTCTACGAACGCTCGGTGAGACTTTAATCCAAGTTGACGCCGGCTTGAATCCAGGTCGACGCTCACTTCGATCTTGGTTGAAGCTGGCTTTGATCTAGATTGGCGCCAACTTTCAAGTTCGAGCCAGATCTCATCCCGGTTCGTACTCGATTTCATCTGGAAAGATGTCGTGGAATTCCTTGTACGGCCCTCGGTGAGTCACAAGGGAAGCGAGAGAAAGGGTTGGAAATGCAGAGAAGAGACCTTCTTGGGCAGATGTTCTATTTAGACACCCAAAAGGTCACCTGTCTCAACATGGTTGCCTACCCCTGCTCCCATGCCACACGGCGAGACGAAGGAAAAGAGGCCCCCAAGGCGGCCCGACGATATCTTGTACCTTGCTTCGCGTCTTGTATGTATGCCACAAGGGCAGCAGCCTAAGGTCCGTGGACTCGGGTGTGTGTGGGGCAGATATCGGGACTTGGGTGGTCATGATCCTTCGGCTCTCTCTATGACCCCTGTCTTGCATGCAGGGTACTGTAGCTGCATCAGAGTCAAAGCCAGCATGACACCCTCCTGCGGGATTGCGCAGATGCACAACTCTCGCACAATGCGCCAACAGGCCAAAGCCAGCAGCCGAGTCCACAGCCTGACAAGACACCAACCGTCCGGCTGCAAGGCGCGTCAGGCCAAGAGTGTGCCTTGTGGTACCTAATCATGTAGGTGTGTCTCCGTCCCTTGCTTGGCCCCCCTCCCCACATGAAGTGGGTGGGTAACACGCGGCGCGGCCTCCAGCTTTTCGCGCCGCCCAGTGCTGTTTGCGCAAAGTCGCCTTGCGCGCAACTCTTTTCCTGACGGGTCTCACCAAAAAAAGGTGCTGACGCGCAAGTGTTTTCCAGCTGCTGTGCCGTGTGTGCGCTTCCCGATCGCCTCCATCGCCTTTTGGGCTATCCAAGCTCCAACCTCGACTCGGGTTCGGCGAACTGGGCGCATTTGCGTGCCCAACCTATCTTTGGCCTGGACCTAACATGACCGCTCTCCGTATTAGTGATTGCCCAAAGCGGAAACCGACCTCATGTGCATCCATCCAACGCCAGTATCCCCGTAGAAACCCTGGCTGCCATTCCGCAGACCTGCGCACACCCCTCGCCATGCCACCCCGTATGCGCAGCGGTGCCAGAACGACGCCGGGTGGGAAATGCCTTTTCGATTTGGGGTGGTGTGGTGGGGTGCGCGCAAAGCTGTGGGTGGCACAGGAGGTGCGCCAATCCATGCTCGGGACTCGCAAGGCTGCCCGACAAGAAAATGAGTAACGCGGTACTTTGAAACACATGGAGAAAAGGACCTTTGCTGTCCTCTCTTCATGTCGGATCTGATTCTGGATGGCGCATTTTGATATAGTCAGTTTTCCGGAGGGTTTGGGGAAGCGTGATGTGAGTGTAACAACACCACCGGCACATGTGCGTCCACTCGGCCGGCCAACTGCGCAGAACCCAAGCCAGAGAGCAAACAATGAGTCTCGCGGTTGCGCGCTGCTCCCCGTGTCATTTCAAGCAGAGCTTGTTCCTCGGGTCGAAGGCCGCGCAAAAGCCCAGAAGCCTTGTGCGCATCAGCGGACGTTTCCCATGTCCGCCGGAAGTCATCCCCCCTCGCCAACAATGCCACAGGACCCCTTTTTCTGTACCGGCGTCCCGCCAGGACGGTTTTTCGGTCTGAAACCAGGGCCCCATTGGTCCGATCAGTGCTTGATTGACCAATCAGTAGACCCTGCCACACCGGTTTTGGGCATCCTGGGTTGTGAGCCATCAGCTTGGGTGTAAGAGAGACAGTGAAGACAAGGTGAGGCTCAAGGCGTGTGTCGTAGAAAACGGGGCGAGGGGGGCTCTCATCTGGGAAACCGCCTCTTCCTGTTCACCTCCAAGCAACCAACCCCCTGAGCATCACCGATTCTTGAGTCTTTCGGTGGAGATCTGGTGTTTCATCGTTTGCCTCGTTCGACCTGGATCGTGCTGTGCTGGCTTGCCTGTTTCGGTTACACGTCAACATCCTAACTTCACCGTTAGTCCGGAGATTGAGACGCAACCAACCATGTTTGACAGCCCAGACCGCCCCCTCGGCGCTTTCACCGGAGAGATGGACCCCAGACAACTCACCGTGTCCCACGACAACAGTACCAAATTCAGTGGCGAGACTGCAGGTAGCTCCACCTCGTCAGAGGGCGTTCCGGAATGGGACATGGAGGACTTGTTTGACTTCTCGTCCTTCCCAAGCGATCATGAGACCGATGCAACGAGTGTGTCCGATGCTGGCTCGGAAGGGAAGCCCCCTGCCGCGCCTCCGGCTGGTTCCACCGCCGACACGACCCCCCACGGCAACGAGGATACCCCCATGACAGACGCCCCCCTTTCCAATGTCTGGCCGAGCGTCTCGGACGACCTTCCCCCGCGAGATTCCAACTTCCAGCTTGGAATAGCATCCTCACCTCCCTCACCCTCACCCTCAACCTCCACAGAAATGTGCTTTGAAGAGGACCCTCAACCCGCCTCGCCCTCGGGCCAGAAGAGGACGCGGAAGGTGAAAAGCGCCGAGAACACGGGCCACGTTCGAGCCATGGGGGCTTGCTACTGTTGCAAGATGAAGAAGACAAGCGTCGGTGCTCTCCTGGCCCTGGGGATCGCTCCCTTTTGTGCTGACTGGCGTCCCTAGTGCGACCCGACGCAGATTTGCCAGCCATGTTCCAAACGACCGTTCTCCGAATCGGTGTGTATCCGGAAACCGCTTGAGGAAATCCCATCGCCCCAGATGTGTAGGTTCTCCATCCTTGTGCTGTATTGGTGTACGGATCTGACTCTTAGTCAAGCGAGATGGAGCTGGCGGGGATCGAACTCTCTCGTGCCACGCCGAGAACCGTCTGAGGAGGACCAAGAAGGCTCTCTCTTCATCTCCTGTTCCGAGGACACTGCTAGCCCTCTCCTAGAGGTAAAGGCCTGCCGATTCGTCCTGTCGAACCAAACGGAGGGCCCTCACGAAACTCGTTGGGGCTTTGCACTGAGTGGCCGGCCTTCCGAAGCGGCGATATACCAATGGATGGAACAACAGATTGCGGCCGAAACAGCAACGGGATTTGAAGCTGCGATGGACAGACTTCTGTTGAGAGTCGTACGCCAGCCACAAGCTGGAATGCTGGCGAAGTGGCAGGTCCCGTTGCTGTCGGAACTTCTCATGATGAGATGCATGTGGAAGGTTTGGAACTGCAAGCAACTGTTTTGTCGGCCGAGCCCCGAATCCCAGCCATTTCCGTTGGATGTGCGGACTTCGACAATCCAGGACTCCCTTCAGTCGTTCGCCGCCCAAGCAATATCAGAGCGCGAGCGGAAGATCCTCCAAGGGACCCAGCAGCTTTTTTTCGAGAAGAAGGACAAGGACACAGACGAAGTGGCCGTTGTCAAGTGGCTCTTGCTGTGGCAATTGATGTTGCTCTATCGCCGGTCCATGGGTTGGATGCTGGCGCAGGCGCAGCCGTTTTCTCTCTCAGGTTCGTTCATCGTGTCCAAATGCGCGGCTCCTGGGGCGCTGACCGAGAAACTAGGGATGCCTGGAAGCACGAGGAGGCACGAGTTCCTCAAGGAAACCGGGTTGCTGTTCGAAGCCATTGTTGTCATCTACTCGGTGGAGTTCCAGGTACGTCAATTCGAGCTCTTTATGCCCCCTTTCAGCGACCTCGGTAGCCGTCGGGAGCACCATTGCTCCCGAACTACTCCCGTCACTTCCCAACCAGGAAATTATTCGCTGACGCTGTAGGGTAGAAAAAGTCCAAGGTCCAGAAAGCCAGAAACGTCGGCCTTGAGGTGTTTGGGAATCCGGACCTCTATTCGGCATATCAGCGCGCCTGGCAGGCACTCCCTGACTTTTGTAAGTTGCCGCAAGCAGCCTTGGGATGGATGGGAACCGTGCTAACCTCCCCTCAGACAAGCAGGTGTCGGACGAGATGTCACCACCGAAGGAGCTTTTCAAAGAAAGCATCGTCACAAAGGAGAAAGCCATCTTAGCCAAGGGTGGCCCAGCCAAGAAATGAGGACGGAGGGAGGCTTGAGAGATTGCGACCCCAACAAGCGGTCAAGCCATTCCAGTTGAAGGGAGGCGAATGGACGCTAGTACTTCGATGAGCGCATGGCGAAATATTGTTCTGCGATTTTTGGGGCCAATTCATTCTGGCAAATCAAGGGGTCTGGGTCTGGTGTAGTGATGCCGAGCAAGGCGAATGTGGATGTTTCCAGCTGGACTGTTGCCCTCTTGGTGGAAGGACAAGTTACACGGTTATGGGCGATCATTTTTTTTCAGGAGGTATGAGAGGAAGTGTTGGCGAATTTATCGGAGAATGTCTCAAATTCGGGTCGTTGTCAAGTTCTCTCGGTCAGGGGTGGCTGGGGCGGCTGCGGCCGTAAGTCAGTCAGCTTTAAATGACGGGCGCAGGATGAGTTTAACGCTGGTTGGGTTTTCTTACGGGAGCGGGAGGATGGTGACGGTAACTTTCTTTCCGTCATGTTTCCCCTTTTTCAAACTCTTGAACAGGTCGATGAGGTCGGGCTCGACTCCCCTCCCTGCTTCTTCACTGATAGATATCTCCAAATTGACCTTGAACTTCTTCCCACGCTCCGCAGTTGACCGGAACCTATCTCGTCATTAGGATCATGAGAAGCGACCTTGAAAGGGTATTACGCACCTGATATTGTCCTTAAGAGCACGTGGCGTCTTCGGCCACCGTTTGACCACCGTCGCCATGGCTGCGGTCACGGCACCCGTGAAGTCAGCCCAGAACGTGGCGTCCGGATCTGCTGCATCCATCAAAGCTCGCAGGTTTTGGTGTAACAGGTCATCAATGGGTGCCAGGCTCGCGCCCCATCGCGCGCACAGAGTAACTCCCAATACAGCGCGGGCCAAGTGTGTCAGCCCCGGCTGGTCCGGACGGGTGATCACATTGTGCAACGCGGCGGCCGCGTTGGATTCGGCATCATCTCCCAGTCGAGTCCAGATCTGATCAGCATAGAGCGCCCCGAGTTGCAAGCCGAAGACAGTGACCGAAGTGTCCAGGTGCAGATCCTGGGGGAACGCAGATTGCAACGTGTCGAGCACATCTCGAACGCATGCTGGCTCGGTGCCTGGAATAGGAGGGGCGGGGCTCCTCGTGGCATCATCAAACGATACCAAGGGATTGCTGTCCCGGATCTCGGATGGCAGGCCCACCATTAACGCCCCTTCGCGATTCCCGCCGGCGCAAAAGGTGACAGAGCGGATTGGGGGGACGGCGCCGATGAGTGCGTCAACCACAGCGACAATGGCGGGGAACTGAGAGCGTCGCCGCTTGGACATTCCAAAGATCTTGCCCTCGAAAGATTTGTTGAACTCGAGTAATTCCTTGGTTTGAACAAAGGACGCCCCAGAAACGGTAAAGGAGCCGACAGAGGGAACCGGGTACGGTTGGACCGCGTGGTGGTGCATGAGCATACTTCCGTAGCCCCTGAAGCCCCCTCCGCAGAGGTAGATATCGATTCCCGCCTTGTCGGAGGCGGCAGTGGCAAGAGTCGGGAACCTAGCACACAAGGTGCGGAACGCCTCACTCATGCCGCCGCGAAGTTGCGATATCTGGGCCGTTTGCGTGTCGGCATCGGCGGTTTCCAACACTTTGATCAAGCGAGCAGCGCCAAAGGGCAGACTCTGTCCGGCAAGCGCTGCGCCAATCTCGGCACCGAGGTCAACTTCTTGAGGGCTGGTTTTGGCCGCGGACGTGTCCAGATATGTCATCTGGACCGAGCCCCCTCCAAGGTCGAGGAACAGCCCCTTCACATCAACAAAGCCCGAGCGCGCCCCGACGGAGCCGAAAAGAGTCTCGACCTGAGGCGCGAGAATGCACACGGAGAGTCCTGGAGCTGCAGCCCGGATGGCCTCGAGCATGGCGGTAGCGTTCTGGGCCCGGCGCATTGCCTCGGTCGCGAACACCCTCACTTGATTTGAGGGAACGCCAAAGTCGTCAACGGCGATGGCGTTGAACCGCGCCAGAGTCTGTGAGACGAGCTTGATGGTCTCATCGGGAAAAGTCAACGCCGACGAGCTACTCAAGGCGTCGAACAGCGAGATGGGAGCCCGCTCCCGGTAGAGGCACTTCAGCAGTCGGGTAGTGGGCGGAGAGAGGTCCGAGATGGAGAAGCGGATGCCGTTGCTTGGAGACGCGAGGCGTGTCAGACCAGTGGGCTTGCCCTGCGCGAGACGGCGGACATGACCCACGGGCCACGGTGATGAGGCTTGTCTGGCTTACCTTCCCATGTCAACCAGAGCAAAGAGGTGATTCGAGCTGGCCGGATCCCATTTCGGCATCTTCTGGTGAAGATTCTCGATCGTGATGATGTCGACGAGGGCGTCCATCTTGACAGCAAACGGCGACGGATGCCGTGCAAACGAAACGAGGACGGTGAGACAAACAGGGCGGGTGGCTGATGCTGCGGGCTGCCGTGGTTCTTGCGCGCGTGGCAGTGATGGAATGAAGCTGGAGGTGAGAGCGGGAAACGGGACGTCGCCGTAAGCGGGGTTTGGGTTACGAGCCCTGATTTCGGCCCAACTCTGCACTTTGGGGCATTTGGGCTAGCGGGCAGTAGCGTTCAACTGCTAGCAAGAAGGCATTCCAACGCAAGGCAACGTGGGCAGGCTCAACTGGCCGCGATAGGGAACGGCAAGTGCACTTGGTGGAGTGCGTGGGCTTTCAAAGAATCGATTCCCGACTATCTCGCCCTGGTCGCCATAGCAGGTTGAGCCGTTAGCAGACTAACTGTTTGCAAAGCTGGGCGCTGTAAACTGGCTCTGGGAGGCCAATCGTGTGTCGGCGGCTCTGCGCAACGATGCCCAGCTTCATCAGCGACTGGTACCCAACGGTCTCGGGCCATGTCGTTGGCTTGTCGAACTTGTCTCGAAGACTTTACGGCATGTTCCCGTTTGACTCGCCATGCCAGACGTACCTATCTACCACCTCCTAAATAAGGAGTAAGCCGTGATGATCCTGGCCAGGTGTGACAGGAGGATGCTCCTTAGTTGGCCTTGGTCTTTGCGCGCCCTTGAGCGCGTCCGTCCCAAGCATCAAACCCTTCCTGCAGCCACGTGCGACTACTCCTGCATTCCATATCTAAAACGGGGCATCGGGTTTGCAGACGACCGGGATGCGGCGCATGGACAAACGCAGGTTGGCCGTGCTGCCATTGCAACTGGGATTCACCCTTGATCCAAATTCACCTTGACGGTGACGGTGTAAGTCCGGACCCAGTCCTGGCAGTCCAGGCCTTCGAGCCAAGCAGGGTCGCTCATCCACACCGAAGGGGAAGGCGAAGGCCCCGGCCAAAAAGGATTTTCAGAGTTTAGACCCTGCTCGAGAGCGGTGAGGCAAACCGGACAGACTGAAGTCGGGACGACAGCCGTGGTGCCAGAATGCGCGATGCGACCTCAGGTTGTGTCCCGGCCTCGTCGTGTGCGCTCTGCAGTTCGTCCCCTGATGTCGTGCACAGACTGAAGCGCTGCTCTGACCTGGTTTTTTCAGACAGCGGCCGCGGACAGACACCGTCCCCAAGCTTCAAATGGCTAATTGCTGAGGCATAACGCCGGGACAGTCTCGTCTCCCTCATCTCCCTCATCCAAAGGATCTGATTTCGAGCGTTATGAGCCTGAGAGGGAGGGCCGTCGTCAAGGGTCATGGGGGAAGAGGGAGGGGACGACCCGTTCGGGGCACCCGTTCCCAGCCGGTTTTGATTGGACAGGCGGCACTTAAACTCGCGTCTCCCCGCGCGCCCATCGACGCGAAAAAACGCGTTTCGATGTGGCACCCCAGTTCAGTTCCGTCTCAAACCCCTCCCACGGCTTGTCACTCTCCCCGCCGTTCCCCTCGCCCAACCTCGCCTGTGCGACATGAAGTCCCGGTGCCTCAACGTCTTGACGTTGCTCGCCGGGAACGGCGCAGTTGGCTGTCAAGTCGTCCGTAGAATCGAGCCAGAATCATTGCACTCAATCTGGTTGAATTCTGAGCAGGTCACGGTCGCTCGACCTCGACCCCTCGCAGCATCCGCTCGCTTGCAGCCCTGCATGTACCCCTTCTGCACTTCTGGATGTACACAGTACAGAACACAGAGAGGCCGTCCCAGACCGTCGTTCCTCACGCGTCACGAAGGCTTCCCAGCCTCTCAATTTTTCCCGCCTCGGCCTCAGCAAGCTTGCATCCATTCGACCACAGGGCCCAGCCGGGGCTCCTAGCGGGTTCTCAGTGCGACGCGTGGATCAACTCGGCAAGACGTGGGATTCACGAATTGCGAATCGCAAACCGTCCGAGTTGGCTCTCAACCCCAGCTCTCTTGTCTCGGTGCTCCACCAGCCCCGCTGTTTGCTGAAGTGTCTCTCGCTCGAGCATCCGGGCTGTCGAGGGGGTTTCCCAGGATTTTTCTCGGGGTCGTGCCACGGCGGGAGGCGGCTACCCAGCGCATCGCTCGCTGCATCGCCCGCCGCACAGCTGCTGCACCATCTGCTCCGCTGCTGCACGTCTCCTGTTGGGGTGGTTCCCGTTTTGACTGTCTGGCCGCTGCTCACAGGTCAGAAACGACCAGGGCGGAAAACCAAAACTCCCCTTTTCGGAAACGCGTGCTGCCTGAGCGGACCAACCGGAGGCGAAGTCCAGCACGCGATCCTCGACGCGTCGCTGCCACCCACGGCGCCCAGTGGCCGCTGCGTCCGCTTGCGCTGCCTGCACCCTTGGCCGGCCTCCGGCGAGGCTTCCAAGTCGCTGCTTGCTCTGCTGTCGGCCCGCAACTTCACAACAAATCAACGAGCCCATGCCCACTCCCACGCTCACGGCAAGCTTGTAAACCCACCCCGTGCCATCGCCGGTCATCCGTTGCGACGCTTCCGCCGTCCGTCTGCACGCGCGTCTCCGGCTGCAGCAGCGAACACCACTGCAGCGGCGGGCGCCCCACCGCAACAACAGCGGTTTGGACTTTGGCGAACAGGGGGTCGGGGACCCTGGAATCCACTGCAACTCCTTGCTGTGAGCCGACAGGGTCCTCTCCGGGGGCCCTGCGCCGCGCTGTCTCCACTCGAGTCAAGCTCGTCCGGTCTTGTGTGTGGCCAACGCTCACTGGCCCTCTCCAACCCAAGCCCCCCACCACAGGAACCCTGAGCGATGCGCTGAGCGGGCCAGGCGAGCTGGTCTCCTGGTCTCCGTCTCTGGGCGCTCGCTCCCGTCGCTGCTGGTCCCCAGCCCACACCCCTGTGCCCGCCACGCCCACACCACCCGCCCCCAGACACCCTCCATCGGTTCATCCACTCCCTCCTTGCATGAGCCCGCAACGCCGTTACATATCCCCGAAGCACCCCAACTCCGCCGATCTCGTCCTCCCTCCCCCCTTTCCCCAGCGCAGTCATTCATTTGCGACTCAGTTGACGACCAGTCGCGCCCGGCGCAGGGTCTCGGGTGCTTTAATCCTCTCACGACGCATGACAACGACACTCAGCACAAGCCCCGACAGCAGCTGCGCACACCATCCCCTCGGTTTCTCCTGAACAGCCAACTTGGACAACCGTTTCATTGTCTCTTTTTTCCTATTACCGCATATCTCTAACGACCATTTCCTTTTTTATCCGCCCCGGCGACGACGACGACTTCTGCAGCACCTACATCACGTATATCAGGAACATCAATCAGCAGCTGAGACTCTCAAACCTGGAAGTGCTGCATTCGCCTTAGACAAGACTCAGCTCCTCCGCCCCCCTGCACCAGCCACCGATTTTGGCTCAACGCGCCGTCGCTCATCAGGTCGCGCGCAACGCATCTGTCCGGCGCATCTTCAACAACTTCCAGCGCGCGTCCTGCTTCAATTGACACTGCTTCGAAGCATTAGCATTATTCGCCTAGTGTCTTAGCACTGCCCCTACTGCCCCTACAACACCTGACGACACTTACCCAACTCCCCCTTAATGACGCCACGACATTCCAGTTCCCAGAAAAGATGAATCAACATTCCGGGCCTGCGACCCTCCCGCGGGGTTTCAGGTGTCCCGACTATGACGACGTTCCCAGGACGCCGGAACCGTTTTCCCAGCTCGACGATGCTCAGATCCCGTCGCCTCCCAAGCCGCGCCTGAAGCTACGGAGGCGCGTTGTCTCGCAGCTCACCGCGCCGACCCAGCAATTTCTCGCCTCTGTCGCTGCCGCCGACGTTCCGATACCGAGCATCGAAGAGCCCGAGATTGCAGCTGACGACTACGACATGAACGGCCGCTGCCCCTTTCCGGAGTTTCGCTGCGAGGATGACGGCGATATGCGCTTCCTCAGACCCGGCGGACGGAGAGGGCTGTCGGCGCCCAAGACCCCGGTGCCCGAGCTCGAGGCATCGCTACCCCAATCCCGGTACCCCAATTGGACCCTTGGCTCCGTCAGCAGCGTCGAGTCGACGCCAGAGCCGGATTATGAATCCAGCAGGCCGTCCACATCGAGATCGACGCAAACCAGCTCATCATTGTTCAGCCGCTTCTCGCATGCTTCAGACGACGATCAATACGACAACTTCGGCGAGGAGAACTACGACAAGGACGATTCCATTGCCACCCTCGACGCGCCCGCGCCAATCCACCGCCCCGCAGCTAACCTCAGGGGAAAGGCGAGGAAAGCCCCATGGACCAAGGCGATGAGCGACCATCTGTGGTCGACCTTCCTGCTGTACCTCCAGGACCCCAAAGTCACCCCGTTCCGCATGGGCAAGACGTGCATCCCACCACACGGCGTCTGCCTCCGCGTCTCGCGCGAAGCGAAGAGGAGCTGGAAGGGCTCCAAGGCTCTGTCCAAAACGGCCCCGTCCAACGAGGGCGCGAAGAGCGGGAGCGCCACCCCGACTGCAGAAAGCACGGGCACCTTCATCCAATGGCCGCATACCTGCGCGGCTACCCGTGCGCACCTGCGTGACCTGTGCAAGCTCAAGGCCAGCTCCCGAGGCAGCAACGGCAAATTCACGTCGAGAAGCATCACCCCTTTCACCCAAGCTGCCGCCCGCCACTGGAACCGCCGCTCGACGCCAGCCCGCCCGGCTGTCCCGTTCGCGACGCAAGACATGTCCCTGTCGCTTGCCATGAGCACCTCAGAGAGCATGCAGCCAAACGGTCCCCTGGCGCAGCTGACGGCGTCCAACCCAGAGCCCGCAGAGCCGGCCCGCTCGCCCGTCCTTGCGGGCCAAACCCTCGGGGCTTTCGAAGGCGAGCCGTCTTTCGCGGAGCGGGCCCGGCTGGGGTCTCCGTTCGGCGCAAGCAGCAGCTACGGGCCTAGCTCCTCCGGCTCTCTCGCCGCGGCGCTTGGTCTCTCCGGCTCGATACCCCGCAGGCAGTCGCAGACCGTCGGCCCACGGCGGGCCCTCCAGTCGCCTGTCCGTCTGAGCAGGTCGGGCACCCAGAAGCGACGCCACACGCAATCCGGTGTCCCGCGCAAGCGGCCCAGCATCGGCTCCGATCTGTGGCTCGAGCCGGGCTTCCGCGCGGTGGCGGTGGCGGCAGCGGCAGCAGGAGGCGTGATCCAGCCCCTGGAAACCGGCGCACCGAACCACAACGACGACTTCCTGGTCCCGAGAATCCCGCCGATCCCCACCCTCACCTCGTCGACCAGCATGCCCAACGTCGGCATGCAGCTCGACGACTCGGCCATGCGCCCGCCGCCGCGTCTCGGCTCCCCCTTCACGGGCGAGAGCTCCAGCTTCAGCTACCCGCACCGGGTGCACCGCATGCACCAGGGCGGCAGCATCGACCTCGGCATGCTCGGCCGGCCGTTTGCGACAATCCAGCAGTTCTCGGCTGACGCCAGCCCGCCGCCCATGCGCAACAGCCTGGCCGACCGCCTGGCCTACATCGACCAGCGTCTCAAGGAGCTCCGGCAACGGGACACGACCCACCGGGCCGAGTCTCCCTTGTAATGCAGAATCGCCGGCGGCTTTCCCCTCTTGGCCCTGGGATTTCGTCCCCGGGCTTCCCTTCCCTTCTCTGTACATGTTCGGCTGTTTTGCTGCTCTCTCTCTCTGGGAAGTGGACTCACGCATTTTCTGGATCGGCGACATGTTCTTCGTTTTTATTACGACTATTTACGACGTCTTACACGACTCAGACACACAAAGAAAGAAAGTTTTGGATGGATGGTATGAGCTTATGATGTGGATGGATATACCCCGCTGGTGGATTGAACATATTTCACGTTGGAGCTGTTCATATCACGGTGGGCGTCTGCTTGTTTTCTTTTCTTATATCTCATCTCTACTTGATATACCCACTCGGTGGGCTGTTGGCGCAGAGTGGGAGTTATTTATCTTCAGGACGCCATGTTCTGTCTTTCTTTTGTCACACACGCACACACACACACACACACACACACACCGACCACTCGCTACTTTTCCTTACATCTCTCTTCTTCTCCTTTTCTCATCTCAACAACCTCATCATGGACGGCTTCATGAAAAAAGTTTAACGACTGACACGATGACGGGAACGAAACGACTTTTTGGATTCTCTTATCCCTTTCCTCTTTTATACGGGGGAAGGTTGCATTCGATGGTTGCCGCAACCTCACACCGGGTGGCGGCGGGAACTAGTTAGCGATCGACGACTTGATTCGGCTCTGGATAGAACGGAGTTGGGGGGCTCGAAGACAAAACAACGACTGTCACGCATGGGGGCGATGATATGGATGAATTGATGGGTGCGGTAATGCATCGGATTTTTTTTGGATGGTGGACTTGGCGGCGTAACATATTCACACTTCTATCTCGGCTGAGGCTTGGGCTGGTTGCTGTCTAGGTAGCTGGTTACATAGTTGAATGCCATACACTTACTTGGTGAAGAGACTGTCGCCGGCCGGTGTGACGACCCAGGTGAGTGGTACCCGCTGTGTTCCATGCTTGCACAACAGACCTCCCGGCCTGGCACACGGCCACACAGCCAGACCAGACGGAAACACATCAAATCAACTAGGTACATAGTAACTGTATGCCAAGCTTGACGCCTCACAATGTTACCGTCGAAGCCAAGTTTCCGAGAGCCAGATTGCCAAGTACCTTGGCTCGCTTGGCTCTCTTGGATAGTGTCGTGCTACCTTGGCTCCACATCAAAGATGGTGTTTTGGTTCCATGATGAAGCTCCAAGCTCCAATGGCCAAGAGCTCTGAGTGGATGCCTCGGGGCGCTGCAAGATGCCGGCCCGGCAGCGCAAGGCCCCCTGCGAGTGGGGCCCAGACATCACATCGCGTCTCGCAGCTCTCCATTTCCATCTCGCACTCCCCGATGCTCCAACAACCACACACCAATGCCACCGCCATGATGATTTTCTCACGGGGGAGGCGCGGGCTCTCTGCCCTGACGCCGCTGCTTTTTCTAGTTTTTCTCTTGCTCGCAGGCCCAGTCACGGCGTCAATCGGTGATCGGCTGCCCGAATTCAAGGCCTGTGTCGAGGTGCGTTGCCAACCTCTCTCCCGCTCCCTCCTCTGTTTACCACATGCGACACGACACCCCTTTGACTAACTCCCACTCGCACCACCAGATCTGCCAACGCGAAAACTGCGGCCCCGACGCAGACCACCAAACCCCAATCCGTCCGTCCCCCTTCCCCCCTCTCTCTTCCAACAACCACCCTAACCTTCAAACCAGCCCTCCACCGCCGCCTCCTCCTCTGGACCTGCCCCCAAGAATGCGACCACACCTGCCAGCACATCACAACCGACCTCCGCCTCGCCTCCCACCCGCCGCTCCCCGTCGTCCAATACCACGGCAAATGGCCCTTCCGCCGCCTGCTCGGCATGCAGGAGCCCCTCAGCGTGCTCTTCTCCCTCGGCAACCTCGCGGCGCACTACCACGGCCTGCACCGGCGCGTGCTGGCGCACATGCCGGCGTCGTACACCATGCGGCCGTTTTATGTGTTCCTTGCGAGGCTGGGGATGGTGACGTGGGCGTTGAGCGCGGTGTTTCATATACGGGACTTTCCGGTTACCGAGAAGTTGGATTATTTTGCGGCCGGGGCGACGGTGTTGTATGGGATGTACTATGCCGCGGTGCGGATTTGGCGGCTGGATCGGCCCGGGAAGAGGGCGCGGTTGAGGGTCTGGACGGGGGTGTGTGGGGTGATGTATGCGTGTCATGTTGCGTATTTGGGGCTGTGGAGGTGGGATTATGGGTATAACACCGCCGTGTGTGTGGTGTGTGGCGTGGTGCAGAACTTGTTGTGGAGTTATTTTAGCTGGACGAGGTATGCGGATACCGGCAAGGCGTGGGCGGTGTGGCCGGGGATTGTGGTGGCGTGGGTGATTATGGCGATGAGTCTGGAGTTGTTTGACTTTGCGCCGCTGTGGGGGAGCTTGGATGCGCATAGCCTGTGGCATTTGGGGACTATTGCGCCCGCGGTGCTGTGGTACAAGTGAGTCTTGCTACGGGGAGGGGGTTGGAGAGAGTTTGCTGACGCTCGAGTAGCTTTCTTGTCAAGGACGCGCAAGATGACATTGCCAGCAGCGCGAGATTGAAGGCGTGAGCGCCTAGGAGATGGGCGCACATGTATGTATGCGGTGGTTGGAGACGCAGAGGCACGCCGATCGATCACAGAGATTTAGGAAACGCATTGACCGTTCAAGACTCATCTACAACTGATATCCAACGATCCGAGATACAGCTCGATCCAAAGGCACCTAGTTCAGCACCCCCCACTCCTCCTTCAGCAACCCAAAGTGCAGCACATCCATCACAACCCCATTCTTAACCGCCGCCTTCCGTCTCGTCCCCTCCAACACAAACCCCACCCTCTCCAGCACCCTGACACTCCCCACATTCCCCTCAAACACCATCCCCTCCAACCTCGTCACCTTGGGAAACGTCTCAAACAACCACCCCACATACGCCCGCAGCGCCTGCGTCGCGACCCCCTTCCCCCAGCTCCCCTCTCCAACCCAGTACGCCACCTCGAGCACGTGCGCCACGACGTCCCCGCGCGGCGGCTTGATGCCCATGCCGCCGAGGAACTGGCCCGTCGCGGCGTCGACGATGGCCAGGCTCGGGATGACGCCGTCGATCTTGAAGACGCCCGCGAAGGCGATCCAGTTCTGGGCGTCCTGCAGCGTGTAGGGGGACGGACGGGAAGGCGTAGGACATGTACTTGGACACGGCGGGGGAGTTGGCGATGCGCTGGAGGGCGGGGGCGTCGGAGGGGTGGATGGGGCGGAGGTGCAGGGTTGGGAGGGTTATGGTGACGGGAGGGAGGTCCGAGGTGGTGGTGGTGGTGGCGGGAGGGGGGGCTTGTTGAGACATGGTTGGGCTGGTGGTGAGCCTTGGTTTTGGGTTGGCTGGGTGGACGAAGAAGTAGGGCGAGTTGAGTGCTTTCTCGAGGGAGTAGATGGGTGTAGGGAACATATATATGTTTCTTGAGTGCGAAGGATGACGGGAGATATGCGTGAGTCAGTCTCGCCGGCGCCCAAACAGGAAGGTCAGACTAGGCAGAGGTGATTTATTTCCGACGGAGAGCATCTTCTCATCAGCGGTTGGGAAGGGGGGTTTTTAGAAGACTCGATGGATAGACTGATAAAGCGTCGGCGCGGTGGAAGGCCTCGACACAATGCTTAGACGGCCCATCGAGACAATGGGTTGTTAGAGACGCCACTTGGACGCAAACAAACAAACAATGTCTCCCGACTCCAGAGAAAGCGATTGAAGGGATGGCAACCCCTCACTTGCGAACCGCCGATGTCAATTTCCCGCCGGGAGAAGGCCGCGTATCGGGTGTCGGCAGCATCCTGGATTTGTCGGGTGTTTCTGCTGTATTCTGTACGAACAGCTCTACCAAGCAATGGAATTTTGATAGTCGTCCAAGAATCGGTCGAGGGGGATGGACCCCACGTCCCTGGAATCACTGATGTTGGTTGACAGTGGAACAGTGAGTGTGGGACAGTGGAGTCTTGCGGCACTGCAGCTGCTGTGTTCCTGAATGCCCCACCGAGCCCACTCCCTGCGGCGGTGGATCCTCAGCCCGGCTCAGGCTCCCAATCTGAGCCAATCCATTGAATCCTGGGCCAATCACGGCGGAGCTGACGCACCAACGCTCTGCGGCTGCGCCTGGTCTCGTAAGGTGGCCTTAACTTTTTGGCTGTTGGCCCTGTTGGTGCTGCAGCTGCCGATGAGATCTGGGGACAGCTTCGAGGACGGCTTTCCGGTTGCTGTCGACGGCGTCTTTCTTCCATGCCCGCTCAATTGGCGTCGCTCCTTGTTTAGCTTTTGAATTCTTCTTGTTGCTCCATCTCTGAGTGATTCAGAGCCCCCAGCTTGTCTCCCGAAACACACACGAATCCCCCAGCGAGGAACTCCCTGAGCGCAGCCTCGGTCGACAGCGCTTGCGACGCGCGAGAGGCAAGATGCCTGCCAAGTCGAGGTTCACAAGGCTCGACGCCTTCACAAAAACGGTCGAAGATGCGCGGATTCGGACAACCTCGGGCGGCGTTGTCACCATCGTCTCGCTCATCGTCGTGCTGTTCCTGGCGTGGGGCGAGTGGGCCGACTACCGCAGGATAGTCGTGCACCCGGAGCTGATTGTCGACAAGGGCAGAGGTATGAGGGCAGCCCGCAAGCTTGCCTATTGCATTAGATGCTGACTGCTGTTGGGCCGGTTGCGACAGGCGAGCGCATGGAGATCCACCTCAACATCACGTTTCCCCGAGTCCCCTGCGAGCTGCTCACCCTCGATGTCATGGACGTCTCCGGGGAGCAGCAACACGGCGTCCAGCACGGCGTGACGAAGACGAGGCTGCGGCCACTGAGCCAGGGTGGAGGTGATATCGACTCGAAGATGCTGGCTCTGTAAGTGCCACCGCGCCCCCAGCCGCGCCCGCATCTACACCCGACTAACCCCTCGAAAAGGCATGCGGCGGAAGAGGAGGCGACCCATCTCGACCCGTCATACTGCGGCCCCTGCTACGGCGCGACGCCGCCGAGCAACGCCAAGAAGGCCGGGTGCTGCAACACCTGCGACGAGGTCAAGGACGCCTACGCGCAAGCCGCCTGGGCCTTTGGCCGCGGCGAGGGCATCGAGCAGTGCGAGCGCGAGCACTACGGCCAGCACCTGGACGAGCAGCGCGAGGAGGGCTGCCGCATCGAGGGCGGCCTCCGCGTCAACAAGGTCATCGGCAACTTCCACATCGCGCCCGGCCGCAGCTTCAGCAACGGCAACATGCACGTGCACGACCTCAAGAACTACTGGGACACGCCGACCAAGCACACCTTCACCCACACCATCCACCACCTGCGCTTCGGCCCGCAGCTCCCGGACAACCTGCACAAGAAGCTCGGCAACAAGCACCTGCCCTGGACCAACCACCACCTCAACCCGCTCGACAGCACCAGCCAGGAGACGGACGACGTCAACTTCAACTACATGTACTTCATCAAGATCGTGCCCACCTCGTACCTGCCGCTCGGCTGGGAGAAGACGTGGGCCGGCTTCCGCGAGGAGCACCACGCCACGCTGGGCTCCTTTGGCGCCTCCGCCGACGGCAGCATCGAGACGCACCAGTACTCGGCTACCAGCCACAAACGCAGCCTGGCCGGCGGCGACGACTCGGCCGAGGGGCACCAGGAGCGGCTACACGCTAGGGGCGGCATCCCGGGTGTTTTCTTTTCTTATGTGAGTTTTTACCTTTGGATTATTTTCTGTTCTGCTGTTTTGCTAACTGGTTATCAGGACATCTCGCCCATGAAGGTCGTCAACAGGGAGGAGAAGGCCAAGTCGTTCCTCGGCTTCGTCGCCGGCCTGTGCGCCATCGTCGGCGGTACCCTGACCGTGGCCGCGGCGGTCGATCGTGCGCTGTTTGAGGGCGGCGTTCGCCTCAAGAAGATGAGGGCGAAGGACCTGTGAGGTCCGGTGGGTGTGGGGGGTAGAATGTTGTATCTATTTATCGGGTTTGGGTTTTGCTGCTGTGGCTAGTGATGTGTTGCTGTTTTGTTCTGTGTTGGCACCCGTTTGGCTAGTACACAAGTATCTTAGATGCATGGGAGAGGAGTTACGGATAGGGACTGAGGAAAACAATTTGTTACATTCATACTTCTGGTCTTTGCAGCGTGATGTCGATGAGAGTACTCCGTATGTTTACAATATATTTTTCCAATACTTTGCCGAGTTCCGTCTTAGCGTTCCCTAGCTGCCTAGTAAAATTGAATGGAGAACAACCAACTGTCATGTGGACAGGAGCTTGCGAAGGATCACGGTCTAGACTGCTGAACTCCACCATGTACCTCCGCAAGCTGATCCCTCTCCTGCTCGCAAGTCTGCCTTTTCGGAGTTGGAGTCGTGTCATGAAAGCTCTTGCAAAGCGGTCTAGTCCCGTGGAAACCATTGGCCGAACCACGCAATCTCTCTTCAAGCCACCAAATGACTCGCACATGCAGGTCCCTGTCCTGAGCTCCGCTTGGGATCGTGGAGAACCCGGTCGTGGTCTGCTCGTTTCCGATTCAGACCAATTGCTGGCTGACGACCCTGACCTGAGCTTGATTAGCGGCCGAGGGGCAACAATGCTCCGGTTGCACATGGAAAAGCCTTCGATTTCTTCTGTTGCTCTCCCGGCTGATTCTAGTCTTGTCAAGCTGAAATCTGGACGCTTCTCTCCTTGCTTCCCGTGGGATCTCTTGTGTCTCATTGGTCGGCGATCGTCTTGATCTCGCCCCCAGCAATTTGGAGAGGGTGTCGCACCCTGCGGCTCAGCAGTGGCAAGTTGATGTTCAGACGATCGTCCGTTTCGTGACGGAGGAGGGAAGCTCGGGAAGGTAAGCTTCTGGCCCGTCCAGGGCACCATCTTGTCCGAGTCTCGGGCCAGTTTGTGGTTCATCCCAAGGCCGAGACCGATAGGCTCTCTCGTGGCTCTGACCGCTTGCCCGACAGAGGGTGATCGGCAACACGCCAGCACGGCCCCGGAGCTTGATCTGCTGTCCAAGATGGAGCACACTCACCCACAGCACCTCCACCCCACCTCCACACAGTAACACAATGAATCCTGGAATGCTGTTCAACTAAGGC
>OUNM011395088.1_pt1 | contig 20067 bp, 24 predicted proteins | sample 1769961 | NCBI WGS metagenome assembly OUNM01 (sample SAMEA3914820, study PRJEB12502) | metagenome | biome: forest; material: soil | place: USA | collected 2012-03-12 | depth 0.3 m
GGCGGCTGCCAGACCGCATCCTACAAGGAGTGCGATAGTATGGGCGACGAGCTGCATGGTGACAACGTTGAGTTGGAGTTGTTTCTTGGGGTGTCGTTAGCCGTTTGTGCTAAGAGAGGCGGTATCGAGCTAGAGCCGGAGCGCTGAGTGTTGATGAGACAGAGAAGAGGGCCATGATGGGGGGACCCGAGGGACTTATGTAACAAGAGCCCTCTCGTACTTCTGTCGTCTCTCCGCCAGCCCCTCATCGGGCATGTCAGAAGTTGGGATGTTGGGTCCGGCTTGGTTTCTGGCGGCGTCTGCCCGTGGGCTTGCATGCCACTCTGATCCGGCTGCCAAAGCACTTTGTGTTTGGTGATGTGTGTGAGATCTTGTGTTTAGCTTGGTTTCTGACGGCGTCGGGGCTTGCAGAACAGATACGGTCATGGGGCTTGCACAACAATAGTGCGGCTGCCATAACGTTTCCTGTTTGATAACTATGTGTGCACCGACCGCCCTATATAGTTATTGAAGAAAATTCACGTGAATAGCCCCGTGTTTTCATGTTTGAATTGCATTTGTTTGCTGCAAGAGCTCGGGTATATGGAATTCGTGTGTCGGTGAGCTGGGGTGAGCACTCGCCGCTTTTGGCTCACCCGCTCGCGCGACCTTGCCGGAGCAGCAGGGGGTAAAAGCAAGAAGCTAAACTTTTCATCTAATTACATTCCGAAATATAATGGCGGCACAGCCCTTGCGGTACAACCGCGCAACACAAGATACCTAATGAAGCTAAAGCACAATGAGAGAAAACGAGGTTAGTCTAGAATAACAAAAGACGTCTTACGCTACTTTGAACTAGCCAAGAAGAACGTCCTCCTGACGAAGGACAGCGGATACAAGCGGGCGACTCCTGCTCAGCGCATCAACGGACAAGTGGAGCACAACTTCGAGACGCACTTGGTAGGTATATAATATACACCCGAACCGCCATGGTCATCGAGTGACCAAGGAAAGCACAATCCACTGGACGTATACGATGATGCGGGTGAGAAACGTGATACTTTCGACGACCCAGATGTATCAGTAGCATAACCCAGCACGGCGTTTTCTCCAAAGTACAAATGATCAACTTACTCGAACCTGATCGTATTCTGAAGTTTACCGACCTTCTTCATCTCTACCTCAACCACGTCACCATCTTGGAGAAAGGTCTTTGGCTGGCGGAACGCTCCAACGCCTGCCGGAGTGCCTGTCATGACCGCGGTTCCGGCCGGGATCGTGGTGCCTAACCGGGTACAGAAATCAGCGTTTGTAGACGAGCTCGCTTCGCAGGGGTCAAATTGGACACTGGGATTAGCATTCACCTACCCTGGCTCATGTGACTCAAGATGCGCTCTGGGTTGAAAATCATGTCTGTGGTAAACTCGGCTGTCTGGCGGATTTTACCGTTGACTTTGGTCACGACATTGAAGGAGGAGCCGTCCCCGAACGTCTCCGGGCTGACCAGCGTGGGGCCAATGGGTGCAAACTTGTCGAAGGCCTTGGCGAAGAAGAACTGGCCGGCCGAGTAGCGGGGGAGCTGGTACATGCGGCATGAGAGGTCATTTCCGATGGTGTATCCCAAGATGTAGTCTTTGGCTTCGGCCACGGATACATTTTTTGCGTCCTTTGAGGTCACAAACACAAGCTCGCCCTGTCGTCGATCAAGTAGAGGCAGACATGTCAGTCCATCATGTATTCATGTGCTGATATTGGGCGTGTCCTTACCTCATAGTCCAGGAGGCTCTTTGCGCAAAAATCGTTGATAGGAATCTCCTCGCCAGGGCGCGCGAGAGACGCGGCGGGCTTGGTCCACAACGGAGGGACTGCGGGGATATCAAGCTAGCAGTGCGCAAAGGGATCAGCAATCTGTGTCATGGGTCTCTCTGAGGCTAGAGTCTTACGCTGGCTTCTTTGGCATGGCTCCGGTAGTTGAGGCCAACGCAGTAAATCGGCAGATCGTCCCGAGGAAGAGGTGGTAGTAACTGCCATTACTAGATTGTTAGCCAGCTGACCTAGCTATTCGAAGAACAGAATCTCTGCGTGCCACAGAACTGCAAGGCTTACGTGGTGCAGCGTGCGAGTCACTTGGCCGGACTGTTGGGCTAACCCTTCGATGGTTCTGACGCAGGTGAGTTTGGTGCCGGGTAATGGCGGCCCATCGGCGTCAGGCCCAAGGTCAGCAAAATAGGAGCTGCCGTCCTCTTCGCTTTCGAAGCGGACAAGGTGACAAAACGGCGACATTTTGATGGGATGAGGAAACCCGACGTGAGATGCGGCAGAATACGATTCGAGATTCACCCACTTATATAGAATTAAGGCTTCATTTTTGGCAGAATCATGGAAGCCGACGAGACCCGCCCTCTCATCGACCCTGGCAATGGGCAGATTCAGCGCCGGCCTGTCAACGCCACTTTCAGCGGAGTCTGGAGGAGGAGGGCGTCGGAGGAATTGCTGTCGTGTTTTTCCGACGAGAAGGCCCCACCCACCCATCACGTTGGGTAGATGCGCCGATGGCTCCACCTGCTCGACTCCCAGAATACTCCTTCAATCCGCAACAGCTTGTTGGTCCGACGTCATTCTCCGAGCAATCTCGCCTTGTCTCCGCCTCCGCCGGTAGATCACATCTTGGCCGTCTGGGGCCTTTGGGATCCAGTTCGGAGTAACTTTTCGAGACGTTTTCTTGGACGCGCTGATTGCCTTGCCATGGCATCTTCCCGGCCGAGTGCAGACGGCGACAGCCGGCCTCGGGTCTGCGACAACTGCATCCGGTATTGACGACCTGTTCCATACAGTTGAACACCCCTGAGGACCCACTGCTAACTGTCCGTCGTCACAGCCAGAAAGTCAAGTGTACGTTCCGTCGGAACACCCCCGGCCCCTCTTTGTTCTTTGCTAAGTTGAAAGGGCTTTCCCGCCCGTGACCCTGCAGGCAACCTGGGTAAACCAACATGTTCCCGCTGCCTTGACCGTGGGTTCCTATGCACCTACTCCTCAAACCGTCGAAAGCCCGGGCCTACTCCGGGATCTAGGCGCGCACACGCTTCCCCACCCGGACTGCCCACCGTGTATCGGAAGAGGCCGCGACTGGTCCATGGTAAGTGTTCAAGGTCCCGGTGCCATCTCTACCTAGTCAGGTCTTTTGCTAACTTCCAAGACCCACCTTCGGGCTTCGATGTCGACTTTCCGAGCCCAGAGCCACCAGTGCCCTCCACCACATCATCCCCATTGGGAACGCTGGACCTCGCGACCGGTCCAGCAGCCCAGCCACCCCCGGAGTTGTTTAATATTGCGCCTGAAGAGCAAGATTATCTGTGCGTCTCCCCTTCTTCTCCACCTCCTTGAACCCCTTAGCTAATATTATGGCCTCGGGCCCAGACTGGGCTGGTATTTCGAAACGATCCACCACGCCATCCCACTTTTTCTCTCCGCCCGAGTACCCGGCGGTGGTGGCACCACAAGTGGCGAGGCTATCGCAGGTTGTAGCCGCGATCTTGTCCAGGCTCTAGTTGCCATCACGGCCAAGCTGTCTGGTTTTGTCCTTTCGTCGGTAAACCAGTCCGAGCTTGATACACACATCGACCGGATGCTGAGCGCTGCCCCTCTTCAAGAAGACATTGCTGGCGACAGCCCAACGCTTGATCAGTTCCGAAAGTCCTGCCTGCTTGTCTTCTACGAGTATCACCAGTGTCCCGGCCAGCAAGCGTGGATGCGGGTCGGAAAGCTCGTGCGGTGGGCATACTGGACTGGACTCAATCAAATCGAAAACCTCCACCAGGTGTCCCCGCAGTGGAAGGACCTAACTGAGGATTGCCTTGAAGAATGGCGGCTTGTGTGGTGGTGCATCTATTGCCTCGACTCATATGCCAACCTCGCCACAGGGATGCCCTACGAGATTGATGAGCGGCTCATCCACACCGCTCTCCCTCAAGGCCCACAATCCCCCGACTGGAACAGGCATGTCTTCCTGCCTTACCGACAAGATGGCCTACTGGACCTTGTCCAGAAGATTTTATCCGACTCCCCTCCGCAAACGGCAGCTCGGGAAATCCAGATCGTCAGCATTACTATCCTCCGACATGTTGGCCGTGCAACACAGCTGCGTGCCCTCGGGGGGACCTGGGAGGAGTGCATTGCCCTCACCGCAAAAGCCGAACGGCGTCTCTCCACACTCCGACTCGCCCTGCCGGGGAATTTCTTCAACCCGCGGCGAAATGCTTTCACGAACGAGTCGGCTTCCGACCATCACTTCCGACTGGTGACAATCCACCACATGCTCATGGCCCAGTTGCTCGCCGTGCTTAGTTATTGCGGACACCTGCCAGAAGGCGAAGAATGGCTGCAGAACTGGCAGCAGGTCCTCGAGATCTGTCAAGACGTGGCTGCTCTGGCAAAGCAGTGGAACAGCAGCTTTTGCCTCAGCGTAGATCCGGCATTGTCCATCATCGCTTTCGTTTCCCTCGTGTTTCTGGACCTGCACCTCAGATTCACCGATAGCAGCGGCGGAACAGCAAGTGCTAATAGTCTTCACGCCAACATTGAGCACTGCGAGGCAGTATTGTTGCTCTTTCTCGAGCAGTTCGCCAAGTCTTGGACTCAGCCACGCCTTCTCATCCGTAAGTCCGTTCCTGTGCTCCCTCCCTCATCTTGCGGTACATACTGATCTGTCATCACACTCACCCGGAAGTCTCCTTCAAGAGTTTTAGAGAGTCGCTGAGCAGCCCGATCGGGTACCGCCAAGTTCGGGCGGTTGTCCTGCATTTTGAGAGCCCCCTGCACCCAAGATGGCTGCAGTTCTTGAAATCCGCGGATGAAATACTGAAGAATTGCTCGTAACAGGGGGACGGGCCCTGGCTGGCGCAAGAAGTTCACACACGGATTAGGATGGTTAGGTAATTACCTAGGTACGTAGGTAACTATGACTTTTTGCACATCCCTTGGAACGCAATGCGAAGACGTGAAATATTCGCTACGGGCGCAGGGAAAAACGTGGAGAAAGATGATTCGATGTTTCATATAAGTAACTACCTACTCTATGCCAGTCCAGTCCCATATGACCCCCCTGAAGCCTTGAAAATCATCACCATTACCATTCCTCAGCCTGTTTTGCTCAGGAAGGCTCTCGGGATTTTGTCCCCAAAGTCCTTGGGTATCTCCGGACCCCACACGGAAAAGGGGCCGACGACGTCCCTCTTGCTTGGCGTGCGGCAGTTCACCACGTCGCCGTCGGCGTAGTGCTCGATCTTGAAGCCGCTTGGGTCCGCCCAGTAGTCGAAGATCTGGCTGCCCAGCACGTGGCGGCCTACGCCCCAGACGCTGTGCCACCCCTTCTTGGCGAGCCAGTCGTGGCCGAGGAGCTGCGTGTCGAAGTCGGCCACCTCGAAGGACGTGTGGTGGCAGAAGGCCTTCTTGATGTGCGGCTCGGCGCGCTGCAGGAAGAAGCAGTGGTGGTCTGAGAAGTCGTCGCCGAGGTCGAGGTGCAGGAAGGCCATAACGTCGATGTTGTCAAAGTCCCAGTGGTAGAGGATGTCGGACGGCACGAAATTAAAGTGGCCCGTATACCACGCGAGCTCGTTGTCGAAATCGGGAAAGACATACCCGTAATGGCCCAGCTTGTGGACAAGTGCAGGGCCGGGATGGTACCGTTGGAATTTCCCTGGGCGGCCTGGTTAGTGCTGATGCTCCTGGGCCAAATTTGGACGGATCTGCTCACCCTGTCTCGGCTTCTCAAACGGTTTGTTAAACGGGCCCTGCTCTTCGTGGGTAGCGGTCGGCTCCTGCGGGTCCGGCTTCCGTTCTTTCTGGCCAAAGACGACGTGGAAGTACGTCTCGTCCGGCCGGTTGAAGGTAACAATCTCTCCCCCACCGGGAGTGTACTCGATGGAACCGAGACGGGCGCCCTCGAGTTTCGCGGCCTTGTCGAATTCCTCCCGCGAAGCAGCCACAAAAGCAGCACCGCGGAATCTAGGCTTCCCGTCTTTGCTCTTGCAGGCGACATAGACATAAGGGTCTTTGCCGTAGCCCCGGAAGTAGATAGTCTCCTCGGTCCGGGCTTCCTCGATGAAGCCAAAGTCCGCGGCAAACTTGGCGAACTCGTTCAGGTCGGGGTGGTCCACATAGATGTGTGCCGGCCGAGCCAGTTGGACTTTGGAGGGAGAGTTGGCGATGGGAGGGATGCGCATGTCGGGCGTGATGGCGTTACGGATGGGCTTGGGGAGCTTTGATACGACCGAGAGGATGATCTGCAATGTCAGCGACATGTTGTAGAAGGGGTGGGATGCTCAAAGTCGGACATCAAGATGCTCTCGAGCTTTAGGTCCACGGGGTTACTTGTAGGCAAGAAAGCCTCATCTTACGTCATGGTACCTCGTGGCACTCCCTGATGTTGAAGTGACTCCGTGGCCGATCGGAAAGAAAGATCCAGGTCGGAGGGTCTGGGTGAATCATGCCGACAGCCCCGCAGTGTCGGAGGAACTCTCTTGGAGAATCGGAGCATCGGAACATCCCGCTTGGCGTCAAACATCCCTGACCATCGCCACAGTAAGTTGCCGGGGGGGCATCTACCGAGGCACATTTCATCCGTGAGACGAGCAGTCCAACATTCATAAGATTTGTATTGTGTATTCGTCTGTTCCTGGGCAAAGCATCGCGTCTTGTTTTCAGCACCCACCCCTCAACCAGTTCGTGGCAAATCGCTCCCATCATGTCGCCACCCGCACAAGCGACGGTAGCCGTCGTCACCGGATGCAGCAGCGGGATCGGCGAAAGCCTCGCGCTGGCCTTCGCAGCCAGGGGCATCACGGTCGTTGCGACTGCGCGGCGCGTTGAGTCGCTTGAGCGCCTCACCGCGGAGTATGACAACATCATTCCCATGCCCCTTGAACTCGGCGATCTGGGCAGCCTGGAGCAGTTCAGGGATGCCGTCGCCGAGAAAACGGGAGGACGAGTTGATATCCTGGTCAACAACGCCGGGACACATTATGCATCGACGGCGATGGATCTGGAGATCGCCGAGGCAGAGAAGCTCTTTGCTGTCAACGTCTTTGCAGTCATGCGGCTCTGCCAGCTCTTCCTGCCTTTGCTCCGCAAGTCGGCACGAGGACGCATCGTGCAGATTGGGAGCGTCACCCGCGACGTGCCCGTCGTGTGGCAATGCGTGTACAATGCCTCCAAGGCCGCCCTGAGCCAGTACACCAAGACATTGCGTCTCGCGAGTCTCCCCTCTCCCGCTTGATTTGATTGCACATCGTGGTCTAACCGTCCTTCTATCAATAGGAGGTTCGACCGTTCGGGATCGAGGTGATAGAGATCGTCACCGGCTTTGTCCGTAGCAACATCCTCCATCACGGCCTCAATGCTTCCGAGGACTCTCCCTACCTCCGAATCAAGCCGGAAATCGAGCGCATCAAGTACGAAGGGAACCGAAACGGCATGCACGCAAAGGAATATGCCGCATCCGTGGTCGACAAGCTGCTGAGAAAAGGAACGGGTGCCGAAATCTGGGAAGGGAGGCTCTCATGGAAGCTTGGATTCCTCGTCAACTTCTTTCCTCTCTGGTTTCTGGTATGTAAAACACAAGCCACATTGAGCTCCTGGAGACGCAGGCTCGTCTCCGGGATAACTGATTTGCTACCGGAGGTTTCTGACGTGCCGTGTAGGATTGGTTCTTTTCTCGACAGTTCGGACTCAACCAGCTGGGGCCCAAAGCTAGTTGACCACTATACAAAGAGTTTAATTTGATCTCGGGACTTGCTCCGTTGCGATAGATTCAATTGCCGCTATTGTGTTCGGCGAATGTGTTTGCAGTTTCTTACAGATCAGAGAGTCTTGTGCCGCGACGTTCCCCAGTGGTCTATGCAGCAGAGCAGCCCCTTTCGCTTGGTCGTCGGGGAGATAAAAAAAGACGGCCCTACGGAGGATCTCCAAAACGAGGACAAGATGCACTGATTCCAATGGATGGCACGTCAAAATGCCCCGCGGAACAATGATGATTGGTGCTGGACAAAGTGGGGTTTAACGTACCATGGCCATGTGTCAACGTGTTAACCCTAGCAGAACGAAATAAGGAGTAAGTTGGCGGCTGGAGTGGGCTCGGCCTCGTATCGGAACAACTCGACGACAATTCCTCCGACGTTTCCTGCGACCTCAGGGCCTCGGCCTGTCGGTCCTGAAGCGAGAATCCTATATCACCAATCCTCTGAATAACTTTTCAAACCTTCGGGGTTTACTCTGCACAACATTGACAGGCCTCTCAAGCACCATGGAGAAAACGCAGGTGGTTATTGTTGGCGGTGGGCCATCAGGCCTTACCCTCGGCTTGTCCCTGGCGCAACATCGAGTTCATGTAAGTGAGCCACAGCAGCTCTGCCTCCCCGACGTCCAGATTTCGCCAGTGTCCAGACGTCGCGCGTGTTCTGACTTTGGATCTCTCTTAGTCCGTCATTTTGGAGCAGGCTACGGAGGTGATTACAGACCCTCGAGGAGTTTGGCTCACCGGAGACGGCGTGAGGATCATGCATGCCCTTGGTTTGGGCCCTCAGATGAGCATGATCGGACACGGCAAGTAGATCATGCACCAGAGCTATCGAGGGCGTTGCTAATAATTCGCAATTTGGAAAACATCAGAAGCACCTCATGTCAACTTCCACCATTCAACCTTCAACAGCGCCCCTTTCTGGCGCATGGAAACAAGCACCTCCAACAGCCTGGAGCAATCTCTGCCAGAAGGGTTCTGTCAGAGCCAACCCGCTCTAGGTTAGCTACACAGTTAAACTGACCTTCATTGTGATCTGGAAAGTCTAATCGAGATTCATACCTAGAGTGCGCCTTGAGACGCGAAATCGAGAAGAGCAGTTACTGCTCATTGCGCATGGGCTGCAGAGTAACCGGCAGGTCCACCGAGGTGCCCCCGACCGTCCAGTACGTGGATTCTCTAGGGTCTCGGCGGGAAATCCAGGGGCAATGGCTTGTAGGTGCCGACGGCAAGACGGGAGTTGTCCGAAAGCACTTCCTCGAGCCCACCGCCGGGATCCAGCAGCAAGCCGGTGTCTACCCGTACGAGGGGGTCTGGGTTGCCAGCAACTTGAAGTTGACGGCTCCAACTCGGCAGACACACCCGGAGTTCTTGCTCTGGAAGCTCGGATACACGCCTGACGAAGTGTACGATTTATTCTGGCCTGCAGGCTGGCACTTTTGCAGCCCGCCCGGCAAACCCACGGCCACTGGCAGGTTCGGCCCCCATGCCGACAGGACTTGGCGTCACGAGTTCCGCGTGGACGACGAGTCTAACGGGCCCATCTATTCGGAGGAGCTGCTCTGGGAACATCTCATGCCGAACATCACGTTGGAGAGGGATGACTCCCGCGGCCACGAGTTTGAACGCCCCGTCGAATACCCCCGGGACTGCATCAAGATCCTGCGCTGTCGCCCCTTCAAGTTCGTGCACAAGTGCGTGGACCGCTGGTACTACAAGCGAACGCTCCTCATCGGCGACGCAGCACACGTCTTCCCGCCATTCGCCGGTCAAGGAGTCGCTAGCGGCGTACGCGATGCCCACCAGCTTTCTTGGCGGCTCGCCCTCCTCCTCGAGGGAGGAGGGGACCCAGATCACCGGCCTGGCATCCTCGACTCTTGGGCCCGAGAGCGTAGACGCAGCGTGGATGACGCAGCTATGATGTCGAAAGTCTTGGGGACTGTTTGCAACAACCAGCCGACCTTTTGGATCATGGCCGTGACGAAGGCGATGCGATTTCTTCATTCCATACCTTCCCTCCGCAGATACGAGCCGACTGCCATTCAGGAGCGCAGTGGCTTTCGCGGCGTTGGTGGAGGGTTCTTTCTGAAGGATTACAATGGCGGCGCGCGTCTGGCGCAGATCCATATCCGGTCTTCTTCGCCGAGTCGGGCTTCAGTCTTGTCCGACGCTCTGCTGCAGCAGGGGGGGACCATCTTCACTCTGCTTGTCATCAGCAACGGCGACGCAAAGCAGAGGGCTTGGTTATACTCGCAGGCCGAAGCAGCAATCACCGCTGCCGCCTTGAGCCCGCGCATTATGTCGGAGAATTCCATCGTCATGTACAACCCGCAGGACGCCGGGTTGCCTCCGGTCTCAGACACTGCAAGTGGCCTGGATGGAAAACCTGTTTCGACCCCGGATGTCTTCTCGCCAGTCACGGCCTCCGAGATCAACATTCTCTTGGCGCCAGGCTACAACAGCGCGTCATATCTCGGTCGTTTGGGTCCGTCGGCCCGGTTCGTCATTGCCCGTCCAGACCTTTTCGTCTTCGCATGTGCGAAGGACGAGGACCAATTGATACATTGCCTGAGCCAGCTCAAGAGGTTGAGTAGTTAATTAGGTATCAGAGGATCCCGCCCAGGCTTACTTTGACTTGCTAAACCTTCTTGTGTGACGTTTTGGAGCCGAGTTGCCTTCGAGTTGGCGGGCTGGAGACCGCCATTATCAATTTCCGTGTGGAGACCAAGAGAATGTGCAAAGAATATAGGTACCTAGGCACTGTATCTAACAAGATGAAAGAAAAACCGCCCCCGTTTACAAGAGGCGTGGTGCGCATGAAGGAACATGAACGGCAGAGCAGACCGACTCGGAGTCATTCGTAATCACGGCATCACTCATCCTTTCCCCTTTGCCCCGCTGGCCTGCCGCCACGGCCTCAACCACGGCCCTTTTGCTATTGCTGTTACCACTGCTAGATATATCGCGCTGCCCCTAAGAGTCCCAACAGAGTCGAATCCCGGCCAGCTCTTGCTTACGAAATGACAAGGGTCGGGCTCGCGATTCTCAGCAAAACCCCAACGCCCAGATCGCGCCTGTTATTCCCCAGCTCGAGGCGAAGGTCAACACACTCGCAATTTCTCAAACCGGTTTCTACCCACCATAGCAGGAAAATGACTAGGATGGCCATGTACCCAATCAGAGTCCCGTGTAGTAATATACCCCCGAGCCCTCTGGCCTCTCTTCGTGCAGAAAGTAGGGTAGAGAGTCCCGCGTAAGTCGACTGACCCACGAGCGTTCAAGGCGGTAGACAGCCGACCTCAGCCAGCCGTGGTACGAATCGCCCGTGCCGAAGCACACACGTGCTTCCTCGTCATCCACCGGACATTGAAGCGGGGGCAGCTCCTCGGGCAGGCGGGCTAACGACGCCATGCTCTCCGAGTCCAAGACGAGATAGACACAATAGCGCGGGTTGTTCTCGGGGTCCTCGCCCGTGTCTACACCTGCAAGCCACCGACCAAAGTAAGCCCCTAGGGCCGCGAACCTATCTTCTGCACTACTGCCATCCCCGTTGCTGTCGAGATGCGCGAGGCCGTCCCGGTCCTCGACGACAGCGAAATAAAGGCGGCGGTCGATCTCGTTGTTAGCCACAGCAGAGCCGCCGCGCTACTCGTCGCACGGCGTGCCGTGGTGGGGCAGGAAGCGGACGAAGTGGTTCCACCAGCGGATACAGCTCTCGAGGCGAGCGAGCGCGATGGGGAACAGCGCCTCCGACTCGGGTGTGTAGGTGGTGCGGAGGACAGTGTAGCCCCATGAGCCATGGGCGTGGCCCCGTGAGACGACGAGGAACTTGTCGAGTTGCTGGAGATTGAAGCACGCAGTGGAACTCTTGTTGAAAGGGGGCATTCTCTCATCCCAGAGGCTGCGCGGGATTTGCCCAAAGAAGGTAGGTGCCGCCATGACCGCTGCCTGATGACTGTGTGTGGTTTGGCCTCGGCGCTTGAAGCAGGACAGTGAACAGCGGGGAAGTTGAGCGGGGTAAAGGAGGTGCGTCGGGCGTCAGCCAAACATGGGGTAACTAATTGATATCTCGAACTGCTAATTAGATCGAAGTTGCTGTCCAACCACACCATGCGGGCGGAGAGTCCAGTCAATCCGTGTAGTCATGTTGAATGAAGCGGCAAGGTGAAATTGTTGACAAACCACTCCTGCTCTTGTGAAAGCTGCCGGAGGATAGATCCTCCAAAAGACGGTGCTAATTTAGCGAAGGATTCTCCCTGCTTCACAATCAAGATTTGGTTCTGACTAATAATCCGCGCTGAGGTCTTGTGAGCCTAGCTCCGGAGAACAACTCAGCGGAGGACCAGTTCCTAACTTTAACCCGCAAGTCAATACCACAAATCTCACGTCGTGGTCTAAATCTAGGCAGAGAGACATATGGCGGGCAAACAGCAGAACTCTCAAGCTTACTAATTTGCTAAACATGGGAAAATACTAGTTAATTACACAGTCAACGAGAGCTCCGCATTGGGTGGAGATGATGCCCTTGGCTTGAGTGCCAGGCATGCGGTGCAAGGCTCCGGGGAATGGACTGCAGTCATGTATAAGAGAAGCTGAACATGACGGTTTCTGTTGTCCTGAACCTCCCAAGTCTCCAGATTTGAACCCTTCATTCAAACCGACAAAGACATGTCTCTCCCCACCACCCAAAAGCAGTGGCTCATCCAGGGCACCGGCGACGGTTCTGACACCCTGCAGTACCAGAATGCCCTCCTTCCCAAAGTCAGCGACAAGGACGTACTTGTCAAGCTGTACGGCGCTTCTCTCAATTACCGCGACCTTCTGATCCCCCAGGTATAACACTTTTCCTACCAAAATATTGACCCCTCCGTTTCCGTATCCCGTCGCTAATACGTTCCAGGGGAAATACATCCTCCCCCTCGACCTACCTGTTGTGGCCGGCCCAGACGGCGCAGGAGTGTTTGTCGCCGTCGGGTCCAAAGTGACGAAGTGGAAGACAGGCGACCGCGTCGTGACGCTCTTCAACCAAGGCCACCAGGAGGGGCTCATCGACGTCGCGGCCAGCAAGACTGGACTCGGCGGTTGTGTCGACGGGACTCTCAGGCAGTACGGCAGCTTTAACGAGAACGGCGTCGTGCGCATGCCGCGCAACATGGACTTTGTCGAAGCTGCAACGCTAACCTGCGCTGCGCTGACGAGCTGGAATGCGTTGTATGGCCTGCGCCCGCTGAAGAAGGGCGACACGGTGCTGGTGCAAGGTACGGGAGGCGTCAGTTTGTTCGCGTTGCAGGTAGGCATATTTTCTTTGAGAGCCTGGAAAAGGGGCTCGGACTGACGCTGCATATAGTTCGCCAAAGCTGCAGGCGCTACTGTGATTGCCACCACCTCCTCCGTCAACAAGGCCGAGATTCTCAAGCAGTACGGCGCCGACCACGTCATTAGCTACCGCAAGGACCCGCACTGGGGCGAGACGGCACGCAAGCTAAGCCCCAACGGCGAGGGCGTCGAGCATATCCTCGAGGTTGGTGGCGAGGGCACCATGACGCAGAGTCTGCGCGTCATTAAGATGGAGGGCGTGATCTCCGTCATTGGCGTGCTGACGGGCCTGAAGCCCAAGGACAACATCATGGAGACGCTGTCGCGGCTGTGCACGATCCGGGGTGTTTATGTCGGGTCGAGAGAGCAGATGGAGGATATGGTCAAGGAGATGGAGAAGCGCGACATTCACCCCGTCGTTGATGAGGCTGTGTTTACCCTCGAGGAGGTGAAGGAGGCGTATATGTATATGGTGAGTTCAAAGAATATTTCCAGGGCCATGGAGAGCACTTCGATACTGACTGCTTTGCAACAGTGGGCACAAAAGCACATTGGCAAGGTCGGCATCAAGATCGAGTAACGGGTAACTATGCAGTTGGTGTAAAATAGTTTCGAGTTTGAGCAGAAGCGGTAAGACGGATTTCTGCTCACGAGACCGCTTGTCTCAGTTAAAGGGAGCTATTAATTCATGAAATTTGTCTTGCGTCAAAGGTTACATTAAAACTGCAATTTTCTAGTAACTAATCAATTCGCCTAATCACACACAGGTTCCAACCCCTCTTCTTGTCATGACTCTCCCAACCTCGCTCCTATGAAGTTACTTGAACTGCTTGTCGTAACCGACCAGGGTGAACCTGTACTTGACGTCGTTGTTGTGCAGCCGTTCCACTACCAGAAAATCAAGTCAGTAAGCCAGCCAGTTCTCAACAAGTCAGGCCCATGCCAGCAGGAAGGGAACACTCACGGGCCTCGGCAACCCCCTTCTCGCCGACCTCAATCCTCTCCACCCAGCTCTTGATCCCCTTGTCCGCCGCCAGCTGCAACATGTCCAGCGTCTCCTGCCTGCTGCCGAGATGGGCGGCCCCAATCAAGCAGCCGTTCGCGAGCAGCGCCATGGGCCGCACGCGCCAGCCCTCACCCTCGGGCAGGCCGACGCTGATGAAGCGGCCGTGCACCTTGAGCAGCGACAAGTAGGCCGACAGGTCGAAGCCGTCGTCGGCGCTGGCCGTGCACAGGAGCATGTCGAATGTCATCTCGTGCGGCGTGTTCCACCCGGCTTGCTGCGTCGCGAGGAACCCGTCCGCGCCCATGGCCAGCGCGTCGGCTTGCTTGGAGATGCCTCGCGAGATGGCCCAGACCTCGGCGCCCAGGGCTTTAGCGAAGAGGATGCCGAAGTGGCCGATGCCGCCGCTGGGAGGGGGTGGGTTTTAGCTTGTCTCTCTTTCCTTTCTTCTTGTTGCGTTTTCTTCGCTTGTTATTCTCTTTTGGGGAGAAGCCAACTCACATGCCAATAATTCCGACCTTCTTGCCCGGCCCCGTGCCATTGCGGACGAGCGGCGAGTAGGCCGTCAGGCCGGCGCAGAGCATCGGGGCGGCCAGCTCGGACTCGAGGGCGTCGGGAATGGGGAAGGTGAAGTGCTCGAGAGCGCGAATGTGGGACGAATAGCCGCCCATGGCAAGGGTGCCGTCGGGGTAAAACGAGTTGTACGTGTCCTGCTGCTTCTTGCAGTATGTCTCGTTGCCCTCCTTGCACTGCGTGCAGTCGAGGCAAGCCGAGATCTGAGCGCCGACGCCGACGCGGTCGCCTACCTTGACTGTTGTCACCTTGGGCCCGACTTTGACTGCGGTTCCGACGATTTCTGTAACCGTGTCAGCCGAAGCCCCTTCTCCTCTGGCAATGGCTACCCACCATGGCCGGGAATGATGGGCCAGTTCTTGTTGCCCCATCCGCCTGTGCACGTGTGAAGATCGCTCCCGCACACTCCGCAGCATGTGATCTTGACATCGATATCATAGTCTCCGAACGACTTGGGCTTGAACTGTGGTTTTGGAAAAGAAAGTAAGTCTTGCGATTCAGGGGCTTGGGGATCAGGGGTTCAGCACACGGACCTCAATTCTTTGCGTCTGCGCCCATTGGCTGGCCGCCGGGATGGCAAAGCCTTCGAATGTGTCGGGATACATTATGAGAGGGGGGTTTTTGCGGTTTCGACAGGCGTGGTGTGGTATGTTGGTGGTCAAGTCCAGTTGGACGGCTTGGCCTTCCGCGGCATGCATGTCTTTAGTATCTCGGATCACTCTGATCTTTCTCCGCCGTGCTACCCGCGCCGGGCCGACCGCCATCTTGATCCCTGGCCATTGATCCGCGAGAGATGATGTTGTCATGCAATTGAAGCTGGGAAGTTTGTGGCGGGAAAGCGGATGTGATCCGTCGGGGAAAGGCGGCAACTCTGCGTCCAGGGGTTCCCGGAGATCGAGGCGGGGAGAGGCGGCACACCAAAATCCCGGGAATAAGATCAGTTGACCACTAGTTACCGCCGCCAAGGCCGGACGAATTGGTCCTGCGAAACACGAGGAACGACGCGGGCTGCTGGTTGCGGCGGAATCGTTCAAGCTGGGGTTCGTGGCCCGCCCGGCAGTACCCCATGGGGCAGGCCAGGCTCTTGCATGACACCTTGGGCAAAATGCTAGCTATCTCGGCGTGGGGCAGCGGCTGCCGGGGTTGAGCGGGTGAGCCGGCGCGCTGGACCCGTCACGTCACGTCTTGCTCACGATGGAGGACCCCGAATCCCGCTGGTCCTCTACAAAAGTCTTTGCCCTCTGTCCGGCCTCTCCCCTTCCAAGACCGTGACCAACCCAGAGATATTCAGTAATCCGCTTCCCCTTTCCCGTCTCCAATTCTTCCTCCATCTTCCCCGCCAACCGCCACCATGGGCTCCATCTCCGACATCACGGTCGACAATGTCGAAATCGTCGGCTTCGAGGTGACCGACCTGCGGTTCCCGACCAGCCTGGACGGCGTTGGCTCCGATGCCATGCACCAGGGCACCAATGGGTCTCATCCTTACGTCCGGTTGATCACCAACCACTCGGGCCTCGTCGGCGAAGGCATTGTCAGTCCTCTCCTCAGTCTCACCTTCTCCCTCCCGAGTGTCCCCAACAAATAGCGGCCCATTGCTAACCATTCCGTTCTCCAGGCTTTCAGCAACGGCCGCGGAAGCGAACTCATCGTCCAAGCCCTTAGCATCTTTGCCCAGCGCGTCGTCAACAAGTCCATGGCCCAACTCACCCGCAACATGGGCAAGACATGGCGGTACATGGTCTCGGATTCGCAATATCGGTGGATTGGGCCAGAGAAGTCGGTCACGCACCTCGCCGTTGCCGGCGTGCTCAATGCGGTACGTGTCAAAATGGAGTCCTCTTTTCCTCCTTTGGGCTGTCTCGGGAGTCAAACAGCTCCCGAGGCTCCTGGGACAGCGCTCCCTAATGCCCAAAGAAGACAAGACTGACTCGAAATCCTGTAGGTCTGGGATCTCTGGGGCAAAATTCTGGGGAAGCCCGTCTGGCGCATCGTCTGCGACATGACCCCCGCAGAAGTCGTGCAGTGCATCGACTTCCGGTACATCACCGACGCCGTGACCCCCGAGGAAGCGCTGGCCATGCTGGAGAAGACGCAGAAGGGCAAGGAGGACCGCATCAGGGAGGCGTTGGAGAACAAGGCCGTGCCCGCGTACTCGACTAGCCCCGGGTGGTTGGCCTTTAGCGGGGAGAGGATGAAGGAGGTCCTGGAAGAGACGATCGCGCAGGGGTTCACGGTGTTCAAGTTCAAGGTTGGGACGAGCGTGGAGGCGGATAGGGCGAGGCTGAAGGCCGTGCGCGACGTGCTCGGGTACAACAACGAGTATCAGATCATGATCGATGCCAACCAGGTTTGGTCGGTGCCCGAGGCCATTGAGTACATGAAGCAGCTCGTCGAGTTCAAGCCCGTCTTTATCGAGGGTAAGTCTCTGATGCGCCTCCCTTTTTCTTTTGTCAAGCTGACAGTGTCTCCAGAACCCACCAACCCCGACGACGTGCTGGGGCATGCGGCCATCCGCAAGGCTCTCAAGCCCTACGGTGTTGGCGTAGCCACGGGCGAGGCGGCGCAGAACCGCGTGACCTTCAAGCAGCTCCTCCAAGCCGAGGCGACCGACGTGGCTCAGATCGACGCCGTGAGGCTCGGGAGCGTCAACGAGTGTCTCGCCGTGATGCTCATGGCCCTCAAGTTCAACGTTCCCACAGTTCCGCACAACGGGGCTATGGGCCTGACGGAGCTGACGTCGCACCTGAGCCTGATTGACTACATCGCCGTCAGCGGCAAGCGGTCGATGCTGGAGTTCGCCGACAGCCACCGCGAGAACCTGCGGCACCCGTCCCAAATCGTCGACGCACACTACGTCACGCCTCTCTCGCCGGGCTACAGCATCGGTTACACCGAGGAGGCTTTGGAGAAGTACACGTACCCCAACGGCAGCTTCTGGAGCAGCGAGGTTGGCTTGCGGATCATTGCGCAGCCTACAGGGGGAGAGTTGTAGTCAAGGGTGAAAGGCAAAGTTTAGGGTTTAATTCTCATGTATTTATTCGGGTATCATTGTTATTATTGTATTGAGTCTGTTTGCTCTTCAGATACAGGCGATCAATAGCCGCTGTTTTCTTTGCAACTCCTCCATAATAGAGACCACCATCTCCAGGCTCGAGTCCCGGTAAGCCCATGGTTTGACGTTGTTGATGGAGAGCGTCTGCAGCTCGTAAATGTCGGGCACCAAGTGCGAGAGTGCCGGGTTGCGGGATGCAAGAGTGAGCACCACGAGGGCCCCGAGCGATCTGAGGTAACGCGAGGTTAGAACCAGCTAAAATGAAATAAAATTAAGAATTAAAAAGAACAGAAAGAAGGAAATGAAATTAAGAAAACAATTAAAAAAGAAATTAAGAAAAAAATTAAGAAAGAGAAGAAAAAGCAAGAAAGAAGATTAAAAAAGAAAAGAAGAAGAATAATAAATAAAAAGAGAGGAAATAAAACTCACGACAGAGAAAAGGTCCATGTGTACTGGCTCGGCTTGCAGAGGATCTCGGTCGTGTTGTGCAGGTAGGCGCGACAGCTTTCAATGCACACGCTCGCCTTCTCTAGTATAGCGGCATTCGAGACGTGCTGGAGGTCGTGGGTAACAATGTACAGGGCAAAGGGGCGGTGGATGATGTGTCTCGCCGCGTAGTACCGGATCCGCAGCACTGTCTCCCGGTCGTTTCCCGTCGGCTCCGTGCCGAGAGACGGCCGGAAGGGCTCCGGAATGGATTCGTACCAGGAATTTAGCTGCCTGTTGAGCTCATCGCACACCAAGGTCACGGATGCGATCTCGGCACCCGAGAAGTCATTGGCAGCGGTGAGTAGCGTGGAGGACAGAGAGAGCACACTCTTTTTCTGCGGGTAGAGCGAGTTGTGTACCCGATTCAGGAGACGGCGGATCGAAATCTCGGCGAGGTATGCGGTCGATTGGGATGAGTCGACGCCGTTGAAGCCGGGTAGGCTCGTCTGGTCGATGAGCTGCTGGAGGCCGCTCTGTGGTAGCTCTAGCTCCGCCAAACGGTCGCATTCGACGAGGAAGCAGGACCAAAAGATGCGGAGGATGGCTTCCCTTGCCGCTGGATCGCCATCTCGGGCGGACAGCCTGTTGTGTACACGTGTCAGCAGCTGCGGCGAGTCGTGTCAAGGGGTCGGTCGTACCGGCACAACTTGAATTGCAAGAGGGAAGAGGCAGAATACACCAGCCGCCAACTTTGGAGAGGTCGGATGATGTACGCAAAGTAGACACTCGCGAGCACCAAGGCCTGCGGGAGAAGGAGGCTGTAGCTGACGGACCACGACGACATGGATATCAGGGTAGGAAGGGCCGCCTGCATGTACACCATACCCGGCGGGGAGTCCTGGAACCCCTGGGCGCCGCGGGGGGCCATCGAGGCTGCGCCCATGGCAAACACCACGAGGCACAAGACCGACTCGATGCTCCAGGGGTCGGCATAGTAATTGTCCCGAAAATGCTGGTAAATGCGGTGGAACTCGTCCTTGTCGAGGATGGGGTGGCAGTGGTAGGCCTGCGAGAAGAAGGCAGTCACGTAACAGTCGAGCACAGCCTTGTCCAGCTCGGCCGGCGTCAGGGAATTCATCGGGGCCGTGGTAGGATGCACCGGCATCTCCGGCGGTAGCGGGTTCCGGGACTCGAGCAGAAAGAAGAGATCCGCCGGGTACTCGCCGATCAGTTGCTGCATGGCCGGAAGCCGGAGCAGGTAGTTCGACGATGTCTTGTGTCCGACGGGGATGGTGAGTGGAGCCAGTTCCGGGTCGGCCACGCCGGTCAGCTCCGGCTGCGTGTCCATGTGCAGGGGGAGCGACCACGCCGGAGATCCTCCCGCGCCCGCAAGGTCATGGGAGAGGATCCGGGCGGCCTGCAAGGTGGAGGCCTGGCTGGCCGGGGAGGTGGCAGACAGGCTCGCCGCGGCAGACTGCGACACGATGGCCTGCAGCCCCGACGCTAGATTGGCAATCCCCGGCAGGTGATTCTGCAGCATGGCCTCGATCTCCTGCAGCCTGGAGATGATCTCGCGACTGCCCCCGCTCGAGTCGATGCGCTGCGAGGGCGTGTCATCGTAGGTGCAGTCGACATCTGCCTCGAGGCAGTTGCGGCAGCTAGGGCGAGCGGCCTAGGAACGGTGGACAAGTCAACAACGGGTCTGCCAAAAGGGGTTAATTCTACGTACATCGCACCGCCGTTTCCTGTGGAGCAATCAGTAATTATTCATTATTCCAGAGTACAAGTAGCATGGACGCCGGATTGAGGTTAGAACCACGGGCTTACCTGTGACGGCAGAATGCACACGCCAGTGCAACGCGACGGCGGTTGAAGCTCATCTGGCGAGTGATGTGCCCATCGGCGGGGCGCCCGTCCGCA
>OUNM010408953.1_pt1 | contig 20050 bp, 15 predicted proteins | sample 1769961 | NCBI WGS metagenome assembly OUNM01 (sample SAMEA3914820, study PRJEB12502) | metagenome | biome: forest; material: soil | place: USA | collected 2012-03-12 | depth 0.3 m
AGTGGAGGCCCGAGCCGGAATCGAACCGGCGTGCAAGGATTTGCAGTCCTCTGCGTAACCACTCCGCCATCGGGCCGAGAGCGGCGCTGATGCGACGGGTAGGCGCCGGTGTCAACACGCAACCGATCACTCTCGCTGCTCTGCGCGACCCAGCGTTGCGGCGAGGGTGGTGAACGCCTAGAGATCGCACGCGTGAGATAGTGTATTGCTAAGACAATACAGTTGTGCGAGGTCAGGAATCATGAGCGAACAGGAATTCGATCAGCTGCGGCGCGCTATGGTGTCGAATCAACTGCGCACCAACAAGGTGACAGACGCTGCGGTGCTGAAGGCAATGGGTGCCGCGCCGCGCGAGCGCTTTGTCGACGAAGGTCAGGCTGCACTTGCCTATCGCGACACAATCGTTCCGATTGGCGAAGGGCGCGGGCTTAATCCGCCGATCGCAACCGGACGTCTTCTCGATGCAGCGGCGCCCCAGCCGGGTGAGCACGTGCTCGTGGTGGGCGCCGGCACCGGTTATACCGCCGCCCTGCTCGCGGAAATCGGCTGCAAAGTGACCGCCCTCGAAGAGTCTAAGGATCTAGCGAGCCGCGCCCAGACGGCCCTTGGCGATTTGCCAAACGTCACTCTGGTGCATGGGCGACTGAATGAGGGTTGGCCGGCCGCCGCTCCTTATGCGCTTGTCTATATCGATGGCGGGGTCGAGCGCCTGCCTCAGACGATCATCCAGCAGGTGGCGGATGGTGGTCGTCTGGTGGGTGCGGTGGTCGATTGTGGGATCAGTCGGCTCGTGCTGGGACGTCGGGCGGGCGGGGCTTTTGCCTATAATGCCTTCGCCGATGTCGAAACTGCGCCCTTGCCGGGTTTTGCGCCGGAAACGGCCTTTACGTTCTAGGACTATCAAGAGGGGGGAGCATGGTGCGTTGGGGTGTGGTGAAGGCGGGGACGGCTCTGGCCGTGCTCGCCATCGGTCTGGTCGGGGGGGCCGGCGCGAGCGCGACAACGCTTACGGACGCGTTGGTGGCCACCTACGGCGACAATCCCACGCTTACGGCGCAGCGCGCCCAGCTCCGCGCGACGGATGAGCAGGCGGCGATCGTCCGCTCGGCCGGCCGGCCGACTCTGGGTGGTACCGTTGGCTACACGCAGGGATTGAACGGCCTGCGCGAGCTACAGGGCTACAATCAAGCGCTCACCGCCGGCGCTCAGCTCAGTGTGCCGCTCTTCCAGGGTGGACGGGTGCACAGTGCGACACGCGCCGCCGATAGCCGCGTCGCATCCGGCCGCGAGACGCTGCGGGCGACCGAAGGGGATGTGTTCGTTCAGGCGGTGACCGCCTACATGGACGTGCTGCGCGATCGTGCGATCGTCGAGCTCAACGCCAACAATGTGAAGGTGCTACGGACCAATCTCGAGGCGAGCAATGATCGTTTCGAGGCCGGCGATCTGACGCGGACCGACGTTGCTCAGTCGCAGGCGCGGCTGGAGGACGGAAACGCACAGCTAACCGTGGCACGCAGCAATCTCGTGCGTAGCGAGGAAAATTATCGCCGCGTGGTGGGGCAAAGTGCGGGCGCCCTGGATCAGCCGCCCCCGCTGCCCGTGCTGCCGGATACGCCCGACAAGGCCGAGAATGTCGCCATCTCGACCAACCCGGACATCGCTGCTGCGGCGGCCGCGGTGAAGGCCGCCCATTACGACGTGTCGCAGGCGCGAGCGAGCCGCATGCCGACGATCTCCGGAACAGTCGCGACAAACTATTACCGGTACTCAGGCTTTGCAGGTAACGGCTTGGGCGTGCCTGTCGGCAACGTGCATGGCGATGCCTCGCAAGCTGGGCTCACCCTTAACGTACCTCTCTACCAAGGCGGCTTGCCGGGCGCGCAGGTGCGGCAGGCTCAGGCTTTCGAGTCGGCCGCGCTCGAGAATGCTACCGCCACGGAGCGGCAGGTGGTCGCCAATGCTCGCGCAGCCTTCTCCTCCTATCGGGCGTCGCTCGAGGTGATTCGGTCTAGCCAGGAAGCGCTCAAGGCCAATACGCTGGCGCTGGAGGGGGTGCGTGCGGAGCAAGAAGCTGGCCTTCGCCAAGTGCTCGACACCTTGAATGCCGAGCAAGAGAAGCTGGGGAGCGAGGTCCAACTCGTCTCGGCCCAGCATGACGCTTATGTCGCCGGTTTCGCGCTGCTGAACGCGATGGGATTGGTCGATTACAAGCATCTCGGGCTGGAAGGCGGCGCGCTTTACGATCCGACGATGAACTACCGACACGCCATTCACACGCGTGGCGACTGGTCCGAAAGTCCCAAGCCGCAGCCGGTCGCCAGGCCGACCTATGGGCCGCAGCTCGCGCCTGAAAATGCCCCCGTGACTTCGCCCGCGAACTAGGGATAGATTGCGCGCCTATGGGGCAGCTCAACCACGAACCGTCGATGGAGGACATTCTGGCCTCTATCAAGCGCATCATAGCCGAGGACAGCGAGGCCGTGGGGGCGCGCGCGCCTCGTCTTCGCCGGGAGGCGATGGCGGCCGTCACTAACAGTCCGGTCATAGCTTCGGCGCGGGAGGATGAGCAGCCTGCCGCGGAAGACGGGGATGTGCCGAACGAGGCCGTCGCCGCGCCTGTGGATGCCACGGTCGATGAGCCCGATCCCTCCAATGACGTTCTGGAGCTGACCAGCCCAATGCCCGAAGCCACCGCACCCGACGTCCCGACGACCGAATCCGCTGCGGCGCTGATTGGGTTGAACGGCCTGCTGTCGTCCTCAGCGGCACAGGCGAGCCGCAACGCTTTCGCGGCACTGTCACAGATGCAGGTGCGGGCCGAGGCCGGTCAGGAGAACACGCTGGAAGGGCTCGTTGCCGATCTTCTCCGGCCGATGCTGCGTGAGTGGCTCGACCGGGAACTGCCGACACTGGTCGAGCGGATGGTCTCGGCAGAGATTTCGCGCGTGAGCGGGCGCGGCTGACGCGCCGATTGCGGCGCTTGGCATACCCTATCAGGGCCTGCTAGGCGGGCTCGGTCATGACCGAGCTCTCCAAAACCTTCGATCCCGCCGCCATCGAGACCCGCTGGTACTCCCATTGGGAGGAAGGCGGCCTGTTCCGTCCCGAACGGCCGGACGCAGAGCCCTTCACGATCGTCAACCCGCCGCCAAACGTGACGGGATCGCTGCACATCGGCCACGCGCTCGATAACACATTGCAGGACATCCTGGTCCGCCACGCGCGGTTGAAGGGCAAGGATGCGCTGTGGGTGGTCGGCACCGATCACGCCGGCATCGCCACGCAGATGGTCGTTGAGCGGCAGATGAACGCCAAGGGCGAGAAGCGCACCGACCTGTCGCGTGAGGCGTTCATTGAACGCGTGTGGGAATGGAAGGCCGAGAGCGGCGGCATGATCACGGGCCAGCTCCGCCGGCTGGGCGCCTCGTGCGACTGGGCGAATGAGCGCTTCACCATGGATGAGGGCTTCTCTAAGGCCGTCGTTCATGTCTTCGTGAAGCTCTACGAGCAGGGCCTGCTGTATCGCGACAAGCGGCTGGTCAACTGGGATCCGGGCCTCAAGACCGCGATCTCCGATCTCGAGGTCGAGACCCGAGAGATCGCCGGCAAGTTCTGGCATCTGCGCTATCCGCTGGCGGATGGCTCGGGGCACATCGCGGTCGCGACCACCCGCCCCGAGACGATGCTCGCCGATATGGCGGTGGCCGTCCACCCGACCGACAAACGCTATTTGGCTCTCATCGGCAAGCAGGTGCGCCTGCCGATTACGGGCCGCCTGATCCCTATCGTCGCAGACGAGCATGCCGATCCGGAACTGGGGTCAGGCGCGGTCAAGATCACGCCCGGGCACGACTTCAACGATTTCGAGGTCGGCAAGCGCGCCGGCATTGCGGCATCCGACATGCTCAACATGCTCGATGCCGGAGCCCGCGTTATCCAGACCGCGGATGGGTTGATTCCCGCCGAGCTGATCGGTCTCGATCGCTTCGAGGCGCGCCGCCTCGTCATCGAGCGGCTGGAGGCGGAAGGCGTCCTCTCGCAGGTCGAGGATCGCACGATCCAGACGCCATTCGGCGATCGTTCGGGTGCGGTCATCGAGCCCTGGCTCACCGATCAGTGGTATGTCGACGCTAAGACGCTGGCCCAGCCGGCGATCGAGGCGGTACGCGACGGGCGCATCAAGATCGTCCCCGAGACCTGGGCCAAGACCTGGTTCAACTGGCTAGAGAACATCCAGCCTTGGTGCGTCTCGCGCCAGCTTTGGTGGGGCCATCGCATCCCGGCTTGGTATGACGAGGACGGCAATGTCTTCGTCGCCGAGGACGAGGCCGCGGCGGCCGCGAAGGCCGGGCCGGGGCGCGCGCTAACCCGTGATGCGGACGTTCTCGACACTTGGTTCTCCTCCGCGCTGTGGCCGTTCGGCACGCTCGGCTGGCCCGACGTCGATCCGCGCGAATTGAAGCGCTACCCCAACGACGTGCTCATCTCGGGCTTCGACATCCTGTTCTTCTGGGATGCGCGCATGGCGATGCAGGGCATGCATTTCCTCAACGACGTGCCATTCCGCACCCTTTACCTGCACGGCCTCGTACGTGACGCGACGGGCGCTAAGATGTCGAAGTCCAAGGGCAATACGGTCGATCCGTTGGGCTTGATCGATCGCTATGGCGCCGACGCGCTGCGCTTCACGCTTGCAGCGATGGAAAGCCAGGGCCGCGACATAAAGCTCAACGAGAATCGCGTCGAAGGCTATCGTAACTTCGCCACCAAGCTCTGGAACGCTGCGCGCTTTCTGCAGGCGAACGGTGTCGGTCCCTCGATGGTACTGGAGGCCCCTGCCGCCGAAGCACCTGTGAACCGGTGGATCATCGCGGAGACCGTCGCGACCGTGCAGGCGCTCGACCTCGCGCTCGCCGATCTGCGTTTCGACGAAGCAGCCAACACACTCTACCAGTTCGTCTGGTCGCGCTTTTGCGACTGGTATGTCGAACTCATCAAGGGGCAGGTCGACAACGAAACCAAGCTGGTCGCCGGCTGGGCGTTCGACCAGATCCTGGTGATGCTCCATCCTTTCATGCCCTTCATCACCGAGGAGCTTTGGCACGCCGGCGGCCGCAACAGCGACCTAATCGTAGGCCAGTGGCCGATGGCAGACGCCCGCGCGCTCGATCCGGAGGCGGCGAAGGAGATCGACTGGCTGATCCGGCTGGTGAGCGAGGTCCGGGCCGCTCGCGCCGAGCTCAACGTTCCGCCGGGCGTGCGGCTGCCGCTCCATGTCCGCGATGCAGGTCAGGGGACGGCAATGCGCCTCGATCGCCAGCAGGCTGCGATCGCGCGTCTCGGCCGCGTCGAGATCGCCAAGGGCGACGTGCCGGCAGGCGCGGCGGCGCAGATCGTCGTTGATGAGGCCACTTTCGTGCTCCCGCTCGAGGGCGTGATCGACATCGAGGCCGAGCGCGCCCGTCTGGCCAAGGGCAAGGCGGCGGCGGAGAAGGAGCGCGACGGATTGGCGGGTCGTCTCTCCAATCCTAGCTTTGTCGAGCGGGCGAAGGCTGAGGCCGTCGAGAAGGCGCGCGCCGATCACGCGGATAAGGCGGCAGAAGCCGAACGCTTGGGCGCCGCGCTGGCGAGGCTGGGCTGACGGCGCTCCGAGAGGCGATGGCGAGCCTTGCTGCCGCCGCAACGCCGGCCAAGGTTGCCTAGACGCGCCCGACCTTCCACAAGCGTCGCGCAGGAGGGGATTATGGCGGACAGCGAAGCGGCTCCGACACGTGGGCAGGCGCATGGCGGGCGGGATCTGACGAGCGGGCCGATTGCGCGCACGCTGCTCCTGTTCGCCCTGCCGACTCTCGGCTCAAACGTCCTCCAATCATTAAACGGGTCGATCAACGCGATCTGGGTTGGTCGGTTTCTGGGCGAGGACGCTCTGGCGGCGACGTCGAATGCCAATCTCGTGATGTTCCTGATGTTCTCGGCGATCTTCGGCTTCGGCCTCGCCGCGACGATCATGGTCGGCCAGAATATGGGCCGGCGCGACATCGAGGCGGCTAGACGGGCCTTGGGCACTGCTGTGGGTCTTTTCGCCATCGCCTCCACCGGGATTTCAATCGCGGGCTATTTTGCTTCGCCAGCCATCCTCCATGCGCTTGCGACGCCGGCCGGAGCGCTTCCGTTGGCAGAGGCTTATCTGCGCGTGATCTTCATCGGCCTGCCGGGCTCCTTCCTGCTCGTTGTCCTAACCATGGGCATGCGGGGCACCGGCGATTCGATGACGCCGTTTCGCATCATGATCCTGAACGTCGTTCTGGACGCCGGGCTCAATCCAATTTTCATCCTAGGGCTCGGGCCGGCGCCGCGCATGGGAATCGCCGGTTCGGCGACCGCAACTGCGTTTGCGAGCTATTTGAGCCTCGCCGCGCTGATCGTCATCATCTACGCGCGGGACCTCGCCGTCCGCCTACGCGGCCGCGAATTGCGCTGGCTGATCCCCGATCCCGCCTTGCTCAAGGTGATCGTCGCCAAGGGCATCCCAATCGGCCTTCAGATGTTCGTGATTTCCGGGGCGAGCCTCGCCATGATCGGGCTGATCAACCGCCAGGGAGTTGACGTCACCGCGGCCTACGGCGTCACGCTCCAGCTCTGGACCTACATCCAGATGCCTGCGCTCGCGATTGGCGCAGCGGTCTCCGCGATGGCGGCACAGAATATTGGAGCCAATCTGTGGGCGAGAGTTGATGCCATCACGCGATCGGGCATCCTCGCCAATCTGGCGATCACGGGCATGCTGATCCTGTTGGTTACGCTGGTCGATCGGCCGGTTTTGGCCCTGTTTCTGGGCGGTGACAGCCCGGCGCTTCCGATCGCGCGGCATATCCATTTGATCGCAAGCTGGTCGTTCCTGATGTTTGGCGTGACAATGGTGATATTCGGTACGGTACGGGCCAATGGATCCGTGATTGCGCCGTTGGTGATCCTGTTTATCGCCATGTTCCCCATCCGCCTCGGTTTTGTCTTTGCGCTGCTACCTCATATGGGGCGGGAGGCATTGTGGTGGACGATGCCGCTGGGTTCGCTTGCCTCAATGCTGATGGCGCTCGGCCATTACCGCGCGGGGGGCTGGCGAAGGCTGCACATGCGGACTATCAGCCCACGCGAAACGGCTGGGCAGGTGGCTTAAGGCACCGCAACGCGGATCGCGCGGGGCGCGATCCGGGCGAGGATCGGCGTCCGTGCCAGCACTTCGCCGTCGATAGAGATGGGAAGGGGAGGATCCGTCGCGATCGCGATGGCCTTGCCGCTGAACTCGCGCACGGTGCGCTCGCGCGCCCCGTGACGGATCAGACTCAACGTCCAGTTCCAGATCAGATGTCGACGTGTCTCACCCGTAACCGCCTGCACCACGATCAGGCCGGAATCCACCTCGGCGCCGTCGATCAGCTCGATCCCGCCGTGATAGGGCCCATTGGCAATCCGCACCTCGACGGCGTAAAAGCTCTCGGCCCGTTTCCCCTCGCCGATGGTCAGACGGAAGGGCTTGAAGCGCGCGAGCTGGTGCGCGGCCCAGAGTAGATAGCCCGGCCGCCCAAGCCACGACTTGAGCCCATGTGGAACGGTCTCCGCAATCTGCGGAGCGATGCCGATGGTCGCGCAATTCGCGAAATAGTCGCCGTTGATCATCCCGAGGTCGATCCGGCTCGTCCGTCCACTTTTGATCACGCCGATCGCGCCGACCAGATCGAGTGGCACGCCGAGCGTTCGGGCGAAACTGTTGGCAGTACCGAGAGGCAGCAACCCGAAGGTCGTGTCATGACCGACAAAATGATCCACCGCGCAGGAGATGGATCCATCACCGCCGCCGATGATCACCATCGGCACACCGCTTTCCACGGCCTCGCGGACGTGGTCGGCGAATATGGCGGGGTCGCGGACCGCGCGCGTCATCGACAGACGGATGCCTGCGTCATCGAGCAGCTGACATGCGTCTCGAAACAGGCGGCGTCCCTTGCGGGACCTCGCGTTCACGATGAGGGCGGCGGTAGGGACGGGGCGTTCGGTCACGACATTCAGGAACAGAAATTGCCGCCACTTCGTTCCCATCGCGTCACAACTTAGGGCCATGCCCTTGATAGAGAATGGAAAAATGAAAGGCATTTTGCTCTGAGCGGTCGGCATACCGATTCCGATCATCATCCTGCTTTATCTATTCCACGTTCTCTAAACGCGCTTCGCGCGTGCCCTCGGATCGTGCAGGGTGGCTGTGTGACCACCGCTCTCCGATCCGCTCCATTTCTGCGCCTGACCCCGGGCGATGCGGCGCAGGCCATCCACAGGCCGCTGGCCATCGAAATGCCTATCGCGATCGAGATCGACGGCATCGGCTATGCGGTGATGATGGCCACGCCGGATGCACTCGATGACTTCGCCACGGGTTTCTGCCTCGCGGAACGACTGATCGAGGCGCCCGACCAATTGCTCGCGGTAGAGCCGGCAGAGGTAGAGCGTGGGGTTCTTCTACGGCTGTCGCTGGCGCCGGAGGTGCGTGGCCGCGTAACGGAACGTGTGCGTCACCGGATCTCAGAATCCTCGTGCGGCCTGTGCGGCATCGAGAATCTCGAACAGGCGCTCCGCCCGCTTCCGGTTGTCACGCCGTCCCCCGAACCGATTGAGAAAGCGGCGGTGTTCCGTGCTCTGGCTAAGATACAGGATCAGCAACCACTCGGTCGTGCCACCGGCGCGGTCCATGCTGCGGCCTTGTGCGATATCTCGGGAGCAATCCGCCTGGTTCGGGAGGATGTCGGTCGACACAACGCCTTCGACAAACTGACGGGCGCGATGGCGCGCCGAGCGATCGGCTGGGAAGGCGGCTTCGCGCTGACCACGGCGCGGCTTTCCTACGAGCTTGTAGAGAAAGCAGCGCTCAGCCTTTGCCACACACTGGTTGCCATCTCGGCACCTACCACCCTAGCCGTCGAGCGTGCAGCCGAGGCGGGGATACGGATCATTGCCCTTGCGCGCCCCGATGCGATGCTGGAAGCACAACCGCCTATTAGTTAGATGTACCGCATGACGGCTTCTTTTCCCGCGCTCCGCCTGCGTCGCACGCGCGTCGCTTCCTGGTCCCGCAGCATGGTTGCGGAGAATGTGCTGACACCATCCGACCTCATCTGGCCGCTGTTCATCGCGGAAGGACAGCGTATCGAGGAACCTATCGCGACCCTGCCGGGCGTTTCGCGCTGGTCGGTTGACAATATCGCCGCTCGGGCGCGCGAGGCCCGCGATCTGGGTATTCCCTGCATCGCGCTGTTCCCCAACACACCGCAGAACCTGCGGACGCCCGATGGCCGCGAGGCGCTGAATCCCGACAATCTGATCTGCCGCGCGGTCAAGGCAATCAAGGATGCCGCGCCAGAAGTGGGCGTGCTGACCGACGTCGCTCTCGATCCCTATACCGAGCATGGGCACGACGGACTGGTCGACGAGAGGGGCTATGTCCTCAACGATGAAACGAGCGAAATCCTCGTTGCGCAGGCACTGGTGCAGGCCGAGGCAGGGGCCGACATCATCGCGCCCTCGGACATGATGGATGGTCGCGTCGGCGCAATCCGGTCCGCATTGGAGACGGGAGGGCATCGCAATGTTCAGATCATGGCCTATGCCGCCAAATATGCATCGGCCTTCTACGGTCCCTTCCGCGATGCGGTCGGCTCTCGTGGCCGGCTCAAAGGCGACAAGCGCAGCTACCAGATGGACCACGCCAACGCTGAGGAGGCCTTGCGCGAGGTGGCGATGGATCTGGCCGAAGGGGCCGACACCGTCATGGTGAAGCCCGGGCTGCCATATCTCGATATCATTCGCCGCGTGAAGGAGCGCTTCGAAGTTCCTGTTTTCGCGTATCAGGTCTCAGGCGAATATGCGATGATCGAGGCCGCAGCCGCAGCTGACATGGGCGATCGCGATGCGCTTGTGCTGGAGACGTTGCTGGCATTCAAACGTGCCGGTTGCTCGGGCGTGCTGACCTACCATGCCGCTCATGCCGCACGACTACTCGGCGCATGATCGAAACCGAACGACTGATCCTGCGGACGTGGCGTGAGGCCGACCGCGAGCCTTTCATCGAGATGGGCCGTTCACCGGCAGTGATGGAATATCTCGGAGGCCCCGCTTCGGCAGATGACATTGACGCGAGCATGACGCGCAACCGCACGTGCGAGGCGGAACATGGACATTGTTTTTGGGCGATCGAGCGCAAGGCCGACGGCGTCTTCCTCGGGTTTTGCGGGCTGAAGCGGGGCAGTGTCGGGACGATCGAAGGCGAGATCGAGATCGGCTGGCGTCTGCGGGAGGATGCCTGGGGGCAGGGCTATGCGAAGGAGGCGGCCATCGCGAGTTTGGCATGGGGTTGGTCCAATCTCGACGTGACTCGTATCGTGGCAATTACCGTGCAGGCCAACAGCGCTAGTTGGGGCTTGATGGAGCGGCTCGGCATGACGCGGCGGCCTGATATGGATTTCGGCCACCCGCTGTTTCCAGAGGACCACCCACTTCACCGGCACATCACCTATGTAATCGAGCGCCCCTAGCCGAGCCTGCTCCCGAGGGCGAGCCGTTACGCACCCAGGAGGTGCAGCGCCACCTCGCGCCGGTGCGGATGCCGGCGATGTTCGAACAAGTAGATGCCCTGCCAAGTGCCCAGCACCGGTCGCCCGTCCATCACGGGAATCGAGAGTTGCACTTGGGTCAGAGCCGCGCGGATATGCGCCGGCATGTCATCCGGCCCTTCATCGTCGTGACGATAGCGGTCCGGACCTTCGGGCACGAGCTCGGCAAAGAAATCCTGCAAGTCGGCCTGCACCTCGCGCGCCGCATTCTCTTGAATGAGAAGCGACGCGGAGGTGTGCCGACAGAATAGCGTTAGGAGCCCCTCGTGCATCCCTTGCGCTTCCACCCAGGCCAGCACTTCGTCACTGATTTCGACGAGGCCCTGGCCATGGGTTTCGACCCGCAGGAGGCCCGAGGCCTGCCTCATGCCTTCACGCCTGCGATATATTCATCCACCACGCCCGGGAGCAGTTCTAGGGGCACGCCGCCCGTCTTCACCACCACATCGTTATAAGCGGCGAGGTCGAACTTCGGTCCCAGCGCCGCTTTGGCGTGATCGCGCAAGCGGACGATCTCATTATGCCCGGTCTTGTAGCCGCAGGCCTGCCCCGGGGAGGCGCAGTAGCGGTCCGTCTCACTGGTCATCGCATCTTTGCCCTTGCCGCTTTCACTCGACAGGAACGCGACCGTCTGTTCGCGGCTCCAGCCCATTGCGTGAAGGCCGGTGTCCGCCACCAGTCGGCAGGCGCGGAATTGCTGTGCCTGGAGATACCCGATCTGGCTCCAGGGATCGTCGTGGTAAAGGCCACTCTCGTCGATGATCTGCTCGGCATAGAGCGCCCATCCCTCGACGAAGGCGTTGAAGCCCATCAGCGAGCTGATGGTCGGCACCTCCGCGTGATGCTCGGCGAGATAACCGAGCTGCCAGGTGTGGCCGGGAAGCCCCTCGTGTGCGGTCAGCGTCGCCAGCTGGTAGCGCGGCCAAAGCGCGGTGGACTTGAGGTTCACATAATAGATCGCCGGCCGCGAGCCATCGAGGGAGGCCGGGTTCATGTAGCCGAGCGCGGCGCCATCCTGGATGTCGGGCGGCACCCGCTTCACCATCACGTCGGCTTTGAGTCCAAGATGGCTGAGTTTGGGCATCAGCGGACGCACCGCTGCGATGCGGCCATTTAGATAAGCAATGAGTTGCGCGCGGCCTTCATCCGTATCTGGGTAAAGGAAGCGCGGATCCTTGTTGAGAGCCGTGACGCGCTCCCCGACCGTGCCCTTTGTCAGGCCTTGGCCCTTGAGCAGCGCATCCATCTGCGCCTTGATCTCCTCGTTCTGGGTGAGGCCGATCCGGTGGACTTCCGCGGCTGATTGGGTCGTCGTCGTCCCGAGACGGAGCGCCCAGTGATAGTACGCCTCGCCGTCGGGCAACCGCTGAACACCAGCCGTCATCGGGGCCGTGGCGGTGACGGCGCTGAACACGTCGATCTGTCGATCGAGCGCGGGGTAGACCATTGTTTCAATGATCTTTGCTGCACGCGTGCCATAGTCACCCGACAAGCCAAGAGCCTTGGCCCTGTCGACCAAGTGCGTAATCAGGCGCTGCTGGTCCGCAGGTGTTCGACGGAAATCCTTGAGTATTCCCAAAGCGTTGTCTGCAATGAACTTCGGCGGCATCACGCCGATCGCAGCGTGCGCCCGGATCATTGCCGTCTGTTCGTCGATCTGCCGCGCGAAGGCCGCTACGCGAGCGAGGTAAGCCTCTGCATCGGCCTTATTCTCTATCTTGTGCTGGGAGACGAGGAATTCTGGAATGTTGGTGACCGCCCCGTTCTGTTGGCTCACGACATAGGGGGATGTGCCGCCGGCAAAGCCCGCCGCCGCACCACCGCCATAGCGGAAGGCCGTACCGTCCAGACCGCGCGCGGCAGCATAAAGTGCGGTATCGAGATGCAGGCGATCCATGGGGGATAGCGACGCCCGGTCCACCTTCAACAGACGTGTACGAATGGAGCGAATGAGTGCATCGGATCTCTCGATGCCCGCCTGCGATTTGTCGTCGAGCTTTCCTTTCAGCGCAGCGCGAGCTCCGCTGTCGAGGCCCAGTGCGGTCGCATTCTCGGGCAGCAGGAGCAACAGTTCATCTGCGATGTTTGCCAGAAGAGCCGGGAACGACGTATCCGCAGTGGCGGCCCGGACAACGCCCGGAAGGAAAGCAAAGCCGCCTCCGGCAGTCGCCGCGTGAAGCAACTGGCGGCGATCAAGGCGCGCGAAATCAAGCATCAGATTACTCTCCTATTTAATTTTGTGTCAGGCCAGGGAGGCTACCCAGCCGTCGCCGATCCGCTGGAGGATTTCGAGCGGCACGCGCCCATGCTCAAGCACGGCTTCATGGAAGGCCTTGATATCGAAGCGGGCACCGAGCTTCGCCTTGGCCTTGTCGCGGATTCCTACGAATGTTGAATGCCCGAGCTTATAGCTCGCCGCCTGGCCGGGAGTCGCGCAATAGCGCTCCACCTCACGGGTGGCGAAACCTGCAGCCTCGCCGTCCTGCTCGACGAAATAGGCGATCGCCTGCTCGCGGCTCCAGCGCAGATGGTGGATGCCGGTGTCGACGACGCAGCGATTGGCACGGAAGAGCTGGAACTTGAGGTAGCCGAGCCGGCCGAGGGGATCTTCATCATACATGCCGATCTCGTCGGCGAGCTGTTCGGCGTAAAGCGCCCAGCCTTCGCCGTAGCCCGAAAAACCGCCCGTCTTGCGGATCAGCGGTAGGGCGCTGTTGGATAGAGCAAGACCGCCCTCCATCTGATGCCCGGGCAAACCTTCATGATAGACCGTCGTGGCGAGGCAGAATTTCGGCCACTCGGCGCTGTCATGTAGATTGAAATAGACGAGCCCCGGCCGCGACCCATCGAGCGCCGGTGATTGCGAGAAGGCCGAAGCAGCGCCGGCCTCGGTCTGGACCGGTACGCGCCGCACTTCGAATCGATAGGGAGGCATCCTGTAAAAGACAGAAGGGAGCTTCGTCCGGATCGCATCGAGCCGGCCATTACAATAGGCGATGGCGTGCAGCTTGCCTTCGTCAGTGTTCGGGTAGAGCTGGCGGGGGTCCTTGTAGAGCGCGGCCATGCGCTCGCCGACCGTGCCCTTCGTAAAGCCCTGCGCCTTCAGCAGTTCGTCAAGCCTCGAGGAAATAGCCCGAGCCTGATCGAGGCCAAACTTGTGAACTTCGTCCGGGGTCAGTGCCGCTGTAGTGGTCGTGCGAAGTGCAGTCGCATAATAGGCTTCGCCATCCTTGAAGCGCCATACGCCGGCGTCATGCGATGCCCGCGCGCGCAATTCACGGACCAGCGCCAATTGTCGGTCGAGCGCCGGACCTATCTTCTGATCATAGATGACGGCCGCCCGCTTGCCATATTCCTCGCCCAGCCCCTTTGCCATCGATCGTTTGGCGATTGATGTCACGACCAGCGCCTCCGCCGCCGGCACCCGTGTCTTCGTCATCTGGGTGAGCGTCGTATCGAGCAGAAAATCGGGCGGCAGCACGCCGAGGCCTGCGTCGTGCTTCATCCGCGCGCTGTTGGCATCGAGCTGGACCGCATAGCCATCAAGCCGGGACAGATAGGCCTCGGCATCGTCCTTCGTCTCAATCCGGTGCTTTGTGTCCAGAAAATCCGGCACCGACTGATAAGCGCCGGTCAGTTGGCTCACGGCATAAGGTGAGGGACCAAAGGAGGATCCACCGAAATCGAATGCCTGTATCGCGGCGGCCGAGCGGCGCGTGTAGAGCACGGTTTCATAGTCAATCCGGTCAGCCTTCGAGAGCGAGGCCGTGTCAACTTTTGCGAGCTCTGCGAGTTCCGCCTGCGTTGTGGCGCGATTGGCGGCTCGGCCTGCATCGCTTTCGTCGGAAAGTAGGGCTCGCAAATCTGCATTGGAGCCCGTGTCGAGACCTAGAAGTGTGGCATTTTCTGGGTGCAGGCGCAGGCCTTGCTGGAACATGCGATCGAACAGGGCACGCAAGGTCGGAGAGGGCGTAGAACCTGAGGCGACTGCGGCACGGCCCCAACCTGGGAGACTCGCGGCTCCGCCCAACACAGACGCGGAAAGCAAAAGCGTACGCCGATCGAACATGTTGATGGTCCCCTTTTGCCCCCCCTTCGAGACGCTAGGCCGACGGAGGACCTTCGGGCAAGGGGCCAAGAAGCTCCCCGGTCAGTCTCGATGGAATTCTGGTCACTGCGGAGCGGGGGTAGGTCGTCCCCCCGCGGGCTTGGGGGGAGCGGAGGGACGACCTGTAGACCGGCGGGGGCGGGGAGGAGCGGTGCCGGCCTTAGCTGATGGATGCCCGATTCTGCGATCAGGTTATTGAATATTTCTGCCACGCATCGCGTAAATATTAGGCGTCTACATCAGGGGTATCGAAATACCCATTTCGGTGATCAAGGATGTGCTTGCGCCGACTTCGGCACCTGACCGCCAATATCGGACGCGTTTTTTACGGTGATCTTTCGCACAGCACTGTAATGCTTAAATTTTCTAGGCAGGAATGTTCGAAAGCACTCTCGACCATCGGGGAGATTTGCTGTTGCGGGCTGTGCGCCGTGCTCGGACGCGCCGCCGAGTGCTATTGATCGTCCATAGCGGACGAAGGTGGTCGGGGAGACAGGATTCGAACCTGCGACCCTCTGCTCCCAAAGCAGATGCGCTACCAGGCTGCGCTACTCCCCGACGCGGACGCCTTATCGCGCCCTATGGGGCGAATGCAATGCGGCATGTGCAAGCGATCATAAAAAACGGGCGCCCCCTTAGGAGGCGCCCGCCTGTGCCTTCCGGGCCGCCCATTGGACGGCCAGAAAGGAATTAATGCGCCGCGTTTTCGATAGCGGCAGCCTTGTTGTCGGCCGAGGCCTTCACCGTGTCAGCCGCGTTGTGAGCAGCATCCGAGGCGTTCTCGAGCGTGTTCGAGGCCGCCATGCTGGCCGCATTTTCCGCAGCAGCGGAAAGCATGTCGCCCTGATTGTCGAGCGCTGCGGCGGCGTTGTCGCCCGCGTTCTCGACGGCGGCCGCCTGTTCGGTCTTGTGGCAGGCGGCAACGCTCATCAGGCCGGCGGCGGCGAGGACAAAGACAAGCTTCTTCATTCGGGCAGCTCCCTAGAATACTTCTAGATAGTACACATCGCGGGCCCGGCCGCTGCCGTCCCCGGCAAGAGGGGATAACGTGCCCAACGCATCGGTCAACGGCAAAAATGGCTGAAGTCATCCCGCGGCATCGATATCTTCGCATTTGCACAACAGGTTACGCAACCTTGCGCCGGCTCGCGCATTAAGAACAGCACGGAAGTTTTCCGTGCGTGACGCGACACGCGCAACTGCGCGTTTTGTCGTGCACTTGGCAAGGGTTTGCGCAATGGTTGCATCGGACGGGACCCGGCTTCGCAGGATTGCTCTGATCGGCAATAGCCCACCCCGCCTATGCGGCATTGCAACCTTTACTGCAGATATTCACGCCGGTCTGCTTGCGGCATTTCCGGATCTTGCCGTCGACATCTACGCGATGAATGATCGAGGATCTCGCTACAATTATCCCGATGCGGTGGTTTGTTCGATCGAGCAGGATGATCTGGCCGACTACGCGCGTGCTGCGCATCGAATTAACGCCAGTGGTGCTGATGTCGTCTGCGTCCAGCACGAATACGGTATATTCGGCGGAGCGGCCGGAGCCTATCTGCTGAAGCTGCTCGATCGCGTAGCGGCACCTGTCGTCGTGACGCTTCACACCGTACTCAAGCACCCCACGCCGGAACAACGTAGCGTGATCGAGGCTTTAGTTCGCCGCGCCTCCAAGCTGATTGTCATGGCGGAAATGGGCCGCCGCATACTCCGGGAAGTGCACGGCGTCGCCGACGATCGGATTGAGGTTGTACTCCATGGGGTACCTGATCGACCGTTCAGCGCAGGGTCGATAGAAAAGGCCAAATTCGGTTTTACCGGCCATCGCGTGCTGCTGACATTTGGCCTGCTGTCACCGAACAAGGGAATAGAAACGATAATCCGGGCAATGCCGGCGATCATCGCCCGACACCCCGATGCCCTGTATGTCGTGCTGGGCGCGACGCATCCGCACCTGGTCGCTCAGGAGGGCGAAGCTTATCGGGAACGATTGATGGCCCTCGCGGTCGAGCACGGAGTCAGCGAGCAGGTCCGTTTCATCGATGGCTTCCTCGAAGAGGAGGAATTACTAGACTATCTCGCGGCATCCGACATTTATGTCACTCCGTATCTCAACGAAGCACAGATCGTCTCAGGCACGCTGAGTTACGCGATCGCGTTGGGAAAGCCTGTGGTGTCGACGCCTTACTGGCACGCGGCCGAGCTGCTTGGCGACGGGCTGGGACTACTGGTGCCATTCGGGGACAGCGCCGGCTTTGCAAACCGGATCGTCGAGCTCCTTGATCATCCGGAGGAGCGCGAAAACATGTCCCGCCGCGCCTGGGCCAAGGGGCGCACGATGATTTGGCCGGAGTTTGCCCGCGCCTATGTCCAGATCTTCCGCGACACGATTCGAACGCAGCCGGCGCGTCTTTTTCGCGGTGCTGCACGATCCACCGATCTGCCGCAGCCTCGTCTCGACGCAATCGAACGGCTGACCGATGCCTGCGGGATCGTACAGCACTCGATTTTCTCGGTGCCAGACCGCTCGCACGGCTATTGCGTGGACGACAATTGCCGGGCGTTGATGCTCATGCACCGCTTCGCGGGAGCAGATGCAGCGCGCGCCGACGAGTTGGCCGCGACCTATGCAGCCTTTGTCCAGCATGCGTGGAACGGCGGGCGGGGGAGGTTTCGTAATTTTATGGCGTTTGATAGGGCCTGGCTGGAGGAGGAGGGCTCGGAAGACAGCTTTGGTCGGACGCTCTGGTCGCTGGGTGTTACGGCGTCCACCGCCCGGGGCCACGATCTGCGCCGCTGGGCCTTGCATCTTTTCGATCAGGTGGCGCCCCACGCCCGTCCACTGGGCAGCCCACGCACCTGGGCTTTCGTTATGCTGGCCGCGGACGCGCTGCTGGACGCTCATCCGGGGCACGAGCTCGCCCGCTCGTTGCTCAGCGACTGTGGTCGGCGGTTGTCCACGCTTCTTGCAACATATCGGCGGCCGGGATGGGATTGGTTCGAGCCGATACTGGCCTATGACAATGCGCGCCTGCCCGAGGCACTCATGCGGGCAGGGCGTCGACTCGATGACGCAGCGTTCCGCATCGAAGGACTGGCAACATGGGCGTGGTTAGACGCTGTGCAGGCCAATGAGGACGGCCAATTCCGGGCCGTAGGCACTGACAGTTTCGGCCATGCCTATGTCCGGCCCCTGCCATTCGATCAGCAGCCGTTGGAAGCCTGGGCAACGATCGACGCCGCCCGTGTTGCAGCCGATCTCAGCGGAGACAGGCGCTGGGACGAAAGCGCTCGACGAGCCTATGAATGGTATATCGGCGCCAACGATCTGGGGTTGCCGCTTGGTTCCAATAGCGACGGCGGCTGTTTCGATGGGTTGATGCATGATCGCGTTAATTTGAACCAAGGTGCGGAATCCGTCCTGGCCTTCCAATTTGCCTGTTGCGCGATCCGTGAAATGACGGAAAAGGCGCAGCGAAGCGGGTCTACGATCAAGGCCGGGACGGCCACCTTCTGATCGGGTAGGCCTCGCCGGGACTGGGAGGCAGTTTGCTCGATCTCGTTATGCACTGGCCTCTCCGACTCCAGGCCGATGCTTCGCGCGTCGTCGTGCGTCCATTTCATATCCCGATCGATACCAAGCGTGGCCACATCAGTCGCCCGCGTCGGATTGTCGAGGGCGTGCTGGAGATGGACGAGGCAACCGCCAGGCGGGAGCTTGCTAATGTGCTCAAGGATTTCGAGGCCCGCCACTGGCAGACCCGCGGCGTGTTCCTTACCCGTTATGCACAGATTTCCTCTGCACTCTCGCTGGACGACGAGGCGATTCCCGACGTGAAGCGCCAGCTCATCGGCGCGTTCTTCTGCCATGAGTATAGCTACGCCGCGGCCGCGATCATGAACCCGTCGATCGTGCGACATCCCGATCAGAGTGGCCTTTCGCAAGGCTCATCCCGCATCGTTATGTCGCTGCGGACCGTAGGCGAGGGGCATATTAGTTCGATCGCTTTTCGAGAGGGCATCCTATCGCCCGGCACCCGCTTTGAGTTGGCGCCGGAACCACCATTCGCGACGGCAGCCGATAGCGCCGCCGAGCTTGAGAACGGTGCGATCGAGGTGCACCGCCACAAGGATTCCACGCTTAGCGGCACGGTGATCTTCCCGATGACCCCGGCGCAATCCAAGGGTTTGGAAGACCTCCGTCTGGTTGAGTTCACTCATGAGGATGGATCGATCGAATGGCTCGGCACCTACACCGCCTTTAATGGCGAGGCGATCCGGTCCGAACTCATCCGAACCCGCGACTTCCGCACCTTCGAGCTCTGTCCCATGGGCGGGCCGGCGGCGCGCAACAAAGGCATGGCTTTGTTCCCGCGCAAGGTGGGGGGCTGGTACACGATGGTCGGCCGACAGGACGGCGAAAACCTCTATCTCATCCGCTCTCATTCGCTCACCCACTGGGGCGAGGGTGAACTTCTGATGACGCCCAAATTCCCTTGGGAAATGGTGCAGATCGGCAATTGCGGATCGCCGATCGAACTCGACGAAGGATGGCTGCTACTCACCCACGGCGTAGGCGCGATGCGGAAATATTCCGTGGGTGCGGTTCTACTCGACAAGGAGCGTCCAGACCGGATCATCGCCCGGACGCCCGAACCTCTCATTTCGGCGGCGGCCGAGGATCGCGAGGGCTACGTGCCCAACGTCGTCTATACCTGCGGCGCGATCCAGCACGGCGATCTGCTGTTCATGCCCTATGGTGTGGCCGACAGTTCGGTGGGTTTCGCCTTCGTGCCGATTAGGGAGCTGGTCGAAGCGATGGTGTGAGGCCGACGGGGTGCGATGCACGCCCATCCGCCTTTGCAATCCGCTCACGGATCGCTAGATAAGCCGCACATTTCCGAACATCACCGAACATCCAAGCGGAGCGAGCATCCCAATGGCCGTCCAGTACAGCTTCGTCATGAAGGGCCTGACGAAGACCTTCCCCGGTGCGCCCAAGCCGGTGCTGAACAATATCAGCCTGCAGTTCCTGCCGGGTACGAAGATCGCCATCATCGGCGTCAACGGTACCGGCAAGTCGACGCTGATGAAGATCATGGGTGGTATCGACAAGGAGTTCTCCGGCGAGGCCTGGGCCGCCGAGGGGGTGACCGTCGGCTATCTGCCGCAGGAGCCGCATCTCGATCCGACCAAGACGGTGAAGGAAAACGTCATGGACGGCGTCCGCCCGGTGGCGAATCTCGTTGATCGCTTCAACGCCATCTCAGCCGAGATGGCC
>OUNM010648738.1_pt1 | contig 20050 bp, 18 predicted proteins | sample 1769961 | NCBI WGS metagenome assembly OUNM01 (sample SAMEA3914820, study PRJEB12502) | metagenome | biome: forest; material: soil | place: USA | collected 2012-03-12 | depth 0.3 m
ACAGGAGACGAACCTTCCTCCGATTTGCGATCTTTTGAATTCGGGGACGGGCTGGATAACTTGGCCATTTCAGAATCCATTCAAAATGCCCAAGTAAATCATGGGATCGATCGTTTTTTTCTGACGGAAGATGATTTGCAAGTCCGTGAAACAGAACATAAAACAGGCAATGCCACCGTATTGATGATCGATATATCCCATTCGATGATTTTATATGGAGAAGATCGGATTACTCCTGCCAAAAAAGTAGCCATGGCGTTGGCAGAGTTAATCATGACCAAATATCCAAAGGATAGTTTGGATATTATCGTCTTTGGCAACGACGCATGGCCTATTACTATCAAGGAGTTGCCGTTTCTTCAAGTGGGACCTTACCACACCAACACGGTGGCAGGTTTGGAATTGGCCATGGACATATTGCGCAGGAAGAAGAACAAGAACAAGCAAATTTTTATGATTACCGATGGAAAGCCCACCTGTTTAAAAGAAAATGGAAAGTATTACAAAAACAGTTACGGGTTGGATAGGAAGATCCTAAGCAAAACCTACACCTTGGCAGCCCATTGCAGAAAACTCAAAACGTCAATAACTACTTTCATGGTGGCTACAGATTCTTATTTGAAAGAGTTTGTTCAGGAATTCACAAAAATCAACCAAGGAAAGGCATATTATACTGGTTTAAAAGGCTTAGGTGATCTGGTCTTTGAGGATTATGAACGTAATCGCAAGAAAAGTGTATAGCGATTCGTGAAAAGGCAACCAAAAATCACATCGTGATTTTCAGGACGACAAAGGAAGCAACAAAAATATTACAAAAGAACGTGATAAAGGCTGGATAGAACAGGTCGTTTTCTAATTTATAGGAAAGAACGAAAAGGGAGGCCAAACACACAAATCCGTAAAGGAACATCAGGGCATGAAGGCCATTCTCAGGTTCGAACACCACATCTCCAATTTGCACTGTCGTTAATACTTTCCAAATCGGTGTAATAGCAAAAAGTCCTTGATTGTCCTTTAAGGCTATGGGTGAGACACCCACGTTATTTACAAGCAGGCTGATGGGGATGTTGTGTGCGATGATAGAATAAGATACATTTTTGCTTACCATATTTTTACGCGCCTCAAATCCATATGCTACATGCTCAATTGATTTTTGTGTTGGCAGATAATGGTCTATGAAAATGGAAAGGGCAAATATCAAACTAAGACAAGAAAGCCATTTCATTTTTCTATTGAACACGATATTGCGACGAAGCGCAAACCTCTTCTTTTCCAGTTTTTCTTCCGCTGTCTCCTTTTTTCCCCGTCGTCTTTTATTCTCTTCTTTTTTCGAAGTGGGAGGAGAAGTAAAAACAGGGGTGCTTGTGTGCACGATGTGTTCCGTCCGTTCAAATTGTTGATCGTAGATCCATTTTTGAGTTGGGTCCCCCAATACCTCATAGGCTTCATTGATTTCAACAAAAACGTAATGCGCATCTGGCGACGAATTTACATCTGGATGGTACCGAGAAGCCAATCTTCGATACGATCGTTTTATTTCTTCTTGGCTCGCATACCGTGAAATGTTCAATATGTGGTAGTAATTTTTCACCGTCTACACAATGCCCAAACTTATAATGCCTATCACCATAAATCCTTTGCAAAATAGGCTCAAAAAGGAATAATCTTGTTGTTTGTCTGCTTTAAGCAATTGGAATATAAGATACCCGATAGGCAACAAAAGCGCGTTGAAGATATAAAACTGTACATGTGACATGGCTGTGTAGGATTCAAAAAGAAGGAATAGGGAAAATACGATCAAGAGGGCAATCAGCAGAATCTTCGTTTTTTGAAAGCCCAACACAATAGGCAATGTTCGGCAACCGTATACGGCATCCCCTTTGACATCTTCCATGTCTTTGATAATTTCCCGTATGAGGCTTATGAAAAATGCAAACATGGCATACACCAACGCGACTTTATTGGCTTCATTGAAGTAGATTAGGATGACTAAAATAGTGATTGCTGTTAAAAAAGAGACGCATATATTTCCCCAAAGGACAGTTCTTTTTAGGTAGTTGGAATACAGCCATAATAAGAAACTACAAAATGCAAAAAATAAGGCAACTTTCCAACTTAATAAAATACCCAAGAAGAGGGCCAGCACATTAAAGAAACTGTGAATGAACAAAGCCTGCCTTCGCGTAATGATCCGTCCGATAACTACACGCCCAGGTTTGTTTACCAGGTCGATTTTTATATCATAATAATCGTTGATGACATACCCTGCAGCTGCGATCAAGAGGGTCGAAAATGCCAACAGAAAAAAAGGTAGGGATGGAATCCATCCCTCTGCCCCATGCACACCGTCTTGTATTATAAAAACATACACCACATACTGAGAAAAGAACATGATGGATAAATTTACCCATCGCACCAATTTCAAGAGGGATTTTATAAAAAGTCGTAGATACTTTAATTGATACCTCATGCCGAAAAAATGAAATTGGGTCCCTTTAGAAGGAACGGAAGAAAGAATATTTGTGATGAGCAAATATACAAAACGGCCTCTTAGTTTTGCTATCAGCCATTTATTCCTAATTTCACCCCATATTTCTTGGGATCATGGCAAAAAAATTTCTCTTCAATCCGATTATCGGAAGTTACGGTTTGTTAAATAAATCCTACAATTCTATAAAATCAAAAGGAAATGAAACGCTCCATCTTTTTAAGGAATACTTGGAAGATGATGACATTAAAATTCTTTTGAGCGTAAAAGATGCAGGGTTCGAGTTTGTAGAGATTGAAATATTCGACCTCACCTTTGTAATTCAAATGGAAATCGAACTTCTTCTAGAGTTTAATTCTTTTAAAAAGGGTTTTTTTAAGACCTACTTTCTAAACTTGGATGGAAATTTAGAAGAAGTGGGGATCAACTATAAATTTGATCAAGATGGCCGTATTTTTCTTATCGACAATGAAGGGATTATTCCAGATTACACGGAAATGTCCGCATTCGTATTGGATTTTCTTGATACGCTTATCAAGCACATTGTCACCAAAAAGTATATTACGATTCCTAATCACACGTACGAGCAATAAGACTCGTGCTATTTCCTAAAATGGCCAAAGTCTGGAGAATAACGGCTATTTGTGTTCTTATTTGGGCGTTACTTCTGCTTCTTTTATCCTTCATCTGGTACAAGGGCATATTCAAAGGTCACTTTACTTTTTTTGATGATTCGGGTGAATGGGTACAGATGGATAAAATGGGGCATTTTTTTGCCTCTTTCCAGGTAAGTCGTTGGTTTATCCAGATTTTAAAATGGCAAAACATAGATTCTGAAAAGGCGCGCAAAATAGGGGTCTGGGGAGGAGTTCTTTTTGTTAGTCCGATAGAACTGCTAGATGGATTTGCCTTGGATTATGGATTCTCATGGTCAGATATATTGGCTAACGTAGCAGGAAGCTTCTTTTTATGGCTGCAATACAGTGTATTTAGCCGCATCCATTTCATGCCAAAATTCTCATTTTCGGTGTCGCCGTTTGCTGTTATGAGAAAGGAAATGCTTGGGAGTTTCTTTTTATCGCAGCTCATCAAGGATTACAATGGGCAGACCTATTGGATAAGTTTTAGCCCCAATGTATTTCTCAAACAGGCCATTTTTCCCAAATGGCTACATCTTTCATTCGGATATGGAGGAGAAAACCTTTTGGGAGGCCACGATAACATATGGCAAAACAAGGAGAGTACGTTTGACTTTACGCATTTGGTCAGGATACGCGAATTCTATGTTTCGTTGGATCTCGATTTTCAATATTTAGAAGGGAGCAACTATCTTAAGAAAGCATTAAAATTAAGTAGTTCTTGCTTGAAATTCCCCTTTCCAAGTGTGGGATTCGACACACTAAATGGGCTTTTTTTCAGGTGGTTATAATTGAACCCAACTTACATAGGGATGAATATTCTGTAAAATTTTATCATATCTCTTTTTGCATTAGGGTTTATTCCTATTTTTATACCCATAACATTTTAGAGATGTACAAAGGAATAGAATTCGATGCCTATCAACTCAATGATTTTTTTCAAACAGCCTCTCGTGAATGGGTAGAGACTAATGGGATTGGCGGATATTCAAGTAGTTCAATTAGCGGTGCAAATACTAGGAAGTACCACGGCATATTGGTAGCTGCATTGCATCCTCCCGTTGGCAGAATGGTATTGCTTTCCAAACTAGTGGAATCGATTATCACGGAAAATGCTGTTTATGAGTTGGATTGCAATCAATTCCATGGAAATGTACATCCAAAAGGCTTTCAATACCTTGCCTCGTTCAAGAAGGCACTGTTCACCGAATTCACCTATAAAACGGGGGATGTAGAAGTAGTGAAAACGATCTTCATGCCGCATGGGGAAAATACGACGATCGTAAGATATGAGGTAAAAGAAGCCCCAAAAGAGTTTACGTTTAAATTGAAGCCTTTTATCTCGTCACGGGATTTTCATACGGTGAGTCGGGCAAACCCTGACATCAATCCACAATTTCTTTTTGATCAATATGTATTGAAGGTCCAGGGATACAAAAATTCTCCTGAATTGTTTTTGCATGTTCCTGGGGCATTGTTTGCTCCCCATCCAGATTGGTACAAAGGATTTATTTACCAAGGAGAAATAGACAGGGGGTTAGAAAGCGAAGAGGACTTGTTCACGCATGGAGAGTTTTACTGTCGATTGAAGAAGGGAGACGTTTTGTCTGTGGTGGTTTCGTTGGAGAACCCAACAGCAAAAGATCCCAATAAGCTGTATGCGGCAGAGAAAAAAAGAAGGGAGAAATTGATTGGGAGCTTAAAAGTACAGGACGAGTTTGCCTCTACCTTGGCACTAGCTGCCGATCAATTCCTTGTTAAACGAGGAAAAGAGTTAAAAAGTATTATTGCTGGTTACCATTGGTTTTCGGATTGGGGTAGGGATACGATGATCGCTCTTCCTGGGCTGTGTTTATCAACAGGAAGACACGACGATGCAAAAAAAATCCTGCATGTGTTCAGTCAATTCATGAGCGAAGGAATGATCCCCAATAGGTTCCCCGATGTAGGAGAAGAGCCAGAATACAATACAGTAGATGCGACCCTTTGGTATTTTGTAGCTGCTTATCTATACTATAAAAAGACTGACGATAAGGCTTTTATCGTAAAGGAACTTTATCCCATTTTCGCTGAAAGCATTGAATGGCATTTCAAGGGGACGCGTTATGGAATTAAAGTAGAATCTGATGGCTTGCTGACGGCTGGAGAACCTGGCGTACAGCTTACCTGGATGGATGCTAAGATTGGGGATTGGGTAGTAACGCCCCGCGAAGGAAAAGCAGTCGAAATAAACGCGCTTTGGTATAATGCCTTGATGATCATGCAAGAATTTTCCAAATTGGCTGGAAAGGATGATAAATTCTATAAAGAGAAAGCAGCATTGGTGAACAAGTCGTTCAACAAAGAATTTTTAAATGAAATATCCGGGACGCTTTACGATGTGGTAAGAGGCTTGTATAAAGACAGCAGTGTACGACCTAATCAGTTATTTGCCATATCTCTGCCTTTCGAATTGGTGAACAAAAAAACGGCCAAATCGATCTTAAAAGAAGTAGAAGAAATTCTTCTGACTCCTTTTGGCCTAAGAAGTTTGTCACCCAAAAATTATCACTATAAGCCCTATTATGCAGGGGATGGGATGGCGAGAGACAGTGCTTATCACCAAGGAACTGTTTGGTCTTGGTTATTGGGGCCTTATATGTCGGCCAAAATCAAGGTAGACGGTGATGCGGGAAAAGAAGAGGTTGCAAGGTTGCTAAAAGGATTTGAGAAGCATTTGATCGAAGCGGGGATCGGCACGGTTTCTGAAATTTTTGATGGAAACGAACCCTATTATCCCAAGGGCTGCATCGCACAGGCGTGGGGCGTTGCGGAAATACTTCGTGTGTATATGGACGAACTTAATTAATAGCATGAGGTTTGTACGAAACGCAACCCTTTTTAAAGCTCTTTTTCTGCTCCTTTTCGGTTTCGAAGTTATATCCTGCCGTAGGAACGGGGAAGAAAAAATAGTGAAAAGTCCTGATAGGACGGTTCATAAAGACACCCTACAAGAACCGGCACCCAGTGAACTGAAATACAAAATAGGGCAAACCATTTATGCACCTGTGTATTCCGAGATCTATTTCATGGATGATAAAAGCAAGATCTTACTGGGGGCTACGCTGAGTATCCACAATGTGGATCCCGATAGCAGTATCGTCTTGACCAAAGTAGATTATTTCAATAGCAAGGGAAAATTATTAACCCACCATTTGAAGGGGCCAAAAGTATTGAGGCCTTTGCAGACCAAAGAGTATGTGGTAGAACTTTCTGAGAGAGAGGGCGGAACAGGAGCCAATTTTCTTGTTGAATGGCGGGCAGCCCACCGTGTCACAGAACCGCTGGTAGAAACCATCATGTTGAGCGCTTCTTCTAGCCGAGGAGTTTCTTTTGTTTCGAGAGGAAAAGTAGTGAGGCAATGGCCAGAAACGCATTCCCAGCACAATTAGTCGATTGCTAGCTGCTTTCTAAGCAATTGAAATTCCTGCCAGATTTCTTCCACTATTTCCTTTGCGCTTTGCTTCTTTGTCAACAAAGCAGATACTTGACCAATTTCCAATTCTCCATTTTCAAGGTCTCCTTCCAAAATTCCCTTTTTTGCCCTTCCTTTTCCCAAAAATTCCTTCAGTTGATCGATAGAAGCACCTTGATCTTCCAGTTCTTTGACCTTCGAATAAAAGTTATTTTTCAATAGCCGGACGGGTGTCAATTTCTTCATTACAAGTTCTGTTTCCCCTTCTTTCGCCAAAAGCACCTTTTCTTTGAAGTCTGGGTGTGCAGAAGATTCCATGCTTGCAGCAAACCTTGTCCCAACTTGGATTCCTTCCGCTCCAAGCGCAAAAGCAGCCAACATGCTCCTTCCAGAATAGATTCCTCCAGCGCAAATGATGGGAATTTTGATTTCCTCTTTTAACAAGGGGATCAAACAAAATGTAGTAGTCTCTTCTCGACCATTGTGCCCACCTGCTTCAAATCCTTCCCCTACAATCCCATCTACGCCTGCCGCTTCTGCTTTTAAGGCAAATTTTAAACTGGATACTACATGTATCACTTTAATGCCGGAAGATTTAAGCAAAGAAGTCCATGTGCTTGGATTTCCAGCGGAAGTAAAAACTATTTTCACGCCCTCGGAAAGTATTACATCAACATGTTTATTTATATCGGGGTATAGAAGTGGCAGGTTTACCCCAAAGGGATGTGAAGTAGCGTCAAAGGATCTTTTAATTTCTTCCCGTAAAAAATCTGGGTGCATAGACCCCGCTCCAAGTAAGCCGAGTCCTCCAGCATTGCTCACAGAACTAGCAAGTCTCCATCCGCTACACCATACCATACCTGCTTGAATAATAGGATATTGAGTTCCAAATAATTCAGTTACTCTGTTCTGGTAGGGCATGAAGAAGAATTTTTGGTATAAACCGAACTTGCTTAAATTTTATCCGTTTATTTTGTGAAAAACTACTAGTTTTATTACTTGGGAAATAATTTTTGAAGATGTCCAAATTAAAAAACATAATCAAGCAACTTACCGATCGAGATTTCCAAAATATTTACAATTCCTTGATGGATAGTAGTGCGGAGAAGTCGGCCTATTTGTTGAAATACATGAGGGAAAAGCAACTCTCCGACAACAAGATAATGGAAGAGTTGGAGGTAAACCCAAATGCCTATTATACACTTCGGTCTAGGCTCAACCAAAAAATAGAGGAATACCTTATCCAGCAAATGGAGAATCCTCGAACCGACATTCTCAAAAAGGTAGCTTCCATCCAAGAAATATTTTTTACAAAAAAGAAGGCGATTATTGTCACGTCTTTGAAAAAGCTGGAAAAGGAACTTTTAGATTATGATCTCTCCAGCGAACTTACAACTGTATACAAATATTTAAAGAGGCTGCATCTTAATTCTCCGGAACAGTTCCACTATTCGCAGTTGTACAACAAGCATATTGCGTACATGCTTGCACTTGATAAGGCGGAAGACCTTCTGGCAGCCTATTTTAAAAGGTATGAAGACCTATTTCTGCAAGGCAACGAGCAAAAGAGCACAGAGCTCTCTTTGATGTGCAACGAGATAAACAATGTCTGCAACTTGTATCAGTCGCATCGATTGTATGTGTACCAAAGCTCTATCAATATATTCCACCGCTTGTTTGTAGAATCAAGCCAGGTAAATCAGTCTGATCGGGAAAGTATCGAAGATATTTTTGAAAAGGTAAATGGGATCATCGAAACATACGGTCAAGATACCACTTATTACCACTTGCGAACTGTATTCGAATTCTTAAAGTACGAATATTACGTTCACTATCATTTGTACGCTCCAGCAGAAAAGCACTACAATGAGGTGAATGATTATGCCTCCATATTATTGACAAACTATGGATTTTATACGTTTTCACCGAGATTCCTATTCTCTAAAATTGAGCGAAACCATCGTCTAAATACCCTGCAAGATTTGTATGAAGAAAATAAAGTGCTTTTTATCGACTATGAGAATGATCTGTTTGACGTAGGAAGGTACCTTATTTACATGTCATACCGTGCCATTGGATGTTTTTTCATTGAAAAGTATGATGAAGCTGCCAAGTGGTTGAACAATTTATTGAATGAACTGAGCTTAAAAAAATACCCGGAGGCTCAAGTGGAAGTAAAGATTTTATTGGCGTTGCAGTATTGTTTGATGCGGGATGAGGAATTATTCAACCAGTTGATAAACAGTATCCAAAGACAAGTAAGAATATTGGGCAAAGAAGATTGCGAACATATTACAGTGTTCATCAAGATCATGAAAAGCAGCCTGAATGAAAAAGGGAAAAGCAGGTTCAATAAAATATCGCTGATGATGGAAAAGCTCAAGAGCAAAAAAGTGGAAGGCTTTTCCGCATTGAATATGCTTAAGCTAGACGAGCGGTTTATCCAACAACTCTGCGCCCCCCATTGAGATTTGATGCGCAAAAATTCTTCTTATTCCATTTAGTACTGAAATAGACAAATGCCTTTTTATCTTTGTCGCATGGTTTTATGCTTGGCCGTGTTAAAAGTGAGAAAGCGAGTTGTATTTCCTGTCTTTGTATTTTTCAACCTTCTTTTTGTTTTTACAAGAGCTGTGTCCCAGAATCCAGTTCTTCAATTCAAAGCCGATTCCGTTAGCCTAGGGGAACCTGTCGAGGTTTTGGTGTATTATAAACATAAGCCAAACATAGAATTGGTTTTTCCAGACTCAAATTATCATTACGGTCAATTCGAGTTTGTTTCCAAGAAATACTTTCCTACTGCTACTGTGGAAGGGGAAAGTATGGACAGTGTGTTGTACACGTTGCGGACATTCCAAGACAGTACAGTCTATTTTTTAAGGCTTCCTGTTACCTTGTTCTTTTCTAAGGATACAATAAGGGAATTGTCCAATGAAGACTCTATTTTTTTCCGGCCTGTGATAGTGGCTTTTTCTGATACACTCAAATTACGATCAAACACAGAATTATTACCTGTTACGAGGGAGTTTAATTATTTGATTGCGGTAATAGGGGGTGGAATAGTGGCGATCATCCTTGCTATTATATACCTATTTTTTGGGAAGAAGCTCCTACAGGTGGTAAAACGCTATCGGATGAAAGTATCGCATCGGAACTTTTTAAAAGCATACGATGGACTTTTAGATGCCAATGAATTGTCCATAAAAGCGATGGAGAACGCGCTTTCTCTTTGGAAGAAATACCTTCAGTCGTTGGAAGAGAAGCCTTATACTACATTTACGTCAGCGGAGATAGCCAAGAATTTGAATAAAGAATACCTCAAGAAGAATTTGCAAAGCATCGATGCAGCTATTTATGGAGGACGTACGCTATCACTGGCTACAGAAGATTTTGCAGAGCTCAGGAGAGTGGCAATAAGTTTGTACCAGGCTATTTTGCATAATAAGGGCCATGAAACAAAATAATACTGTTTGGGAATGGATGTCCCTGGAGTGGTTTTATCCCTCTACCATCAAAAGTTTTGTGTGGGAAAATCAAGATTTTCTCTACATCATCCCTTTTATCCCTTTATTATTTGTGGTAAGATGGCTTATTTATTTGAAATTCAGACAAAAGCTTGAGTTTGCATTTCCTACTAAGCAAATAAAATCAAGTCCGATTACATGGCTGCGTTATATACCCGACGCGTTCTTCTGTCTCCTTATTGCCATGTTACTTCTTTCGCTTGCCCGACCCCAAAAGACGAATGAGCAAGTGGAGCTTTATTCTGAAGGGATAGATATCTTGATTTGTCTTGACATATCCGAATCAATGCTTTTGGAAGATTTTAAGCCCAATAGGCTCGAAGCTGCAAAAAAGGTCGCAAACAATTTTATAAAGGGAAGATTTCAAGACAAAATCGGGTTGGTGGTCTTTGCTGGCGATGCTTTTTCTTTGTGTCCTTTGACCACGGATTATGACCTCTTATATACGTATTTGGCAGATGTGAAAAATGGGATGATTCAAAAGCCTGGAACGGCCATAGGCAGTGCTATTGCGGTAGCCACAAACCGGATGATCGAGTCAAAATCAAAGAGTAAAGTCATGATTGTAATAAGTGATGGGGAGAATACGGCAGGCAATATTGATCCGGTAACTGCCACCGATCTGGCAAAGGCATATAATATTAAGATTTACACAATAGGTGTAGGCCAAGATGGAAGGATCCCCTATGGAAAGGATATGTTTGGCAATCCTAACTATATAGAAAATACAGTAAATGAATCGACGCTACGCCAAATCGCGCACATTGCTGCAGGCCAATATTATCGCGCGTCGTCGAATACAGCACTGAAACAAATATTTGAACGGATTGATAAATATGAAAAGGCAGAAATAAAGGAAACAAGGTTTAAAGACACACGTGACTTCTATTTCGTTTACTTGACTTGGGGAGTCGTATTTTTTCTTCTCTGGCTGCTCACAAAAAATACATTCCTTACCAATGCATTAGAGGATTGACAACCAAGTTCCAATCCGATGCCAATGTGGAGAAGTGGGCAGTGATTGTACCCTTGTCCAATGAGGAAGATACCTTCTTGAAATTTACACGCGCTCTTGCACAGGTGTTAGATAATCTTGGCTCTGGAAAAGTATATTTGATTGTGGATAAGTCTTCCCACGACAATACCGTACCTCTTTGCCTCCAACTCTCCCAAACAGATCTACGGTTCGTTACCATATGGGAACCTTCGAATAAGCATGTCGTAGATGCGTATTTACTGGGTTATAAAGTGGCTTTTGAAGGAAAACACGAATATATCGTTGAAATGGACGCAGGACTTTCTCATGACCCATTTGAACTACCTCACTTTCTTGCCTTATTAAATGAAGGATATGCCTGTGTGTACGGCAGTCGATTTATTAAGAACGCAGCTTGTCATTCTCCATTCACCCGCAGGATTTTTTCAAAGGCAGGAGGGACGTTATCGAATATTTTTTTGGGGATGCATTTTTCAGACGCAACTTCAGGTTTTCAGGCATTTCACTGTCATGTTGTCAAAGAAATTCTCAGTAAAGAGATTTTCTCCTGTGGTCATTTCTTTCAAACAGAAATCAAATACCTTATGCGAAGCCAGACATATACAGAAGTACCAATCCACTATCAAAGTTCGAAGTCTTCCATTGGGTTTGCTTCTATCCAAAACGCTCTTTATGTGCTTGGAAAATACACGCTCGCAAGGTGGACAAAAGGGCAGCAAAAGCGTATTTGAAGATAAATCTCCGTTGGGAATCATTTTTATGGAGAGGAGAAACTCAAAAATGTATAATTCCTAAAAATAAAAAAGCCACACACTACCTGATTAAATCAAATAAATGTGTGACTCTTGTACCAGGAGCGGGAATCGAACCCGCACGGCTTTAGGGGCCACAGGATTTTAAGTCCTGCGTGTCTACCAGTTCCACCATCCCGGCGGATGGGGTTTGGGTGTGAGTTAGAATGTGGAAGTGTGTTAAAACACGTGTGGGTGTGAAACTTTCCACACCCACACGTCACACGCAAACTCATGCTCAAACTGAGCGGGAAACGAGACTCGAACTCGCGACCCCGACCTTGGCAAGGTCGTGCTCTACCAACTGAGCTATTCCCGCTTATCGTTTTGGGAGCGCAAATATAGAAGCCTTGCTGCAATTGTCAAAACCTTGGTTTAAAATATTTGATTTGCAGATAGCATCTTATCTTAATTAACTGGAAATCAAGCTTAATATTTAATTAATTTCGTCAAGAAGCTCTTGGAAGATGTGATAGAAGTAACAAAATACATCCCAGTAGGGAATGATGCTCCTAATTGTATTTCACTTGCATTGGATAAGTTGTATTCAGCCATCGGATTTCCCTGCGCGTCGGAAATACGGATGATGACAGGTTCTGTTTTTTTCCAGATATAAGAGCAGCTCTCTTTGAAGGGATTGGGGTACACTTCTGCTATGTCTTTTGTGCTGAGATCGAGCAGCTCTATTCCCAACGGACAGTTTCGTAGATCGGTGATCTCTATCCGATCTTCAGGAAGGGAAATAACCCAATCCAATAAACTTGGAATGAGATAAGTAGAATCTACACCGTCATCGTCACCTGTGAAAGTGAGAATATTGGAGAGAGTATTGGGGTACAAAGAACTACTCGGCATGTAATAATCGAGTTTATAAGAGTTAGATTGCCCAAAGGCTACTTTTACACCATATTCTCCTGCGGAATCGAGTTGTACACCTACTGGGATCTTATAAAATCCTTCTCCCGATCCTACACAATTGAATGTGATCGATTTGGTGACAGAAAAATTTGCGTCATCCGGTTTATAAAAAACAAGATTGATTTTAGGGCTACTATTAAAACTACAGTTTAGAGTTCCGGTAGAGACACTGATGGTCATGGAATCGATCGAAACAGCTTTTGTCGTCGCAAAACGTATTTTCAAAGCGGATAGGCCCAAAGTGGCATTTTTTGTTGTTCCATAATGACCCAAATTTGCCTCACTGGAAGTAAAGCCGCCTTTTAGTTTTCCTTGTGCAAACAAAGAATAGACTGTGTCAGGATCGGTAGTGCTTAAAAATGCGTCCCCTTTATTCACCGTGATAGAAGGTCCCTCTCCTAAATAAGTCCCAGCTTCAGGGGCATTGTACCATAAGAAACGATCACTTCCATTAACAGAAAAAGTAAGTTCTGTTTCATGGCAAAAGGTAGGGTTTGTGGGTTGGCAAATAGCAGGTAGGTAAAAACTTAGCAAGGCACAAATAATGTATAATTCCTTTTTCATTCTTTGAGAGTTTTGTAATATTCAAACAATGGACATAAATATACGAATACCAAATGAAAGGTAAGGTTACAATAATTTCAATGGCAAATACAGATCTTAAAATGGGTGAGAAACTTTAAGGAGTAAAGATTCGGCTTAAATCGTTGTAAAAAGCAAACGCCATCAACGAAAGTAACATGATCATGCCAGCATATTGTGCTACTTCAAGAAATCTGTCTGAAGGTTTTCTACCTGTAAGGATCTCATAAAGGAGGAACATGACATGACCTCCATCCAATGCAGGAATGGGAAGTAGATTCATGAGGGCCAGTACCATCGAAATCATCCCCGTCAACACCCAGAAGTTTAACCAATCCCACCTAGGACCAAACATTTTGGCCATGCCCACAGGTCCTGAAAGTGATTTTGACGGCGAGATTTGCCCAGTCGCTACTTTAAAAAGCCCTAATGCATTCAGGTATACAGTAGAAAATGCTTTTAGTGTCCCAATTTTTATGGACTCGCCGAGTCCAAAGGTCTTTACTGTAAAAACAGAAAGATCCACAGGCCTAAATCCAATTCTCCCTTCTTCGGAAGTTTTTAAGTGAAAAGGAAGCATCTCGTTTCCTCTTTTAATCAGAAGAGCGATTTCTTTGTTTTTATGGCTTTGGAGGTATTCGTACAACTGATGAAAATAGACAATGTTGACAGAATCTATTTTAATAATTCTATCTCCCGTTTTCAGCCCTGCCTTTATTGCGGGCATATTAGGTTCCAAAGGGCCTACTTCAAAGGGAAAAGCAGGGTCGAAGAAAGGTACCGGTTCTCCTTTTCTACCAGTCAGCTTGTCCAATATATCATGTGGGATGTATACGTTCTCTTCCTTCGAATGCCGCAGTACCGTAATGTAGCTATTAGGTTGAAGATAAATATCCGGGTTTTTTATATCTCCATAGTCAGCTACTTCTTTTCCATTTACTTTGATGATTCGATCTCCGGTCTGTAAGCCGATTTCTTTTCCCAATTCGTAAGCGACAATACCATATTTGTCTAATTCTTGCCTAGAAATTGTTTTTTCACCCACGATATAAGTAATGGTGATAAAAATGGTAATGCCCAAAAGGGCATTGATGGTAACACCACCCAACATGACAATCAATCTTTGCCAAGCTGGTTTGCTTCTGAATTCCCAAGGTTGTGGTATTGCACTGAGATGCGATTTGTCCATGCTCTCGTCTATCATTCCGCTGATCTTTACAAATCCACCAAGTGGAATGGCTCCAATCCCATATTCTGTTTCACCCCATTTTTTTCCAAAAATCTTAGGAGGAAAGCCGATGAAGAATTTTTCTACGCGCATTCCAAAATATTTGGCGGAGAGCATGTGTCCGAGCTCGTGTAAGCCAACCATGATGATAAGGCTCAAGATAAGCTGTGCGGCCATTATTAAAATATCCATACTATAGTAAGCTTTAAGAACTTGTAACAGATAATTTTTGGACTAAATTCAATGCCATCGAGCGAGTTTCTTGATCGGTTTCGATATAGTCTTGAAGAGAAGGATGAGGTAAATGAGCCATCTTTTCCATACAGGACTCGATTAAATCACTCATGGCGAAGAATCCTATGCTGTCTTCCAAGAAAGCTTGTACGGCAATCTCGTTCGCTGCATTTAAAATACAAGGCATGTTTCCTGCTTTATGGAGTGCTGAATAGGCAAGATCAAGATTTCGGAATGTGGCTCTATCGGGCAGTTCAAACTGTAAATTCATGCAATCCCGCAATTCCATCTTTGGATAGGAGGTCCTCAACCTGTTTGGATAAGTTAACGCATATTGAATCGGCAATTTCATGTCAGGTAACCCGAGCTGCGCTTTTATGCTTCCGTCTTCAAATTGGATCATGGAATGTACAATCGATTGAGGATGGACCCACACATCAATCTGGGATGCCTTGAGATTAAAAAGCCATTTTGCTTCAATGACCTCCAATCCTTTATTCATCAGCGTAGCAGAATCAATCGTTATTTTTGATCCCATTTCCCACTTTGGGTGTCTGAGAGCTTCTTGTTTCGTTATCTCGGCAAGTTCACTCCGCTTTTTTCCTCTGAAAGGACCGCCTGAGGCTGTCAAAATGATTTTATCAATGACGTTGTCAAATTCACCTACTAAACATTGAAATATGGCAGAATGTTCAGAATCTACAGGATAAATAGTTACCCCATTTTCGAGTGCCAATCGTGTAATAATATCTCCTGCTACAACAAGCGTTTCTTTGTTTGCCAAAGCAATGTCCTTTTTGGCTTCTATGGCTTTGACAGTCGGCAATAACCCGGCATACCCCATCATAGCCGTTACCACGATGTCTACAGTGTCCATTTGGACTACCCATTCAATGGATTTGGCGCCTGAATACACTTTGATTCCCAATGGATCAAGCGCAGAAAAGACAGTTTCCCGAAGATCATCATTCCGGATCACTACCACATTTGGCCTAAATTCTTCTGCTTGCTGGATTAAAAGCGCAGCGTTATTGTTCGCAACAAGAACTTCTACTGCAAAATAATTTTCCTGTGCTCGTATTACCTCAAGGGTTTGTGTACCGATAGAGCCGGTGGATCCTAGGATCGCAATATGTTTTTTGGGAGGATTGATAATCTTCAGGTTATATCAGCAGATGAAAGCAGATCAAATGTATCCATTATTCTGCTTTTGACTTGGTCTGATGGGAGTGCTGATGTTTTTCCAAGGAGTATTTTTCCTCTTTTTCCCGCAGTTTCATGTTAAGCAACTCCACGGTAAGGGCAAAGCCCATGGCTACATAAATGGATTCTTTGGGTATCAAGTCTTGGAAGTGCAAGCCTTCTAGCACAAGCAGCACACCAATCATAACGAGAAACGAGAGTGCCATAATGCGAATAGAAGGGTGTCCATTTACATAATCGCTGATTGGTTTAGAAAAGTAAAGCATGATAAACAATGAAATAATCACCGCCCCGATCATAATGGGCAATTCTCTTGATAGGCCGACAGCTGTCAAAATAGAATCGAACGAAAAGACAATATCCAGAAAAACAATTTGCACAATGGCGGCAGGTACAGTCAGCATTTTATTGGGAGCACTGGTTTCTGCATGGCCTCCTTCCGACTCATAGAATTTCTCAATGATTTCAGAAGAGCTTTTGTAAATCAAAAAAATACCTCCTGCCAATAAGATCAAATCTCTTCCACTTAGCCCAAAACCTCCCAAGGTCATGATCGGCTCTTCCATTTGTACGATAAGGGAAATAGTGAAAAGTAGGCATATCCGGAAAACAAGAGCGAGGGAAAGACCGATTACCCGTGCTTTCTGTTGTTTCTCGGCTGGAAGTTTTCCGGAGATAATGGAAATAAAAATAACATTGTCGATGCCCAAGACTATTTCCATAGCCGTAAGGGTAATAAGATTGATAAGGGAGGCTAAAGAAAAAATATCGTTCAAATTATATGGCATTTCGCAAACCTAAAATTAGAAACGTAAACTGAACATATCAAGTCAGTGTTAAAGTTTAGGCAAAATTTTTATCTGCTATAATCTGCTTAATGCCATACGCGATATGGTGTCCCCTATCGATAAGGAAGAAGTGGCAGCAGGCGAAGGAGCGTTCAGGACATGAATCGACCCAGGCATTTCCTTGATACAGAAATCATCGAGAAGGCTTCCGTCTATGGCACATGCCTGGGCCCGGATGCCGCTGCCGCCGGGAGAAAGATCTTGCTCTGTTATTTCAGGAACTAATTTTTGCAGTGCTTTGGTAAAGGCGGATTTTGAAAAAGAACGGTAATATTCTCCCATTCCTGTGCTAAAATATTTACGTGCGACTTTCCTAAAACCTGGCCAAGACAATGATTCCATGGTTTCGGAGACGTTCACAGTTGTTTTTTTATAACTTTCTCTCCCAAAAGCGAAGACTGCGTTAGGTCCCGCTTCTACCCCTCCATTTACCATATTGGTAAAATGCACCCCGAGAAAGGGAAAATTGGGGTCTGGGACCGGATAAATAAGTGTTTTTACCAAGTATTGCCGCTGAGGTTTTATTTCATAATATTCTCCTCTGAAAGGAATGATTTTAACATCGATCTTAGGATCTTGCAAGGCGGCAATTCTATCAGAATATAGGCCGGCGCAATTGATAAAAAGTTTTGTCTGGTACGTTGTTCTTGTCGTTTCCACGCTGTTTTTACCTAGATTAGAAACGTTTAAGCCGATTACTTTTTCCCCTAAAAATAAATGGCCTCCTTTTTCTTGAAATAATTCTGCCATCTTCTTGCACACATCTTTGTAATCAATGATGCCTGTATAAGGCACATGGATGGCCTCCAATCCATTTGCATAAGGTTCTTTTTCCTTTAATTGCTCTTTGTCTATCTTTTTGATGGCAGAAAGGCCGTTTGCCAATCCTCTTTGGTAGATATTTTCCAAAATAGGCAATTCCTTGGGTTCAGTGGCCACGATTACTTTGCCGCATAGACGATACGAAATACCGTGTTTTTCACAGAAATCCAATAGCATTGTATATCCAGTAATGCAGTTTGTCGCTTTAAGGCTTCCAGGCTTATAATAAATTCCAGCATGGATAACTCCACTATTGTGGCCCGTCTGGTGTTGGGCTATCTGAGTTTCTTTTTCAATAATGGCCACATGGAGTTGTGGGCTTTTCTCTAAGATTTTTAAGGCAGTCGCTAGCCCAACAATTCCTCCGCCCGCAATCACGATATCCATTTCCATATTATTTCCCTTTCCCTTTGAATACTGTAAACACTGTAAAATACAATATGATAAAGTCGTTTGCGATCGACATATTTTCAATATAAAGAAGATCGTATTTGAGGCGTTCCAACATTTGATCCAAATTTTCCGCATATCCATATCGAACTTGTCCTAGCGAGGTAATACCTGGCCGAATCTTATGTAAATGCCGGTATTCGGGAGCTTGCTGTGTAATTTGATCAATAAAATATTGTCTTTCAGGACGTGGCCCCACAAGCGACATGTCTCCCAAAAGTACGTTCCAAAATTGGGGTAATTCGTCTATCCTGGATTTGCGCATAAACTTACCCCATTTCGTAATTCTTGGATCATTGGTCGTAGCCAAAGCTGGACCATCTGATTCCGCATCTAGGTACATACTTCTAAATTTGATGATTTTGAAAGTTTTTCCGTTTTTCCCGATTCTCTCTTGGATAAAGAAAACAGGACCCCGTGACGTCAGCTTAGTAAGGAGCATAAAAAGTAAAAAAAAGGGAAACCCGCTTACCATTACGATCCATGAGATTCCGATATCCAACCAACGTTTCAAGACAGACTGCCAAAAAGGCATTAAATCATGGTCGATGTCTATAAGCGGGACACCCAAAACATGTTCGACTTTCACAGATCCGATCAATATTTGGTATAAATCGGGGATAACGGAAAGCTTGGTGCCCGAACCAGCCAAGAGATTTGTGAGTGCTTTAATGTGGAGATGTTCGGAAGGGTCAATACAGATCACAACGCGTTCGACGGAACACCTTCGAATTATTTTTAGAATGTCATCGGATTGACCCCAATAGCGAAGAGAAGTATCTTCCTGCGAAAATATAAGAGGGCTAGGGCTGACAAAGCCGATAAATTTCAGTCCAAGGATATGGTTGTCCTTTTCTAATTCCAGCTTGTTCCGCGTCACATTTTCTACATTTCCTACCAATAAACAATTGAAGGATACCTTCCCTTTTTTGATGAGTGCTTTTAAATAGGAGATGGAAAAGAGTTTCGTGACGGTTCCCAAGCTAAAGTGAAGAAAGAAATAGAGGAACAGAGTTTTGTAATACATGTGATAATTTACAACCCCGATGTCGTCCAAAAGGACGAGGAGGAAAATAAAGATAGAGCCCCAAAACGACACATGGAGGAGATTCAACGTCTCCTTTACTCTCGACTTATGGTAGATATCATGATAGAACCCAAAAAAATAGTACAGGATCAGCCAAAAAGAAGCAATAAGAGAGGCACCGAAAAATATTTTGGCATATTCGGCTATTTGGACGCTTTCTTCATTTAAAACCCCTTTTCGAAGAAAAAAAAACAACACCCATGCAATGTAAGAGGCAGAAAAATCCGCAAGAAAGAAAAAAGCCCTCCTTAAGTCGATCTTCAACGTTACTTATTTTGGCGCAAAGATAGCAGAAACTAGTAAGCGTTTTTGTCGCCTAATAAAATGTTATGTATTGTTAAAAGGACAATCTTTAAATCCAATAAAAAGCTCCAATTTTCGATGTAAAAAATATCCACTTTAATGCGTTGCCGCATGGTAAGGGTATCGGATACTTCGCCGCGGTATCCTTTTGCTTGGGCAAGCCCGGTTAGCCCTGGTTTTACCACGTGGCGCAACATGTATTTGTCTACCCTGTGCTGGAAATCATCATTCAACTTCAGAGGATGCGGTCTTGGACCTACTGCACTCATGTCTCCGATAAAGACATTAAAAAACTGCGCAAATTCATCCAAGCTTGTTCTTCGTAGAAATTTGCCCACTCTCGTTACTCTACTGTCATTTTTTGTAGCTGGTCTGAATTCGGCATTTTTGACATATGTCATCGTGCGGAATTTTAAGCAATAAAATACTTTATTGTTCTTTCCTGTCCGCTTTTGCTTATAAAACACGGGCCCTCTTGAATCC
>OUNM011175116.1_pt1 | contig 20048 bp, 7 predicted proteins | sample 1769961 | NCBI WGS metagenome assembly OUNM01 (sample SAMEA3914820, study PRJEB12502) | metagenome | biome: forest; material: soil | place: USA | collected 2012-03-12 | depth 0.3 m
CCCCAACCCGTCCCTCCAACCCCACCACCTCGGCGCCCCCCCTCGTCGCCAAAAACAACACCTCCTCCACCCCAAGCCCCTCCCTCACCTCCCCGCTCCCCATCACCACATGCCGACTGACAAGCACCGCCTGCCGCGCCGCCTCGAGCACACTGGGACTGAACCCGCCAGACATATCCGTCCCAAGGCCGCAACACACGCCTTTATCCAGCAACCACCTGACCCTTGCCGCACCGCTCGTCAGCGCCGAGTTGCTGCACGGGCAATGGCTGACCTTGGCCTTCCGCTCCGCGACGAGCGCGACCTCGTCCTCGGTGAGATGCACCGCGTGCGCGAGCACGGTGCGCTCCGTGAGCAGCCCCGCGGCGTCGTACAGCGCCGTGTAGGAGTCGTCCTTTGCGCCGGTGGCGGCCGGCGGGAAGAGTTCCTGCACGAGGGCGATCTCGGGGAGGTTTTCCGAGATGTGCGTTTGGATGGGGAGTTGTGTCTCGGCAGCCAGCGCGCCGAGTTGCTGGAGGAGGGGAAAGGAGCACGAAGGGGCGAAGCGCGGGGTGAGGATGGGGCGGATGAGCGCGGCGGACGGGTCGATGGCGTGGATGTGCGCGATGCTGGCGCGGGCGGCGGCCAGCGCCGAGGCGGCCGACTCGTCGCGGTAGTAGTCTGGCGAGAGCTGGTCCATGCACACGCGGCCGACGAGGGCGCGCTGGCCGGCCGCGAGGCAGAGGTCGGCGAGGAGGTTGGTCGAGGGCACGTCGATGGTGGCGTAGTAGGCCGCGGTGGTGGTGCCGTGGGAGAGCGTCTTGCGGATGACGCGCGTGTAGACCTGGCGGGCCTTGGCCGGGTCCGCGAGGGAGGCCTCGAGCGGGAAGGTGTAGGTGTTGAGCCAGTCGAGGAGGGTCGAGTTGCCGAAGAGGCCGACGTTGGGGTACTGCGACGCGTGGAGGTGCGTGTCGATGAAGCCCGGGAAGAAGAACTGCCCGTCCGCGGCGCTCACCACCTCGACGTCGTCGGCGGCCCACCCCAGCCGCGGGAAGAGGGTTGCTTTGGCATCTGCCTCGCCGCAGTCCTTCTCGACGGCCACGATGGTGCCGGACGCGTCGACGCACACGGCCGTGTTGTGCAGGTACTCGAGCTCGGCCAGTGCCTTGCTGTGCACAAACGAACCGAGGAAGAGCTTGTTTCGGGCCGCCATTCTGTTGTTGGCCGTTAATTCGAGTCGATGATTCGAGCGTGAAGTGAGTGGGCGTGCCAGAGCCTTTTAAAGCTGACCAACACCAACAACCCAGCTGAACTTCCTGACCTTGCCGCAGAGCAGCCAAAGAAACCCGCGCCGCTGCGTTTCAAGACAGAAACCTCGTCCGATCGAATCGTAAGGCAATCCACAACAAAGCCCAAACCCAAAAAACTGAAATCCAACGTCACGTTAGCCTCCGCTCTCATGGCCAAGTTGAAGTTGAAGTCACAAGAGCTCCACTTACCCCTTTGCACTCAAGTCGGCCCAACAGTCAAATCACTCAACCACAGCAACAGCACTCAACAAAAGAAGCGAGCAACAGCAAAAGACAACAATTCGATCCCAATCCTCACCCTTTATATACTCAAACAATGTACCCCAGTACACTTCCCAATCCACCATCCGTCATCCCTCCTTGGCTTCTGAGAGAGAGACAAGAGACAGGACCCGGCCCGGCCCGGCCCAATCCCCCCAACCCCCACCGCCAACCCACACCCCTATCCCTTATCTCTCCGCATCAACGTGCCTCAGCCCGCCCCCTCCGAATCCACGCGGGCGGGTCCCGCCTTGGCACTCGACTCCAGCGGAGCACGGCCAGCGCCGGAACCCGATCAGGATCACTGGAAGAAGATACAGATATTGAATGAATGGCATTTGTCCACGCCAGTGTGATATTGCGATAATGTGAACAAGATACAGGAGGTGGAAATGGAAATATGAAACACATCACACGTCCCGACAGTTTGACTCCTGTATCGGAATATTTCGCGTGGGTGTGTGCATGTCGTGACTCTCTCATCTGCGATCGCTCAACAGGGTCGACATGCAGGAGATGTCCCACAACACCACACACACAAAACAGTCAAACCACTCCTCAAACAACATCCCAGTGAAACCACGCCCAAGACAACAACAACTCTAATAATTACTCATAGCACCGCTACCTGCGCACCACACTGCCTCGAGCGTTCTGATCTAAACCTCCCTGTATCACACCCCCACCCCGTACAATTACAAAACATGATCATAAAGCCGTCTAGACAATAAACTCCAAATCAACCCCTCCAAAATTCTCCCCGCTACATCACATCACAGCTGCGCCGTCGCAAACGCAGCCGCGTGCGCCTCCGTGTACGAGATCGACACACTGACGTTCTTGATGCCCGCCTTCTTGGCAGCGGCCTGGGCAGCACCGTGGAGCTGGATAAAAAGTTAGCTGGGCACTCTTCTCCAGTTCACCGAACACATGGGAAACTTACAGTGACCGTCGGCCGGCCATTCTCGTCCGTCCGGATCTCGATATCCTTCATGGCCGCGCCCGCGCCCTGGCTGGCCACACCCAGCGCCTTGAAGACGGCCTCCTTGGCGGTCCACCGCCCAGCAAACGCCTTCTGCGGCGACCGCCCCGTGCCCGACGTCAGGCAGTACTGCACCTCGGCCGCCGTGAAGTTGCGCTCCAGGAACGTGTCGTTGTCCGCGTTGATGGTCGCAATGTCCTCAATGTCGAACCCGACCCGCGTGTTCATGTCCTCCTGCTTGCGCGCCTGCAGGCTGAGCACCGACTCGAGCGACGCCTTGCGCTGCGCCAGAGTCTGCGTCTTGTCCGACAGCTTCATAAAGTCGCTGGGGAACGTGAGCTGCCCGGTCTTCTTATCCTGCGTCACCCGCGCGTCGGGGTTCAGCAGCACCGAGCTAAGCTGCTCGTCCGTGTACGGCGACTTGTCCTTGGCAACGAAGAGCGTGTTGTTGATCATGCCGTTGTGGAAGAAGCGGTACGCCTTCTTCTGCCTGGACTCGACCTTGGTGCGGTACTCGTTGAACGTTTGCTCGTCCAGCGTCGCGTAGAGGTACTTGGGGTGCACGCCGATAGCCTGCGCGCCCTTCTGGCCGAAGCCGAACGACGTGACCGAGAAGGCCTTGACACCGTCGGTCTGGATGCTACGGCTCGGGTACACAATGTAGTCGAACTTCTCCATCACCTGGTCAACGTTGTCCGCGTTGCGGTTGCCGGGAACGAGACCGGTGTTGAGCACCTGCAGGGCGCCGTTCAGCATCCAGGCACCGGCGGCACCCTTGGGGTGGCCCGTGAGGTACTTCTGGAAGATGCCGAGCACCGCGTTGCCCTTCTTGCGCCCGAGGTGAGCCAACTGCTGGCAGATGACCGACGACTCGTTCTTGTCGTTCGCCTTGGTCGACGTGCCGTGGAACGACGCCACGCCGAGGTCGTCGATCGTCAGACCCCACGTGGCCAGGGCACCGCGCAGAGGAGCGATGCTCGGGTCGCTCTTCCAGAAGTTGTTGCCAAAGCTGCGCAGAACCTCCTTGGTCTGCCTGTCGGTCTCCTTCTCGATGTGCTTGGCCTTGTCGGCGATGTACTCCTCAACCTCGGAGCGCGGCCGGCCCTCGGCCTTGAGCGCGTTGGCCTCGTCGCTGAGGTACTGGAGGTCGGCCTCCCGGTCCTCCTCGATCTGCCTGGTGCGCCGCTCAATCTGCCGGCGCCTGTACTTGATGTCAAGCAGAGGCGACGCAAACTTGCCGCGATGCTCCCGGGCCGTGGTGAGCACGCCCTGGCCGGGCGCAGGCACCGAGCGCCCGATCTTATCCGACGCCGTCGTGGTAAGAGCGAGGATGCCGTAGATCGGGACACCCATGTCCAAGGCGAGCTTGGCCGTCATGATGACCTGGACACCGCAGCCCTGCGACTCCATGAAGCCGTTCCTGGTCGTCGTCGTGGGTCTCGACATCTCCTTGGGCGTACGGCCGTGGGCGAACTCGTCCACGGCGTTGCTGGTCGCCTTCATGTTGGCGAACTCATACGAGCCCTCCTCGCCGAAGTCGTCGAAGCCACCCACGAAGCAGATGCGCGCCTTGCCCTCCATGATGGTCTCGTAGCCAATGTCGACCGACTCGACGGCCGTGGCGCAAGCACCGACGGGCGTCTTGATCGGGCCCGACGACGAGATGAGCAACATGTTCACCCACGCAGCCATCGTGTTGATGAACGACTCCTGCAAAATGTCGTTCTGGAGCGGCTTGTCGAGGAAGCGGTCGCGATGCATGCCCCGGAGAGCCGCCGCGCCACCCATGCCGGATCCGACACAGTTGCCCACTTCCGAGACGTGGACATACTTGTAGAACTCGTACGGGTCGGTGATACCGGCCGACAGGAGCGCCTCGACCGTGGAGACGAGGACAAAAAGGGCGACGGGGTCGACCTGGGAGATGATATCGTCGGGGATACCGTACCGCTTCGCATCCCAGCCCGTCGGGATCTGGCCGGCCACAAGACGGTCGAACCTCAGGGCCTTGGGGATCCAGAGGGAAGCGCCCTTCTTCAAGCGCACCGTGTACTCGCCCGACTCGGGGATCTCGAAGATGTCCACCTTGTCGCCGTGCTCACGCTTGAACTCCTCGGCGTTGTCCTTGGAGGCCTGGAAGGGGTCGAGATCCTCCTCAATCACGACCTCGTGCAGCAGCTGCTTCTTGTTCGGGTCGTAGCCATCAAACAGCTCGGGCTCGATCAGGCGAATGCCCGAGTGCTCCAGAATGTACTTCTCGTACTTGGGCTTGACGTCCTTGTCGTCGACCGGTTCGCCCGTCTTGGCATCAACCCAGCCCGAGTACGGCTTGCCCTTGATCGGCTCATTGTGGTTCTTGATAAGACCCATGATCCAGGCCATCTCAATGCAACCCTCGAGCGAGAACTGGCCGTAGGCCTCCATCTCCCATCTCGTCCGGGAGTTGCCCCACGGCCCGACCTCGGCGAAGCCCGTGACCACGACCACCTTCTCCAGGTCGACCATGCCCTTGAGGTTGTCGTTGAGAGGAGCCACCTCGGACTTCCAGTCTGGCAGAGGCGGGAAATCGAACTGGATGTTGGCGCGGGGCTCGATGACCTTCTTCTGGTAGAGCGCCTCGGAAGCCTCGCCGTTGACGATCTTGTTCTCCGCCGCGGTCTCCTTGGAAACGGCACGGCGAATCTCGCTCGTCTCGGTAAGAGTCTTGCGCTCCCGGGTCATGGTCTCGTTGAGGTTGGGAATGAATTGCAGGCCGCCGTTCAAGTCGGCAAAGACCGGCTCGTTCTGGCAGAGGTCCACGATCGTGGGGGACATCAGGCCGAGCAGGTTGAAGGCCATCTCCTGCTGCGAGAAGGTGCGGACGCCGAAACGCTCGACCGCCTGGGCAACGATGTTGTTGCCCGACATGAGACCGGTACCGCGGGTCCAGCCGATGATGGCACCGCAGATGGTGAGGTAGTTGCCCCAGTCCTCGGACACCCAGCGGTTGAAGAGGGTCTCGAGACCGAGCTTGGACTCGGAATACAGACCATCGCTACCGAAGGTTCCGTGGTTGGGAGAGAGCGGGAGGATGACCTGCGCAGGGCGCGTCTCGTAGCCGCGGGCGGCCTTCTGCGCCTTGACGTTTCCGAGAAGACGAATGACGTTGGTCAGCATGATACGATGGGCCAGCTCCGACTTGGAGTCGATGCCGTCGATCTGGCGGCCCTGCTCGGAGATGGCAGCGAACGGGACGATGTAATCGAGATCCCAACCCAGACCGCTCTTAGCATCGTAGATGTAGTCGACAAGCGCATTGGTGTCCTGGACACTGCCACCGTTGAAAGGCACCACCACGAGCTGGGAGCCGCGCGAGCCGAAGCGAGCATACATGGACTGGTAGTACTCGGTGACCTCGCGAGAGAAGCGGCTCGTGGTGACGATGACCTTGGCGCCTCCGCTGATGAGCCCCTGGAGCACCTCGGCTCCGATGGAGCCGGCACCCGCGCCCGTCATGAGCACGTACTTGCCGCTGAAGGTGACGCCGTTCTTAGCCGCCTCCTCCAAGCAGTCAAGATACAGGTTGGTGAGCTTCTTGTCGAAGTCCCACCCCTGCTGGCTCTTCTTGCGGAGGTGGAGGAAGGGAATGGTCTCGGTCTTGCCCTTGGGCTTGCCCTTCTTGACCAGACCGTTGACTCTCCCGTTGTCCTTGGGCATGATCTGGCTCTCATTCATGCCAAGCGAGCGGATGATCTCGCTGTACAGCGACTTGATCTCGTGCTGCGAGGTTTTGGAGACCTTGTACTGCTGCTTGATGAGCTTGTAGATCTTTTGAAGGTCGCTCTGGACCTTGGTCCGGTTGCCGTATTCCGAGATCTTGCCACCCTCGGCCATCTGCTGCACGTAGTGCTCCAGCTTACGGCAGCTCTCCCGCGGGACCTCCTCGTATGTCATGTTGCCACGGGGGTCGATGGTCGTCTTGGGACCAGTCGGCATGGCGACATCCTTGTACACGGGGTCGACGTCGAGAGCCTCTTGAATGTTGTTGATCAGCATCTGACCGAGCGACTTGGCGAGCTTGTACGTCTCGCCGCGGTCCGTGGGGCAGTTGTCGATGTGGTACTGCATAAACTCGAGGAGCGTCGGGTTGGCGCGGTTCATGAGCCGGATGCACTGGCTGACAATCTCACGGTCCACCTCCTTCAACCGCCCAAAGATGATGTCAAAGTACATGCTCAGGGCGTCCTGGCGGGCCCAGTTCCACGACGAGTCGTAGACGCGGGCCTTGAGCGAGCTGAAGACGGGCTCGATGCCGGAGGCATAGAAGTCACCGTGCTCGGCCATCCACAAGTCCAGCTGGGACTGGAGGACCTTGGAGGACTCCTGCGAGGCCTGGAAGGCCTTGTCGCCGGCACGGATGTCCACCTTGAGGTACCTCGCGGTGAGCTCCAGCTGCTGCTTGAAGTAGCTCCTCTGGTCGCTGGTCAAGGCCTCAATGGCGGCAGGATCCATCATCATGCCACCACCGCCACCGGCAGCCGGACCGGCGGCAGCAGCGGTGGAGAGGCTGATGCCAGCACTGGAGGCGTATTTTTGCGTCGTGTCATCGAGGAACGCCTTCGCGTCCGCCTCTGACCCCAAACGCGCTGGGGGCTCCATAGTGATGGCAAGCAGGAGCGCGCCGTCCTGGCGGCCGGAGCCAAGGCCCCACCTCGTCTCGAGGTACTTCCGCGCAGTTGTGATGTTGAAGCCACCGGGCATCTTGGACGAGATGAGACGGGCAATGAGGCCCTGGGTGGTCTTGCCGAGGTTGCCGTCAAAGGTGGCCTGCATCGCCGCACCGAGCTCGTCGAGGGGCGTGTCTTCAGGCTTCTCGGGTGTCGAGCCGAACTCCTTTCCGAGGTCGCCGAGGATTTCATTTTGCAAAGTCGACTTGCCTGCGCGCGGACGAGCTTGTCAGCGCGGGTCCCAAGAAAAGCCAGAAACGAGTGAACTTACCGCCGACAAGATCCTTGATCGCTTTGCTTAGGGGAATATCCGCAACGGGCTTCTTGAGCTTCTGCGCAACCAGCGCACGCACAATATCAACCGCCTGGACGGGGGCGTCTGGGACCTGTGCGGCAGGCCCGGCGCCCGGTGGTGGTGCGGCCGCGGCAACGGGGGCCGCCGCAGCTGCTGCCGGCGCACTCGACGAGCTCGCCGCCGGCGCGGGTGCGGCCTCGGGCTCCTCCTCGACGGGGTCGACATCGTAGTAGATCTCCTTGGCGTCCTTGTTGTAGCAGAGGATCTGTCTCTGCACCGACTTGGCGGCGTCGTATGCTTCGTACTTGGACGCCAGGGTCCGCTTGGCCATTACGCCAAGCGTGTCCGCAGGGCCGATCTCGACGACGCGCTCGGCCAGCTGGTCTCCGAGAAAGACATCTTGGGTCTCAATCCACCTCACGGGCGAGGCGAATTGGTATGCAAGGAGCTCCACAAGGAGCGTGTGGGCAAGCTCCTGCTCGACTTCGGGACGCATGGTGGGTGTTGGTTGTGGTTCGGAAGTGGGATGCCAGGCAAGGCAGGCGGCTGAGAAAAACGAGGATCGTTCAGCGGGCGTGGTATGGGGTATCTAATTGAACGATTGGCAACCCTCGATGCCCGCGTGTCGAGATGATTGGGAGGGTTGGTGGTTGGATTAGGTAGAGTGTAAAGCGTAAGAAGTTCAAGAAAGGGAAGGCAGCGACAGAACGCGAGGGAGAGGGGTCCCTTTCCAAGCAATGGAAGCAGGGAGGCAAGGGGGGCTCTGGAGATGGGATGGGACTCCAAAAGAGGCCTGGGGATGGTGGAAGGGATTGGAATGGCAGCAGACAGCGCTTGTCGACTTCCTCGCACGCGAACAGGGGGCAACACAGTCAAAAAATTGGAAGCTGCCGCGTCGTCAGGGTGCAAATGTTGAACGATTTTTGGGTAGCACCCCCCTGGCCCGCCCGGCCGAAGCCTGCATGTTGCTTCCCAACCAAAACCTGCGGGCTAACCCGAGGGGGCCTAGCGTCCCGCCTGCCCGTTGCTCCACCTGCTTTGGGGCTGCGGATCACGAAGTCTCGATACCTGAAGCCCACTTTTAGCACTCCAACCGTCGGGTCCTCAAAACACTGCACCGAGCTGAGCCGAGGGCCTCAACATCCCGGACACAGGCACGCTGCCGCAGGCATGCCTGGCCATGTCGCGTGGCGCCTGTTGCTGCCCGTCCCTGCAACCCACAGACGTCCGGCGAACCATGGGATCTGATGAACGAGGTGGCGCTCTCTTGATCGCGTGGCGCAAGGGAGAGGATCTCGGCCTGGGATATGTGCCGCAGCCGAGGAAAGCCAGTTGAGGTTGACGTGAGCTTTCGGCTTACAAGGTTTTGTTTCATGCTTCCGACGGTTCTGTCTAGAACTGTACAAGATACAATGCAGTTTCTCCTGGCTGCATGTCATGCTGCCGGCATTGAATCTCGAAACTCGTATTTTGGAAGGCGTCTTATCGCGACCCTAGAAGCCAGGCCAAACTTCCAGTGTTGCGTTGCAAACGAGACCCTCCTTGTTGGCACATCCATCTTGCCTGGTTGCCCGTCGACGTGGACGACCTCTCCCCAACTGCCAGTTGCCACTCCCGCGCGGCCGAGACGCCGGGAGATCTCTTGGGCCTGGATGGGGTCATGGAAGCCTTTATCGCGACGGGTATTGGTACATTGCGAGGGCAGAGTGGATGCGTGCGGCTTGACATGTGGGTCTCCCGTTGTGGACTCGGCCGTCCGGACTGGTCGGAGGCAGGGACCTGGCTGTACCGCGCATGAAGCGGCGGCATCTGCGTTGCAGCAAGTCACTGGCACCACTGGCACCACTTGCGGGTGCCTCAGGCGGGTGAGGTGGATGCACAGCGTTCGGCCGGCAGGGGTCGGGTGCTGTCCGCCGCGCCCGCCGTGTCGACCCTGTCCCTTTCCCCAACAAGATCCAAAAATTTTGGCGAGGCAACTGGAAGCCGCCATCGATGGGATGGCCCTGGGATGAGTTTGGCAATTTTGTGTTGAGTTGAGCCACACCTCGCCCCCCCGTTTATCCCCCGGTCTTCCCCCCCAAACAAGGGTTTCGACTGCATTTCCAATCCCGCCGTCTGCCTTCTGTTGTCGGTGCCACAGCCCATCATTCTTGGCCCAATTCCTTCCCCTGCTGCCCGCACCCGCACCCTCTCTTCCTCCCTCCCTGATATACACCACCGAGTGCCATCACCAGACTCAATCCTAGGGCAGGATCCATTCCAGGATCTCAATTCTTCTCCCACTTCCACTCCCTCCGTCCAGCTTGCGAGAGGCACTGCCCGCCCCGTCCTTTCTCGCAACACCACATCCCAGCGTCTGCACCGCCGTGGCTTGCTGGTAGCCGTTTGTTTCTGATCTCTCCAGCCGTCGTGTCTGGTATGCAAGCCCCTTCCCGATTTCCGCTCCACGAGCATGCAGGGTGGCCTAATTAACACGAGAAAAACAGCACACGTTCTCTAGATACCCAAAACTTCCATAATGTACCCCAACAACGGCAACGGCACGGGGCCTCAGACTGGGGCCGTCACGCCCCGCTCGTCCGCCTCGCTGCGTCCACTCACTCTCTCCCACGGCTCCCTCGAGACATCCTTCTTAATACCGACCGGCCTCCACTTCCAAGCTTCGCGATTGAAGGATGGCTTCGTCGGCACCCTGCCAGCCCCGACCGACGAGCTCGCCCAAGATGATGAGCCATCGTCGATTCCCGAGCTCGTGGCCAGGTACATGGGCTACATCGCCAACGAGGTCGCCGAGGGCGAGGACGACATGCAAGGGTCGGGCGAGGAGGTGCTCAAGCTCATCCTGAACGAGTTTGAGAGGGCTTTCCTCCGGGGCAACGATGTCCACGCCCTGGTAGCATCACTCCCCGGCATCGACGACAAGAAGCTGGCCGTGATTCGCAGCTATTTTGCGGCTCGTGCGGCGTCGAACAGGGCCATGAAGACCCACGAGTCGGCCTTGTTCCGGGCGGCCGATGACGAGGCGGCCAAGCTGTACAACATCTTTGGTGGCCAGGGTAACATCGAGGAGTACTTCGATGAGCTTCGCGAGCTCTACGAGACATACCCATCCTTCGTCGGCGAGCTCATCGTCTCTTCTGCCGAGCTGCTTCAGACCCTCGCCAGCCACCCAAGCGCAGAGAAGCTCTATGCCAAGGGCCTCGACGTCATGACGTGGCTGCAGAACCGTGATGCCACACCAGACGTCGACTACTTGGTCTCGGCGCCCGTCAGTTTTCCCCTGATCGGTCTCGTGCAGTTGGCGCACTACAGTGTGACGTGCAAGGTGCTTGGCCTGCACCCCGGCATTCTGCGTGAGAGGATCAGCGGAACTACTGGTCACTCACAAGGCGTTGTCCTTGCTGCCGCCACGGCAGCTGCCGACTCGTGGGAGTCGTTCGCCGAGATCTCCAAGTCGGCCTTGACCATTCTTTTCTGGATCGGTGCCCGCAGCCAACAGACATTCCCGATTACGTCCCTCAGCCCCTCTATGCTCCAGGACTCGATCGACAACGGAGAGGGCAGCCCCACGCCCATGTTGAGCATCCGCGATCTTCCCCAAGCCGAGGTTCAGAAGCACATCAACCAGACAAATCAGTATCTCCCTGCGGACCAACACATTTCCATCTCGCTCATCAACAGCCCCCGGAATCTAGTTGTCGCCGGTCCCCCGAGGTCCCTGTGCGGTCTCAACGCCCAGCTCAGGAAGGTCAAGGCTGCCACCGGCCTGGATCAGACGAGGACCCCCCACACCGAGCGGAAGGTCCGCTTCGTCAACCGGTTCCTGCCAATCTCGGCTCCATTCCACAGCAAATACCTCGCAGAGGCAAACGCACTGCTCGCCGAGGACCTCAAAGACATTCAGATTCATGTCGAACGCCTGGGCATCCCCGTCTACGACACTAACACTGGCAAAGACATCCGGGAGGATGTGACTGGCAATGTCGTGCCCGCCCTTGTTCGCATGATCACCAACGACCCCGTCCACTGGGAGAAGGCCACCGTCTTCCCCGGAGCCACCCACATCTTGGACTTTGGTCCCGGAGGCATCTCGGGTCTTGGTGTGCTGACGAGCAGAAACAAGGATGGCACTGGCGTCCGCGTCATCCTGGCGGGAACGGTGAACGGCACCGTGACCGAGGTTGGCTACAAGTCTGAGCTCTTTGATCGCGATGAAGAGCACGCCGTCAAGTATGCTGTCGACTGGGTCAAGGAATATGGTCCGAAGCTCGTCAAGACCTCTAGCGGGCAGACCTACGTGGACACCAAGATGAGCAGGCTTCTCGGCCTCCCGCCGCTGCTCGTCGCTGGCATGACCCCTGCCACGGTTCCCTGGGACTTCATTGCTGCCACCATGAACGCTGGCTACCAGATCGAGCTTGCCGGTGGCGGATACTACAACGCCAAGACCATGACCGAGGCCATCTCCAAGGTCGAGAAGGCGATTCCTCCCGGCCGCGGCATCAGCGTCAACCTGATCTATGTCAACCCCCACGCTATGGCTTGGCAGATCCCCCTGCTCGGCAGGCTCAGAGCCGAGGGCGTGCCGATCGAGGGCCTGACGATTGGCGCCGGTGTTCCGTCGATCGAGGTTGCGCAAGAGTACATTGAGACTCTGGGCCTGAAGCACATCTCGTTCAAGCCCGGCTCCAGCGACGCCATCCAGGCCGTCATCAACATCGCCAAGGCCAACCCGACTTTCCCTGTCATTCTCCAGTGGACCGGTGGCAGAGGAGGTGGCCATCACTCGTTTGAGGATTTCCACGCGCCCATTCTGGCCATGTACGGCCGCATCCGCCGGCAGCAGAACATCATTCTTGTCGCTGGCAGCGGCTTTGGCGGCGCTGACGACACGTATCCTTACATCACTGGCGCCTGGTCGACCAAGTATGGCTACCCCCCCATGCCGTACGATGGCTGCTTGTTTGGCAGCCGCATGATGGTTGCCAAGGAGGCCCACACGAGCAAGGCCGCCAAGCAGGCCATTGTCGATGCCCCTGGCGTTGATGATGTGGACTGGGAGAAGACTTACAAGGGGGCCGCCGGTGGAGTCGTCACTGTGAGGTCTGAGATGGGCGAGCCTATCCACAAGCTTGCTACGCGTGGTGTGCTCTTCTGGGCTGAGATGGACCGTAAGATCTTCAGCTTGCCTAAGGAAAAGCGCGTCCCTGAGCTGAAGAAGAACCGGGACCACATCATCAAGAAGCTCAATGCCGACTTCCAAAAGGTGTGGTTCGGCCAGAACAAGGAGGGCAAGGCCGTCGATCTTGAGGACATGACCTACGGCGAAGTCGTTCGCCGCATGGTTGAGCTCCTGTATGTCAAGGACGAGACTCGCTGGATCGACCCCTCCTTCACCAAGCTCACGGCCGATTTCATCCACCGCGTGGAGGAGCGCTTCACGGCCGGTTCAGGCCAGCCTTCTCGCCTCCAGAACTACTCGGACCTGAACGAGCCCTATGCGGCCGTCGAGCGCATCTTGTCTCACTACCCGGAGGCGGAGACGCAGCTGATCAACGCTCAGGACGTGCAACATTTCCTGCTCCTTTGCCAGCGCCGCGGGCAGAAGCCCGTCACCTTCGTCCCCGCTCTGGATGAGAACTTTGAGTTCTTCTTCAAGAAGGATTCCCTCTGGCAGTCTGAGGATCTTGGCGCCGTCATCGACAAGGACGTTGGCAGAACCTGCATTCTCCAGGGCCCCATGGCCGCGAAGCACTCGACCAAGGTCGACGAGCCCATCAAGGACATTCTCGACGGCATTCACAACGGTCATATTGAGGGTTTGACCCGGGACCTGTACGCCGGTGACGCGTCCAAGATCCCCACCGTTGAGTATTTCGGCGGCAGGTTGATTGAGACGGAGATGCCCCTGGACGTTGAGGGCCTCACCATCTCTGTGGACGCCCACAAGAACACCTACCGTCTGTCTTCTTCCCCCTCGACACAACTCCCGTCGCTCGAGTCGTGGATCTCGCTCTTGGCTGGCTCCAACCAGAACTGGCGCTATGCTCTCCTCCAGTCCGACGTCATCGTCCAGGGCCAAAAGTACCAGACCAACCCCATCAAGCAGATCTTTGCGCCCACTCGGGGCCTTTTTGTCGAGATCCTCCACCCCAACGATCCCAGCAAGACGGTCATCGTGGTCAAGGAGCAGCCCCGTCACAACCGCTATGTTGATGTGATTGAGGTCAAGCTTGCTGGCGACAAGGAGATCGTTGTCAGCATGATCAAGGACACCACTGCCCTTGGCAAGTCCGTGGCTCTTCCGCTGCGTTTCATCTACCGCCCGGAGGCTGGATATGCGCCGATTCACGAGGTCATGGAGGGCCGCAATGACCGCATCAAGGAGTTCTACTGGCGCGCGTGGTTCGGTGACGACCACCTGGATCTCGATGCGCCCGTCACCGGCAAGTTTGACGGCGGCAAGAACATCATCACGAGCGAGGCCATCAACGAGTTTGTCCATGCCGTCGGCAACACTGGCGAGGCGTTCGTCGACCGCCCGGAGAAGACGATGTACGCGCCCATGGACTTCGCCATCGTGGTGGGCTGGAAGGCCATCACCAAGCCCATCTTCCCGCGCACCATTGATGGTGATCTGCTCAAGCTCGTGCATCTCTCCAACCAGTTCCGCATGATGCCTGGCGCGGAACCCCTCAAGAAGGGCGACGAGGTCTCTACCACGGCTCAGATCAATGCCGTGATCAACCAGGACTCTGGCAAGATGGTCGAGGTTTGCGGCACCATCACTCGCGATGGCGAGGCCGTCATGGAGGTTACCTCGCAGTTCCTGTACCGTGGTGTCTACACCGACTTCAACAACACCTTCCAGCGCAAGGTTGAGACCCCGATGCAGGTTCACCTTGCGTCGACCAAGGACGTCGCCGTCCTCCGCTCCAAGGAGTGGTTTGTCTTCGACGGCCTCGCTCCCGCAAACAAGGTGGAGCTGCTTGGTCAGACTCTGATCTTCCGCCTCGACAGCTTGGTTCGGTTCAAGAACAAGACTGTTTTCAGCCACGTCGAGACTCGGGGTCAGGTCCTTGTCGAGCTGCCAACCAAGGAGATCATCCAGGTCGCGACCGTCGAGTACGAGGCCGGCGAGTCGCACGGCAACCCGGTCATCGACTACCTCCAGCGCCACGGATCGTCGATCGAGCAGCCGATCAACTTTGAGAACCCCATTCCGCTCAGCGGCAAGGCCCCTCTCCAGCTTCGCGCTCCTGCTTCCAACGAGACGTATGCCCGCGTCTCCGGTGACTACAACCCCATCCACGTCTCGCGCGTCTTCGCCGCGTATGCCAACCTCCCCGGCACCATCACCCACGGCATGTACTCGAGTGCCGCTGTCCGCAGCCTGGTAGAGACGTGGGCCGCCGAGAACAAGATCGGCCGCGTCCGGAGCTTCCACGCCTCGCTCACCGGCATGGTTCTTCCCAACGATGACATCAACGTGAAGCTGCAGCACGTCGGCATGGTTGCGGGCCGCAAGATCATCAAGGTTGAGGCCATCAACAAGGAGACCGAAGACAAGGTTCTTCTCGGCGAGGCGGAGATTGAGCAGCCCGTCACGGCCTATGTGTTCACCGGCCAGGGCTCCCAGGAGCAAGGGATGGGCATGGACCTCTATGGCAGCAGCCCGGTCGCTAAGGAGGTGTGGGATCGCGCGGACAAGTACCTGATGGATACTTATGGTAAGTGCCTTGGCGTTTCTCGCTCACGTACTCTTGCTAATCAACAACAGGCTTTGCGATCACCAACATCGTCAAGAACAACCCGAAGGAGCTCACCATCCACTTCGGTGGTCCTCGCGGCAAGGCCATCCGGCAAAACTACATGGCCATGACCTTCGAGACGGTGGCCGCCGATGGGTCCATCAAGTCGGAGCGCATCTTCAAGGAGATCAACGAGAAGACGACGTCCTACACCTACCGCTCTCCCAGCGGTCTGCTCTCGGCCACCCAGTTCACTCAGCCCGCTCTGACGCTGATGGAGAAGGCCAGCTTTGAGGACATGAAGGCCAAGGGACTGGTCCCGCGTGATAGCACCTTTGCCGGCCACTCCCTCGGCGAGTACTCGGCTCTGGCCGCCCTGGCTGATGTCATGCCTATCGAGTCGCTGGTGTCGGTTGTCTTCTACCGCGGTCTGACCATGCAGGTCGCCGTCGAGCGTGACGCGTCGGGCCGCTCCAACTACAGCATGTGCGCGGTCAACCCCAGCCGTATCAGCAAGAAGTTCGATGAGACGGCGCTGCAGATCATTGTCAACACTGTTGCCGAGACGACGGGCTGGCTCCTCGAGATTGTCAACTACAACATCGCCAACATGCAGTACGTCTGCGCGGGCGATCTCCGGGCGCTCGACACCCTCACTGGTGTCACCAACTACGTCAAGGCCATGAACATCGACATTGAGATGATGTCCAAGCAGTTCCCGATCGAGGTTGTCAAGGAGAAGCTCGTCGAGATCATCAAGGAGTGTGCCGCCAGGACCGAGGCTAAGCCGAAGCCCCTGGAGCTGGAGCGTGGCTTCGCCACCATTCCCCTGAGGGGCATCGATGTGCCTTTCCACTCGACCTTCCTGCGCTCTGGTGTCAAGCCGTTCCGCAGCTTCCTGCTTAAGAAGATCAACAAGACCACCATCGACCCCGCCAAGCTGGTTGGCAAATATATTCCCAACGTGACGGCCAAGCCGTTCGCGCTGACTAAGGAGTACTTTGAGGACGTCCACCGCCTCACCAACTCGCCCAGGATTGGTCACATCCTGGCCAACTGGGACAAGTATCAGGATGACAGCAGCGCTCTGGCTGCCACTGATGACAGTTCATCTGCTGCCGCCAACGGGGTCAACGGGGTTAACGGGGTGAATGGCGTGAACGGTGTGAACGGTCATGAATAGACGATTGGGGGGGCTGTGTGGTTGTAGTGGGTCAGCTTTGGAACTTGGAGCGAGGGAGGCTGATTTCGGTTCATGAAGAACAATGTGCTCAGTTATGATGAAAACTTTTAATCTGTGGTTTATGCGGCGTTTTGGGCGCCTGACAGGGGTTACTTAGACGAATAGATCTGGTTGGCAACTGTATTCTCTTCTATCCTGCTGTCTGTGTCTAACGTTCTACTTGTTATACTCGCATCGGGCGCAGGCGGAGTCTTGCGGTTGTTTTGCCCCAGAGATTTATTCAGGGGGCTTACCGCAGCTCTGGTGGTCAACCGCGAGAGCTCCTCTCCGGTAACTACAAGCTGTGGCAGTCTTTACTGTCACAGCGAGGCACTGGCAGACAGGGATGAAACCGCAAGCAGCCGTCTCACTTGGCTAAAAGAACAAATATGATGAGAAGAGGAGAAGGGGCTAGGGTACATGTCTGACACGCGGAGGGTATCGCTGGATGCGCGGATGCGGGGAAGAGCCAAAAGTAATAGTGTTCTTCAGGGTTGGCTTGTGACGTCCATGCCCTCAAGGTCAGTTGAAAAGTTGGGGAAAAAGGCCCGTTCCATTGATATCGCACAGCGTAGTACCTACCTACCTATCCAAGTACAGTTACTGAAGCTTGCCTCGTAATACACCGCACCTAGACGCCGTACCAACTCGCGACCCCTTCACTTCGGCGCGATTCGCTGTGTTCCTTGACCAACTGCTCCCGGTACCACTGGGCCTCGCGCATCCCCATCGGCCAGCTGTCCGTGTCGCGCATGATCTGACTGATGATCTCCTGCGGCAGGCCGCCGGCGGCCGCCAGTTCGCGGCCAGCCGCTTCCGCCCACCAGTCGTGTTGCTGTGGCGGCACGTTGCGGGTTGAGCACACGCGGTAGTGCGGGTCGACCAGGTGCAGCGTCAGCCAGCGACAGCGGCCGGGCTTTGTCCCGTCGACGAGGCGGAACGGGTTGATGCGGTGCTCCAGAACATTGGGGAAGGCCACCAGGCGGCCGGGCAGCATGGCCACGGAGCCGGCGTGCTGATACGGATAGAAGCCGGCATCGCGCGACATCTGCATGTCCGGGACGCCGAAGATCTCGGCGAGAGCGTCGGCATCACGCTCCTTGCCGACTAGGTGGGCTGGCCCGTCGACCAGGGGGTCATAATCTACCGACGCATTCTCCGGTGGCGTGAAGAACTCGTTGAACCGGTAGAGCGAATTGTTCACAGACATTTTCTGGCGGAAGGCCAGGCGAGGCTCGGTAACATTCTCCACATCGAATGCAAACACGGCAGCAGCCACAATGTGCTCGTTCAGCTGGCCGGGCCGCTGCCAACCATCTGCATCCGCCTTCCTGTCCAGGTTCACAGGTGTGTTGTTCGCCACGGCCTTTGCGAATCTCTCAGCAGCCCTCGCAGCGTACGCGGCCGCCTGAGCCGCCGCGTCTGGTGCATAGGCCGGCGCCTCCGGCGTGAGCTCGATGCTGCTGATTTCGACCAGCACCTGCAAGCCCTGGTCCCGGAAGCAATCTTGCAGAGCCACTGAATAGCGTACGTGTGGCGGTGTGACCAGTGCGCGTCGGAACGCGCCGGGACTCGGTTCCGGAACCGCTGCCTTGTCCACAATCGGCCGGCTGTCATGGCGGCCCAGCTTCCATTCCTCGTAGGAAAAAGCCGTCCCCGGCTCGGGGTGTTTGTGGCTGACCAGTCGCCTGGCCTTTTCGCAGAGCAGATCCCACGTCCTTTCGTCCCGTGCGTCCCAGCCATCAGGGACGACTACAGGCCCTGTACGAGTGGTACCGTCTGGATCGGATTGCCCCTCGGGCCGCGCAAGGTATTCTTTGGCCTGCTGCCAAAGATCAGAGTCTCGCGGAGGCAGTTTCCAATGTTCTTTTCCGATGACGTGGGTAAAACGACTGTGTAGGTAGCGTTCTTCTCTCTTTCGTTTCTTACTGCCCTCCGGCAGGCTTTGCAGCTTCTGCTGCTCTTCATGGTAAATCTGTTTCCATTCCTCGGACGGCACCCGAAACGCGGTCGCCCAGTCGGGGAGCTCGTTTTCCCACTCCACGCCATACGTAATGATGCGAGCCGGGACGGGGCCTAGCTGGCCCAGGTTGCAGTGGTCGTGCAGGCCGCGGTGTCCGCGAACGAGGCAGTCGTTCCAGGGCTGGATAGCGCGCGAGAGCACCTGTTCGATGGCTCGGTACATCTCAACGTGGTCGGGGTGCAGTCCGTTGATATACGAGGTGATTTTAACGTTTGTGCTGTTGGAGCTGTCACCTCCGTCGTTGACAAACGCGACCTCGCACGGAAGACTCTGGAACCGCCGGCTCCATGGACCAAATGTCCCGGGCTCTGATGGCTCAGTGATCTGGCGTGGTGCTGTTTGTGCGGCAGTATACGATGCCAGCATGTTTTCGAGAGCGACCGTACCTCCTTGCTGCAAGACCAGTGTTCTGCCGTACACTAGCGGATACAGCAGCGGGTCAACGAAAGCAGAGATTAGGTGAGCGGATCCAGCAAAGTCGAGTACCCTGCCTTCGTGCGCTGGATGTGTCTGGCTCCAGTCCCAGTAAATATCATCGTCTTCCTCGTTGTCTCCGTTATCGTCCTCTATATCGGTGAAATCCGGTATCTCATCGTCGTCGAACATGAACCTGGTTTGGCTTGAATCGTCGTCTGCTTCGTCGTCCACCATATTTGGGTGCCACGGGGTGTTGTGGTCCTCTGCTTGACGACTGTCTTCGACTGCTTGCTGATTGTCGGATGTATTAGCTACATCCGTAATCATATGGCTGGCTTCTTCGTTTTCTTCGCTTTCTGCCCTGTCTTCACTTTCTTCTCCAGCGAGGGCGCCATTATCCCCCGTGTGCCCGTTCTCGGTTGATTCGTTGTCGTCGACTTGAGCTTGCCGCCCCGTGTCCGGCCCTGCGTCGGCGCTTGGGTCCGCGTCTTGCCCAAACTGGTTCGTCTGGCTCTCCTCCCGCTGCTCTCGCCGCTCCTGACGCTCCTGGTTGGCCTTGTACTGGCAAGCCAGCGGAGCAACAGCGCTCCGGAACAGCGCGCTAAGAGACTGGAGCTCGGCAGAGTCGGCCTTGCAGACACAGGACCCGGTATCTAATACCTGGATGTGGTGATGCGCGCGGTAGTAGACGGCCTTGTCACGAAGCTCCTGCACACACCAAGCCCACGTCTTGCCTTTCATCAGGCGGGGATTCGCGACGAAGCGGTCCCGGTCGAGCTCCTGGCGCCACTGCGCGACGATTGCATCGTCAAAGACGTCGACGTCCCACGCGGGCTTGTCCGTTAGCCGGTCCATGACGGCCACCATGGCCGACTCTTGGGCGGTAACCATCGGACTCTGGCGCCACTCTCGGACGCCGTGGGCAAAGCGCGCGTCCACCGGCAGCTGGTAGTCGATGGGAACCCCGCCAAAGCCAGGCACGCGAAGAGGGCCGCGGCCGCTGTTGTCCAGGTCCCATGCGTGATTGACCTTGGCCATAATGAATGGGCGAAGATGATGTGGTTCCAAAATGAGTGATGGATTGATGGTGTTGTTCGGGGGG
>OUNM010639688.1_pt1 | contig 20039 bp, 14 predicted proteins | sample 1769961 | NCBI WGS metagenome assembly OUNM01 (sample SAMEA3914820, study PRJEB12502) | metagenome | biome: forest; material: soil | place: USA | collected 2012-03-12 | depth 0.3 m
ATTTCTACCCCCGCGCGCCCGCGCGCCCGCCACGACGAGCGACCGAGCGACCCCGCGAACGAGAAAAGTCTCGCGCACCCCTTGGTCGCTCGCGGGTGGATCGTCGAATCCCCAGCGTCCGCCCGTCCGCCGAGCCGAATGCCCTTACTAGAGGAGGGATGACGAGCTTCCGCGCACTTACGCCCTCCTTGACGCGCTGCCCGCGAGGTTCGCTTCTTGCTCCATGGCGGGAATGCTCGCACCTTTCCCTAGTCGTACCGCCGCTCTTCTTGCTGCTCTGGTCCTCGGCGTCGGCGCGCTCGGCGCCGGTTCCGGCTGCGCCGCGACGTCCGAAGACCCGAACGGCGACGGCGCGGAGCAAGGTGACGAGGCCGATCTCACGCGACGTCCGAACGACGCGCAGATGAACGACGTCACGACGGTGCTTCCGCTCGCGAAGACGCAGAGCGAGTTCGACAGCTATCTCGCGGCGACGTCCGCAGGCGTCGGTGGTCCGCTCCTTCCGAAAGCGCTCTACACGAAGGTCATTCCGGATCCGACGGGCCCGGGCGGCGTCGGTGCAGACGTGCAGATGCGATACGCGAACCTCCGTATCGTCGCCCTGCGCTTCGACCCGTGCTTCGCGAACGTCGGTCCGATCACCGACCCCGGTTCCTGTCAGAACCAGCTGCGCGTGATCTTCCAGTCGCTCGAATTCAAGGACGGCAGCACGAGCGCGATCGACGGCGCCGTGCACGCCTTCTACTCGCTCACGCGCGAAGAGCTCACGACCGCCATCCAGGAGGTGGTCGCTCTTCGTCACGCGAGCGGCCAGACGGCCGACCTCGGCGCGCTCCAGCCGCACCCGCTCGTCGTCAAGCAAGGTCTCGACGGCGCCTACGCCAAGGGCCTCGCGAAGATCGTGCTCGAGCACGCCGGCGCCTCGAAGCTGATCCGCTTCACGCACTTTGCAGGTCACAACCTGGCGACGTCGTGGGACTTCATCGGCTTCGACGTGGCGCAGGGCGCAACGACGCCGATGATCATTCCGACGCTGCCCGCGGGCACGAAGTCGGTGAACTTCTTCGCCGGGTTTGCAGGACCGATCGCAGGCGGCTTCACGCCGGCGACCACGTCGAAGGACGACGTCGGCGTGCTCGTGAACATCGACAAGGCAAACGCCGCGACGCCCGCCGCGCGCCAGGCCGCCTACGACGCGGCGATCCGCATCCAGAGCCCGGACCACGACTCGCCCAACACCATCGACTGCGCGAGCTGTCACGTCGCGCAGGCCGCGCAGGTCCTCATGGGCGAGGGCAAGTTCAACCTCTCGCCGAGCGCCGACAGCAAGCCGTTCGCGCGCAACACGAAGTACGTGTCTGCGGCCGACTTCGCGCAGACGACGAGCCCGACCAAGCAGGCGTCGGGTTTCAACGTCCACATGCTCAGCTACAAGTCGACGGCGCTCCAGATCGGACAGCGCGTCATCAACGAGACCGCCGCGGTCGTCGCGTACGTCAACAGCCAGGTGCTGCCGAAGTAGCGACGCGCGTGGCGGCGGTGCTCGAGGAAGCGGTTAGATCAGAAGGTCACTCGGTCACTGGCACTCGCAGGTCGTGCCCGCGTCGCACGTGCTGCCGGCATCCGGGCTGTGGCACGCGTACTTGCACGCGGTGCCGCCGTCGCCGCAGGTGATCGCGCACTTCGCGGCCATGTCGGAGCAGAGCGCGGTGCAACCGTTCGGGCAGTCGATCGCGCACGAGGTGTTGCCCTCGCACGTGACGGTGGACCCGGCACCGACGGTGGTGCTGGCGTCGGCCTTGCCGCTCAGCGTGACGCTGCTGTCCGCGCCAGCTTCGATGATGCACGTCGATCCGCCGGCGCACGTCGCCGTGCAGTCGGCTCCGCACATCGTGCCGCACGTCGACTGCGCGGCGCACGACGTGGTGCATCCCGTTCCGCACGTCGTGCTGCACGTGCTCGACTGACAATCGAACGTGACGTTGCTGGGCGGCGCAGCGTCGCCGCCGTCGCTGCCGCCGAGGACGCAGTTGCCGCCGGTGCACGTGCAGGTGCCCGCGTCGCACTGGCAGCCGGTACCGGTGCACGTCGCGATGCCCGCCTCGGTGCCTGCATCGGTCACGGCGCCGTCGGGGCCGGCCTCCATCGGAGGAGGCGGCGTCGTGCCGGTCGTGGTCGGCGTCGGCGTCGGAGCTGCTTCGATGCCGGAGTCCCCGGTATCGACGACCGCTTGGCTGCTGTCGCTTCCGCAACCGATGGCGATGGCAGCGCCGAGCAGCGCCGCCGATCCAGCGAAGTACGCAACGTGAAGCTTCTTCATGATCGTGATCGTGCACGACGTGGCCGTACCAAGTACAGACACGCGTCGATCTACCCCGATTTTTTACGGCCACATGGTCACGCGGGTTGCCACCGAGGGCGAACATTCCAATCGAGGCGGGAGAGACGAAGAATAGATATGAAGTCGTGATCGCTTTTCGTTCGCCGACGCTACTGGTCGCGCAATGAAACGAACGGTGGGTCGGGGAATTCGTATCGGGGTGGTTCTCTTCGGAGCCGGAGTCCTCGCGCTCGGCGCGATCGCCGCGTGCGGCGGCTCGAGCGCGGACAGCGGTGGAACGCCGTCCGGCACGACCGGTGATGGAGGGGGCGGAGGCACGAGCACGGTCTCGACGAAGCCGGGTTCGTGCGCGAACCCCACCGTCGGGATCTCGTTCTCGCCGATGTATTCGGCGTTCATTCCTGGATCGCAGCACACGTTCCAGATCCCGTCCGTCACCGATGACGGGTCGCCGGCGACGTGGAGCGTCTCGGATCCCGCGCAAGCGCAGCTCGCACCGCAGACGTTCGAAAACCTCCCCGGTGTCATGATCACCGTCCAGGGCCTGGGCACCGCCGGCAAGCTGACCGTCTTCGCGACGAAGGCCGACGGCACTTGCGGCGCGGCCGATCTCGACATCACGGCCGCCACCGAGGACGACTGGCAGATCGGCAACTCTCGCTACAACGACGGCGTCGCGTTGACGCTTCGTCCGCCCGGCGGCTTCGACGGCGGAGGCTTCGAGGGTGGACGCCCCGAAGGCGGCATGGGACCGCGCACGAGCGACGGCGGAAGCTTCTTCGAGGTCGACGGCGGCACGGCGTGCACGAACTGTCACGGACCGACCGCGACGAACGGACCCTACAAGGACGTCTCGCACACGCCCGAGCAGACCGGCGGCTTCAGCGACGACGACCTCGTCAAGATCATCACCGCCGGCATCGTCCCGGACGGCGGCTACTTCGATCCCTCGGTCATCGATTCGCGATGCGACGGCGGCGGGACTTGCGCCGATCGCGCGTACCAGCGCTGGCAGAGCTTCCATCAGTGGACCGACATCCAGCCCGATCAGTACAAGGGCATCGTCGTCTACCTTCGCTCGCTGCAACCTGCGTCGCAGGCCGGAACGTCGAACTTCGGCGGACGCCGCGACGGCGGTGGTCGTCCGCCGAACGGCGACGGCGGCTGATCGGTGGTTCGTTCACGCGTCGAACGAGTCCTCCTCGTCTCCGTCGTCATCGGCGTCGTTGCGGCGTGTGGTGACGCGGCGGTGTCGGCCATCGACGGCGCGGCCGATGCGGGGCCCGACGTCGTCGATGCGACGCCGGACGTCGCCGACGCCGCCGATCCGTGCGCGGATGCGGGCGTTCCTTCGTCGACGCTCGAGTGCGCCGGCCTCTACTCGGACTTCGCGAGCAAGACGCTCGCGAAGTCGGCGCGCGCATTCTCACCGGCGATCCCGTTCTGGTCGGACGGCGCAGGGAAGGAGCGCTGGATCGAGCTGCCGGCCGGCACGAAGATCGACGCGACCAACCCGAACGAGTGGGTCTTTCCGGTCGGCACGAAGCTCTTCAAGCAGTTCACGTACGGCGGAAGGCGCGTCGAGACGCGACTGTTCCAGAAGGTCACCGCGACCTACTGGGTGCATGCTGCGTACGCGTGGGACTCCACGGAGACCGCGACGCGCCTCTCGTTCGGCGAGTCCGTACCGGTAGACGGCGACGGCGGCACGTGGGTGATCCCGACGCCGAGCGATTGCGACTCGTGTCATCGCGGTCGCAACGATCGCGTGCTCGGCTTCGAGCAAGTGAACATGGGGCTCCCCGCCGCCACCGGTCTCACGCTCGAGGAGCTCGTCGCGCAAGACCTCATCGCGCCTGCGCCTGCGCGCACGAACCTCGTCATCGGCGACGGCACCGGGCTCGACGCGCCGGCGCTCGGCTGGCTGCACGTCAACTGCGGGGTCACGTGTCACAACGGCAACGAGAACGCGCAGGGCTTCGGCGCGAAGATGCTGCTCCGGCTCGACCCGGCGACGCTGGACGGGACGCCGCCCGATCCGGCGACATGGGATCCGCTTCGAACGACGATCGGCGTGCCGTGCATCTCGGGCAGCGTCGCCGGACAGCCTCGCATCGTTCGCGGTAGTCCATCGTCGAGCGTCATCATCCAGCTCGTCAGCGAGCGAGGCACGCTCCAGATGCCGCCCATCGCGACGCGCGCCGTCGACGTCGCGGACGTCGCGGTGGTCTCCGAGTGGATACGCGCGCTCGGCGCCGACGGCGGAGCCGACGCCGGCCGCGGTGACGGCGGCCACAAGGACGGCGGGTTCGGCGGCGACGCGGGCGACGCGGCCGACGCGGCCGACGCGAGCGACGCGAGCGACGTCGACGCCGACGGCGATGCCGACACGGACGCCGAGGCCGGGCCTTAGCGGCTCGCACTTTCGCGGCAGGTGAGCCAGAATGGCGCGCCAAAGCCGATGACGACCGACGAACCGCGCGGGCGCGGGCCGACCCTCCGCATCGTCGCGATCAACGACGTGTACTCGCTCGAGAACCTGCCGCGTCTCCGCACGCTGGTCGAGCACCATCGGAGCACGGCGCCGGCCGACGTCTTCCTCGTCACCCTCGCCGGCGATTTCGTCGCTCCGAGCCTGCTCTCGAGCCTCGATGCAGGGCGCGGCATGGTCGAGTGCATGAAGATGGTCGGCGTCACGCACGCGATCTTCGGCAACCACGAGGACGACATTCCGACCGAGGCGCTTCGCAAGCGCATCACCGAGCTCGGCGCGACGTTCATCTCCACGAACGTCGCCTTCGATCCGCCGCTGCCGAAGAGCCAGGTCGTCACCGTCGGTCGCGTGCGCGTCGGACTGCTCGGCGTCGTCATGACCGATTCGGCGACCTATCACCGCGCGCCGTTCGGCGGCGGAGCGCTGACGCCGGCGAACGACGCCGCGCGCGCAGAGACGGCGCGGCTCCTCGGTGTCGAAGGCTGCGCGTGCGTGATCCCGCTCACGCATCAGACGCTCCCCGAGGATCGAGAGCTCGCTCGCTTGCAACGCGATCCGCCGTTTCCGGTGATCGTCGGCGGCCACGAGCACGTGGTCGATCTCGAGCAGATCGACGGAACATGGCTCGTGAAGGCCGGCTCCGACGCGCTGCACGCAGCCGTCATCGACCTGTCGTGGCCGGCAGAGAAGCCTGCTCCCGGACAGCTCGACGTTCCCGACGTCCGCGTTCGGATCGACGATGCCGCCGGCTACGCCGAGGACCCCGAGCTCCGCGCGCGCGTCGATGCGCGCATGAGCGCGGCGAAGGAGCTCGAAGCCGCGACGCTCATGACGATCTCGCCCGGCCAGCACCTCTCGTCGGTGGGAGCGCGCGCGAAGCAGACGTCGATCGGCACGCTGATCTGCTCGGCCGTGCGAGGTGCGCTGCGCGCCGACGGCTGCATCATCAACGGCGGCGGAATCCGTGGTGCACGCGACTACACGACCCATCTCACCTACGGAGACGTGAAGAACGAGCTGCCGTTCGACAACGAGATCGTCGTCGTGTCGCTGCCCGGGTACGTGCTCCGTGACGCGATCATGACGTCGCGCGCTCAGGCGCCCGTCGAATCAGGGAGCTTCCTCCAGCTCGACGATCGGATCGTCGTCGACGCGAGCAATGCTCCGACCGAGATCAACGGCGCTCCGTTCGACCTCGCATCGAATTACTCGATCGCCCTCGTGAGAGAGCTGCTCCTCGGTCTCGACCACATCGAGCCGCTCGTGCAGTGGGCGCGCGAGAACCCGTCCATGATCCCCGCGCCGGGGAGCGGCCGCGAGACGAAGCTGATCGTCGTCGATGCGTTCTCGGTCGCACTATGGCGCGCGATGGGCGGCTTCGACGAGGTCGACACCGATCACGACGGCATGGTCACCGAAGCGGAGGTCTTTGCGGCCGTTGCGCGCGTCACGGCCGAGCCGGCATCGCACATGACCGCGGGCTTCGTGGTGCGCGCGCTCGACACGAATCACGATCACGCCATCGACCGTGCGGAGGCGGCACACGCGCTTCCGCACGGTCGCCGCGTCGTCGTCTCGAGCTTTGGCGAGACACCGCTCGACGCCATCGCCGAGCACACGTGGCTCCAGGACATGGTCGCGCCGGACCCGAAGACCCTCGGCCCGAGCGACGTGATCGTCACGATCAAGAGCGCGTCGGTCGGCTGGGTCGACCTGCTCATGACGAGCGGGCAGTACCAGCACATGCCGAGCCCGCCCTACGTTCCGGGCCTCGAGTACGCCGGCGTCGTCGCGTGGGTGGGCGACGACGTCCGCGAGATTCAGGTCGGCGATCGCGTGCTCGTCGATGCGCTGCTCGCCGGCCCGCGATCGCTCGGCGGCTACCAGAGCTTCGGCGGCTTCGCGACGTACGGCGTCGCTCCCGCCTCCGCCGTCCGTCGCATTCCCGGCACTCTCACGTTCGACGAGGCCGCCAATCTGCTCGGCAACTACGAGACCGCGTATCACTGCCTCGTCGCTCGCGGGAACGTACGAGCCGGCGAGACGGTGCTCATCCATGGCGCCTCCGGCTCGACGGGCCTCGCTGCCGTACACGTCGCGAAGCTCCTCGGCGCGAAGGTCATCGCGACGGGGCGCTCCGCCGAGAAGCTCGCCGTCGTGAAGGAGCAGGGTGCCGATCATGTCGTGAGCACGAAGACGACCGACGGCGGCGGTCAGGGCATGCGCAAGTTCCGCGACGAGGTGAAGGAGCTCACCGGTGGCCAGGGCGTCGACGTCGTCTACGACGGTGTCGGCGGTGACATCTCGCTCGAGAGCCTGCGCTGCGTGAAGTTCGGCGCACGTTTCCTGATCGTCGGGTGGGCGTCGACGCCGTTCGTCGCGAAGGGCAGAGGAGAGCGCGGCGCACCGAATGCGAACATGCTGCCCACCAACCTGATCATGATGAAGGGCCTCGACGTGCTCGGCTGTCCGACTGTGATCTCGACGGTGCAGAACCCGGCGATCCGCGCGCCGCGTCTCGCGCAGGTGTGGAGTTGGGCGGAGTCAGGCAAGATCCGGCCGCATGTCTCGCATACGTATCCGCTCGCGCAGTTCAAAGAAGCGATGCGCGCGAAGTGGAATGGTGAAGTGATCGGCGGCTGCGTGATTCATCCGTGAGAGTCGGCATGTCGCCGACTGCGCATGACAGGCTCGCACCAAAATGAAGGCATCTCCTGGCGCGTTCGAACGCTAGAGCTATGACAAACGAGTCGCGTCGTTCTCGAACAGGGAGGCCATCGACAGCGAAACGGGCACGCAAAAATAGCGGGTCAATATGTGCGCACGCCTAGGCGTCGCGTACCCAAGACGTGACGCTTCGGCGGACGTCAACCATGCCTCCGTCGACTCGCTCGACGGGGGCACGTTTCTTTTGTGCTCAGAGCGCGCGCTCAGGCCGACTCTTCTCGCGGCGCGCAGAGCAAGGCTTGCAGGTCGCGCAGCGGCATGTGCCAGTAGTCCTCCCAGCGAACGCTCGCGAGCGAGCGCGAACGGCGACCGCGCCGGTAGGCAGCGCGAGCCCGCGCGAGGACCTTCCACACTCCGCCGTACTTCGTCATTCGTCCCATGAAGAACGACGCGACGAAGACGAGGATCGGCAGCGGGCCCCAGCCCAGATTGCCGAAGTTGAACCACTGGAGCTCGAGCTCCCCGATGTCGTCCGTCCCGTAGCCGGTCACCACGTGCAGGACGTCGTGCGCCTCGCGTAGACGAGTCGCCACGTACTCCTGCGCGGTGACGACCGCGAGTCGCGCCGGCTCGAACGGGATGATCTCGTTCGCCGCGAAGTATGCGGCGTACGCGCGGCCGAGCGACTGCTCGGGATAGTCGTTCAGCGTCTCGACCGACAGGGCCGTCGCGTCGAGCCGCGGGCGCTCGGCGAGGAGCGTTCGGCCCTCGGCGTGACGCTCGAACGTGCGCGTCACCTTTCGCAGGAGCGCGTGCTCCACGCACATCTGGAAAATGGGGCCTTCGAGCGGGTCGGCGGGGTTGTCGATCAGCCTGCGGAATGCGCGCAGTCCTGTGACCATGCGAGCGACCGGGCGCTGAGGCACGACGATCGGCAGCGAGCTCAACGCGCCCTCTCGTACGTGAGCGTGTAGACGACAGGGTGGCTCAGCTTCGAGCTCGAGACCGTGACCTTCAGCGAGAGCGTCGAAGCGTCAGGCGAGAGCGTCCACTCGTTGACGCGACGGCCCTCGCCCGCGATGAACATCTGCGTGATCTTGCCGCCTTCGAGGCGCTGGCTCAGCTTCGTTCCATCAGACGCGCTTCCCCAGGGCACGAGCGCTCCGCTGGACGGCGACATCGCGTCGGCGGACGGTGCTTGAACTCGGATGGTCTGCGCGTCGATCGAGAACGCGACCCACGGATCGATCTTCGTGCCCTCCGACAATCGCGAGCGGGCGATGCCACGGATGGCGAAGAAGAGAGAGTCGATGCCGCGATCGATCGCGGCGCGCCGTGCGGCGCGTTCTTCGCTGGTGCCGGCGTAACGGAACGAGGCGCCGCTGAATCGCGCGCGGTCGTCGTCCGCGTGGGCTGATCGAGGTGATGCGAGCGCGAGGACGATCGCGAGCGCCGAGATGATTCCGGCCAAACGCATGAGTGCTCCTGTCGTGGTTCCCGTTGCGAGCGACGATGGAAGAGACTCGAGCGAGGCCTGGCAAGCTGGGCGTCTGGGCCGAGCTCGATCTTTCGCTACGGCGGCGCTCGATCGAGCGCTGGAGCGTGCACGACGGAGCTCGTGGCACGCATACGGTCGCGTGACCGAGGCGCACGAAGAGGTCGCCTTTCGGTCGCGCAGCGCAAGCAGATGAATCACCGGAGAGACGTCGGCCGGCGCGTGTACCTCGCGCGACACGCCTGCGCTCGGGACGAGGGCCGCTCCTTGCAGCGCGCCCCTGCCGAGGAGGAATCAATGCTTCGAACCAAACACAGTGCACTCTTCTTTTCAGCGGCGATGGTGATGGCCGGTGTTGCGGCGTGCGGAGGCAACGGATCTGGCGCGGACGATTCGCGCGAGGCGTTCACCGGCACTCCGAGCGCGGACGGCGGCGGCTCGACTACGGGCGACGGCGGCATGGCGGACAGCGGCGCGACGGACAGCGGCGTATCGTCCTCCGACGCATCGTCGCAGGGCATGTGCCTCCCGGCGCCGAGCCTCGCGGTCTGCTCGGACGGCCAGATCGTCGCCATTCTGCACGAGTCGGCCATCGGCGAGGTCGCGTTGGCCCAGGCGGTCCTCCCTCGTCTGTCGGATGCGAACGTGAAGGCCTTCGCACAGAAGATGATCAACGATCACACGGCGAGCGACATGTCACTGCAGTCCACCGCGAAGGCGGCGGGCATCACCGCCGTCGAGAACGGCCTCAGCCAGGAGATCGCCGACGAGGCGCAGGACGAGATCCAGGCGCTCTCGTCGAAGACCGGCAGCGCGCTCGATAAGTCGTACATGCGTCACGCGGTCCTCGAGCACCTCGGCGACCTCGCTGTCTCCGATCACGTGATCACGCCGAGCGTGAAGAATTCGACGCTCGCGATGGCGGCGTTGACCGTTCGGGCGCTCGTGGCGATGCACGTGCAGCTTGCGACGTCGATCGTCGGATCGCTCGAAGGCGCGTGTGGCGGCATGACGAGCACCAGCGCGGACGGCGGCACGGGCGGCGACAGCGGTACCGGCGGCGACGGCGGCTCGGACTCCGGAACGAAGTAGCGGTTCGGACGGCCGCAGCAATGGTACGCAGACCACGATCGACCGAGGTCGCATCGTCGGCGGCGGCCGCGCTCGCGCTGCTCGCAACGTGCAGCACGAACCGCGGCGCCCCGGCGACGGCCGAAGCCGACGCAGGCGTGCCCGTGGTAGTCCCCGCCGGCACGTCGAACCTCGACGGCGGTGCAGACGGATCGCAAGCCTGGTCTGCACCACCGCCGCCGGCCGACGCCGGAAGCGCGAAGAGCTGCAACGGCGGTCACGGCGCAGACACGCGGTGCGGAGGCGTGAGCGGAAACGAGAGCGCGCCGGGCACGGACGACTGCTGCGCGTCGCTCGCCGTTCCGGGCGGGTCGTTCTTGCAGTTCGACGACCCGGCCTATCCGACGACGGTCAGCGCGTTTCGCCTCGATGCGTTCGAGGTCACCGCTGGACGATTTCGCGCATGGGTCGAGGCCACAGACGGCAACCTCCGCGGGAGCGCGCCGGCGGTCGGCATGGGCGCACATCCGAAGATCCCGGGCAGCGGATGGCGGGCGGAATGGTCGTCCGTGCTTCCGACGTCCCGCGCCGACGTCGACAGCATGCTCGGACCGGAGCAATGTCAGGTCGGCGCCAACCTCGACGACTTCGGAGCGTTGACGTGGTGGACACCCGCGCTGCAAGCGAAGCTCAGCGCGTCGGCCGCCGATCGGCCGGACATCCTCGCCGCGAGCTCGCGTGAGGCGCTCGACGAGAAGCCGCTCGTCTGCGTCCCGTGGCAGGTGCTCTTCGCGTTCTGCGTCTGGGACGGCGGGCGCCTGCCGACGAACGCGGAATTCGGATTTGCCGCGGCAGGCGGCGCCGAGCAGCGCGATTTTCCGTGGGGCAACCTTCCCGACGATCAGGTCGCGCGAATCGGAGAGCACGAAAACCTCTCGACCGTGCCGCTCTTCACGCCGGGCGCGCCGTTCGTCGTCGCCGCGCTGTGGGATCCGGCGAGCGGAGCGAACGTGTTTCCGGAGAGCTACGCGTTCACGTGGGGAGGTCGCTATGCGAGCCCGCACGACAATGCGCTGCACATCGCGCCGGTCGGCCGGCGCGTGGCGGGACGCGGCAAGTGGGGTCACTCCGACCTCGCCGGCAACGTCTACGAATGGATGCTCGACGAGGGACCGATAAGACCGGGTCCGTGCGTCGACTGCGCGAACGTCTCGTGGCCGTCGCTGTCCGAACGCGACCCGTCGATCCCGATGCCGTTCCCGCTCCAGGACTTCGAGGATCGCTGGTTCGTCGGCGGCGCACGCGCGATCCGCGGCGGCGCCTGGGACAACGCGCTCGGCCTCGCGAATCGTCAGACGAAGGACGAGATCGCCACGTACACGAGCTATCCGCTCCTCCGCACGTATCGGTCGCTCGGGGGTCGATGCGCGCGCGACATGAAGTGAGAAACGAGCATCACGTCGGAGAGTCGGCGGCCTCCAGGAATGGTGCAGATTGCACGCATTCGCGCTCGACACGCTCGGCGCCGGTCACGTCGTAGACGGCCTCCGCCGCGCATGCCCACGCGGTGCCGAGCGCGAGCCCGCTGATCACGTCGGTGGGCCAGTGGACACCGAGGAAGACACGCGAGACGCCGACCGCCGACGCCGTGGCAGCCGCGGCCCCGAGCAGCGCGCCACGATGCTCGCGAAGACGCGGGCTGCGCGACGCGATGAACGCGAGCGTGAGGTAGATCGACGCCGCCGCCGTGGCATGTCCCGACGGGAACGACGTGCTCGACACCACCTCGAGATGCTCGAGCAGCGTGGGCCGCTGCCGGCGGAAGAAGCGCTTGATGCCGAGCTCGGCGGTGAGCCCTCCCAGCGCGCCGATCGCGACCTGCGAGACGACGCGCGGCTTGCGACGCGCGAGGACGACAGCCGCGAACGCGATACCGCCGGCGCCGGGGACGCTCCCGAAGAACGTGAGACCGCGCACGATCGCATTGGACACGGGATGCCGCGCCCGGCCCATCACGCGAACGACGCCTCGATCGAACGGCAGGATGGTCGGGCGCGAAATGGCCCGCGCCAGCACGAGGAACCCGCCGACTGCGCCGAGCGCGACCGCGGCAAGTGAGGCGTCCTGGCTCCAGCGACGTCGGCGCCGTGCGGCGTGCTCGACGTGCGCTCGATCGGCTGCCGCAGCGGCCTCCGGATCGTCGACGAGATCCGAGCACAGGACCTCCTCGATGACGGCGCTCCCGGCGAGCATGACTCTCGTGGATGCGAACGGCGTGCCGGCGCGAGCACAGCTGGCGCCACCAGCTGAGACGTGCGAGGGCTAGGGCTCGATGCGCATCGTCACGATCAATCCCGCGAACGGCAAGCCCCTCCAGTCGTACGAGACGCTGAGCCCGAGCGCGCTCGACGCCACGCTGGACCGCGCCATCAGCGCCGGCAAGACCTGGTCGCGACTCTCCATCGCCGAGCGCGCCGCCGGACTCTCGCGTCTCGGTGCCGTGCTCCGAGAGCGTCGCGATCGGCTCGCAAGCCTCGCGACGGCGGAGATGGGAAAGACCATCGCCGAGGCGAAGGCGGAGATCGACAAGTGCGCGCTGACTTGTGACTTCTACGCGGAGCACGCCGAGGCGTTCCTGCGTGCCGAGGAGGTCCGCACCGAGGCGCGTACTGCGTACGTCGAGCTGCAGCCGCTCGGGGTGCTGCTCGCGATCATGCCTTGGAACTTTCCGTACTGGCAGGCCATCCGCGCGGCCGCCCCCGCGCTCGCCGCGGGCAACGCGATCGTGATCAAGCACGCCGACAACACGACCGGCTCGAACCTCGCGCTCTGCGAGGCGATCGAAGCCGCCGGTCTGACGTATGGTCTCGTCTCGCCGCTCGTCCTCGAGGTGGAGCGCGTCGCGGGCGTCATCGCCGACCACCGCATCGCCGCCGTGACGCTCACCGGCAGCACGAGAGCCGGTCGCGCGGTCGCTGCCGCCGCCGGCGCCGTTCTCAAGAAGACGGTGCTGGAGCTCGGCGGGTCGGATGCGTTCATCGTGCTCTCCGATGCCGATCTCGACGCGGCTGCCCGCTGGGCGGTTCGCTCCCGGTTCCAGAACGCCGGCCAGAGCTGCATCGCTGCCAAGCGGCTCATCGTCGAGCAGAGCGTCGCCGACACGTTCATCGAGCGCGTCTGCGCCGAAGTGAGGACCTTGCGCCTCGGCGACCCGGTCGATCCAGCGACCACCATCGGTCCGATCGCGCGGCGCGATCTGCACGTTCAGCTCGCCGCGCAGGTCTCGGCATCCCTGGCGCGTGGCGCCGTGGCGCTCGTGGGAGGGGCCGCGCGGCCGGGGCCGGGCTTCTTCTACGAGCCCACCGTCCTCGATCGCGTCACGCCCGACATGCCGGTCCTCGACGAGGAAGTGTTCGGGCCCGCGCTGCCGGTGATTCGCGTGCGCGACGCCGACGAGGCCGTCGAGGTCGCCAATCGCTCGGCCTACGGGCTCGGTAGCGCCTTGTGGACGGCGGACCTCGCGCGTGGCCGCGCCCTCGCGAGCCGGCTTGCTGCGGGGCACTCGGTGGTCAATGGAATGACCGCCTCCGACCCGCGTCTGCCCTTTGGCGGGATCAAACAGTCGGGATACGGCCGTGAGCTCTCGCACCATGGCTTACGCGAGTTCGTGAACGTGCACGCCGTCGTCGTCAACGATCCGAGCGGGCCACCCGCGTCACCGGTCCACAAAGGCGAGTAGCGCGGCGCGTTGGCAGTAGCCTACGCTCCGGTGATGCAGAGGGTCATCGGTATCGATCTCGGCACCAGTAACTCCTGCGTCGCGATCGTCGAGAACGGGACGCCGATCGTCATCCCGAATCGGGGCGGCTACAAGACGACGCCCTCGATCGTCGCGATGACGGAGAAGAAGAGACGCGTCGTCGGTCACCTCGCCAAGCGGCAGATGATCACGAACGCGGCGCACACCGTTCACACGGTCAAGCGTCTCATCGGTCGCAGCTGGAGCTCGCCGCAGGTGAAGAGGATGCGCGACACCGTCGCGTACCAGCTCGTCGAAGGCCCGCACGCCGACGTGCGCGTCTCGCTCCGCGAGACCACGTATTCGATCCCCGAGATCTCGGCGATGGTCCTCGCCGAGATGAAGGTGATCGCGGAGGACTACCTAGGCGAGCCGGTCAGCAAAGCAGTCGTCACGGTGCCCGCCTACTTCAACGACAACCAGCGCCAGGCCACCAAGGACGCCGGCGCGATCGCCGGGCTCGACGTGATTCGAATCATCAACGAGCCGACCGCGGCGGCGCTCGCGTACGGATTCGGCAAGAGCGCCGACCAGCGCGTCGCGATCTACGACCTCGGCGGAGGCACGTTCGACATCTCGATCCTCGACATCAGCGCCGGCGGCGTCTTCAGCGTCATCGCCACCGCCGGTGACGCGTTCCTCGGCGGCGAGGACTTCGACGGACGCATCATCGAATCGCTCGTCAAAGGCTTCCAGAAGCAGCACAACATCGATCTGCGGAGGGACAGCCTGGCGCTGCAGCGCGTCCGCGATGCCGCCGAGCGCGTGAAGATCGAGCTCTCGACGATCAACGAGGCGCCGCTCGACTTGCCGTTCCTGACCTCGGGTCCCGACGGCGAGCCGCTGCATTTGCGTCGCGAGCTGACGCGTCCCGAGCTCGAGGACCTCACCGCCGACCTCGTCGCGCGCACGGTGAGCATCATGGAGGAGGCGCTGCGTGACGCGGAGCTCGAGGCCTCGGAGATCGAGGAGGTCGTGCTCGTCGGCGGCATGACGCGCATGCCTCGGGTGCAACGTGCCGTCGCGGACTTCTTCGGACGGGAGCCGAACAAGGGCGTGCACCCCGACGAGGCGGTGGCGATCGGCGCGGCCATCCAGGGCGCGCTCCTCGTCGACAAGGAAGGCACGTACGGCGAGCTACTGCTGCTCGACGTCACCCCGCACACCCTCGGCGTGGTGACGCTCGGTGGCGGATTCGAAGGCGTCATCCCGCAGAACACGACCGTGCCTACGTCGGCGACCAAGATGTTCACGACGTCGCGCGACAACCAGACGATCGTGAAGATCCTCGTCGGACAGGGCCCGAGCGAGCGCGCCGACGACAACGAGATGCTCGGCGACTTCCAGCTCGAAGGCCTGCGCCGCGCAAAGGCCGGGCAGGTATCAATCGCCGTGACGTTCACGATCAACGCGGACGGGATCGTGTCGATCTCCGCTAAGGACGAGGAGAGCGGCCTCGAGCAGTCGATCTCCGTCACGGCCACCTCCGGTCTCACGAAGGAGGAGGTCGCGAAGATGATCGCCGAAGGAAAGCTCCACGCGGTCGCGCGCAAGGCCAACGAAGCGCTCGAGGAACAGAAGCAGAAGGCGGAGGCGCTCCTCCTCGAGGTCGACAAGCTGATGTCGGCGAAGGGCGCGAGCATCGGCACGGAAGCGAGAGAGCAGTCACGCGCCGTCGCCGCGCGCACGCTGGACGCGATCGATCGTCAAGACGTCGCCGCGGTCACCGAGCACGTCGCCACACTCGAACGCTCACTCGCGCAGCTGAAGGCCTCGTCCACGGAGACCGCGAAGTGACCTCGTTGCGAAGGACGTCGCGTTACGTCCTCGTTCTCGCCGTGGGCCTCGCAGGGAGCCAGGCGATGTGTGGCTCCGAAGACGTCGCGAGCACGTTCCCGCCCGGTGACGACAGCGGCGTCGACGGCGGCGACGGTCTCGGTGAAGGAGGATTCGGCGGCGGCGGAAACCCCGAAGGAGGTCCCGTCCAGGGCACGCTCGACGTGCAGCCGAGCACCCTCCAGACCATCACGGTTCCGATCGGCCAGACGATGCCGACCGTGGCCTTCGCGGCGACGCTCAACGGTCAGCCGGCGGCCGTCGCGTGGAGCGTCGATCGCGGCGACATCGGAGGCATTCCTCACGGGCCGTCGGCGACCGCGAGCTTCGCGCCGAAGGGCACGACCGGAGGTCTCGTGTCGGTCGTCGCCGGGTTGAACGGCAAGACCGTCACGCGGCAGGTCCTCGTGAAGCTGACCGGAACGCAGAACGGCGGCAACGCGTCGATCCCCGCCGAGGCCGCACAGATCCCGGCGAACGTGGCCGCACTGAAAGCGGGCGGCGGCGTGGGCGGCGTCGGCGGAGAAGGGCTCGGTCCGGCAGTGACCGACGCGCCGACCATCGCTGCGCTCGCTGCTCCGGCCAGCAACGGCAGCGCGCAGAGCTTGACGCTGCTCTATCCGTACGACAAGACGGTGTGGCCGCGCGGAATGCTCGCGCCGCTCCTCATGTGGAGCTGGACGCTCGCCGACGCGGACGCGATTCGCATCGACCTGAAGACGACGAGCGGCTCGTACTCGTGGAGCGGCACATTCGGAAAGCCGGCGATCCTCACGCAGACGGGCGGCGCGTTCATCCGCCATCCGATCCCGCAAGACGTGTGGGCGGCGGCGACCGACAGCGCAGGCGGTCCGACGAGCGACGGCAAGCCCGACAAGCTCACGATGACGCTGACGATCGCGAAGGCGGGTGTCGCGTACGGGCCGATCTCGCAGACGTGGCCGGTCGCACCGGCGCGCCTCAGCGGCTCGGTCTATTACAACTCGTACGGAACGCAGCTCGTGAAGAACTGGGTCGCGCTCGACAGCGCCGGTCACTCGGTCGGCGCGGCGATCCTCGGCGTGCGCTCGGGCGATCTCGGTCCGAAGCTCGTCGTCGGCAAGAACAGCCCGGTAAACGGGCAAGGAAATCCGAGCGACGACAGCGGTTGCCGCGTCTGCCACATCGTGGCGTCGCGCGGGCGATGGCTCATCACGCAGTCCGAGCAGGGCACGCCCGGCGACGGCCGTTCGTTCCTCTACGATCTCACCGCAGCCGACGTGCAAGGCTCGGCGGTGCAGCTGACGCAAGAAGGCGTGTTCGCGTGGGCGGCCATGGTCGGCGACGGCAGCTACGCGCTGACGAACACGATCAATCCGTCGTCGACGAACCCGGCCGTCATCAACGGTGCGGCGGGCACGGCGGCGAGCTCGTTCTGGAAATTCGGCGCGGCGCCGACGGCGGCTACGACGAGCGGTCTGCCGGCCAACGTCTCCGCGGGGTATCCGTCGTATTCGCCCGACGACAAGAAGTTTACCTACGTCGACGTCGCCGGCTCGACGCAGGACGTGAAGGGCCCGCTCATGGTGGCGAGCTACAACGCGGCCACGCGGGCGTTCACGACGCCGACGAATCTCCATGCGCCGGCGAGCGGACAGCGCGTCGGCTTTCCGGTGTTCTTGCCGGACAACAGCGGCATCGTCTTCGAGACCGAGGTTCGCTCGAGCCAGAGCGACTCGGTGATGGTGACGCGCAACGGCGCGCGCAGCGAGCTGTGGTGGGTCAAGACGGCGGGCGGCGCTGCGGCGCGGCTCGACACGCTCAACGGCAAGAGCGGAGGCACGCCGTACATCCCGATCGGCGCAAACAATCACGGCATCGCCGGCGCGGCGGATCCTCAGAGCTCGTACAACGAGACCGGGCTCGACGACACGACGCTGAACTACGAGCCGACGGTGCTTCCGATCGTCTCCGGCGGCTACGCCTGGGTGGTGTTCACGAGCCGCCGTCTCTACGGCAATCAGCTCACCGCGGTCCCGTGGCAGAGCTGGCCGCCTTCGTACGACACGACCGATCTCGCGAAGGCGACCACCAAGAAGCTGTGGGTCGCCGCGATCGATCTCAGTGCGCCCGCCGGCGCCGACCCCAGCCTGCCTGCGTTCTATTTGCCGGCGCAGGAGATCCTCGCCGGCAACTCGCGCGGCTTCTGGGTGCTCGACCCGTGCAAGGCCGACGGCCAGTCGTGCGAGTCGGGCGATCAGTGCTGCAACGGCTACTGCGGTGCGAACGGCGACGGCGGCGCGCTCGTGTGCTCCAACGTCCCGCCGAACAACAACTGCGCCGGCGCGCAGGACAAATGCGTGACCGCCAACGACTGCTGCGACAAGTCGAACCAGTGCATCAATGGCTTCTGCGCCGTGGGCGTCCACTAGGCGAAGCGGGTCAGCAGCTCGGCGAGCACGGCTTTCGTCAGCGGGCGCTCGACGACGGGCGCGGGGCGTCCGCTGCTCGTCGACGACGGCGCACCGTCGACGCTGGCGATGAAGATGAAACGTGTCTTCAGCTCCGGATGAGCCTTCCAGAGCAGCCGATAGAACGGCGTCCCACCGCGTGTTCGTAGAGAAAGGCTGCAGACAACGAGGTCGGGAGCCCCCGCGTCGATATGGTCGAGCGCCTCCCACTCGTCGCACGTAACGGTCGCGTCGAAATTGCTTCCCTGCATCGACGAGAGGAGCATCGCGCTGGTGGGGTCGTCATCGACGACGAGGACGCGCGGCCGCTTCGCGATGCTCGCGACAGTGCTCGTGGCGGCGAGCGGTGCGCGCGGCGGGGGGATCGGGATACGCCACTTTTGAATCACCGTCCCCGTCATGAGCATCTCGGAGAACTCTTCGACGTCGAACGGTCGGCACAGGAAGCTGACCCAGCAGCCGAGCTCGTCGAGGCTGTTCATGAGGAGATCGCGCTCGCCTTCGTGCCCGATCAGCAAGACGCGCGACGCTGTCTCTCGGTCGGCTTGGCGGAGCATTCGAAGAAAGCCGTTACCGCCGAAGGCAAGGCGAGCGTCACACACGATCAGGTTGAACCATCGCGAGCGAGTCTTCAGGTACGCGTCGATCGGATTAGGAACAATGACGTAGTCCGCGCTCTCTCCAAGAGCACGAGCGATCGTTCGGTGCACCTCGACGTCAGCGTCGACGATCAATGTTCGGAACTCGAGCGAGGCGCTCGACACGCTCGGCAGCCTCGGCGCAGGGAGCTGCTCGAGCGCCGGCGTCGTCAGTGGGACTCGTGCCGACGCCGCGCTGCGTTCATCTGCGGATAGCTCGAGGCGTACGGCACGATCGCGGAACGAAGGCGGGAGATCGAGCTCGAAGAAGAGGACCGCCTTGCATTCTTCGTGCGTGAGCACACGCAAGAGCGCGTAGTGGGCTCGCGCCACCGGCTGCCCGCCGTGTTCGAGGCGTACGGCGAAATCGAAGTCGCCTGCCGAACGTCGGTCGAGCGCGTACACGTCGCGCACGCCGGAAATCCCCTCGAGCACGAACGCGATGTCGGCTTGTCGAGGGGTCATAGATAGAGAAGCTAGCAAACGGGTATTCGCAATTTGCGTGATATCCTTACTTGGAATGCGGATTCGACGACTCTTGTTCGTGGGGGTCGTCGTGGCTGCGACGGCGGCTTGCGGATTGAGCGTCGTTGGATCCCTCGATCGCGGGGGGAGCGGCGAGGACGGCGGCGGCGCCGAGACCGGCGCGAACGTCCCCGAAGGCGCGACCGGGGATTCGCAAGTGCCGGTCGACCTCGACGGCGCGACTGGCGACGCGGCCGACGCGTTCGTCGACTACACCGCGCTCTGCAATCAGGAGTGTCCGGACGCCGGCGGAAGCTGCGACAGCGGCACGTGCGTCCACGATTGCACCGCCGGAAACGCGTGCTCGAATTCGACGGTCCGATGCCCGCCCGGCGTTCCCTGCGCGGTGACGTGCGGAAGCGGCGCGTGCGCGAAGGGCGTGGACTGTTCGAGCGCAGCGAGCTGCAACATCGACTGCGACGGAATGAATTCGTGCGTCACGAACCCGGTCACGTGCAGCGGCTCGTCGTGCACGGTCACGTGCCAGAACGGCGGGACATGCACCGCCGGCGTCTTCTGCGATGCCGGGACGTGCAAGCTCGATTGCATCGGCGTCAACAGCTGTACCGGAGGCGTGACGTGCACCGGCAAGGACTGCTCGCTCACGTGCGTCAATGGCGGGTCTTGCACCGGTCCCATCGCGTGCCGCGAGAGCGGCGACTGTACGGTCGACTGCCTCGGACCGAACACGTGCACGGGACCGTTCCACGTCGCGGGCAAGAC
>OUNM010178724.1_pt1 | contig 20020 bp, 18 predicted proteins | sample 1769961 | NCBI WGS metagenome assembly OUNM01 (sample SAMEA3914820, study PRJEB12502) | metagenome | biome: forest; material: soil | place: USA | collected 2012-03-12 | depth 0.3 m
AAGGGAAATAGGGAGGGGATGTAGAAAACGATTCATCTTTGCCGATAGGTAGTAAAAAAGCCTACCCTGCTTCAAATTTACATGTAAACTTGATTTTATTCTATTATTTTACATTTTTCATGGCATGAAATCGGTTTTTTTAGCCCCTTGAAACGGGAAGGGGACCATTATTTCCATCCTAAATTCTCTGAAAAGTGCTGCTCGTGAAGCAGGATAATGCACTTTTGCTAAAAGTATCCCATTATTTTTATTCTTTATAAAAAAAAGCAGACGGCTTATGTAATTTTTAACGGGGGCAAATCTATTTTTTTTGTTATTTTTCCTTTTCGTACCGTGATTGTTCTGCTTTGGCCAATTTCATTTGGATGATAGCGGTGGCCAACTTTTGTTTGGCTTACTATCTCTCACATCATCTTTTCGAAGAATGGGGTTGGAACCTTTTGACCTATTTCATGCCTGTCTATCTCCTTCTAGTAGGCATAAGCGGAATTTGTTTAGTTTTTTTAAAAAGATGGTATTTGGCACTGACATGTGTCCTGATGCTCTTTTTCTTGCAAAAGCCGATCAACGAAACATTCTCCTTTGGGTATTTCTTAAATAGTTCCAAACTGGAGGGCGAGGAAATAAAGTTGCTTACATTCAATGCTTCCAGCTTTAACAATAAGCGAAATGACGCGTTCATGAAGGACGATTCTGTATTTAGGGCCGATTTTATGTCGTATTTGGGAAGACTGCCCGAAAAGCCCGATGTTTTATGTTTTCAGGAGTTTCATCATGATGATGCGGAAAGAATGCGTGTGATCGATGAAATTGTAAACGTCACCCAAGCCGCGAATTATTACACCATCCCCGTGTGGCAAGGCGACCAGCATGGGATATTCGGCATCATCACCTTTTCGTGTTACCCCATCGTAAACAAGGGATTATTGTACGTGGGCGATTCCACTACGCCAAACCGGGGGATATTTACAGATTTGGTCATCGGGAAGGACACGGTTCGCCTCATCAATATTCATTTACATTCCATGAACATCCGTCTGGCCGATACGTCGTTGCATACGCCTTGGGAAAGAGTGGTTTCCATTTATGAAAAATTGAAAATTGGGGATGAGAAAAGAAAAAAGCAACTCAAACAAGTGATGGAAAAAATAGACAATTCTCCGTATCCGGTAATCTTATGTGGAGATTTTAATTCGTTTCCATATGGATATGCCTATCAGACGATCAAGCAACGATTGGACAATACGTTTGAAAAATCAGGATTCGGGTTTGGGTTCACACTCAATATTTTCCCCTATTTGGTTCGGTTGGATCAGATTTTCTATTCTGAACCTTTCGTGCCTGTCTATGCCAAAGTAGTTCGGAAGTTCCCTTCCTCCGATCATTTTGCCCTTACTTCCAAGGTAATTTTGCCTACTAAGAGAGAAAAAAAATAAACGTTCGCTTGTCGTCGGGATGTAGGGAAATTTTGGACGACATCCCTGCGCACGCCCCTTCCGTAGATGAAGAGAGCGTATGCAGATGGTTTGGATGTTTTTTGTTAACTGATCAGCTTTTTGTACCGAATACGCTTGGGTGTCACATCTCCTAATTTTTTCTTCCGATTTTCTTCGTACTCGCTGAAGTTTCCGTCAAAGAATTCCACGTGCGAATCGCCTTCAAACGCCAGGATATGGGTAGCCACCCTGTCCAAGAACCACCTGTCGTGGGAGATAATGACGGCCGAACCTCCGAAATTCTCCAATGCTTCTTCAAGGGCCCGCAGGGTATTCACATCCAAATCGTTGGTAGGTTCGTCCAATAAAAGAAGATTGGCTCCTTCTTTTAAGGTCAAAGCCAAGTGCACCCTGTTGCGTTCTCCACCGGAGAGTACGCCTACTTTCTTTTCTTGGTCATTGCCTCCGAAGTTAAACTTGCTCACATAGGCTCTGGCATTGACCTGTTTGCCTCCTAGCAAAATGGTTTCAGTGCCTCCCGAAATCGTTTCAAAAACACTTTTATTAGGATCTAAATGGTCATGTTCCTGGTCCACGTATGCCCATTTCACCGTGTCCCCCACATCAAAAGAACCTGCATCGGGTTTTAATTTTCCTGTAATGAGCTTAAATAAGGTTGTTTTTCCTGCTCCATTGGGCCCAATGATGCCCACAATGCCTCCTTGTGGAAGGGAAAAATCCAGGTTCTCAAAGAGCAATTTATCACCAAAAGCTTTCGAGACTCCTTTTGCTTCCACTACTTTGCTCCCAAGACGGGGACCTGCAGGTATAAACAATTCCAATTTGTCTTCTTTTTCCTTTGCTTCTTCCCCTACCAATTTGTCGTAGGAAGCGATGCGTGCTTTGGACTTGGCATGGCGTGCTTTGGGAGCCATGCGTACCCATTCCAATTCTCTGGCCAAAGTTTTTTGGCGTTTCGATTCGGTCTTTTCTTCTTGCGACAAACGTTGCTGTTTCTGTTCTAGCCAAGACGAATAATTCCCTTTCCAAGGGATGCCTTCCCCTCGGTCCAGTTCCAAGATCCAACCCGCCACATTGTCGAGGAAGTACCGGTCGTGGGTGACGGCGATCACGGTTCCTTTGTATTGTTGCAAATGGTGTTCCAGCCAATGCACGGATTCCGCATCCAAGTGGTTCGTAGGTTCGTCGAGGAGTAATACGTCTGGTTCTTTCAACAGCAAACGGCACAGGGCAACCCGGCGTTTTTCTCCTCCCGACAAGTTCTTGATCAAGGCTTCCTGAGGGGGACAACGGAGGGCGTCCATGGCTTTCTCAAGCTTTGTATCCAGCTCCCATGCATTGTGTTGATCTAATTTTTCTTGTACTACAGCTTGCCGCTCAATGAGTTTGGTCATTTCGTCGTCAGAGAGGGGTTCGGCAAACTTGGCATTGATCTCATCAAACTCCTTGAGCAGGTCCACTACTTCTTGTACGCCTTCTTCCACGATATCGCGTACCGTTTTTTCAGGATCTAGTTTGGGTTCCTGTTCCATCATGCCCACGGTATATCCGGGCGAAAAAACCACTTCGCCTTGGAAACTCTTTTCTTCTCCCGCGATGATGCGCAACAAAGAAGACTTCCCTGATCCGTTTAACCCTAAGACCCCTATTTTGGCTCCGTAAAAGAAAGAGAGGTAGATATTTTTTAATACTTGTTTTTGCGGGGGATAGATTTTGCTCACACCCGCCATGGAAAAGATGATTTTTTCAGCGCTCATGGGGTTCTCTGTTCGGTGGGCAAAAATAGAAGATTATTCCTTTGTTCGTGCCGAAAAAACGCGCTATTTGATCCCTCTGGAATGCGAAAACTCCGATCTCGCCTTCAGATGATCCATCTCTAAGACAAAATCGGAGTTCCGATTGCTTGAACGGGGAAACGATTACTTCTCTACAGGTTTTGTTTCACCGGCAGGGGCGTCCGATTTTTCCCCTTTCATGTCACATGATTTCTTGCCTTTTTTCGAGCAGCACGATTTGCCGTCTTTTTTTGAAGAACAGGATTTTTTCTTGTCCTTGTCATCATCGCCTGTTGTGTGGGCGAATGCATACCCAAAAAGACCGAGAAGGGAAGCAGCTAACAATATCTTTTTCATGGTAGATGGATTTAATATGGAAAACTGATTGCTTAACAAGTGAAAGATAGGAAATGGTTCAGCTGAATAAAATTTTTCATAGATTTTTTAGAACAATTTGGCGTAAGCACGCGTGATTTTCGACTTGAATTTCGGCAACGTGTCTGTTCCGCGTATGTCGAACCTACATACTTTATAAGGCGTCTGTATAGGCCAAGCATTGGTTTTGTTGCCTATCCGGAGTGCATATTGGATGCCGAATTCATCCAACACTTCTGCAAATTTTTTAAATTTTGCCACATTCTTGGGGAATTTGCCATACGGATATGCCAATACAGGAACGACTTCCAGTTGGTGCTTGTCGAGTGTTTCCAGGCAATTTTCGAGGTCTTGCCGAAATTCTTCTTTTGTCATTTCGGCCATATTGCGGTGCTGATAAGAATGAAGCCCGTATTCGAAATATTCTTTGGCCTCTTTCAGTGTCTCCCAATCCATGATTTTTTCTCCTCCTCCGTCCCATTCATTTTCTTTCCCGATCATGTCAACAGGCAGAAAAATGGTCGCTTTGATGCCGTGTTGTTTCAATAGGGGCAACAGATGGTCATAATTGTTCTGGTATCCATCGTCGAAAGTGAGCAGGATGCTTTTCTGTGGCAGCAAATGGAATTTTTCTTTGGCGTCGAGCAATTCTTTGAAAGTCAAAAATGTACACTCTTCTTGAATAAGATAGTGGAGCTGTTTGGCAAAGTCAGACACCTTCACGGTCAGGATGTCTGATCTGTCTTTGTCCAATTTATGGTACATCAAGATGGGAATGCCCGGTTTCGGGCCCCAGAAACGGTAAGAAAGGAAAAGCCCGAAGAACGCCAGCGTGGAAATTAAAAGGGCAAAAAGCAGTTGTGAGGTCATAGACGGTAAGAGGGAGAGAAAGCCAAACCTACATTCTTGAAACGCTCGTCAAGGTACATGTTTATCCAAGAAGTTGAGGGATGACTTTTCCCATTTCGTCACTACTTTGGTTCTTTCTTGGTTTAAATTTTTGGTCGCTTCATTGTACGTGGTCACCATGGTATTGAAATCCCGGATTGTACGGTTGTATGCATCGACCACTTCTTTTGTTTTTTCTTGGTCTTTTTTGGTATCAAACGTTTCCTTTGCTCTGGCCATGGCGTCTTCTTTTTTTAAAAAGTCGACCAGCAAAGGAAGTTGTTCCGCGCATTCTTTTTGATAGAAAACAAGGGTTTGTTTCGCCGCCTCGATCAGGCTTTTGTCATGCTGGTAAGCATGAAGTGTGTCCAGCATGTTCATGCCTTCTTGTACATTGGCCATCAACAAGGCTCTGTTCGGTTCTAAGGCTGCCATGTCTTTTTTTTCCATGACAGAGATCAGGTTGAATTCTTGTTTGTTGCTCTTGAAAAAAATCAGATAGACGGTCCTATGATAGGCATTGACTTGGCTGGCGATCTTTAATTTGGCCCTTATTTCGTCTTCGTCCTTTTCGACGAGATGGATTCCATGTTTTTGGGCAAATGTTTGCGTAATGGCATTGAGGCGTTCTTCGGCATTGTTCACATGTTCTTCCGCCAATTCTTCCGCCAGTAGGTAGGCTTCCATCCCATCATAGGTTTGCTCTGCAATGGCTTCCATATCCAAAATTTTCTCGTATTCATTGTTCATGACGATGAAGGCTGTCTTCAGATAGGAGATCGTCGAGTCACGAAGGCTTTTGTCTCCATCCAAAGGAGGCAATTCCAGCACTTTTTGACCGGCATCCTTGATGCTTTGCAACACTGCTTGCCGGCTATTTTCTACTTTTCGGACGCTCTTGTTGTGGGCCACGGCGCTGGTATACCGCAATACTTCCTTGGCAATTTTCCGGTGTTGCTGGTTGATAGAAGTGATATATTCTCCTGGGTTTTGCAGGTTTTGGGCTTTGCCCATGCCAATCGACAGAATGCAAAGCATACAGGCCAACAAACTGCCGATTTTGTCGAAAACAGGAATAGCGTCCATGGAAAGAAATAGGGCAAGGGAATTTCCCATATGCATTTATGGCCTTAAGGTAAAGAAGATGATGCAAGTATTCCCCTTCTCACAGAAAATTATTTCAGGGCTTCCCAAAGCACTTCTACAGGATGCTTGGCTACCCTTCCTGTCCCGTCTTTGATCTGGTGACGACAGCTTGTTCCTGCCGCTACGATTTCATGCGCTGTCGCATTCCGGATCGCCGGAAAGAGGACCAATTCCCCGATATTCATGGAAATAGCGTAGTGCTCTTCTTCATACCCAAAGGAACCTGCCATGCCGCAACATCCAGAAGGGATGGTCTCCACTTGGTAGTTTTTGGGAAGGGAGAGTACTTTTTGAGTGGGCCCAATTCCTGCGATCGATTTTTGATGGCAATGGCCGTGGAGCTTTATTTTCTTGGGAGCTTCGGTGAAATGAGTGGACGTGAGTGCACCTGTTGCGATTTCCCTTGCGAAGAATTCTTCGATTGTCAAGGCGTTTTTGCCCAATTCATGCGCTGCCTCCACCAGTTCTGATGGCACCAAACTGGGATATTCATCCCGGAAACTCAGAATTGCGGAGGGTTCAATGCCTACTAGAGGTGATTCGGCAGAAATGAGGGATTTCAATAGGCGTACGTTCTTTTCCGCCAATTTTTGTGCTTCCCTCACCAATCCCTTGGAAAGGTAGGCCCGCCCGCTTTCCACATGACTAGGCATTTCTACCCGATATCCCAATTTGGACAATAACCGCACAAACGTCATGCCGATTTCCACGTCGTTGTAATTGGTGAATTCGTCACAGAAGACTTGGACTTTACGCCCAGTATTCGATTTGTTGAGTTCCTTTTTGTTTTTTTCGAACCATTTTCGAAAGGTGGTGGCATGAAGAGGAGGGAGGCTCCGTTTCGTGGCGACCCCGAGGGTTCTTTTTAAAAGACCGCCCGTAAAGCCATTCGTCATCATGAAATTGGCAATAGGCGGAAAGATGGCTCCTAAGGCATTCAATTTGCTGATGTTCCCGATGGCCCAAGCGCGAAGTGGTACTCCGTTTGCATCGTAATAATGCTGCAGGAATTCGGCTTTCATCTTGCCTACATCCACATTGGAAGGGCATTCGGACTGGCAGCCTTTGCAACTGAGACAAAGGTCCATGACCTGCTTGATCTCTTCGTGATCGAATTTGTTCTCTTTGGCCGAATGGCTCAAGAATTCCCGTAGGATGTTGGCCCTTGCCCGCGTGGTGTCTTTCTCATTGCGTGTAGCTTGGTAGCTGGGGCACATCGTGCCGCCGATAAGGGAAGATTTGCGGCAATCGCCAGACCCGTTGCATTTTTCGGCCATGCGCAAAATGCCTTGTGTCTCGTCAAAACGGAACACTGTGTTGAATGCATTGGTCTTCTGGTCTTTCGAATACCGGAGAAACTCGTTCATTTTGGGAGTGTGCACGATTTTGCCTGGATTGAGGATGCCTTGCGGATCCCAGGTGGCTTTTAGGTCGCACAAAAGCGCATAGTTTTTCTGCCCGATCATTTTGGGGATAAATTCTCCCCGGACGCGGCCGTCGCCATGCTCACCGCTCAAAGAACCCCGGTATTTTTTCACCAAAGAAGCGACATCGTCCGTGATTTTGAAAAATAGCTCCTGATCTTCTGCTTTTTTTAAGTCCAACACTGGCCGAAGATGCAATTCGCCGTCCCCGATGTGGGCATAATACACACTTTGTTTGCCATAGCTGCGCATGATCTCGCCGAATTCCAAGACATATTCTGCTTGGTCTTCCACTGCCACTGCCGTATCTTCGATACACGGAACGGCTTTCTCGTCTCCTGGGATGTTGGCCAATAAACCTAGACCTGCCTTTCGAAGGTCCCATGCGGCTTTTACTTGGTCTCCAAGCAGCAACGGAAAGTGATATCCGTACCCATTGGCACGCATTTCGGCTTCCATTTGTCGGCACGTTTCCTCTATTTCTTCTTTGGTGTTTCTGGCAAACTCCACACAGAGCAGCGCGACAGGATCTCCTTCCACGAAAAAGCGGTTTTTCGCTTGGTCTGCATTCTTTTTGGCGCATTGTAAGACGATATCGTCCATGAGCTCTACGGCCCCAGGATGGTATTCCAATGCGATCAGATTGGCTTTGGCCGCGTCGTATACCGAGGTAAGGTGTACAGCCAATACACCAGTGACAGGAGGGGGAGCGTCCACCACATTTAATTTTATCTCGGTAGTAAAAGCAAGGGTTCCTTCCGACCCGCAGATCAATTTACTGAAATTGAACAGGCGTTTTCCGCTTCGGTCCGCATAAGTGACAGGGAAAAGCGGCTGGTCGGTGAACAACTCCGTTTCCAATAATTCGTCGATGGCATAACCCGTATTACGGCGGCGTATACTGGGTTTGGGAAATTGGCTCCGGATCTCTTGTTGATGGTCCTCTTTGGACAATAGCTCGTAAATGTGGCGGTATAGTTTGCCTTCCAAAGAGTTCAATTTGCATTTTGCACTGAACTCTTCGTTGCTCAAGGCTTTGAATTCGGCCTCATTTCCGTCGGATAAAATCGTTTTTAATTCCAAAACATGATCGCGCGTAGTTCCATAAATGACCGAATGGGCCCCACAGGAATTGTTGCCTACCATTCCTCCGATGCGGCAGCGGTTGCTTGTAGAAGTCTCGGGGCCGAAGAATAAGCCATGAGGTTTGAGGTATTTGTTCAGCTCGTCTAAGTTGACGCCTGGTTGAACGCGCACCCATCTTTCTTCTTTATTCAGTTCGAGGATGTTGCCAAAGTATTTGGACACATCCACAACGAGGCCTTTTCCTACCACTTGACCGCCTAATGAAGTGCCGGCTGCCCGCGGAATAATCGAAATGGCGTTTTCTTTTGCAAAGCGAACGATTTTTTTGATGTCCTCTACCGATTTGGGAACTGCCACGGCGAGGGGCATTTCACGATAGGCAGAGGCATCCGTCGCATAGAGCGTCCGAATGACATCATCTTGGTAAAACTCGCCTTCCAAATTTTGGGCGAGTGCTTGCAACACATCCTTCACGGGCATTTCAATTTGGGAGGCCAAATTTACATGGTATTTTGGTTGTGTGGATAGATAATATAGAAGGATTGTGTATTACCCTCCGCAAAATAGGCTGTTTTTGATCTCTCTCGGCGTTCTACTCTGAATTTAGGAGTTAGAAGGGCAAGATATTCAAAAAAAGAAAAGCTTTCCGGCACAGCGGCATCGTACAGGAAAGCCACGGTTATTTTAAGAAAAGTTTCACCTTCCCTTGGAAAGTTGTGCCTTTAAATTCGGCAAGATAAAGGCCTTTGGGCCATTGATTTACTGCCAATGGGGCGTTTTGTGAGACAGTGCCAGAATAGACTTCGGTTCCTTCCAAGGAAAGGACCCGAAGGAAGCCGGCATCATTCACGTACACATAGTCGGAAGCGGGATTGGGATATACGCGCAATATGTCTCTGGTATAAGAGGCAGTTGCCAACGCATTGGGATTTTCATAGGGGAGATAGGTGCCCCATACGATTTTATAGTCTTTTACCCATTGACCCGCGATATAGGAATCGACCATGTAGGAGGTAATGTTGTGGTTCGCATCCATCGTGTAGGTATAACGGGTCCCGGACGAGTCTATAGTTCCATTATACGTATACGTGGATAATTCCCAATACAGGGTCTGGTTCCCATATTGGTCGTAATAGGTAATCTTCATGGAAGAATCGGGAGAATAATAGGCCACTTGTTTGTCCTCCACGCTTCCATCAGGAAAAAGGGTGACATATTCCCTGCTTGTCGTTTGCCATGCCTCATTTACATACAGTTCTTCTTGTTTAGAGGAAAAAGCTGTTGGTCCTGCGTATACCTTCATGAGCGACTCTGTAGTTCGTTTTTCAGGAGAAAGTTGCCCATTCTCCTCCGCATCGTACTCCATTACCCAATTGGATCCAATCCTTGTCCCGGAAGAAACAGAGGTGGAGGACCAAGTAGAATCCAGCCATACGTCTTCTTTAAATGATTTTATCATGCCAGAGTCTACGTTTTCCCATACAATATCGTATATCCGTTGGATGTTTTGCCAGGTTCCGTTCGTGGCATTATAGGATTGTGCGATCAATTCCGAAATGTTGTGGTCGACGTCTTTCGTGAGGAGCGTCCGAGCCCCACCCGTTATTACCCAAGACAAGGAAGTATCTTCAAAGGTTTCACTGGTATAATTCGTTTGGAAAATGCCGTCGTATGCTGAAGTGTACCGAGTTCCACCGGTGAGTTCCCCATCCGAGTAATTTAAGGACACTTGATATGCCAGATTCCCTGCTGCGTCGTATGCAGTGGAGTCCACGCTCACTATGGCACCGTCTATACTGGATGTTTTACTTATCTGCCTTCCTTGCGCATCATAGCTGTACATGGAAATATACACGAGGTCATACTGGCTATCTATGGTATTGTAATTGTAAAAATAAGAGGTGTCTGACCGATACATAGTACTTTCGGTACGAAAATTGGGCTTTGAAGTCGACTTGCCTCCTTGCAAGGGAAAAGTGTATTTGGACAAAAGGTTTTGTCCGAACAACAGTTGGCAAGGCAAGGCCAGAAGTAAAGTAAATAGTTTGTTCATACAGGGAGATGATTGAAAATAAATGAGGGGAAAGTTTAGGCGACTGGCAAGATAAGAAAAACTGCTACATATGTACATCGTTCACTCCTTTTTTTGCCTTGTTTCTTCATAGATGAATCCATTGGAGCAGGAACGAATTTAGGACAGTTCGGTGTTGGACAAGAATTACGTGTATATTGTCCTATTAGAATTCCTGAAATCCCATCCGAATGATCAAAACCCTATGCCTTGTAGCTGTTGGCGGCTTGGCAGGAAGTGTTTGCCGCTTTCTGGCTTCCTTTGTCTTGCTGAAACATCTCCCTTCGTCCTATCCATGGCCGACCTTTGCTGTCAATGTGCTAGGTTGTTTCCTGATCGGCATTTTTTGGGGATTGGGTCAAAAAGGCACTTGGTTTTCCGAGGATTTCAGGGTGCTTTGCATGCCGGGTTTTTGTGGCGGGTTTACGACGTTTTCAGCCTTTGCCTTGGAGAATATGCAGCTATGGCAAAGTCAGCAGGTAGGCCTTTTGGCAGGGTATGCTTTGGCGAGCCTCCTATTGGGTACAATGGCCGTTTGGGCGGGAGCGAAACTGGTGTAATCCCTGAAATGTCCAAACAGAAGGAAGAGGAGTTGTAAATATTTTTTACATAATTGTGCATCAAATCAAGTTCGGTATGAAAAAGTGTGCTTTTGCTCTTCTATGTTCTCTTTTCTCCTTGTTTCTATGTGCGCAAACGCCCGACCCCAGGGTGTTGAATGTGAAGCAAGACATTTTGGATGTCGAGAAGGAAATTTTGGATTTGACGACGCAAAAAGCGGAATTGAAAACGAAGTGTGACGAACAAAAAGCGGAAGTAGATCGGGAAACCGAAAATGTGGCCAAATTGAAATCAGATGCCGCTTCTTCCATGGAGCGGTTAAAGGATGTATCGGGCAATGCACACGAAGGGGATGCCAAATCGGCCAAACGGGCAGAAAAGGCAGCCAATAAGGCTGGCAAGGATGCGGCAAGGTTAGAAAAAGGCCAAAAGGCTTTGGAAAAAGAGCAGGCAAAAGCCGATAAACTTCAAGATAAAATGGATAAGCTGGACAAGAACATCCAAAAGAAGAACGACAAGAAGGCAAAATTGGCCAAAAAGCTCGCGAAGCTGGAAAAGTAAGCAATTCTCGATTGCTTGTCTGGCTTCTAATCTTTTGAAAAAGGTTTCTTGAGGATGATGCGGTGTTCCAGAGGTTTTCTTTTTCCTGTTTCGGGATCAAAGGTTTCCGGATAGACGAGACGCTGCAAATAAAGTAGGGTCGCTAGCCTTTCGTTGACTGTTTGCTTGGCCATCTGCTCCCATTTTTCGCTTTGCCCTTCTTCGTGCGTTTTAAATATTTTTAGACGCATATCCCAATCTTTGTAAACGAAAGGGAGGATTTTATCGGGAGATAGTCAACGTGGACATTTTTGAGAATAATTAAATTGGCGGGCATTTATAATTTTTTGGCATATTGTTCGCGTACGTGCTGCGAAATATAGGTGCTCAACCCTTTTCCACGTAAGGCCAGCTCTTTCATGTATTCGATGGCCAGCTTACCGGGTCTCTCATCATCGTATACGTAGGTATCCCCGGTTTTAAATTGAATGGTAATCGAGTTTTCCCCGATTTCGAATGTGCGTACTCCCGAAGAACGGGTTCTATCCTGATATTTTTGCATATCCTACCATCAAAAGAACATGCCAAACCCCATACTCTAAGAGCAATAGTCTCATTATTCAATTTAGAAAAATAGTTGTGCTTACGTATTTTTTTGAAGCGATTTCTCACATGCACAAGTTTTCTGAATGCAAATTAACCTGTCTTGCATCAAGATATGCGGAAATAGGGCTTCAAATTATGGCATATATGTTTTGTATGCTAAAATTTACACATTTTGTTGTATTATTTTAAGCAATTTTTAAACAAAATTAACTTTTTAAGCAATTTTTAGTTAAATTTTTAACTATGTTATTGTACGTAAGTAAAAAATACATAAGTTTGGTTCGTATTACCTAAGTACTTACCTAAACCTTAATTTTATCATGAAAAAACTTCTATTTTCTGCTACGGCACTTGCCATGTGTCTATCACATGCGTATGCAGGCGAAATTCCCTTGAAAGGGGGTAAAAAAGGAACCCCTAAAAAGAATTTGTTGAGGGAAGTGCCCAATGTATTGGTGACGGGCAACACGAGCACGGAACAAATCGAAGACAGTGCGGCTCCCTTCAAGCCGAGCATCCAATTGGGAGCCATCGTGCACATGTATGCATCGTACGAACAAGGCGGGTACGGGCCAGGATACACGAGTTCTTCCGAAGACTGGGGCAAAGGATTCAGCCTGTACAGATCCAGGGTGCTTGTAGGTGGACAATTGTCGAAGAAAGGGAGTTTCTTCTTTGAAACAGACCTTCCCAAAATCATCGGATCTCAAGGGGCTACAGGCAAAAACGTGGAAGTTTCGCAGATCGTACTCGACTGTCAATATGAACATAAATTTGCCGAAGCGTTTCAGGTCATCGCTGGAAAGCAATTGGTGTCGAACAACCGCAACGGGTTGCAAGGTGCCGCCAGTTTGATGGCCAACGATTTTACCTTCTGGCAATATTCAAACAACATGTTTTCCAGCAGCCCGCTCCAAAACAACTACGGCAGGGATTTGGGTGTCAACTTTAGGGGCTTGCTCTTGAAATCGAAATTGGAATACCGCCTCGGATTTTTCACAGGCCGCAACATCGATGGAAAGGCGCCTTTGCGTACAGTAGGCCGTTTGGTGTACAACTTTTTGGATGCCGACAAGAACTTCTATTATTCGGGAACGAACCTCGGGGTAGGAAAAACAATTTCCTTAGGTGCAGGATTTGATGCCCAAGCGACCTATTCCAGCTACGACGTGGACTTGTTCGTGGACGTCCCGATCACTACTGCCGGTTCGATTACATTCAATGGTGCATACCAATACCAAACAGGAGGTACCAACACTACTTCAAAATATTCGTTTGCCTCGTTGATCCCGAATCAAAACGTATTGTTCGGCGAATTGGGCTATTATTTCAAGTCCCTCAAGATCCAACCTTGGCTGCGTTATGAAAACCAGACCGTAAGTGCTGCCAATGAGCAATTGCAAGGTTGGACAGACAAAGATTTGTTTAACAAGGCACATACTTCCACGATATTTGGAGGAGGGATTAACTACTTCTTCAATGGATACGGCACCAATTTGCGCCTTTCATATGTGACCTTTACCAAAGGGGTAGGAACTGGGGTGGACCAGCCTGTGGAAAACAAAACATTTGGCTCTACTTGGCTTCAACTTCAATTCTTCTTCTTTTAATCACGCAAAACCAGATCAGGTATGCACCTCGGCGACTTCACTGTTTTGCCTTTGCTCATCGGCATCGGTCATTCGTTGGAAGCGGATCATCTCGTGGCAGTAGGCAGCTTGGTGAACATCCGGGGGAATTGGGCGAAAGAAGCTTCCAGGGGTGCCACATGGGGCATGGGGCATACAGTTTCTGTCATGGTGGCCGCCGCTTCAGTCGCTTTCTTGAAGGCCTTCCTCGGCAACGAAGAAAATTGGCCTTTTGAGATCCTGGTCGGGATCATGCTCGTGGGCATCGGCCTTTTCAAGTTGTACAAAGCAGTAGGAATCGAGCAGCGGCAATCCCATTCAGAAAGTAAGAAAGTGTTTTTTCAGGTTGGTTTAGTTCATGGCCTGGCGGGCAGTGGCGCTGTCGCTGTCCTCCTTTCCGGCCATGTTTCTTACCCTTGGCAACAATTTCAATTCTTGCTCCTATTTGGTTTTGGCACGATGCTGGGAATGGCCCTTGTTTCTGCGCTTCTCACCCGGCTTCGTTTTGCCCAGCGCGCCGTTGTTTCGTATTATTCAATTTTAATTGCCTTTATTTCAGCTATTTACGGATTAATAATTCTCTACCAACAAACCCTTAAACCTTTTATGTCATGAAAAAAACGAATATCACGATTGGCAAACTGCTAAAATGCCTGGGCGCACTGGGCTTGGCGGCATGGCTTACTTCCTGTGGCGGTTCCGGTGAAAAAGCAGCCGAAACAAAAGACACCACAGCTGCTACTTCCGAAACCGTGAAAGTAGGAATCCTGCACTCCTTGAGCGGAACGATGGCGATTTCTGAGGTGTCGTTGAAAGATGTCGTGGAAATGGCAGTAGAAGAAATAAATGCCAAAGGCGGCGTGAACGGGAAAAAGATAGAAACAGTAGTCGTAGACCCTGCTTCCGACTGGGATCTGTTTGCAGAAAAAGCCAAAGAGCTCTTGTTGGATAAAAAAGTATCCGCCACGTTCGGTTGCTGGACATCTGTTTCCAGAAAATCGGTGTTGCCTGTTTTCGAAGAGCACAATGGCTTGCTTTTCTATCCCGTTCAATATGAAGGGGAAGAATGTTCTGCCAACGTCATTTATACGGGAGCCACGCCCAACCAACAGTTGATTCCCGCGGCGGAATATTTGATGAGTTCAAAAGGAGGCAGTTACAAGAAATTCTATTTGCTTGGCACCGATTATGTATTTCCCCGTACGGCAAACAAGATCCTCAAAGCATTCTTGTTGTCAAAAGGAGTACCTGCCGCCAACATTATCGAAGAATATACGCCTTTCCATCACCAAGATTACCAAACCATTGTATCTAAAATCAAGAAGTTTGCTGCCGGAGGAAAAGCCTGTGTCCTTTCTACCATCAATGGGGACTCCAATGTGCCTTTCTATAAAGAATTCGCGAACCAAGGGTTGACGGCTGCTACGTGTCCTATCATGGCTTTCTCGGTGGCAGAAGATGAATTGCGCGCGATGGATACCGAATTCTTGGTAGGCCACTTGGCTGCTTGGAACTACTATCAGGCAGTTGACTTGCCTGAAAACAAAAAGTTTGTAGAAGATTTCAAAGCGTTCTGTGAGAAAAAAGGCTTGCCAGGGGGAAAATCACGTGTCACGGACGACCCTATTTGCTGGGCCTACACAGGCGTATACCTTTGGGCAAAAGCGGCTGAGAAAGCAGGTTCTTTCGAAGTGGAAAAAGTACGCCCTGCCTTATATGGCTTAGAGTTCGACTCTCCGGACGGCATCGTGAAAATGGATCCTAAAAACCACCACTTGGCAAAACCTGTGATGATCGGTGAAATCAAGCCAGATGGCCAGTTTGACATCATTTGGAAAACAGAAGGCCTTGTAGATCCAGAGCCCTGGTCAAAGTTGACGTCTCCTGACAAAGACTGCGACCATGTGAGCCACGGCGGTACCTATACGGTAGCCAAAAACTAGTCTTTTATAAAACCTACCCGATATTTCGTCGGGTAGGTTTACCAAAAACCTAAACCTTAAAATTGTATGAACAAGTTGAAGGAAACCATCCTCTTGCTGCTGCTTTGCTTTTTGACGAATGCCTCCTTCGCCCAAAAAGACAGCATCGCCCTGCATGTGAAAAACGTGGCAGTAGGTCCGGATTCACTGAAAGGATATGCGATCCAGAAACTTGTGGAGGCCAAAAGCCCCGCTACATTTCCATTGTTAGGGGCGATAAATGAGAAAAAACTTTTTACGTTCGAAGATCAATTGGTCACCATCGGAGCCAAAGTAGAAGAATCGGGAACAGAATTATTCGATGTCATTTTAATCTATCCCGAGGTAAAACCTTTGGGCATCAAAAAGAAACTTTCAGAACTGAAGGAAGTAGAAGTGGGACGGGCCGACCGCCTGTTATTGTCTCCTATTTCCCCTTACTTGAATCTGGCCAGCCCAGAAGAACAAAAAAGAAAATTGGCCTATTCGCAGTTCCAGAACGAAGAGAGCCTAAAAGAAATGGAAATGGTCAAAAAAGCGCTTAGCGTGGAAACCAATTCAGAAGTGAAAAAAATAGGCAAGGAGACCTATTATTACCTGCTCCTTATTTCTGCCAAGACGGAGGAAGCTGCCAAAGCCAGCATCGACAGCATTTATGACAATTGGGGCTCGAATGCCACCACCATTTTGGAAGAATATGCCCATTCGGCTTCCCCCTATACGGCTGCCAAAGCCTATGCCGTGCAAAAGGGCAAATCTCTCGAAGCCATGCACGAATGGATCGGAGTCGTGCAGAATTTTTTTAGCGGCTTAAGTTTAGGAAGCATCCTTATCCTGATCGCATTGGGATTGGCCATTGTCTATGGTTTGGCGGGAATTATCAACATGGCACACGGGGAATTCTTGATGATCGGAGCCTATACCACGTATTGTATCCAAGTTTTTTTTATAGAGACTTTGGGATCCAAATCGGATGCCTTCTTTTGGGTCTCATTGCCTGTTTCGTTTCTCGTGGCGGGCATTTGGGGCTTTGCCATGGAGCGTCTCATTATTCGCTTCCTCTACGCCCGTCCTTTGGAAAGTATGCTGGCCACTTGGGGCGCTAGTCTGGTGCTCGTACAGATCGCGCGCAGTATTTTCGGGGATCTTACGGCAGTGAAAACTCCTTCCGTCCTTTCAGGAGGGCTTTCGCTGATCCCACATTTGGTATTGCCCTACAACCGGTTGTTCATTATCGGGTTTACCATCGTCATGATCTCGCTGACATATTTCATGTTGTATAAAAGCCGTTTGGGCCTCCGCATCCGTTCTGTGACACAGAACCGGAATATGAGCTCTTGCCTTGGCATAGAGACCCGCAAAGTAGACATGATCACCTTTTTTTTAGGTTCCGGCCTGGCTGGTATCGCCGGCTGTGCTATGACCCTGATCGGCAACGTGGTACCCGACATGGGCCAGACCTACATTGTGGATTCGTTCTTGGTCGTTGTGACGGGAGGAGTAGGAAAGTTGGCAGGTACCATTATTTCGGGATTTTCCATCGGATTCCTGTCCAAAATATTTGAATCGTTTTTTGAAGCCGTGTATGGAAAAGTGATGATTCTGGCGATCATCATCATTTTCCTTCAATTCAAACCCAAAGGATTGTTCCCCGACAAGGGTCGAATTGGAGACGATTGAGTACGCTCTCTATTGCTTACGCCAAACGTGGATACTCTCAATAAAAGAATATAAAATATGAAAATCAGATATTTAACCGAATTTATCCTTCTCGCCATTTTCTTGGTGCTTGTTCCCATTGGGTACATGGCAGGGCTTATCTCCATCAACACCATTTCACTTTGGGGTAGGTATTTCTGTTTTGCCATCGCCGCCTTAGGAATTGACCTCATCTGGGGGTATACAGGGATTCTTTCCATGTGCCAGGCCATTTTCTTTTGCGTGGGCGGATACGGCATCGCCATGCACATGCTTTTGGCTGGTGCGGGCAAAGGAGTATACGGAGCGGCCATTCCCGATTTTATGATCTGGAACCAGGTAGACAAGCTGCCTCTCTTTTGGGAACCATTCAAGTCTTTTGGTCTTACCCTTTTCCTCTGTTTGTTTATCCCGAGTTTGTTTGCGGGTTTGTTCGGCTACTTGATGTTCCGCAGCCGCATCAAAGGAGTGTATTTGGCGATCATCACCCAAGCCTTGGCCTTGGCCGTCTGGCTCATTTTCCTGCGAAACGAAACCATGCTGGGCGGGACGAACGGGTTGACGGATTTCAAATCATTGCTCGGTTTTCACCTCACCAATGGAAATGTGAAGCTGAGCCTATATATGATCTCCTTCGCCCTGTTGGCGCTGAGTTATGGGGCATGCAAGAAATTGGTGGACTCAAAATTCGGGAAAGTGTTGGTGGCCATCCGGGACAGCGAATCCCGCGTGAGCTATGCCGCTTACAAAGTAAAAGATTACAAACTGGCTGTTTTTGTGTTTGCCGCCTTTTTGGCCGCTATTGGAGGAGTGTTGTATGCCCCTCAAACAGGGATCATCACGCCAGGTACGATGGATGTAAAATCTTCCGTGGAAATGGTCATGTGGGTGGCGTTGGGGGGAAGAGGGAAACTAAAAGGGGCCATCGTAGGGGCAATTTTGGTAAATTTACTCTACAGCATTTGCACCAGCATGTTCCCCGAGTCTTGGTTGTATATTTTAGGGATCTTGTTCGTCGTGACCGTTTTATTCTTTGACAAAGGATTTTGGGGCTTGGTGGAATTGGCGGAAGAAAAATTATTCAAAAAAACACAAACTGTATAAGGCATGGAAGCGAATGGAAATCTATTGGGGGTGGACAGCTTGGCTGTCAACTTCGGAGGTGTGCAAGCGTTGGACTTGTCGCATTTTGAGCTGAGAGATAAGGAATTAAGGGTCATTATCGGCCCGAATGGAGCCGGAAAATCCACGTTCATGGACATTCTCTGTGGCAAAACTTCTCCCAATAGAGGCGAGGTGTTGTTCAACGGCGAAGCCATTTTAGGCAAGAAAGAAGTGGAGATCGCCAATATGGGCATTGGAAGGAAATTCCAAAAGCCGTCCATCTTTTCAAGCCTGACGGTATATGACAACATGTTGCTGGCCGCCAAAATGAAAAAAAGCATTTGGCACTCCATCTTGTACAGACAAAATCAGGAAGTGGACGACCGGATTTACTATGTGGCAGAAAAAGTAGGATTGCGGGATTGTTTGGACAAGGTATCCGGTTCTCTCTCGCATGGACAAAAACAGTGGTTGGAAATCGCCATCGTCATTTTGCAAGATCCCAAATTAATGTTGGTCGATGAACCTGCTGCCGGGATGTCCGACCATGAAACCGAGAAAACGGGGGAGCTCTTGTTGGAATTGTCGAAACAACACGGTGTCATCGTCATCGAACACGACATGAACTTTGTGAAACAAATTGCCAAAGAAACGGTGAGCGTATTGGTCCGCGGAAAACTCCTGATGGAAGGTTCCTTTGACGAGGTTCAAAACGACCAGCGGGTCATCGACAGCTATTTAGGACGCAGCAATGCGCAGTTGGAAAATATGTAAACATTCAAATAGCCGCCGGCTATAGCCAATCACTATGGAAACAATCTTAGAAGTCAATGATTTGCAATCGGCCTATGGGCAAAGTACCATTTTGTGGGGCGTGGATTTGAAGGTCGAGATGGGGAGCGTCACCACCGTCATGGGAAGAAACGGCGTAGGAAAAACCACCCTGTTGAAAACCGTGATGGGTCTTTTGAACGCCAGCAAAGGAGAAGTGAACTACAAAAAAGAGAACGTCACCGCCTTGCCTCCCTTTAAAAAAGCAAAAATGGGCATCGCCTATGTTCCCCAAGGCAGAGAAATCATCCCCAAGTTGACCGTCTATGAAAACTTAAAGCTCGGGTTGGAAGCTTCTCCAGACAAAAAAGCCAAACTTCCCGAAGAAGAGATTTATGAGATGTTCCCCATCCTCAAGGATTTCAAAAATCGATTAGGAGGCAATCTCAGTGGAGGGCAGCAACAGCAATTGGCCATCGGCAGGGCCTTGGTGAGCCGCCCTTCCTTGCTGCTTTTAGACGAGCCTACCGAAGGGATCCAGCCATCTATTGCCCAAGAAATTGGTCAAATTTTGCGAAAATTGGTCAAAGACAAGACTATGGCGGTATTGTTGGTAGAGCAAAAAATAGACTTTGCCAGCCCTATTACCGACTATTATTATTTTATGGACAGGGGGAAAGTGATTCTCGAAGGCAGTTCCCAAGCACTCAAAATCGACGAAATAAAGAAACATCTTTCTGTGTAGTGAATCGTAATAGCGAAAGCAGTGAAATGTGAAAAATTGCAAGTAAGATTCGGCACAAATTAATTAGGATTGTGTATTTTATTTTTTTAAATAACTGATAACTGATAACTGATAACTGATAACTGATAACTGATAACTGATAACTGATAACTGATAACTGATAACTGATAACTGATAACTGATA
>OUNM011258220.1_pt1 | contig 20000 bp, 9 predicted proteins | sample 1769961 | NCBI WGS metagenome assembly OUNM01 (sample SAMEA3914820, study PRJEB12502) | metagenome | biome: forest; material: soil | place: USA | collected 2012-03-12 | depth 0.3 m
GGTGGAAGTTCGAGCTCCAAGGCCTCGAAACCACCGCCCAGAAAGTCCTGTTGCCAGACCGGCAACCCCAATTCCGTAGTCATGGCGTTTCCCCCGGTTTTCCAAGCTCGTGGCCTGCCGGAGGTGCCGTCCGTGGCCCATTGGCAATGTACCCGCGAATCCACCGCGCAAGCCTGTCGTAGGCATCGGCCCGCACCGGACCGGCAGACAGGAACACGTCGTGGAGGCCGCCGTCGACCCGTTCCAGGGTGACGGTCCGGCCGAGGGTCATGGCACGGACGGCCATGGTGTTGACGTCCAGGACGGCGTCCGAATGCCGCATGGACTCCTGCCAGACCATGCCGTTGGCGCTCGCCCCGGAAATCAAGACCAGGATCGGGATGTCTATTCTCAGCCCTCGGGCCACCCTCGTGTGGCCGCTGAGGACGGCACTGAGCCAACCGGCCCGCATGGGGAAAGCCAGCGGCGGGCGGTATTTGTCGTCGAGGAGCCATTCTCCCTCGGCCGAGCTGCTGATGCTCCGGTAATAGAACCCTCGCTCGGGCAAGCGCAGGATTGTCTTGGGCCGGAACCGCGCGAGCGGCTTCACCATGGTCTGAGCTGCGCGGCGGACCACGGAACTTCCGTGCATTTCAAGCCAGGGGCTATTGAGGACGAGGTACTGGACGGAGCCGGGGTGGCTGCTGACCCACAAAGCTGCGACGAGCCCCCCTGTGGAATGCCCCATGAGCGTCAACGAGCCGGGCTCCCGACCAAGCTGCTCTCTTGAGCGGATCATGTCAATGGCTTTGCTGATTTCGGCGTCGTAGTCGTTCAGGTGCTCGACGTAACCGCCTGGCGTGTCCGCTTGCAGGCTGCGGCCATGGTTGTGCATGTCCAACGCATAGAACCGGAAACCTTGTCCCGTCCAGAACTCCGCGAGGGCGACGTTGAAGAAGTAATCGCTCCATCCGTGCAGGAACAGGACCGAACGGTTGGCCGGCAGGGCAGGATCACCGGGACTTCCGGCGCCCTGGCGCGGGACATGGCGGACCAGCGTTGCGCGCCGGACAACTCCATCAGGTCCGGTCGCCTCGAATGCGCAACTCTCGAAGTCCGCACCGAGGATATCGGTCTGCCACTCCATGGGAACAGCTTAGACACTCGCCGCGGCATCGCGCCCGGCTGCACGTCCGGAAAACAGGCACCCGCCAAGGAACGTCCCTTCCAATGCCCGGTAGCCATGGATTCCTCCTCCGCCGAAGCCGGCAGCCTCGCCCGCCGCATACAAGCCCGGCACGGGAACTCCGGAATCACCGAGGACGCGTGAACGAAGGTCTGTTTGGAGTCCGCCGAGGCTCTTGCGCGTCAGGACGGAGAGCCGCACAGCCAGGAGGGGCCCGTGTTCCGGGTCGGTGAGCCGATGCGGAGGAGCCACACGCATGATCTTGTCGGTGGCGAAACGCCGGGCCGCCCGGATCGCGGCGAGCTGCGGATCCTTGCCCAGCCCGCTCGCCACTTGCAGGTCCCGGTCGTGGATGAGTGAATCGAGCCGGGCGGGATCTATCAGCTCTGAGCCTGTCAACGAGTTCATTTTCGCGGCGAGCCCGGCGGCTGTTGCCGCCTGCAGGAAATCCACGCCACGGTCCAGGAAGAGGCGCAATGGAGTATCGCTGCCGGGATTGAGCCTGGAAGCAAGGAGCCTGATGTCCTTGCCGGTGAGGTCCGGGTTCTGTTCCGAGCCTGAGAGGGCGAATTCCTTCAGCGCGATGGTGCGGTTGCACACGAACCACGAATATCCGTGGCCGCCCGCCAGGATATGCCTGAGGGCGCCCAGCGAGTCGAAGCCCGGAAACAGCGGCGCCGGCAATTGCCGTCCCGTCGCGTCAATCCACAGCGACGACGGACCGGGAAGTATCCGGATGCCGTGCGAAGGCCATACGGGGGAGTGGTTGTGGATGCCTTCGGGGTAGTGCCACATGCGGTCGCCATTGATGAGCCGTCCGCCGGCCGCTTCGGCGGCAGCGAGGAACTCGCCGTCGACGGAAGCGGGTACACCGCTCAGCATGTATTCCGGGGCGCTATTGTCGGGCCATTGCTTCCGCACCGTGGCGTGGTTCCCGCCGATCCCGCCGGTAGTCACGATGATCGCTCCCGCAGTCGCCGCAAAGTGCCCGACGACGGTCCTTGGCGACGCTTGGCCGCGTCCGGCTCCGGAGCCCTCAAGGATCTCGCCGCCGACCCCGGTGACGCGGCCCGCCGTCGTCGTCATCTCCGTGGCGCGATGCCGGAAGTGGAGGGATATCCTTCCGCGGGCGACGCCTTCGTTGACTTTTGCCAGGAACGGTTGAACGACACCGGGTCCTGTGCCCCACGTGACGTGGAACCGCGGGACCGTGTTGCCGTGGCCTTGGGGACCATAGCCGCCCCGCTCGGCCCACTGCACCAAGGGAAAGAGCCGCACGCCAAGGGTGCTCAGCCACCGGCGTTTCTCGCCGGCGGCAAAATCCACGTAGGCTTCCGCCCAACGCCGCGCCCAGGAGTCTTCCGGCCGGTCAAAGGCCGCGGACGCGAGCCAGTCGCCCAGGGCGAGCTCGGCACTGTCCTTGACGCCCAACCGCCGCTGCTCCGGAGAGTTGACCAGGAACAAGCCGCCGAAGGACCAATGTGCCTGGCCGCCCACGGAGGCGGGCGGTTCCTGGTCCAGGACAGCAACCCGTTTGCCGTCGGCGTAGGCTTGGGCGGCGGCGACCAGTCCCGACAGTCCTGCCCCGATGACGACAACATCGGCTTCAATGCTTGCCTTGGAGTGAACTCCCTCACGCGGATTGCTCGGCATTCGTACATGCTACCGTCCGGTAACCGCGCTGGTTTGGTGCGCGACCCGTAAACCGGAAAACTAGGACCATGCGCGTTTACCCCACATTCTTCAAGTTGGCCTTCTCCTGGATGGATGCCGAAAAAGCCCACAAGATCGGCTTCCAGGCGATCCGCTTTGCACACCGCTCAGGCGCAGGACGCGTTCTGGCCAAAGTGACCGCTCCGCACCCCTCGCTGCGCACGGAGGCTTTCGGCTTGACGTTCCCGTCGCCCTTCGGCCTTGCGGCGGGCTTCGACAAAGAGGGCCATGGAATCGAGGCCCTCGCCGAGCTGGGCTTCGGCCATGTGGAAGTGGGTACGATCACCGGCCAGGCCCAGCCCGGCAATGAGAAGCCACGGCTTTTCCGCCTGATCGAGGACAAGGCTGTGATCAACCGCATGGGCTTCAACAACGACGGCGCAGCGGCGGTGGCCCCGCGGCTCAAGGCTGCGCGGGCGGCCCTGCAGCGGACGCATTCGGGAGTTCGTCCGGTGATCGGAGTCAACATCGGCAAGACCAAAGTGGTTGAGCTCGACGACGCAGTCGAGGACTATTTGGTCAGCGCCCGCAGCCTGGCACCCGCCGCCGACTACCTGGTAGTCAATGTCAGCTCGCCCAACACTCCGGGATTGCGCCTGCTCCAGAACGTCGAAACACTTCGCCCCCTCCTGCGCGCGGTCGGAGACGCCGCAGACGAATCCGCCGGCCGCCATGTGCCGCTGCTCGTCAAGATCGCACCGGACCTGAGCGACGAAGACATCGACGACGTCGCCCGCCTCGCCTTGGACCTCAAGCTCGACGGGATCATTGCCACCAATACCACCATCGGCCGGGAAGGCCTGGTTTCCGACCCGGGCAAAGTGGACGCGTGCGGCGCCGGCGGACTTTCCGGTGCGCCGCTCAAGGAGCGTTCGCTCGAGGTACTGCGCCGGCTGAAGGCCGCCGCGGGGGAGGGCCTGGTGCTCATCGCGGTCGGCGGAGTGCAGTCCGCGGACGACGTCCAGGAGCGGCTCGACGCCGGAGCAACCCTCGTGCAGGGCTACACGGCATTCCTCTACGAAGGTCCGTTCTGGGCCGCCGGCATCAACAGGGCCTTGGCCAAACGTCGCAGTTAAGCGTCGCCGCTAGGCAGGCGGACGAGCGCTGGGCCGCACCTGGACCACCAAGTGCGGTCAAACAAAAGACCCTGGAACAGCCGTTCCAGGGTCTTTTGATTCGTAGGACTTTTATCCTTGGCGATTGGGGGCCTTAGGCGGGGTACTGGCCTCGCTGCACCTGCGGCTTCGGCAGGCGCAGGCGACGGAATTGCAGGGAACGCATGCTGCCGTACCAGACGGTGCCACGCTCGACGTCGCCGAACTTCTGCGTCAAGCCCTTGCGCAACTTGCGGGAAAGGATGAACACATCCGCGAAGACGGCGAGGAACATGACCCAGAAGCCGATCAGGATATAGCTCAGGGCGTCGCTTCCTGAAGGAATGATGAAGGAGATGACCACGAAAAGCAGCGCACCGAACATCAAGTACTCACCCAGGCTGAAACGGGCATCGACATAGTCGCGCGCAAAACGCTTCTGGGGTCCCTTGTCCCGCAGCGGCAGGTACTTTTCGTCCCCGGTGTCCAGGGCCTGGCGCATCTTCTGGCGCTGATCCTGCACGGCAATGCGCTCGGCTTCCTTCGAAGCCTTGCGGTCCGTCGGCACGAGCGGCCGCTTGCGGGCCGCTTCCTGTTCCTTGCGCTTGGGCGTGGGTGCGCCCTTGCCAGCGCCTTTCACGGCGGCATCGGCGGCAAGCTGGTCTACTTGGTCTTGAGCGCTCGGCTCATCCTTTTTACGTCCAAACACCACTACAGAATACCCCGCAGGAACCGCGCCAAAGTCGACGTGACGTGCCGCCTGGCGAATGAGCCCGCCACGCCGCCAGGTCCGGTTCCCCAGCGCCACTCCCGGCGGTAGTGTTTTCGCCATGACTTCAATGAATGCGGAGATCCCGCAGACCTTTTCCGGCGGCTCCGGCACGATCAATGTTGATGCGCTCAAGTCCTCCATCGATGCTTCTTTCGACGAGACCATGGCCCGTTTGAAGGCCCTGGTCGCCATCCCGGGGATCGCCTGGCCCAGCTTTGACCCGGCGGAACTGGAGCGTAGCGCCGAGGCCGTCGCGGCGCTGGTCCGCGAGTCGGGCTTCCGCGACGTACAAATCCTGCGCTGCGACAAGGCCGACGGGACGCCCGGAGGCCCTGCCATTGTTGCGCGCCGCGTTGCCGCGCCGGGCAAGCCGACAATCCTGCTTTACGCGCACCACGACGTGCAGCCGCCGGGCGACGTAACTTTGTGGGACACCGAGCCCTTTGTCGCCGAGGAACGCGATGGCCGCCTTTATGGCCGTGGCGCGGCCGACGACAAAGCGGGAATCATGGCCCACCTGGCTTCCTATGCCGCTGTCACCGAGGTACTGGGAGACGATTTCGGCCTTGGGGTCACCTTGTTCTTCGAGGGGGAAGAAGAGGCTGGTTCGCCGACGTTCCGCACTTTCCTCGAAACACACCGCGAGCTCCTCGAAGCGAACGTCATCGTTGTTGCGGATTCAAGCAACTGGAAAGTCGGCGTTCCCGCGCTGACAACCAGCCTCCGCGGCCTGGTTGACGGCACCTTCGAAGTGCGGGTCCTGGATCACGCCGTGCACTCGGGCATGTTCGGCGGACCCGTACTGGATGCGCCGACCCTTCTGTCCCGACTCATCGCCACCCTGCACGACGACGACGGCAATGTGGCCGTCGAGGGCTTGGCGGCCAGGGACGACGTAGTAGAGGACGTCGACGAGGAACAGTACCGCGCCGACGCCTCCGTGCTCGACGGCGTACGGCTCGCAGGCAGCGGCAGCATCGCCTCAAGGCTTTGGACCAAGCCCGCGCTCTCCATCATCGGCATCGACGCGCCCGCCGTCGACGTCGCATCCAACACGCTGCTCCCCGCCGCGCGCGCAAAGTTCAGCCTGCGCTTGGCGCCCGGGCAGGATCCCGATGCCGCCATGGATGCAGTGGGACGGCACCTGGAGGCGAAGGCACCCTTCGGTGCGAAGGTGACGTTCGTGCCGGGGGAGCGGGGCAACGCCTTCTCCACCGATACGTCATCGGCCGCGGCCCGGATCGCGATGTGGGCGCTGGGTGAGGCCTGGGGTGTGCCCGCCGTCGAAATGGGGATCGGTGGATCCATACCGTTCATCGCGGACCTGACGGATACCTATCCCGATGTCCAGATCCTGGTGACCGGCGTCGAGGACCCGGACTCACGAGCCCACAGCGCCAACGAATCCCTTCACATCGGTGATTTCCGCAATGCTGTGCTGGCTGAGGCACTGATGCTCGCCCGTTTGAACACGGAAGGCCTCTGAACCTCGACCTGCATGGACCGGGAACAAGGCAAGGGTCCGGCCGGTTACGTTAGGAGTTATAGCTATGCGCCGGCTCGACGTAGCATGTAGCTATAGCCCGCACGTATTTGGGTAAGGGCAGGCAGCGCGAAGGCGCAGCCGCCAAGAGCGTCATAAGAAGGTAGGCCAATGAGCACTGCAACCAACGAAAACAGCACCGGAGCGCAGCTCGCAGGCGGCGAGCTTCCTGAGCACGAGGTCAAGTTGACCGATGTCGCCGCAGGCAAAGTCCGGAGCCTTCTCGAACAAGAAGGCCGCACGGACTTGCGGCTCCGCGTCGCTGTTCAGCCGGGCGGCTGCTCGGGCCTGATCTACCAGCTCTACTTCGACGAGCGTCTGCTCGACGGCGATGCCGTCCGCGACTACGACGGCGTCGAAGTGGTTGTCGACAAGATGAGCGTGCCTTACCTCAGCGGTGCCAGCATCGACTTCGAGGACACGATCTCGAAGCAGGGCTTCACCATCGACAACCCCAACGCCGGTGGGTCTTGCGCCTGCGGCGATTCGTTCCACTAGCCCGGGCATTCGCAGACTGTTGGCCCAGTTCAGGAACGGGTTGAACCCGTGCCGACGCACTGGGCCAGCATGTCGGCGAAAACCGCTCGGTAGCGGTAAGCTCTACATCGGGTAGTAAAACTTTAGTGTGCCCGGTGGGCTTCCGGCCGGCCGGGCTGCAGCAACAAGAGGAAGGGCCGTCTGTGAGTTCGCAGAACCGAACCGGCAGCCGACGCATAAAGATCACCTCGATCACTGGCTTGGCACTAGCCGGCGCGTTGGTTTTGACCGGATGTTCACCAGAGGTAGAAAAAGGCTGGTTGCCCACGGAACGTGGCACCACCAGCAACACCGATCGGATCATGGACCTCTGGGTCAACTCATGGATCGCCGCCCTCGCCGTCGGCATTATTACTTGGGGCCTGCTGGTCTGGTGCATCATCGCCTACCGCCGCCGCAAGGGCACCACGGGTTTCCCGAAGCAGCTTAGCTACAACCTCCCTCTGGAGGTCTTTTATTTGACCATTCCGCTGTTCATGGTGTTGGTGTTCTTCTACTTCACCGACCAGGACCAGCGTGCAATCGATGACCGTTCCCAGGCGGCTGACGTCACGATTGACGTCCGCGGCAAGCAGTGGGCATGGGACTTCAACTATGTGAAGGGCCCGGTCATCACCGAAGACCTTCACGAAGCCGGCGTCCAGGCGCACCTCACGGGCAACAACGTGGACAAGGACAAGCTCCCCACCTTGTACCTCCCGGTCAACAAGTCGGTTGACCTGGAATTGAACTCCCGCGACGTCATCCACTCTTTCTGGGTACCCGCCTTCCTTCAGAAGCGCGACATGATCCCCGGCAAGACCAACTACATCAGGTTGACCCCCACCAAGGAGGGCACCTATGACGGCAAGTGCGCCGAACTTTGCGGTGAATACCACTCAGAGATGCTGTTCCGCGTGAAGGTCGTTTCCGAGGCTGAGTTCCAGGCTCACATGGACCAGCTTCGCCAGAGCGGCAACACCGGTCTTCTCGATTCGAAGTACGACCGCAACCCGAACCTGAACGCAAAGAATTAAGGGAAGCGACGTGGCTACTTATACCCAATCCGCCGGAGTCCTTGACGCTCCGGTAGTACCGAAGTCCAAGGGACGCATCGTCGTCAACTGGATCACCTCCACCGACCACAAGACCATCGGGTACATGTACCTGATCGCGTCCTTCGTGTTCTTCTGCCTGGGTGGTGTCATGGCGCTGCTGATCCGCGCCGAGCTCTTCGAGCCCGGCATGCAGATCCTGCAGACCAAGGAACAGTACAACCAGCTCTTTACGATGCACGGCACGGTGATGCTGCTGATGTTCGCAACGCCGCTCTTCGCAGGCTTCGCGAACGTCATTATGCCGCTTCAGATCGGTGCCCCCGACGTCGCGTTCCCGCGACTGAACGCGCTGGCATTCTGGTTCTTCCTCTTCGGCTCCACCATCGCGGTGTCCGGCTTCATCACCCCGCAGGGTGCTGCCTCCTTCGGCTGGTTCGCCTATGCTCCCTTGTCGGACACGACGTTCACCCCCGGCGTGGGTGGAGACCTGTGGGTCTTCGGCCTGGCATTGTCCGGTTTCGGAACCATCCTCGGTGCCGTGAACTTCATTACCACCATCATCTGCATGCGCGCCCCCGGCATGACGATGTGGCGCATGCCGATCTTCACCTGGAACACCCTCGTGACGGCAATCCTGGTTCTCATGGCCTTCCCGCCGCTCGCCGCCGCGCTCTTCGCGCTCGGTGCCGACCGCCGCTTCGGAGCCCACATCTTCGACCCGGAGAACGGCGGAGCTGTCCTGTGGCAGCACCTGTTCTGGTTCTTCGGCCACCCCGAGGTTTACATCATTGCGCTGCCGTTCTTTGGCATCGTGTCTGAGATCTTCCCGGTATTCAGCCGCAAGCCGATCTTCGGCTACAAGGGCCTGGTCTACGCGACCATCGCCATTGCCGCCCTCTCGGTTACCGTCTGGGCACACCATATGTACGTCACCGGATCGGTGCTGCTGCCGTTCTTCTCCTTCATGACGATGCTGATCGCAGTACCCACCGGCGTGAAGTTCTTCAACTGGATCGGTACCCTCTGGCAGGGCTCGATTACTTTCGAGACGCCCATGCTCTGGAGCATCGGCTTCCTGGTCACCTTCCTCTTCGGCGGCCTGACCGGCATCATCCTGGCCTCCCCGCCGCTCGACTTCCACGTTTCGGACTCCTACTTCGTCGTAGCGCACTTCCACTACGTGGTCTTCGGAACTGTCGTGTTCGCCATGTTCGCAGGCTTCTACTTCTGGTGGCCCAAGTGGACCGGCAAGATGCTCAACGAACGCCTCGGCAAGATCCACTTCTGGCTCCTGTTCCTGGGCTTCCACGGCACCTTCCTGATCCAGCACTGGCTCGGCGTCGAGGGCATGCCCCGCCGCTACGCGGACTACATGCCGCAGGACGGCTTCACCTGGATGAACCAGTTCTCCACCATTTCGTCCTTCGTGCTCGGCGCTTCGCTGCTGCCGTTCTTCTGGAACGTCTACATCACCTGGCGCAGCAACAAGAAGGTCGAAGTGGACGATCCCTGGGGCTTCGGTGCTTCGCTCGAGTGGGCCACATCCTGCCCGCCGCCGCGGCACAACTTCACCTCGCTGCCCCGCATCCGTTCCGAACGTCCTGCCCTGGACCTCCACCACCCGGAACTCGCCCAGCACCACACTGCACAGAGCCCCGAGCCGGCAGCAAAGGTGCTCGGCAACGCTGACCAGAAGGACGCCAAGTGAAAATCGAATCATGGATTTTTGGAGCCGGGACCTTCTTCTTCGTCCCCGTCGCACTGGCCTACGGCTTCCTGACCCACTGGTCTGAGTGGGTCGGAACCCTCGGTATCCTCCTGGTCGGTGGCCTGGCCGGCATGATCGGCGGCTACCTCGGCTTCACCGGCAAGCGGGTCGGCATGCGCCCGGAGGACCGTCCGGACGCTGAGATCCACGAGGGCGCCGGCGAGCAGGGACACTTCAGCCCCTGGAGCTGGTGGCCGCTGGTCCTCGGCCTGGCGTGTGCCGGTGGCTTCCTTGGCCTGGCCGTGGGTTTCTGGATCACGTTTGTGGCCGCTGGCCTGGCCCTCGTGGCCTTGGTCGGTTGGGTGTTCGAATACAGCCGCGGAGACCACGCGCACTAGAAGTACTTGGACGACGACGGCGGGCCCCACCAATTGGTGGGGCCCGCCGTCGTCGTCCAAGTACTTCTAGTGCGCGTGGTCTCCGCGGCTGTATTCGAACACCCAACCGACCAAGGCCACGAGGGCCAGGCCAGCGGCCACAAACGTGATCCAGAAACCCACGGCCAGGCCAAGGAAGCCACCGGCACACGCCAGGCCGAGGACCAGCGGCCACCAGCTCCAGGGGCTGAAGTGTCCCTGCTCGCCGGCGCCCTCGTGGATCTCAGCGTCCGGACGGTCCTCCGGGCGCATGCCGACCCGCTTGCCGGTGAAGCCGAGGTAGCCGCCGATCATGCCGGCCAGGCCACCGACCAGGAGGATACCGAGGGTTCCGACCCACTCAGACCAGTGGGTCAGGAAGCCGTAGGCCAGTGCGACGGGGACGAAGAAGAAGGTCCCGGCTCCAAAAATCCATGATTCGATTTTCACTTGGCGTCCTTCTGGTCAGCGTTGCCGAGCACCTTTGCTGCCGGCTCGGGGCTCTGTGCAGTGTGGTGCTGGGCGAGTTCCGGGTGGTGGAGGTCCAGGGCAGGACGTTCGGAACGGATGCGGGGCAGCGAGGTGAAGTTGTGCCGCGGCGGCGGGCAGGATGTGGCCCACTCGAGCGAAGCACCGAAGCCCCAGGGATCGTCCACTTCGACCTTCTTGTTGCTGCGCCAGGTGATGTAGACGTTCCAGAAGAACGGCAGCAGCGAAGCGCCGAGCACGAAGGACGAAATGGTGGAGAACTGGTTCATCCAGGTGAAGCCGTCCTGCGGCATGTAGTCCGCGTAGCGGCGGGGCATGCCCTCGACGCCGAGCCAGTGCTGGATCAGGAAGGTGCCGTGGAAGCCCAGGAACAGGAGCCAGAAGTGGATCTTGCCGAGGCGTTCGTTGAGCATCTTGCCGGTCCACTTGGGCCACCAGAAGTAGAAGCCTGCGAACATGGCGAACACGACAGTTCCGAAGACCACGTAGTGGAAGTGCGCTACGACGAAGTAGGAGTCCGAAACGTGGAAGTCGAGCGGCGGGGAGGCCAGGATGATGCCGGTCAGGCCGCCGAAGAGGAAGGTGACCAGGAAGCCGATGCTCCAGAGCATGGGCGTCTCGAAAGTAATCGAGCCCTGCCAGAGGGTACCGATCCAGTTGAAGAACTTCACGCCGGTGGGTACTGCGATCAGCATCGTCATGAAGGAGAAGAACGGCAGCAGCACCGATCCGGTGACGTACATATGGTGTGCCCAGACGGTAACCGAGAGGGCGGCAATGGCGATGGTCGCGTAGACCAGGCCCTTGTAGCCGAAGATCGGCTTGCGGCTGAATACCGGGAAGATCTCAGACACGATGCCAAAGAACGGCAGCGCAATGATGTAAACCTCGGGGTGGCCGAAGAACCAGAACAGGTGCTGCCACAGGACAGCTCCGCCGTTCTCCGGGTCGAAGATGTGGGCTCCGAAGCGGCGGTCGGCACCGAGCGCGAAGAGCGCGGCGGCGAGCGGCGGGAAGGCCATGAGAACCAGGATTGCCGTCACGAGGGTGTTCCAGGTGAAGATCGGCATGCGCCACATCGTCATGCCGGGGGCGCGCATGCAGATGATGGTGGTAATGAAGTTCACGGCACCGAGGATGGTTCCGAAACCGGACAATGCCAGGCCGAAGACCCACAGGTCTCCACCCACGCCGGGGGTGAACGTCGTGTCCGACAAGGGAGCATAGGCGAACCAGCCGAAGGAGGCAGCACCCTGCGGGGTGATGAAGCCGGACACCGCGATGGTGGAGCCGAAGAGGAAGAACCAGAATGCCAGCGCGTTCAGTCGCGGGAACGCGACGTCGGGGGCACCGATCTGAAGCGGCATAATGACGTTCGCGAAGCCTGCGAAGAGCGGCGTTGCGAACATCAGCAGCATCACCGTGCCGTGCATCGTAAAGAGCTGGTTGTACTGTTCCTTGGTCTGCAGGATCTGCATGCCGGGCTCGAAGAGCTCGGCGCGGATCAGCAGCGCCATGACACCACCCAGGCAGAAGAACACGAAGGACGCGATCAGGTACATGTACCCGATGGTCTTGTGGTCGGTGGAGGTGATCCAGTTGACGACGATGCGTCCCTTGGACTTCGGTACTACCGGAGCGTCAAGGACTCCGGCGGATTGGGTATAAGTAGCCACGTCGCTTCCCTTAATTCTTTGCGTTCAGGTTCGGGTTGCGGTCGTACTTCGAATCGAGAAGACCGGTGTTGCCGCTCTGGCGAAGCTGGTCCATGTGAGCCTGGAACTCAGCCTCGGAAACGACCTTCACGCGGAACAGCATCTCTGAGTGGTATTCACCGCAAAGTTCGGCGCACTTGCCGTCATAGGTGCCCTCCTTGGTGGGGGTCAACCTGATGTAGTTGGTCTTGCCGGGGATCATGTCGCGCTTCTGAAGGAAGGCGGGTACCCAGAAAGAGTGGATGACGTCGCGGGAGTTCAATTCCAGGTCAACCGACTTGTTGACCGGGAGGTACAAGGTGGGGAGCTTGTCCTTGTCCACGTTGTTGCCCGTGAGGTGCGCCTGGACGCCGGCTTCGTGAAGGTCTTCGGTGATGACCGGGCCCTTCACATAGTTGAAGTCCCATGCCCACTGCTTGCCGCGGACGTCAATCGTGACGTCAGCCGCCTGGGAACGGTCATCGATTGCACGCTGGTCCTGGTCGGTGAAGTAGAAGAACACCAACACCATGAACAGCGGAATGGTCAAATAAAAGACCTCCAGAGGGAGGTTGTAGCTAAGCTGCTTCGGGAAACCCGTGGTGCCCTTGCGGCGGCGGTAGGCGATGATGCACCAGACCAGCAGGCCCCAAGTAATAATGCCGACGGCGAGGGCGGCGATCCATGAGTTGACCCAGAGGTCCATGATCCGATCGGTGTTGCTGGTGGTGCCACGTTCCGTGGGCAACCAGCCTTTTTCTACCTCTGGTGAACATCCGGTCAAAACCAACGCGCCGGCTAGTGCCAAGCCAGTGATCGAGGTGATCTTTATGCGTCGGCTGCCGGTTCGGTTCTGCGAACTCACAGACGGCCCTTCCTCTTGTTGCTGCAGCCCGGCCGGCCGGAAGCCCACCGGGCACACTAAAGTTTTACTACCCGATGTAGAGCTTACCGCTACCGAGCGGTTTTCGCCGACATGCTGGCCCAGTGCGTCGGCACGGGTTCAACCCGTTCCTGAACTGGGCCAACAGTCTGCGAATGCCCGGGCTAGTGGAACGAATCGCCGCAGGCGCAAGACCCACCGGCGTTGGGGTTGTCGATGGTGAAGCCCTGCTTCGAGATCGTGTCCTCGAAGTCGATGCTGGCACCGCTGAGGTAAGGCACGCTCATCTTGTCGACAACCACTTCGACGCCGTCGTAGTCGCGGACGGCATCGCCGTCGAGCAGACGCTCGTCGAAGTAGAGCTGGTAGATCAGGCCCGAGCAGCCGCCCGGCTGAACAGCGACGCGGAGCCGCAAGTCCGTGCGGCCTTCTTGTTCGAGAAGGCTCCGGACTTTGCCTGCGGCGACATCGGTCAACTTGACCTCGTGCTCAGGAAGCTCGCCGCCTGCGAGCTGCGCTCCGGTGCTGTTTTCGTTGGTTGCAGTGCTCATTGGCCTACCTTCTTATGACGCTCTTGGCGGCTGCGCCTTCGCGCTGCCTGCCCTTACCCAAATACGTGCGGGCTATAGCTACATGCTACGTCGAGCCGGCGCATAGCTATAACTCCTAACGTAACCGGCCGGACCCTTGCCTTGTTCCCGGTCCATGCAGGTCGAGGTTCAGAGGCCTTCCGTGTTCAAACGGGCGAGCATCAGTGCCTCAGCCAGCACAGCATTGCGGAAATCACCGATGTGAAGGGATTCGTTGGCGCTGTGGGCTCGTGAGTCCGGGTCCTCGACGCCGGTCACCAGGATCTGGACATCGGGATAGGTATCCGTCAGGTCCGCGATGAACGGTATGGATCCACCGATCCCCATTTCGACGGCGGGCACACCCCAGGCCTCACCCAGCGCCCACATCGCGATCCGGGCCGCGGCCGATGACGTATCGGTGGAGAAGGCGTTGCCCCGCTCCCCCGGCACGAACGTCACCTTCGCACCGAAGGGTGCCTTCGCCTCCAGGTGCCGTCCCACTGCATCCATGGCGGCATCGGGATCCTGCCCGGGCGCCAAGCGCAGGCTGAACTTTGCGCGCGCGGCGGGGAGCAGCGTGTTGGATGCGACGTCGACGGCGGGCGCGTCGATGCCGATGATGGAGAGCGCGGGCTTGGTCCAAAGCCTTGAGGCGATGCTGCCGCTGCCTGCGAGCCGTACGCCGTCGAGCACGGAGGCGTCGGCGCGGTACTGTTCCTCGTCGACGTCCTCTACTACGTCGTCCCTGGCCGCCAAGCCCTCGACGGCCACATTGCCGTCGTCGTCGTGCAGGGTGGCGATGAGTCGGGACAGAAGGGTCGGCGCATCCAGTACGGGTCCGCCGAACATGCCCGAGTGCACGGCGTGATCCAGGACCCGCACTTCGAAGGTGCCGTCAACCAGGCCGCGGAGGCTGGTTGTCAGCGCGGGAACGCCGACTTTCCAGTTGCTTGAATCCGCAACAACGATGACGTTCGCTTCGAGGAGCTCGCGGTGTGTTTCGAGGAAAGTGCGGAACGTCGGCGAACCAGCCTCTTCTTCCCCCTCGAAGAACAAGGTGACCCCAAGGCCGAAATCGTCTCCCAGTACCTCGGTGACAGCGGCATAGGAAGCCAGGTGGGCCATGATTCCCGCTTTGTCGTCGGCCGCGCCACGGCCATAAAGGCGGCCATCGCGTTCCTCGGCGACAAAGGGCTCGGTGTCCCACAAAGTTACGTCGCCCGGCGGCTGCACGTCGTGGTGCGCGTAAAGCAGGATTGTCGGCTTGCCCGGCGCGGCAACGCGGCGCGCAACAATGGCAGGGCCTCCGGGCGTCCCGTCGGCCTTGTCGCAGCGCAGGATTTGTACGTCGCGGAAGCCCGACTCGCGGACCAGCGCCGCGACGGCCTCGGCGCTACGCTCCAGTTCCGCCGGGTCAAAGCTGGGCCAGGCGATCCCCGGGATGGCGACCAGGGCCTTCAAACGGGCCATGGTCTCGTCGAAAGAAGCATCGATGGAGGACTTGAGCGCATCAACATTGATCGTGCCGGAGCCGCCGGAAAAGGTCTGCGGGATCTCCGCATTCATTGAAGTCATGGCGAAAACACTACCGCCGGGAGTGGCGCTGGGGAACCGGACCTGGCGGCGTGGCGGGCTCATTCGCCAGGCGGCACGTCACGTCGACTTTGGCGCGGTTCCTGCGGGGTATTCTGTAGTGGTGTTTGGACGTAAAAAGGATGAGCCGAGCGCTCAAGACCAAGTAGACCAGCTTGCCGCCGATGCCGCCGTGAAAGGCGCTGGCAAGGGCGCACCCACGCCCAAGCGCAAGGAACAGGAAGCGGCCCGCAAGCGGCCGCTCGTGCCGACGGACCGCAAGGCTTCGAAGGAAGCCGAGCGCATTGCCGTGCAGGATCAGCGCCAGAAGATGCGCCAGGCCCTGGACACCGGGGACGAAAAGTACCTGCCGCTGCGGGACAAGGGACCCCAGAAGCGTTTTGCGCGCGACTATGTCGATGCCCGTTTCAGCCTGGGTGAGTACTTGATGTTCGGTGCGCTGCTTTTCGTGGTCATCTCCTTCATCATTCCTTCAGGAAGCGACGCCCTGAGCTATATCCTGATCGGCTTCTGGGTCATGTTCCTCGCCGTCTTCGCGGATGTGTTCATCCTTTCCCGCAAGTTGCGCAAGGGCTTGACGCAGAAGTTCGGCGACGTCGAGCGTGGCACCGTCTGGTACGGCAGCATGCGTTCCCTGCAATTCCGTCGCCTGCGCCTGCCGAAGCCGCAGGTGCAGCGAGGCCAGTACCCCGCCTAAGGCCCCCAATCGCCAAGGATAAAAGTCCTACGAATCAAAAGACCCTGGAACGGCTGTTCCAGGGTCTTTTGTTTGACCGCACTTGGTGGTCCAGGTGCGGCCCAGCGCTCGTCCGCCTGCCTAGCGGCGACGCTTAACTGCGACGTTTGGCCAAGGCCCTGTTGATGCCGGCGGCCCAGAACGGACCTTCGTAGAGGAATGCCGTGTAGCCCTGCACGAGGGTTGCTCCGGCGTCGAGCCGCTCCTGGACGTCGTCCGCGGACTGCACTCCGCCGACCGCGATGAGCACCAGGCCCTCCCCCGCGGCGGCCTTCAGCCGGCGCAGTACCTCGAGCGAACGCTCCTTGAGCGGCGCACCGGAAAGTCCGCCGGCGCCGCACGCGTCCACTTTGCCCGGGTCGGAAACCAGGCCTTCCCGGCCGATGGTGGTATTGGTGGCAATGATCCCGTCGAGCTTGAGGTCCAAGGCGAGGCGGGCGACGTCGTCGATGTCTTCGTCGCTCAGGTCCGGTGCGATCTTGACGAGCAGCGGCACATGGCGGCCGGCGGATTCGTCTGCGGCGTCTCCGACCGCGCGCAGGAGGGGGCGAAGTGTTTCGACGTTCTGGAGCAGGCGCAATCCCGGAGTGTTGGGCGAGCTGACATTGACTACCAGGTAGTCGGCGGCGGGTGCCAGGCTGCGGGCGCTGACCAAATAGTCCTCGACTGCGTCGTCGAGCTCAACCACTTTGGTCTTGCCGATGTTGACTCCGATCACCGGACGAACTCCCGAATGCGTCCGCTGCAGGGCCGCCCGCGCAGCCTTGAGCCGCGGGGCCACCGCCGCTGCGCCGTCGTTGTTGAAGCCCATGCGGTTGATCACAGCCTTGTCCTCGATCAGGCGGAAAAGCCGTGGCTTCTCATTGCCGGGCTGGGCCTGGCCGGTGATCGTACCCACTTCCACATGGCCGAAGCCCAGCTCGGCGAGGGCCTCGATTCCATGGCCCTCTTTGTCGAAGCCCGCCGCAAGGCCGAAGGGCGACGGGAACGTCAAGCCGAAAGCCTCCGTGCGCAGCGAGGGGTGCGGAGCGGTCACTTTGGCCAGAACGCGTCCTGCGCCTGAGCGGTGTGCAAAGCGGATCGCCTGGAAGCCGATCTTGTGGGCTTTTTCGGCATCCATCCAGGAGAAGGCCAACTTGAAGAATGTGGGGTAAACGCGCATGGTCCTAGTTTTCCGGTTTACGGGTCGCGCACCAAACCAGCGCGGTTACCGGACGGTAGCATGTACGAATGCCGAGCAATCCGCGTGAGGGAGTTCACTCCAAGGCAAGCATTGAAGCCGATGTTGTCGTCATCGGGGCAGGACTGTCGGGACTGGTCGCCGCCGCCCAAGCCTACGCCGACGGCAAACGGGTTGCTGTCCTGGACCAGGAACCGCCCGCCTCCGTGGGCGGCCAGGCACATTGGTCCTTCGGCGGCTTGTTCCTGGTCAACTCTCCGGAGCAGCGGCGGTTGGGCGTCAAGGACAGTGCCGAGCTCGCCCTGGGCGACTGGCTCGCGTCCGCGGCCTTTGACCGGCCGGAAGACTCCTGGGCGCGGCGTTGGGCGGAAGCCTACGTGGATTTTGCCGCCGGCGAGAAACGCCGGTGGCTGAGCACCCTTGGCGTGCGGCTCTTTCCCTTGGTGCAGTGGGCCGAGCGGGGCGGCTATGGTCCCCAAGGCCACGGCAACACGGTCCCGCGGTTCCACGTCACGTGGGGCACAGGACCCGGTGTCGTTCAACCGTTCCTGGCAAAAGTCAACGAAGGCGTCGCCCGCGGAAGGATATCCCTCCACTTCCGGCATCGCGCCACGGAGATGACGACGACGGCGGGCCGCGTCACCGGGGTCGGCGGCGAGATCCTTGAGGGCTCCGGAGCCGGACGCGGCCAAGCGTCGCCAAGGACCGTCGTCGGGCACTTTGCGGCGACTGCGGGAGCGATCATCGTGACTACCGGCGGGATCGGCGGGAACCACGCCACGGTGCGGAAGCAATGGCCCGACAATAGCGCCCCGGAATACATGCTGAGCGGTGTACCCGCTTCCGTCGACGGCGAGTTCCTCGCTGCCGCCGAAGCGGCCGGCGGACGGCTCATCAATGGCGACCGCATGTGGCACTACCCCGAAGGCATCCACAACCACTCCCCCGTATGGCCTTCGCACGGCATCCGGATACTTCCCGGTCCGTCGTCGCTGTGGATTGACGCGACGGGACGGCAATTGCCGGCGCCGCTGTTTCCGGGCTTCGACTCGCTGGGCGCCCTCAGGCATATCCTGGCGGGCGGCCACGGATATTCGTGGTTCGTGTGCAACCGCACCATCGCGCTGAAGGAATTCGCCCTCTCAGGCTCGGAACAGAACCCGGACCTCACCGGCAAGGACATCAGGCTCCTTGCTTCCAGGCTCAATCCCGGCAGCGATACTCCATTGCGCCTCTTCCTGGACCGTGGCGTGGATTTCCTGCAGGCGGCAACAGCCGCCGGGCTCGCCGCGAAAATGAACTCGTTGACAGGCTCAGAGCTGATAGATCCCGCCCGGCTCGATTCACTCATCCACGACCGGGACCTGCAAGTGGCGAGCGGGCTGGGCAAGGATCCGCAGCTCGCCGCGATCCGGGCGGCCCGGCGTTTCGCCACCGACAAGATCATGCGTGTGGCTCCTCCGCATCGGCTCACCGACCCGGAACACGGGCCCCTCCTGGCTGTGCGGCTCTCCGTCCTGACGCGCAAGAGCCTCGGCGGACTCCAAACAGACCTTCGTTCACGCGTCCTCGGTGATTCCGGAGTTCCCGTGCCGGGCTTGTATGCGGCGGGCGAGGCTGCCGGCTTCGGCGGAGGAGGAATCCATGGCTACCGGGCATTGGAAGGGACGTTCCTTGGCGGGTGCCTGTTTTCCGGACGTGCAGCCGGGCGCGATGCCGCGGCGAGTGTCTAAGCTGTTCCCATGGAGTGGCAGACCGATATCCTCGGTGCGGACTTCGAGAGTTGCGCATTCGAGGCGACCGGACCTGATGGAGTTGTCCGGCGCGCAACGCTGGTCCGCCATGTCCCGCGCCAGGGCGCCGGAAGTCCCGGTGATCCTGCCCTGCCGGCCAACCGTTCGGTCCTGTTCCTGCACGGATGGAGCGATTACTTCTTCAACGTCGCCCTCGCGGAGTTCTGGACGGGACAAGGTTTCCGGTTCTATGCGTTGGACATGCACAACCATGGCCGCAGCCTGCAAGCGGACACGCCAGGCGGTTACGTCGAGCACCTGAACGACTACGACGCCGAAATCAGCAAAGCCATTGACATGATCCGCTCAAGAGAGCAGCTTGGTCGGGAGCCCGGCTCGTTGACGCTCATGGGGCATTCCACAGGGGGGCTCGTCGCAGCTTTGTGGGTCAGCAGCCACCCCGGCTCCGTCCAGTACCTCGTCCTCAATAGCCCCTGGCTTGAAATGCACGGAAGTTCCGTGGTCCGCCGCGCAGCTCAGACCATGGTGAAGCCGCTCGCGCGGTTCCGGCCCAAGACAATCCTGCGCTTGCCCGAGCGAGGGTTCTATTACCGGAGCATCAGCAGCTCGGCCGAGGGAGAATGGCTCCTCGACGACAAATACCGCCCGCCGCTGGCTTTCCCCATGCGGGCCGGTTGGCTCAGTGCCGTCCTCAGCGGCCACACGAGGGTGGCCCGAGGGCTGAGAATAGACATCCCGATCCTGGTCTTGATTTCCGGGGCGAGCGCCAACGGCATGGTCTGGCAGGAGTCCATGCGGCATTCGGACGCCGTCCTGGACGTCAACACCATGGCCGTCCGTGCCATGACCCTCGGCCGGACCGTCACCCTGGAACGGGTCGACGGCGGCCTCCACGACGTGTTCCTGTCTGCCGGTCCGGTGCGGGCCGATGCCTACGACAGGCTTGCGCGGTGGATTCGCGGGTACATTGCCAATGGGCCACGGACGGCACCTCCGGCAGGCCACGAGCTTGGAAAACCGGGGGAAACGCCATGACTACGGAATTGGGGTTGCCGGTCTGGCAACAGGACTTTCTGGGCGGTGGTTTCGAGGCCTTGGAGCTCGAACTTCCACC
>OUNM011115429.1_pt1 | contig 19991 bp, 17 predicted proteins | sample 1769961 | NCBI WGS metagenome assembly OUNM01 (sample SAMEA3914820, study PRJEB12502) | metagenome | biome: forest; material: soil | place: USA | collected 2012-03-12 | depth 0.3 m
GGACTAAACGCTTTTTGAAAAGGGCACCCAGTGCCTGTTTAAAGGCCTTTTTGCTGACGCCAAAGGCATCGCGAATCGCGGCTGGGTCGCTCCCATCGTCGAGGGCGAGCTTGCCACCATTTTGTTCCAGAGCCTCGATGATTTGATCCACCAGGGATTTGACGCGTTGATAGCCGGAGGCATCGAGCCGGAGATCCACCTTGCCATCCTGGCGCACGGCGCTGACAAAGGCCGAGAGCTTCTGCCCCACCATCAACGGCCCGGCCAAATTTGAGTGGTACAGCATGCCGTAGTAGGTGCCCTCCACGATGACGCCATAGCCCATGGGGGTGCGCTCGCCAACGACCACGCTCACGGCCTGGCCTTCCTGATACGGCGCGACACTGGCAGCCAGATATTTTTTGAATCTTGTCGTGGCCACGATGCGATCGCTCTTGGGATCCAGATAGACATGGACGAGCACATTTGCTCCTTCCCGCACGGGATCGCGTTGCTCGCGGAAAGGCAGCAGCAGATCCTTCGGCAGGCCCCAGTCCAAAAAGGCCCCGATCTGGCGATTCACATTGAGCACGCGCAGCATGGCAAAATCCCCCACCATCGCCTTGGGCGATTCCAGGGTAGCCACGAGGCGGTCCTCGCTATCGCGATAGATGAAGACATCAAGCAGGCTCCCCTCTTTGATTCCCTCGGGCGGACGGCCCGGCAGCAGGATCTCGCCGAGTTCCCCAGCGTCGAGAAAGGTCCCGTGCATGGATTCCCGCGAGACTGCGAGCTGATTTCTTTTTCCGATTTCGATCATGAGAGACGCTTATCCTCGCAAAGTGGCCGTCAGCCGCTTGGGGCTCTTGAGCAGGTTGAGCGCATCCAAAATGCTTGAGGAAACCACATCCGCATTGACGAGAGTCTCCGAGGCGCTGCCCTCTTTCTGCACCAGGGCGATGCCGAGCGCAGCGACTTTGACCATCGTGCGGTCGTTTCGTCCGTTGCCGATCGCCACGACGCCATCGGGTCCCAGCTTGTTGATGTAAGCGAGCTTGGCCTCGGCCTGCACGGCATCCTGCGAGAGGATGGTCAAGGTGACGGTCAGCCCACTCAACTGCGAACCGGCCTGGCCGAAAGTATCCGCCGTAATGACGTGCAATTGGACCAGTGCGGAGAGTTCCTTGAGCAGCGGAATGACTCCCGGGATGAGTATTCCATCAATTGCGAGGGTTCCATTGTAATCGAGTACGAGATGCTCCAGCGCGAGTTCTCGAAAACCGGGGATCGAAAGGGCGATCATAGCTCGTGATAGTACCGGCTTTTTAGGATTCGTCCATTCCCGCTATCGCGAGGAGGACCGACGGTTCTTCGTCACGGGATTGTAAAGCGCGTACCCGATGGTGCTGATATGGCGATTTGCGCTGCGCAGCGCATTCAGCAAATCGAGGAAGAAGGAACTGGATTCCATGGTCGAGCGCGAGGTCGAGCGCAGGCTTTCGTAATGCTCGCGCTGGACCTGGCGGCACCAGTCGTTGAAGGCATCTTTGCCGGCGAGGAAATTCTTGGCGTCTTCCTTGCTGCGCGTAGTGAGGAGGCCGGCGGCCGCTTCAAATCGCACGAGGACGCGCTGATAGGCTTCGAGCGCGCGGTCAAAATCCGGCTGGGCCAGGAAGATGCCCTCGGTGCGCTGCTTGGCGAGGAGGTCGCAAAGGTGCTTGTCCACGAGATCACCAACCGATTCGAGTTCATTGGAGAAGGTATGCAGCGTGAATTGCCAATGGGTGTCCTCCTCGTTCATCTCCCCGCCGATCTTGCTGAGATAGTCCTTCACCTCGCTATTGATGCGGTCCACCACGTCGTCTTCCCGTTGAATGCGACGGGCCAGCTCCACATTGCGCTCGAGGAAGGCGGCCCAGAAATTCTCCAGCATCGCGCGCACGTGATCGGCCATGCGCAGCGTCTCCCGGGTGGCCCGAGCCAGGGCAAGTGAGGGCGTCTCCAACACGCTGGGGTCGAGGAAGCTCTCCCGCATAGAGAGGGAGGTGCTCTCTGGAGGCGGAACGAGAAAGCGGGCCAGCCGGTCAATCTGCCCCAGAAGAGGCAGGGCCAGCAAACCAACCACCAAATTGAAGCCGGTGTGAAACATGGCCGTCTGCCGGAGCAGCGTGCCGGGAAAGGCTTCAAACCATTCCTGGCTCAGATGGGGCACCAGCATCAACGGCAGAGCGACGACCAACTTGACCATCAGATTACTCAGCCCCATCCGCCGGCCATCGAGTTGGCTCCAACCTGCAATCAACGAGGTCAAGGCCAGGCCAAGATTGGTCCCGATTACCCAGGGAATGAGAATCAGCGGGGTAAAGAGGCCCGCCGAAGCCAATCCCAGCCCCAACCCAATCGTCGCGGTGGAGCTCTGCAGCAAAACGGCGAGCCCGCTCACGGCAATGAGCACGAGCCATTGGTGTGAGGCCAGAAGCTTGAAAATTTCCGCCGCCTCGGGAGCCTTGGCAAACTCGCTCGCCCCCTGCCCGATCATCTGAATGGCAAGAAAGACAAAGCCCAGTGACAAAAGGCACTGCCCGATCCCGCGGAAGGACTCCCGGGAGAGAAACTGAAAACCAATGATGCCAATGAGGATGACCAGCCCGGCGTAATCCTGCACGCGAAAGGCGAGCAACTGGATCGTGATGCTCCAGCCGACATTGGCGCCCAGCAACACGGCCAGCATTCGCTCGGAGGTGAGCTGCCCGTTGTTCAGCATCTGCGCCGCGTACAGTGACAACCCCGACGACGACGGCACAATCGTGCCAGCCACGATACCCCCGCTGAAGGCCTTCCACGGGTTGGCCGTCATGCGATTGAGCCAACCGATGAGCTTGCCGCCGAAAAGGCGATCCAACCCTTTGCGCAGAAACCGGACCCCAAAAAGCGTGAGCCCGATGCCCCCAGCTATATCTACCCCACCCATCCTAAAAGGGAGGGTTCCCTCTGTTTTTATTCAATGTGTTGCCGTCCAAAGTACCTGAGAAAATTGAAAGCCTCTCCCACCCAACAAGCAATAGAAATATGTCACGGATTTGTCACATTTCCATGATTGACGAATTCAATTTTCACCAAGAACCAGCCAGGCTGATACAAAAGCTCGGCACGGAATGCTGACGTGATCGCTATCCCTGATCCTCAGCCAGCAGAGCAGATCCGCACGGCCGGGGGAGATTTCCCAGACGGCGCAATGGAACGACGCACGAAGGATTCGGGCTACTCTCCGGTCGAGCCGGCGGGAGCGGCTTCCCTGGCATCGCCTGGCGAAGCCGAAAGCACCGTCTCCGGCACCGGATGCGAGGCCACATATTCGGACGGAGTTTCAAACTTGGCGCCTTGCGCAACGAGGTAATCGAGCATCTTCTCAAACTCCGCCCAGCCCTCTTCCTTCCAATGCGAGGGATGGCCCTGGATCACAAAATAGTCCCGCGTGGGATTCTTCTCGTAGCCGGCCTTGAACATCTCAAAGTTCGGCACAAAGGTCGGGTGCTCGATATTCACCTGCCAGATGCGGTCGAGGATCACCTTGCCTTTCGGCAGCTTATCCGTTGCTCCCAAGGGCTTGGAATAGAGCCAGATTTTCGTATCGGGATCCTCTTCCAGCACACGAACTGTGTTGTCGTCGGTCGCCCCATAGCCTGGCCCAAAGGTGGCGAGTGGGAAACCCAGCTTCTGTTTCGCCAGCGCCTGCGACTGGGCCACGTGCTGCTTCTGCGTCTCGTACGTTGGCCCCTGGAACTCATGCAGCGTATTGTCCCCTTCCTTCCACTCCAGGTGATCGTAGCCGTGGTTCCAGAACTCAAAGAGTCCCGTGGCTTTCTGATCCTTGATCCATTGGAAATACTTTGGCTTCTCGCCCTCCAGCGAGTTGCAGATGATGCCGATGCCCGCCTTCAGATGCCGCTGCTTGATCAGGTCGGCAAAGCGATCCCACGCGGCCGGCATCACGCCGGAGGGATTCGTCTTCAGATCATCCACCTTGATGATGATCGTGGCCGGCTTGGTGCGCGCCGCCAACACTTTGGATGGTTTTGGCTGGGTCGGCTTGACCGCAGGCGCGGCGGCGGTTGGAGCAGACGGGGCCGAGGATCCCTCCACCTGCTCTATGGTGAAGTCATCAAAATCGATCACCCCCACGGCCCCACTCCAGGTGTGAATCCAGACCGCCAGATTGGCCGCGCCTTCGGGAGCTTTCGCCTCCAGCGAGTAAGGCTCCCATTGCTCACCTCCTTTGCCGATGGCCACCATCGGCAGTTTGTTGGGCTCGATCACCGCCCGATGCGCGTCGGAAAATCTCAGATACACGCCACCTTTTCCACCTTTCTTGGTGCGGGCAAAAAAGCTCACCTTATAAGTCTGCCCCGCTACAATCGGCACAGGCTGGCTTGCGACATTGGAGCCCAACTTTTGATCCTGATCGTCCACTCGCAGGCCTAGCTGCCCTTCGTGCGCGGCATCAGCCGTCACCGTGCTCATCGGCTGCGCGGTGTCTTTTTCCTGAATGATCCAGCCAGACAGAGACTGCTCGAATCCCGGATTGTCCATGGGAACGCTTTGAGAATGAGCATGGGTGGCGAGAAAAAGCAGGGAGAGACAAGAAAGACGTTTCATACGGGAGGGGTTCCGGGGTCGCTGGGAAAATCATGAACGCTTCACCGACGCGCAATGGCCGGAAAACCCTATCTGTAGAGTTGTTTCTACAGGTAGAGAGAGAGACCGATTGCCTCGTGCGCGGCGAAGGAGAAATTTGCCGTAGCGCTGCCTAGCGCCTCTATTTCATGACTCCCCCTTCTGCCTCCGCTTTGGCCTCACCCTTGGCCCAGGCATCTTCCAATAGTGCCGTTCTGCTCGCCCTAGAGCCACGCGAGCTGGATTTGTTTTTCGGCGCCGCGCCCGTCCTATGCGGCACCACCACCTCGTTTGAGAACACCCTCGATTGGACGAAGCGCCCGGCTGGAGCCTGGCTGGAAAAGCTCCGACATCATCGGCCCGAAATCCTCGTTTCCTGCTGGTCGACTCCGGCCCTGCCCCCGGAATGGCTCGCGCAGCCCGATTGTCCGCTTCGCTATGTCTGCCACCTGACTGGATCGGTACGCCAGTTGGTGCCACGCAGCTTCCTGGAGGACGGCGGGCGGATCACAAATTGGGGTAGCAACGCGGCCCGACAGGTCGCAGAGCATGCCTTGCTGCTCACGCTCTCCGCGTTGCGGAATTCCACCCGCTGGAAGACCCTCGCCCATCCCGACAAGCTCAAGGCCACCCGCACGCTTTTTGGCCAGAACGTCGCCATCCATGGCTTTGGCCAGATCGCTCGCGCGCTACGGCAATTGCTGCACCCTTTCGGGGTTCACGCCAGGGTCTTTGCGCCCGGTGTGCCGCTTGCCCTAATACGCTCGCACGGGGCGGAGCCCTGCTCGTCGCTGCTGGAACTGGCCGCTTCCAGTTCGATCTTCATCGATTGCGAGGCGCTCACCCAGGAGTCCGCCGGCAGTGTGAACCGCGAAGTACTGGCGGCCCTGCCCGATGATGCCGTCTTTGTTAATGTCGGCCGCGGACGAGTGGTCGACGAACCGGCCTTGATCGCGGAGGCTCGCTCCGGGCGGCTGCGCATCGCGCTGGATGTGGTGACCAACGAACCGCTGGATCCCGGTGATCCCATGGCCACTCTTCCGAATGTCATTTATTCCCCGCACATCGCGGGCCCGACGGGAGATCGCCTCCGCCACTGCGGACAGCTCGTTGTCGACAACATTCGCCGCTTCCTCCAGAACGAACCGCTCGAGGCGGAAGTCACGCTGGAAAGCTACGACCGTTCCACCTAATCTCTCATCTTTATTTCGATGCTCCGCCCCCTTCTCCGCCTCTGCGCGTTCGCAGCCCTCTGCACCACGGCATCCGCCGGCTGGCGTTCCAGCCTCTTTCCCGAAAATTGGCAACCGCAGTTCAAAGACTCGGCGGGCCGTTTTCTCCATGATTTTTCCTATGCGGGGTATCATCGCGGAGAGATTCCTCTGCCAACGCCCACCGGGCCTCAGATCGACGTTACCCAGGCGCCCTTCTCCGCCGATGTCACGGGAGTGAAGGACGCCACGGCCGCCATCCAGGCGGCGCTCGACCAGGCCGCCAAGAGTGGGGGCGGCATTGTCTATATGCCGTCGGGCACCTATCGCATTGCGCCACCCGCCGGGGAAAAAGTGGCGCTGAAGGTCAGCGGCGACCACACGGTGCTGCGCGGCGCCGGAGTCGAAAGGACCTTTCTGGTGAATGAAGAACCGGTGATGCGGGAAAAAACCGTGATCGAAATTGCCCAGCCGAAGCCCACCTGGTGGTACGCCGAGGGCAACTGGGTGAAGGCATCTCCGGCCTCGGCGGATATCCCCTCGGGGGCCACCGTGATCCCCGTGGAGGATCCCTCGCTCTTTGCCAAGGATGACCTCGTGGTCGTTCGCAGCGATCCGACCGATCGCTTCATCAATGAGCTTGGGATGACCGGGAAATGGACGGTGCAGAATATGAAGGGGCGCGGGCTGGCGTTTTGCCGCACGGTGCTGGCGGTTGATCCAGCCGCCAAGAGCATCACGGTGGATGTGCCGACGCGCTATCTTCTACGCAAGGAGGACAATGCCCGCGTGGTGAAGATGCCCGGCAATATGATCCGTGAGGTGGGCCTCGAGGATTTCTCTCTCGGCATGCGCGAGCACACCGGCGAGGGGACCGACGACGAAGCGATTCTCAATACGCCCGGCACTCCGGACTATGAGATGCACCAGTCCCACGCCATCGTCTTCAACTCCGCGGAGAATTGCTGGATGCGGCGGGTCAACTCCTTCTGCCCGGCCGGCAATACGAGAGGCATCAACGTTCTCTCCAACGGGGTGAAGCTGGAACGCAGCCGCTTTGTGACCATTGAAAAGTGCGATTGGCGCAACACGCAGTTCAAGGGCGGTGGAGGCAACGGCTACCTCTACACCTTGCACAGCGAGGAGTGTCTCATTCGCGATTGCCGGGCTGAGAATGGCCGCCACAACTACGATATCGCAATGATGTACTGCTCAGGCAATGTGATCCTCGACTGCCTCAGCAAGGACGGGCGTCTCGCCTCGGACTACCACATGTATTTTGCGGTCGCCAATCTCTTTGACTGCACCACCTGCGACGGAGACAACCTGGAGGCCAAATACCGTCCGTACGGAGGCAATCCCATGCATGGCGTGACGACGAGCCAGAGCGTTTTCTGGAATACCTTCGGCCAGCGCTATGGTCCCACATCCTTTATCTATGCGGGTAAACCGAACCATCGGGAACAGGTCATCGTCCAGTCCAAGCAATTCGGCGATGGCTATGTGATCGGCACTCACGGCCCGGCCAGCAAGATCGACTCGACGAACTTTGTCGAAGGCGAGGGCCAGGATGGTCTCGAACCGCGCTCGCTCTATCTCGAACAGCTCTCCCGCCGTCTCGGCAAAAAGTAGCGCTAAGCCTCGGCGCGCAGCGTCTGTCCCTGCTTCCACTCGCTTTCCACCAGGGTTCGCATGGGAATTTTCGGCACGCCGCGCTCGCCGCTGTGCAGCATGGAGACGATGAAGTCGACCGCCGCCCGGCCGATCTGGATGTTGTTTTGATAAAGGCCGGATAGCGGAATTTCCTTGGGCCCCAGATTCATACTCGCGAAGCCAATATCCTCCGGCATCCGATAACCCAGCCTGACCAGGCGCTGGTAGGTGCCGCTGTGACTCACCACCACATCAGGCTTGTGAGTATCCAGCCATTTCCTCAGCGTCTCATCCGAGGTGCGGGAATCAAGCAGCGGCGGGACGTTCTTCAGCTTCTTACTCCGCCAGCGCGCGAGGGCGAGTCCACCGAGCAGGGAATTCTCGACCTTCTCGTTCCAATCCGTCGCCACAAACAGGCCGACCCGGCGGTAGTCCAACTCCTGGAGGTGCTCGAGCAGAAGATTCATCGAGTGAAAGTGGTGGTTGGTCACCACATGAAAAACGGAAGGCTGCAGGCTGTAGCCAAAGGCGATCACGGCAAATTGCGAGTAGTCCATCGGGATAAACATGCGGGACTCCGGCTGCGGCGCCAACAGCACCGCCTCGATGTTGCGGGCCAGGAGAATATCGTGGAGACGGCTCGGATGCATCCCCTCACCCCTCAGCCAAAACTCCTCCACCACGTAACCGAGCTCGTCGGCGCGCGCCCTGGCTCCCTCGTAGTACTCATGAAAACTCGGATTCCGATGAAGTTCCTCTTTTTCAGGCCAGTTGTTGATCCACGCGATACTGGCTTGGTACCGCGGGCGGCTTTTGGCGTTTCGGTAGGCGTTCAGAGCCGAGAGCATCGGGTCGGGCCGGTAACCCAGTTGCCTGGCCAGCGTCTGGATTCTCTCTTTGGTGGCCCGCGAGATCTCCGGGTGTCCCCGCAGGGCCATCCCCACCGTGGTAAAGTGCACACCTGCAGCCTTCGCGATATCGCGCAAGGTCACTCGGGAACTGGAATTTCGGGGAGGCATTCTTCTCTACAGATAGAGGACGCCTCCGATTGTCGCCACAAAAAAAATCCCGAAACTGCGCAAAACCCCTGCCATGACTATCTCTCGCCGCCCCCTGACAGCTCTGTTGGTTCTCACTTTGGGACTGGTTGTTTCCGAAAAAAGCAATGCCGCATCGTTCACCTGGGACGCCAGCGGAGCAAGTCCGACTGCGCCGACCGATGGTCCCGGCTTTTGGTCGACCAGCAACGCAAACTGGGCCGGTGGCGGCAGTGACTCCGGCTGGAACAATGGTGCCAACAATGACGCCGTGATCGGAAATTCAGGCACTGGTGTCGGTAATTCGATCAATATTACCACCAATATAACAGCCAATTCCTTGCTATTTAGAAGCGTGAGTTCGGCCTACACGGTCACCAGCACCAACGCGTCGGTACTAACCCTCACCTCTGGCACAGTCACGGCGAACATTACGGCCACCATCAACGCAATTGTCAGTGGCACAAATGGCTTTTCAAAAATCGGAAATGGCACCGTTGGCCTGGGAGCGGTCGCCACCTACACCGGCACCACATATATTCTTGGCGGGTCCCTCCAAAATCGAGTCGTCAATGCGCTTCCTACCTCTACCGTTGTCGCAATCGGCCTAAGCGGCTCGAATGCGTCGGCCACCCTGGATGTTCGCTCCAATCAGACCGTGGCTGGCATTGTGGCCGTCGGCAGCACCCCGAGCACAAACTTCATTTCCAATACCCAGACGGCTTCCACCACGCTCACGATCAACCCCGACAGTGCTGGAGGAGCGGCCGCGGATTCCACTTTTACCGGAATTATCAAAAACGGCGACGCCACCCATATCCTTTCGCTGACCAAAGCTGGGAGCCACACGCTCACTCTCACCGGTTCCAATTCCTACACCGGCACTACCACAGTTACGGCGGGCTCCCTCATCATCAATGGCTCCCTCTCTGGTTCCAGCGCTGTCACGGTGGCCAGTGCCGGTCGGCTCGGTGGGACCGGAACCATTGGTGGTATTTCCGTGAGCGGCACACTCGGCGCGGGCAATGGTTCGATTGGCACACTCAACACCAACGATCTTGCCATCAATGCCACCGGTGCTCTCGAAAACGAATTTGGCCGCAGCGGCGTCACTCCGGTCAGCGATGTGATCAGCGTCACGGGTACGGTCTCCCTGCTGAGTGGCGCCAATCTTCAGCTCTCGCTCACGGGCAGCACACCGCTCAATGGAGATATCTTCTATCTTCTCAACAATGATCTGAGCGACGCGGTCACCGGAGTTTTCACAAAGCTGAATGGAGTCAACACCACCTTGAACCAAGACAGCATCTTTAGCTTCAACTCCCAGAGCTTCCAGATCAGCTACAACGCCACTTTCGGATCTTCCTTCACGGGAGGAAATGACATCGCCATCAAGGTGGTGCCTGAACCCGCCACTTGCGCTCTCGCGGGTCTCGGTGCGGTGGCGCTCCTCTGGCGGAGGCGACGAATCAGCTAAAGGCTCCGGCCGGATACTCGCTCGGTCCAGTCTTAGCGGGATTCTTTGAACTCTACAGAGAGAGTAATTCCTTTCTGGAGAATCGGGCCGAGGCACTTATCGTGGGTCTTTCTCCCCCCTTTAATGACAAAAGCGATCCCTCTCCTTGTCGTGGCTTCGGCCGTCTGTGCAATCCATACCTACGCCGCAACCCTCACTTGGGATGCGAGCGGAGCGAATCCAAACGCGCCCGTTGATGGCAGTGGCATCTGGTCCACCAGCAACGCGAATTGGGCCACCAGCGGCACCGATTTTGTGTGGAATAATGCCAACAACGACAACGCCGTGATCGGCAATAGCGGAACGTCCGGCACCGTGACTGTCTCGACCAACATCACCGCCAATTCTCTTCAGATCAAGGCCAGTTCCAACAACTATACCGTCACTGGCACCGGCGGTTCGGTCCTCACCCTCACCACAGGATCGCTGAATCTTGGTCAAACCACCACCCTTTCAGTCGCCATCGGGGGAACCAATGGCCTCACGAAAAGCGGGGCCGGCACCCTCGTCATAAACGCCAACAACACCTATACTGGAACGACCAGAATTTTGCAGGCGGGACTTCAAGTTCGGACGGCCAGCGGGCTGGCTCCGTCATCGGTGGTAGTGATAGGCACCTCGGGCTCCACCACGGCAGCGTCTTTGGATATCCGGACGGCAAACGTTACGGTGGCAGGCATCGCGGCGGTTGGAAGCAGCCCGACCAACAATACCGTCACCAATACCGGACTAGCCGGAACCGGAACCCTGACGGTAAACCCAGACGGAGCTGGCGTGGCGGCCGCCGATTCCACTTTTGCAGGCGTCATCAAAGATGGAAATACCGGTACGTTTAACACCGCCCTGGTGAAAGCCGGAGGCCGTACCCTGACACTCAGCGGCACCAATACCTACACGGGCAACACCACAGTTACCGCCGGCACGCTCATCATCAACGGTGCGCTGGCCAACGCCAGTGCCGTATCTGTGAGTGGCTCTGGGCGCCTCGGTGGAACAGGCTCCATTGGCAACATCTCGGTCAGCGGAACAATCGCCGCCGGTAATGGTGCAATCGGCACGCTTAGCACCGGCAACCTCACCGTGAACGCTACGGGTGCTCTCGAAAATGAGTTTGGCCGCAGCGGAGTTACTCCGGTCAGCGATGCGATCGCCGTCACGGGCACCGTCTCCCTGCTGAGCGGTGCGAATCTCCAACTTTCCATTTCCGGCAGTAATCCGGTCAATGGCGACATCTTCTATCTCGTCAACAATGACCTCAACGATGCCGTCGCGGGTGTATTCACCAAGCTGAACGGAGTCAACACGACTCTCGGCGAGGGCAGCCTCTTTAGTTTCAACTCCCAAAGCTTCCAAATCACCTACACCGCCACTTTTGGAACTTCCTTCACCGGAGGAAATGACATCGCGATCCAAGTGGTGCCTGAGCCCGCCACCTGCGCTCTCGTGGGTCTCGGTGCGGTGGTTCTCCTCTGGCGCGGGCGGCGGCATTTTGCCTAAAGCCGGCAAGGAGCGGTCAGCGGCCACGAGAATCCGGCGAGAATGGATTCTCGTGAAATGTCATTTCTTTATCCTGATCGGCCGCCTAAGGTGAACAGGGTATGGTGACCGTCATTGGCATTACCCAGTTTGTTTTTTTGTCGCTCGGGCTTATGGCGATGAACATCCTCGTCAAGGTTGGCACGTCCAAACCGGAGGATCACCCACCGCTCTCCCTGTTCCTCTATAAACATGGGCTTTGGCTGTATTTGATCCCCGTGATCTGGGTGATGCTCGCCGGCCTCTTTGTGCGCCCGAACAATCGCGTTTCCTTCAACTTCTTCGGTGGGCTGGGCATCCTGCTGGCAGCCGCGATCCTGAGCGTGTTTGGCTACGCCATTCTCTTTCTCGAAAGCTAACGGGACCGCGGCAGCTATCTTCGTGACCGAGGGCAGAAGATAGCCAACTCGCCAAACTGCGGAATCCTATCGCACCACGCGGCCCGAACCCGAACCTTTCATCAAGGCTTCTGCTTCCGCCCGCGAGGTGAAATTCACGTCGCCCACGATGGAATGGCAGAGGCAGGAAGAGGCCACCGCAAAGGCAATCGCTTTTCCGGGTTCGCTTAGCTCTGGCGTATTCAGCGCGAAGATCAACCCGGCGCCAAAGGAATCTCCCCCACCCACGCGATCCACGATATTGCGAATCTCGTAGGGCTTGTATTCCACGCCGTTCAGGGGCGCGAAGAAGCTGTTCCCGGCCGCCACGTCATAGAGCATTGCTCCCCAGTTATTGTGCGAAGCCGAGATGCTTTCGCGCAGCGTGATCGCCACGTATCTCACATTGGGAATTTGCCGGGCGATCTCCTTGGCCACGGCGGGATATTGATCAATGGCAATCTTGCCGGATTCCACGTCGGTATTCTCCGCATGAATGCCCAGCACGTCCGCGGCGTCTTCTTCATTGGCGATGAGGACGTCGACGTGCGGCACGATTTTCCGCATGGTTTTTTCAGCCAGTGCCTTGGAATCGGTCCCGGGCTCCCAATTCCACAGCTTTTTGCGAAAATTCAGGTCGCAGGAAACAGTCAACCCGGCGGCCTTGGCCACCTTAACGGCATGGAGCGTCGCCTCTGCAGAAGTATCGGACAAGGCCGGGGTGATGCCCGTGGTGTGCAGCCATTCCGCTCCGTCCAGGATCTTTTCCCAGGCATACTCGCTGGCCTGGGTCAGGCTTACGGACGAGTACGAGCGATCGTAAATGACATTGCTCGGGCGCTGGTTCGCGCCGTTTTCAAAAAAGTAGAGCCCCAGGCGTCCCTGCTTGGTCCGTAGGATGCAGGAGGTATCCACCCCCAGGCCGGTCAGTCCCCCCACACAGCAATCCGCGATGGTGTGCTGAGGAAGGGCCGTGACGAAACGGGCCGGTGCTCCGAGTTGAGCAAGCGAAGCGGCCACGTTGGCCTCTGCGCCGCCAAAGGTGAGATCCAAAGATCCCGGCAGGGCCTGCCGAAAACGCAGTACCCCTTCCGGCGCGAGCCGGCCCATCACTTCGCCGAAGGTGACGATTGTTTTCATTTCTGGCGGGTCGCCTTGATGATTTTTACCGCCTCAGCCGCCAGCGTCGTGATCTTGCTCCATTCGCCCGCCTTGATCAGGTCCCGCGGCGCGAGCCACGAGCCGCCCAGCGCAGCTATGTTGGGATCGGACAGATAGGAGGACATGTTATTCTCATTCAGCCCGCCCAGCGGCACATAGCGAATACCCAGATGCGCATAAGGCGCAGCCACGGCCTTCAAATACGAAAGACCGCCCGATGGCTCAGCCGGGAAGAACTTCAGCAGCTTGCAGCCTAGTTCCACCGCAATCTCGATGTCTGTGGGAGTCAGGATGCCAGGCGCAAAGGAGAGCCCTGCTTCGCGCGCCGCCGCGAGGATTCGGGGATTGAGTCCAGGAGCCACGGCAAAGGCCGCGCCCGCATCGACCACCTGCTTGAGCTGGTCGGTCGTGAGAACGGTTCCGGCTCCCGCGATCATGTCGGGCACCGAGGTCTTGACGGCCTTGAGTGCATCGATGGCGGCGGGAGTGCGGAGCGTGAGCTCCATCACATTCACCCCACCGGCGAGCAGCGCCTCGGCCAGCGGCACGGCATCCGCCGCCCGGTCGATGACCAGAACGGCAACAATGCCACATTTCTCGATATTTTGACTTAAGACAGGATCGAATGCGGGAGACATAATACTGACATTTTACACTACCAAACTCGGTACGTCCACCCAAGCGCGTTTGGCCCAGCTTTCAAGGCCGAGTTCCGCGAGTTGCACGCCCTTGGCGCCTTCCAATAGGCTCCAGCGGAAAGGCTCGTCGAGTACCACATGGCGGAGGAACATTTCCCACTGCACTTTGAACGCATTGTCGTAGGTTTCCTGCTCGGGCACCTTGGACCACCCACCGTAGAAGTCGATCGGCTGCGCGATGTCGGGATTCCAGACCGGCTTCGGCGTGTTGCCGTAGTGCTGGGTCCAGCACTCGCGGAGGCCCGCCACGGCGGAGCCATGCGTGCCGTCGATTTGCAGGGTGAGCAGATCGTCGCGGCGCACGCGCACCGTCCAACTCGAGTTGAAATGGGCGATCACACCATCCGCCAACTCAAAGGTGGCATAGGCGGAGTCGTCGGCCGTGCACTTGTAGGCCTTGCCCTGCTCGTCCACGCGCTCGGGGATATGGGTCGCGCCGAGGCAGGAGACGGCCTTCACTTCGCCGAAGAGATTATCCAGCACATAGCGCCAGTGGCAGAGCATGTCGACGATGATGCCGCCGTCGTCTTCCTTGCGGTAGTTCCAGCTCGGGCGCTGGGCCGGGATGTTGTGCCCCTCGTAAACCCAGTAGCCGAATTCCCCACGCACGCTGAGGATTTTGCCAAAGAAGCCCTGCTCCTTGAGGCGCTTGATCTTGAGCATGCCGGGCAGCCAGAGTTTGTCCTGGACGACGCCGTTCTTGATGCCGGCTTTCGTGCAGATGTTGTAGAGGTCCAGTGCTGTCTTGGCGTCAACGGCCGTGGGCTTTTCGCAATAGACATGCTTGCCGGCCTTCACCGCCTTGTGCACCCCCTCGGCCCGGCGACCGGTGGTCTGCGAATCGAAATAGATATGGTTGGCCGGATTGGCGAGCTCGGCATCGACGTCGGTCGAGATGCGGATGCCCTCTCCCATATTGGCGAGCTGCTGGAGCTTGGCCACATTGCGGCCGACCAACACAGGCTCGGGCCAGATTACCTCGCCGTCATTGATCTTTACGCCGCCCTGTTTGCGAATGGCCAGGATCGACCGGATGTAGTGCTGGTTGGTGCCCATGCGTCCGGTGACGCCGTTCATGATGATGCCGATGGAGTGTTTCTTCATGGAATAGTGATGGTTGGAGGAGAAGTTGGGGAGGTAAGTTGAAGCAGAACATAGCACCCCTCAATGCAACCCGTTATGACGACGAGCCAAGTTTTTAGCACAAAAACGACTTTCTTTTTGTTCTACCCTTCCGCCTCCAACAAATCCGCCATCAGCACGTGAGAATCCTCGTCAGACCCCATCCGGTCAGTGTAGGAAACTAGGAAACTCATGGCCCGTCCCTCGCTCTACTCAGCGTTGATCGCCACGCTCGCCATCGTGGTAGGGGCCTACATTCTTTCGTTAAGTTTCCTGCCCGCCGCCTGGGACGCCATCCTGGGCAAGCTGATGGCGAAATCGCCGGAGGAACTTTGGGCGTTCTTCGACAGCAACCACCAAATCCTCATTCGCGTGGTCTGGGCCGTCATCATTATTCACGTGGTAATTACCATCATCCCGCCGATCAACGAACATTTCAATCCCCGCTGGTATTCGCACCTGGCCGTGCTGGCACTCGTCTGGGCGATCTTTCTGCAGGGCACCTTTGCGCCGCCTTCGGTGCATCCCCCGGCCAAGACATCTCCCCCCGCACCCGCCCACGCAGGGCAGCACATTCGCTGACCACAACGTAACAAACGAAAACTTGCACGATTTCCCCCCGGCAGCGACGCTTTCGACTGTCACTTTTGAACGAAAACCCCGACTTTCACCTCTCACTCTAAAATGACCGCACTACTCAGCAAACGCCCCGCCTGGACCGCTCTCACAGCTCATCGCAAATCCTTCGACACGGCGCATCTCCGCGACCTCTTCGCGTCCGACCCCAAGCGCGGTGAGCGCCTCACCGCAGAGGCCGGCGGCATCTTTCTGGACTACTCCAAGAACCGTGTCACCGACGAAACGCTCGCGCTGCTGGTCAAGCTGGCTGAGGAATCCGGCCTCCGAGAGCGCATCGACGCCATGTTCCGGGGCGACAAGATCAACATCTCGGAAAACCGCGCCGTGCTGCACGTCGCTCTCCGCGCGCCCAAAGGCCAATCGATCATGGTGGATGGCAAGGACGTTGTGCCCGAAGTGCACGCTGTGTTGGACAAGATGTCCGCCTTCACCAACCGCGTCCGCAGCGGCGAGTGGAAGGGCCACACCGGCAAGCGCATTCGCAATGTGATCAATATCGGCATTGGCGGTTCCGACCTCGGCCCCGTCATGGCCTATGAAGCGCTCCGCCACTACAGTGATCGCTCGATGACCTTCCGCTTCGTCTCCAATGTGGACGGCACCGATTTCGTCGAAGCCACCCAGGATCTCTCACCCGACGAGACCCTCTTCATCGTTTCCTCGAAGACCTTTACCACCCTCGAAACCATGACCAATGCGCACAGCGCACGCGAATGGTCTCTCAAGGGTTTCGGCGGCGATGAAAAAGCCGTGGCCAAGCACTTCGTCGCGGTCTCGACCAATGCCGAGAAGGTCTCCGAATTCGGCATCGATACCGCAAATATGTTCGGCTTCTGGGATTGGGTCGGCGGACGCTACTCCATGGATTCCGCCATCGGTCTCTCCACCATGCTCGCCGTAGGCCCGGAGGGTTTCCGCGAACTCCTCGCCGGCTTCCACGAGATGGACGAGCATTTCCGCACCGCTCCGTTTGAGAAGAACCTGCCCGTCCTCATGGGCCTGCTCGCCGTCTGGTACAACGATTTCTTCGATGCGCAGACTGTCGCAGTGCTGCCCTACGAGCAATATCTCAAGCGCTTCCCGGCTTACCTCCAGCAGCTCACGATGGAGAGCAACGGCAAACATGTGACCCTCGACGGCCAGCATGTCGACGCCGACACCGGCCCGATCTATTGGGGCGAACCCGGCACGAACGGCCAGCACTCCTTCTACCAGCTCATCCACCAGGGCACCCGCCTCATCCCCTGTGACTTCATCGCCTTTGCCAAGTCGCTCAACACCCTGGGCCGCCATCACGACATCCTCATCGCGAACGTCTTCGCCCAAACCGAGGCACTTGCCTTTGGCAAGACGGCCGAGCAAGTGAAAGAAGAAGGCACTCCCGATTGGCTCGTTCCGCATCGTGTCTTCGAAGGCAATCGCCCGTCCAATACCGTGCTCGCCGAGAGCCTCACTCCGGCCACGCTGGGCAAGCTCATCGCCCTCTACGAGCACAATGTCTTCACCCAGGGTACCATCTGGAGCATCGATTCCTTCGACCAATGGGGCGTGGAACTCGGCAAGGTTCTGGCCCAGCGCATCGTCCCCGAACTCGAGGACAAGACCGAGCCCGACCTCAAGCATGACAGCTCGACGAACAATCTGATCAAGCGGTATCGGAGCCTCAAGTAGGACCCTTCATGAGCGCAAAACCCAAAGTCGGCATCGCAACGGACCACGGCGGATTCGGCTTAAAAGAGGAACTGGTCGGTCGACTCAAGTCGGCTGGCTACGAAGTCACCGACTTTGGCGCGTATGAACTGGCTTCTGGAGATGATTACCCCGACTACGTTGTTCCCCTCGCCCAGGCCGTAGCCTCCGGCCAGGTCGATCGCGGAGTAGCCATCTGTGGGAGCGGAGTCGGCGCCTCGGTCTGTGCCAACAAAATCCACGGCATCCGTGCCGCGCTCATCCACGACCATTTCTCCGCGAAGCAAGGCGTGGAGGACGATCACATGAATATCCTGTGCATGGGCGGCCGCACGGTGGGCCCCGAAGTAGCTTGGGACCTCGTGCAGACCTACCTCTCCGCCGAATACAGCCAGGAAGCCAGACACCTGCGCCGCCTGGGCAAGGTCGCGACGCTGGATACCTAATCCTAGCGCAGCGCCATGATGATGGCGCCTGCGGCGATCAGCGTGCCGCCAATCACCACGCGAGTGGTGAGAGGTTCCCCGAGAAAGATCACCGCGAGGATGATCGCAAAGACCACGCTCAATTTATCGATCGGAGCCACCTGGGAGGCCTTGCCGAGTTGCAGCGCGCGAAAGTAGCAAATCCAGGAAAGCCCGGTGGCAATACCCGACAACACCAGGAAGACCCAGGTGCGGCGGGAAATGCTGGAGAAAGCAGCCGCGGAAAGAACATTCGCCGCCAGCAGCCACGTAAAGACCAGCACCACGGTGGTGCGGATCGCGGTGGCGAGATTGGAATTCACTCCCTCCACCCCCACCTTCGCCAGAACCGCCGTCGCACCGGCAAAAAGCGCGGAGAGAATCGCCCACGGCAGCCAGTTGTTCATGGAGCAGGTTCTATCACACTTTCCACGCCGGGCGCCAGCGTCACCGGCCCCCCCCGCAATCCTCTTTCACCTTTGAAAATGAAGTGTATGATCCAAACACCCCTCCCCCTTGCCAAGATTCCTCCTTCATCTTCCAGTTTGCCTGATCTGCGCCCTGCTGCCCTGCAACGCCCAATCGTCGAAAGATAAAGCCGAACTGCCGAGCACGCCGGCCATCGACGCCTTTCTTCAATTTACGAAGAGCCTCGACCTCGCCGATAAAAACATCGGGCTGGAAGCCAAACAGGGCGACGGGAGTTCGGCTTATTTCAAGCTCAAGATCGATGGAAAGACCTGGGGAGCGATCCTTCCCGATAACTCCGGCAATCTGGTCTACGGCGAGATCCTCTCCTTCAATCTCGCCCGGGCCCTTGGCCGACCGGAACTCTGCGGGCCTGCCGTGCTCAAGGTGCTGGAAGGCGCGGCGCTCAAGCGTTTCACCACGGCCATGATGGAGACGAAATTCCACGGTGAGGAACGCCTTTTGAATCAACAGGCCATTCTCGAGCGCGTGAGCCAAAATCCGGACTATCTGGAAACAGTCCTAAAGATGTGGGGGCCCAAACCCTACGATGTCGACGAACTCACCACGCCGGACGACCAGTTCAATACCAAAGAGCCCTTTGCTGATTTTTTGAATTCGCAAAAACCTCAGCCTTCCTCCGCGCTGATCTCCCTCCCCGGCGTCCCTGGGAAGGCTCGTGAGTCCGACCTGGCCGATCAGCTCTCCACGATTTTTCTCATCGACGCCCTCACCGCGCAGGCCGATAGGTTCAGCAAGGGCAACATCAACGCAATCGCGCAGGATGGCGTCGTCAGCCTTGTCGCCTACGACAATGGCGGAACCTGGGACAAGGGCGAATTTCTGAAACTCTATCTCTCGTGGGTCACCCGCTTTGACCGCGGAGTCGCACAGAAAATCCTCGCCCTGAATGATTTTCTCAACGGCCCGCAAAAGACCTTCCTCAACTTTCACCGAAAGTCCGATCTGCGAAATGCGCTGGGACTGGAAACCGAAGATACCTACTGGAAGACCTTCAAGGATCGACTGGCCGCGGTAGCTCGGCACATCCGCAGCCAAAAGGGCGACTGCTACTTCGAGGTGCGTTAAAATTCAGCGGTGCTGGGTCATTGCTTTGACCTGAAATGCGGCTATTCATCGGTGACTCTGGGAGACGCCTTTTGACCACGACCTCGTACCGTAAAAACATTCCGCTCTTCATCGCCTTCCGAGTGTTCTTCAACGCTCGCTGGTACTACCCGGTGATGACGGTTCTGTTCCTGGATCTCGGGCTCAGCGTCGAGCAGTTTGCCCTGCTCAATGTGGCGTGGGCGGCGGCCATTGTCGGGCTTGAGGTGCCTTCCGGCGCGCTCGCGGATCGCTTCGGCCGCAAGAAAATGGTAGTCGGCGCCGCCGCGCTGATGGTCGTGGAAATGCTCGTTTTTGCCTTTGCACCCAGAGACAATCCCAACCTCCTTTTCCTCCTCTTTCTCGTGAATCGCATTCTGAGTGGAGCCGCCGAGGCCAGCGCCAGCGGCGCAGATGAGGCTCTCGCTTACGATTCGCTGGTGGCCGACAGACGCGTCGACCACTGGCCACGCGTGCTGGAGCTCCTGATGCGCTGGCAATCCGCCGCCTTCTTTGCCGCCATGCTGATCGGCGCGGCGGTGTACGATGAGAAGTTCCTCCAGGGGGTGATTCATTGGCTGGGATTGCCCTGGAAAGTCTCCCGGGACCTCGCCATCCACCTCCCCATCTACCTCACGCTGGTCAATGCCATTATTACCC
>OUNM010145483.1_pt1 | contig 19976 bp, 14 predicted proteins | sample 1769961 | NCBI WGS metagenome assembly OUNM01 (sample SAMEA3914820, study PRJEB12502) | metagenome | biome: forest; material: soil | place: USA | collected 2012-03-12 | depth 0.3 m
GATTCGGGATCGGGAGGCGCGACGATCAGGCCGCCCCCCGCCCCGCGCTTCATGAAGGCCACGCCCCGTTCTTCCAGAATGCGGGCGGCTTGGCGAAGCACCGAACGGCCGACGTCGTGCCGCGCGCGCAGGTCTTGCTCCGAAGCGACGAGCGCGCCCGATTTGAGGCCGGCGCGCCGGATCAGATCGGCGAGTTCATTGGCGAGTTGGACTGCGGTGGGGTCGGTGGCCATGACTCTTGTATTCCGTCCGCGGTGTCTGAACCACGGCTCCCGGCCCTCTTGATCGGGCCTTCCGGTCCCGCCAGGCGCTAAGGTGCGATAGCCGAAGAAGCCAAAGGGCCCTACGCGTCCGGATATCTGAAGCGCCGCGAGACGCCGCCGATCGATATCCGATCCGGGAAAGCCCGAACAGCGAATGTCGATCGGCGGCGAGGCGCCCGTGCTATTTGACCCCGAAGTCGTAGCGCAGTTCGACGCCGAAGAAGCGCGGCTGCCCATACAGATAGGTCGCCACCCCAAACTCGCTGGTCAGCTGGTTGTTGGTGCCGGTGATGTAGTCCTTGTCGGTGAGGTTGCGGACATAGGCCGCGAGGCTGACGCCGCTGCCCTTGATGTTGCGCCAATCAGCCCGCAGGTCGATCCGGGTATAGCCTTCCACATTGGTTCCCATGCTCGACAGCGCGACCAGCGCATTGCCGTTGGGGACGTTGGCCGGATCGGTCGCGATGCCGCTCTGGTGATAGATGCTGGCCATGGCCGACAGGTCGCCCATGCCTTCCGGCATCGGGAACTCCACCCGCGGGGTGAAGTTCAGCTGGTGCTTGGGCGTGTTCGGAAACCGGCTGTTGGACAGATCACCCAACAGGGCGTCGTCGTAGCTGTCATACCCGGCGTCGAGATAGGTATATTGCAGCGAGGCGCTCAGCCAGGACGTCGCCGCGACGGTCAGGTCCAGATCGACCCCCTTGATGGACCCGGCGGCGGCGTTCCGGGTCACCGTCGAGGCCGGCACCGTGGCCAGGTTCACGAAACGCTGGATGTCCTTGTAGTCGTCATAGAAGACATCGACCGCGTAGCGCACCCGCCAGTCGCCCAGGTTCGCCGAACCCTTGGCCCCGGCCTCGTAATCGGTGACCTGTTCGGGCCGGAAGAACTGGTCCGCCGGGTTGATCGCGGTGCCGTTGAATCCCCCGCTCTTGAAGCCCCGGCGAACGGTCGCATAGAGATTGAGATCGTTGTTGACTTGATAGTTTGCGGCCAGGTTCCAGGTCGTGGCGTTGAACGAGGCGTCCATCTTCTTGCCCGCCGCGGAGTCCAGCCCGGTCGGATAGGGCTGCAGCGGCGAAAGCAGCACGAAGGTCTCGGACGGTCCGCTGGACCGCTCGTCCTTGGTCTTGCGGACGCCGGCCGTCAGGGTGAGTTGATCGGTGACCGACCAGTCGGCCTGCCCGTAGAACGCGTGGCTGCCCGACGAGCTCTGGGCGATGTTGACGGCCTGGATGACGCCGCCGTTGGGCAGCAGGCCGGGGATCCGAACCCACTGGCGCGTGTCGAAGCCGTAAATCAGCGGCGTATTTGAATCTTCAGTGAAATAGCCGACGACGCCGTTGAGCTTCGAGAAGTTGAACTGGGCCTGGATCTCCTCGCTGGTCGTCTTGGTCTTGGGCCCGGTCGGATTGGTGACGTGCAGAACCGTGACCGGGCTGCCGTCCAGATCGTAGGATTGGCCGCCCGTGAAGCGGCGCTCGCTGTAGATGTTCTTCAGCGACAGGTGATCGTTGATCTTCCAGTTGGTGGTGTTGATCCATCCCTGGCTGTCGAGCTTGATGAAATCGGGCTCGTAGTTGGTGGCGATCGACCTGGGGCCGCGAGCCTTCTGAGCGGCCAGGGCCGTCTGCAGCTGAGCGTAGATCGGGGTGTTGGAGAAGGTCGGCGTGATGACCGACAGCAGCAGTCCCGAGCCGGCCTCGTCGACGTTGACGTCCTGGTACAGCAGGGTGTTCTCGAAGCCTTCGAACGGGCGGAACGTCAGGCTGGCGCGCCAGGCCTCGCGATGCTCGTCGTCCATCTTGTCGCCGGTGGCGACGTTGTCGGTGTAGCCGTCGCGGCGCAGGACCTGGCCGGCGACGCGGAACATCAGCTTGTCGCCCACGATGGGGCCGCCGACGCCGAACTCGAGGTCATGGCGATTGTAGTTGCCGACCCGCCCCAGCAGATAGCCATTGAAGTCCTCGGTCGGGGCCCGGGGCGTGAACAGGATGGCGCCGCCGGTGGTGTTGCGGCCAAAGAGCGTGCCTTGCGGCCCCTTCAGGACCTGGATGCCCTGAAGGTCGAAGATCGCGTCCCCGAACGACGGAACTTCGGCGAAATAAGGAACGACGCCTGGCGAGTTCTGGCCGAACGCCTGGCCTTGGCCCCGGATTGAATAGGTGACGTTGTTGCGGTTGGCCGTGGTGTTCTGAATGCTGAGGCCCGGCGCGACCTGAGCCAGGTCGTTGGCGTCCCGGACGCCTTTTTCTTCAAGGACTTGTTCGCTCAACGCGGTCACCGCGATCGGCACTTCCTGCAGCCGCTCCTCGCGCCGGCGAGCCGTGACCACGATGTCTTCCAGCATGGTCGCCTGATTGGGGTCACTCGATGGCGGCGCCGCTTGTCGCGCGAACGCGAACGCCGGCGTGGTGAGACAGGTCGCGACCATGAGGCCCGCGAGGCCGAATTTGCGAATTGGGCGCGCGGAATTAGCGCCGGAAGCGTGTCCGTTCATTGTTCCCTCCGTGCCGGCACCGCCCTTTGTGGACGTTGGTGGGATGGTTTTCCCCGCCGTGCGTTGAACAAATCAGTCACACATGTTCAGAATATCAGCAAGAACATTCGTCTGAAGTCAGAATGCCTATGATGCAGCTTGGGTTTGGGCTGAGCCGATGAGGTCACCCATTTGGCCGCATTCCCACCAGAGAATGATTGACTGATTTCAGAATGGCCGCTTAGATTGAGACCACCGGCCGGAGAGCTGGGACCGAAAGCGGTCACACATTGGAGAGGATGCCCATGCTGGACGTTGCCGACAAAAAGGCGCTGGACACCGACGGCTACGCCGTTCGGGACAGCTATTTCGGGGCGCCTTACATCGACAGGGACGAGTGGCGCCAAACGCCCTACCCCCATCGCAACGTCCATGGCGGGTTCGCCAACACCGACACGCGCTTCACCTTCTACTTCCCCGCCGAGGAGGAATGGGGCGGCCGCATGTATCACCCGCTGGAGGGGGCTCACGCGGGCCACGAAGAGGCCTTCGCCGGAGCGATGGGCGCCCTGCTCGGAGGCCTCGACATGATGGTCAAGCTCGGCGGCTACATGGTCGAGTCCAATTCAGGCCACATCGGCGACGACATCGACCCGCGCGCCGGGATCGACCCGGGCCTCTACGGCTATCGTGCCAGCGTCGAGAGCGCCCGATTCTCCAAATACATCTGCAAGCAGGTGTTCGGCCGCGAGCCCGATTACAGCTACGTCTGGGGCGGCAGCGGCGGCGGCCGGCGATCGCCCCTGTGCCTGGAATACTGCGACGGCGTCTATGACGGCGCCCTGCCCTTCATGGGCGGCGGCAATGTCGAGCCGCACGGGACCAACTCGCGCGTCCGCAGCGAACAGCCCTTCTCGTTCGGCAGCATGTTCAACGTCCAGCGGCTCCTGCGCGGCGACAAGCTGGACAGCGTCATCGACGCCATGGCCCCCGGCGGCGGCGGCGATCCCTTCGCGGGCCTTACTCAGCACGAACGCGAGGAACTGGCCAATCTGTATCGGCTTGGCTATCCGCGCGGCGACGAGTTCATGATCGCCAAGCCGATGGGGCAGATCTGGCTGTGGTGCTCGATCGCCAGCATGCTGTTGGAGGAAGACGCCGACTATTTCGCGAACTTCTGGACCAAGGCCGGATACGTCGGCCATGACCGGCCGGAAGTGGTCAAGGACGACCTGATCGACGTCACCCTGCCGATCAGCCGGATCATCACGGCGCAGGATCTCATGGGTGAGGAGTTCGCCGGCGCTGAGTTCGCCGACTCCAAGGCGATGATCCTGCTGATGGCGTCCATGAGCGGCGCCTGGGACCTGCCGGTCGCGATCGAGGTCAAGGGACTGAAGGGCGGCTACAGCACCGGATGCGGCGTGCTGATCAAGACCGGCGGCGCGGCCGGAAGGCAGCTGTTCTGCACCCGCGCGGTCGGCGACATCTGGTTCTGCGACGGACGCGCGGACGCCAACATCCTGCGCTTCCGGGGCGCCGAGGTCGGCGACAGCGTGCATCTCGACAACCACGCCTTCCTGGCCTTCTGCTACGCCTACCGGCACCACCTTTCCGAAGACCCGCTCAATGACTTCCTGCGCGTCGATGGTCAGCCCATCTATCCGCAACATGGCGTGCCGGTGCAGTCGCCCTTGATGGGCGTGCCCTATTCCGGTCAGTACGAGGGCAAGCTGCTTTGGATCCATCACACCCACGACGCTTCGCTCTGGCCGCCGCAGGGCGTGATCTACAAGCGCGCCGTCGAGGACGCCCAGGGACCTGAAAAGGCCCGCGAGAAATTCCGCCTGCAGTGGACGCAGAACGCCGAACACGTGCCGCCGATGCTGCTGCCGACCAATCCCAAGCGCGCCACCACGACCTGGTTGATCGACTATATGCCGGTGATCGAACAGGGCCTGGTCGATCTGGCGACCTGGGTCGAACAGGGCGTTCCCCCGGCGGAAACCACCTATACGTTCTCGGACGGCAAGGTCGCCCTGCCCCCGACGGCCAAGGCTCGCGGCGGCGTGCAGCCGGTCGTCGAGGTCACCGCCAACGGAACGGTCCGGGCGGACGTCAAGGTCGGCGAGCCGGTGACGTTCACCGCCAAGGCCGAGGCCCCCGACGGCGCGGGGACGTTCACCCAGGCCCAGTGGGATCTCGACGCGAGCGGCGGCTTCGCGCTCAAGGCCGAGGTTGAACCGGGTCAGACCGAATTGAGCCTGTCGACGACGACGGCGTTCGATGCGCCCGGCGTCTATTTCGTCACCTGCCGGGTGCGCCTGAACCGCGACGGCGACCCGACCGCGCGGCGTCAGGTCGAGAACCTGGCCTCGGCCCGGGTCGTCGTCACCTGAGCCTTGGCCGTCAGCGCCTTATCCAATGTCCGGTGTTCACGCCCAAAAGAGGCGTGACGCCGGGCGACATCGTCCAGGGAGGACAATCGTGACTCTATCGGTGAAATCCAGACTGCTGGCGTGCGGGAGCGTCGTCGGCGCCCTGGCGCTGTTCTACGGCCCGTCCGCAACGGCGGGAACCTGCGAGACGGCCGCGATCCAGGCCAGCGCGCCCGCCGACACCGTGATCACCTCGGCGACCCCCACGGCCGCGCCCGTGCCCCATTGCCGGATCGAGGGCTACATCACCACCAACAACCCTGGCCCCAACAAGGTCAGCTTCCGGCTCCAGTTGCCCGACACCGGCTGGACGAAACGGTACTACTTCATCGGCATGGGGGGCGCCGCCGGCTATGTGCCGTCCGACTCCCAGATCCCGGCCGGCAATCCGCTGGTCAAGGGGTTCGCCGTCGCCGGCACCGACACCGGCCACACCGGCCACATCCTTGACTGGAGCTTCCTGGCCGACCCGGCCAAGGCCCGCGACCACATCGACCGCGGAGCGCACCTCACGGCGGTGGCGACCCAGCAGATCACCCGCGCCTATTACGACGGCCAGTCCTTCTACCGCTACACGTCGGGCTGTTCAGGCGGGGGCCGCATGACGACCGAAGCCATCGAGCGGCACCCGGAGGACTATGACGGCGTGTTGCTCGGCGCGCCCGGCGGGCGCAGCTCGGCGACGATGCTGGCCTTCATCAATGCGGCCCAGCAAATGGCGCGGGAGCCGGGATCCTGGGTCTCGCCCGCCAAGTTCGCGATGCTGGACGCCAAGATCACCGCCAACTGCGACGAGTTGGACGGCGCCAAGGACGGCATCATCCAGGACCACACCAAGTGCAAGGTTGATTTCGACGCCTTTGCCTGCGCCAAGGGCGACGGCGCCGACTGCCTGACCCAGCCCGAAATCAAGAGCATCAAGGCGATCGTCGCCGGACCGCGCAGCCCCGCAGGCCTGATCAAGGTCGGTTTCCCGGTCTCGAACATGAGCGTCTGGGCCGGCTTCATGGGCGCGGTTCCGCCGCCTTGGTCGGACGCCCCGACGATGGAGAACATGGCCAAGTCCTCGCCCGGCTATGTGATCGGCAGCTCGCTGGCCAAGGTGCTGTTTGGTCCCGACTTCGACGTCATGAAGATGAACCTGAACGATCAGGCCGTCGTCGACGCCTGGTGGACGGCGACCAAGAAGCTCGATTTCGGCTGGCCCTACAGCGCCAATCTCGCCCCTTATCACGCCAAGGGGGGCAAGGTGCTGATGTGGAACGGCGTCAGCGATCCCTGCTGCATCGACACCGAAATGGAGCAGTACTACAAGGACGCGGCGGCCTCGGTCGGCGGCATGGCCAATCTGCGCCAGTTCGCCAGCTTCTACCGCATTCCGGGCATGGGCCATTGCGGTTCTGGAACCGGCCCCGGCGACGCGCCGGACGTGCTGCTGACCGCTCTGATCAACTGGGTCGAGAAGGACAAGGCTCCGGGCCCCGTCGTCTCGCACCGCGGGGCGGATCGCCAGCAGCTGCTGTTCGCCGATCCGGCGACCAAGATGGTGTCGGGCGTCCTGGTCCCGCCGCCGACCGGATCGTCGCGCGACTTCATGCTGTGCCGCTTCCCGGAAGTGGCCGTGTTCGATCGCTCCAAGGCCGGAACGGCGAACGCCGTCTATGACGCCGCCAACTGGTCCTGCAAGGCGCCGCACCGAACCTGACGACGACTTCGCCCGTCACGGAAACGCCGCTCCGCACCCGCGGGGCGGCGTTTTTCGTCCGCCGGCCTTAAATCTCGTCGGGCTTGCGGAAGTCGGCGCGCGCCTGGGTCGAGAAGGGGCAGGTCAGCACGGCGAGGGCGGCCTCGAAGACGTCGCTGCGATACTGATCGTTGCTGGCGTAGCCTGTCGGCGAGAGCTTCAGCTTTCCGCCCAGCTCGGAGATGCCGTTCAGGAACACGCTGGCGCTGAGCGCGAGGCGGCGTCGAAACACGTCGGGCGCCAGGTGCGACAGGCTCTCGCTGAGCTTGTTGCGGATCTCGGTCGAAGCCGGCGAGATGTCGGCGGACCGTTCAAATGGATGTTGCTCCGGATCCAGGTGCATGACCGCCAGGGTGAACCGCGCATAGTCTTTCATGTCCTGCGCCTCCAGCACCGTCACCAGCGGCGAGAACAGGCAGCTGAGCATGCGCGGCACGCTGTAGTCGCCCTCGGCCCGCGCGGCGTCGAGCAGGGTCTGGCGCCGCGCCTCCATGGCCGGCAGGCGCATCTCCGATACGGCCTGGATCAGATCGAGCTTGGACCCGAAATGATGCTGGACCACATAGTTGTTGGCCTGTCCCGCGGCCGCGGCCAACTGGCGCAGGGAGACCCCGTCAAGTCCGTGCTGACCATACAGACGTTCGGCGGCCAGCATCAGCTTTCGGGCGGTCTTCGGATACTCCTGGAAAAGTCTCGGCATTGTCGATCCTTGCCCGACTGGCGGCCAAAATAAAAGCCGGCGTTCAACCCCGGAGCGTGTCGAAATTCGGCGGCCCCAACTTAAGTCACTTGACTTATATTGGCGACGGATCTTCCATGTGGCGGGGCGTTTCGTTGGCCGGCCGCGCAGCCGTCGGACGATCAGACCTCGAATAGGGGCGCCGTCGCGCGCCCCCGGGAGTGGAAACGCAGATCATCACCGTTCTCACCCGCTTCGCGGCGCGGTCGGCCATGCCGGCTCGGCGTCCGGGCGCGAGACGGACCAGCAGCAACGAGGCCTCCCGGGCCTCCAGGGAACAGGTTCGGCATGTCTCATCTCCTCGCTCTCACCGGCGCCGCGTCCTCGTCGGCCGCCGCCCTCCTCGCCGCCCTGGCGGCCGTGGCCCTGCCGCCCTCGTCGGCGGCCGCCAAGGCCGCCGCCGCCCCGATCGTGGCGACCGCGGAAGGCCAGCTCCAGGGCGTGCCGTCGAAGGGCGTGCTCTCGTTCCTGGGCATCCACTACGGCGCGGACACCGGCGGCGCGAACCGGTTTCTGCCGCCGGCCCCGCCGCCGTCCTGGAGCGGGATCAGGGTGGCCGACCGCATGGGCGACCGCTGCCCGCAACCGGCGGTGAACATGCCGCCGGAAATGGCCAGCGTGCTGTCGTTTTCGGACCTGCCCACCAGTGAGAATTGCCTCGTCCTGAACGTCTGGACTCCGGCCGTGGCCGACAACGCCAAGCGCCCGGTCATGGTCTGGCTGCACGGCGGCGGCTTCTTCCTGGGCAGCGGCGGCGACAAGTACTACGAAGGCAGCAATCTCTCGCGCGGCCAGGACGTCGTCGTCGTGACGCTGAACCATCGCCTCAACGTGTTCGGCTATCTGCGATTGGGCGCCGAAGCCGGTCCCGAATATGCCGAGTCCAACCTGGCCGGCATGCTCGACATCGTCGCGGCCCTCAAGTGGGTCAAGGCCAACATCGCCCAGTTTGGCGGCGATCCCGACAACGTCACGATCTTCGGCCAATCGGGCGGCGGATCGAAGGTCAGCACGCTGCTAGCCATGCCCGCGGCCCAGGGGCTGTTCCAGAAGGCGATCATCGAAAGCGGCGCGGCCGTGAAGGTCGGCACGGTCGCGGCGGCCGACGCGACGCGGGACAAGCTGTTCACCCAGCTGGGTCTGCGGCCCGGCGATGTCTCGGCCCTGCGCGCCTTGCCGACCGACACCCTGATGAAGGCCGGCGCGCGGGCGGGCCTGCTGGCCTACATGCCCGCCGTGGACGGCAAGACCCTGCCCGCCAATCCGTTCGATCCGGCCGGCTCGCCGCTATCGGCCAATGTTCCGATCATGGTCGGCTCGACCAAGGACGAGGCGACCAACGTCGTGCTCAGCGACCCCACCTGGCAAACCATGACCGAAGCGGATCTGCTGACGCGCGTCGGCGGCATGGTGGGTCCCCAGGAGGCCGCCAACACCATCGCCCTCTACCGCGCCAAGGCCCCCAATGACCGGCCGATGCATCTCTACACCAGCATCATGACCGACATGATGTTCACCTCGAGCTCAATCACCCTGGCGGAGCGCAAATACGCCCAGCACGCCGCGCCGGTCTATATGTACAAGATCGACTGGAACTCGCCCGTGCTCGGCGGCAAGCTGCGCTCGCCGCACGCGGTCGAACTGCCCTTCATCTTCGACAACGTCGATGTCTCGGCCGGTCTTGTCGGCGCCGGGCCCGATCAGGACGCCATGGCGCGCCTGATGAGCGCGACCTTCGCCGCCTTCGCCCGGACCGGCGATCCCTCCATCCCCGGCGCGCCGGCCTGGCCCGTCTATACGCCCAAGACGCGCGAGACCTTCATCTACGACGTCCATCCGACGGTGGTCGCCGATCCGAACGGCCAGCTGAGGGCTTACTGGACCGCGCGCGCCGCCCAACCTCAGCCGGGCGAATCTCCGATCCAGGGCGTCATGGACGGCAAGAAGTTCAACTAGCCCGCCCGCGCCGCCCGCCCCTGATCGTCCCCTTGTATTGGAAGACACGCATGACACGCCTAACCGGCAAGACCGCCGTCATTACGGGGGCGGGATCAGGGATCGGTCGCGCCTCGGCCTTGAAGTTCGCGGCCGAGGGCGCGGCGGTGGCCGTCACCGACATCCTGGGTGAAACGGCCGAGGCCGTCGCCGAGGAGATCCGGGCGGCGGGCGGCCGGGCCGTCGGCTTCGCCGTCGATGTCGCCGACGACGCGGCGCTCAAAGCCATGATCGAGCGCACGATCGCCGAGCTCGGCAGGCTGGACATTCTGTTCAACAACGCCGTCAACACCGCGGCGGGCAAGCGCAAACGGGACGTCGACTTCTTGGAGTTCGATCCCGCGGTCTTTCACGAGATCGTCCAGGTCAATGTGCTGGGCGGCGTCCTGGCCTCCAAATACGCCCTGCCCCACATGCTCGAGCGCGGCAGCGGCTGCATCCTGTTCACCTCCTCCACCAGCGCTCTGGGCGGCGATGTCGCCCAGTTCTCCTATGGCGCGTCCAAGGCGATGGTGAACTGGTACGTCAAGACCATCGCCACCAACTTCGGCAAGCAGGGAATCCGCTGCAATGCGGTCATCCCAGGCGTGATTGAGACCCCGGCGATGAAGGCCTGGGCGAGTCCTGAAATGCACGCCGCCTTCATGAAGCTGCAAAACGCGCCGCGTCTGGGCCTCCCCGAGGACATCGCCAACCTGGCCGCCTATCTGGCCTCGGACGAGGCGGCCTTCATGAACGGCGGACTGTACAAATGCGACGGCGGCATGACCGCTCCCCTGCCCTTCGCCCAGCTCCAACTCGACTATCTGATCCCCCGGCACAAGCCCGCCGCCGCCGTGGAGACCTGACCGATGGGCGCGCAACAGGAAGCCGTCGTCCGCAGCATGCTGTCCGCCTGGGGCGACGAAGCACGGCCGACAGACATCGACCGCATCGTCGCGTGCTTCTCGGAAGAGGCGCGCTGGACCCTCTACATGCCCGATGGACCCACGGTCGTGGGGCGCCGGGCGATCCGGGCGGAGCTGGAGCGCCAGGCCGCCTATGTCCAACAGGTCGCCAGCGAGATCGTCCTGATCGCTTCCAGCCAAGACATGGTCGTCGCCGAACGCCGAGACCGCCTGGTTCGCGACGGACAGCCCGTCGAGCGATCGATCGCGGGGGCGTTCGAGATCGACCGGGACGGCCAGATCACGGCCTGGCGCGACTATTTCGACGGGCTGGATTTCGCCAGGCAGGCCGGAATCTCGCCGAACGTCCTGTCCGGCCTCGAAACCCTTCCAGCGAGCGCGGCCCTCGATCGCCGGCCGCCGATTCCGGAAGCGACGGACGGCTCCGGCCTGCCGGTCGCGCTCCATCCGCCCCAGGGCGCCGAGCAGACGCTGGTCGAAGACTTCTGCGACGCCTGGGGCGACGGCACGCCGACCAGCCGGCCGGACGTCGACCGCATCATCGCGATGATGGCCCCCGACGCGGAATGGCGCCTTTGGGTTCCGGGCGGACCGCTGGTTCAGGGACACGAGGCGCTGCGGGCCGAGATCAACCGGCAGGTCGCCTATTCGGGTCACAATAAATGCAACACCGTCCATGCGGTCTCGAACGCGCGCGTCGTGATTCAGGAGCGATCCGACTGGGCGATGCTGCTCGGGCGCCCCTGTCCGCACCAGATGATCGCGATCTACGAACTGGACGACAACGGTCTGATCGTGCGCTGGCGCGAGTACATCAACATGGCCGACCTCGACAGGAAGCGCGGCGTCGGCGCCGAGGTCGCGCATACACAGGTCAGAAGTTAAGTCACTTGACTTATTATTCGTGAAAGCTCAGTCTCGGATCAGATCCCAAACATCGTGACGGGATTTCGAAAATGACATTCATGTATTCGAGACCCGCCTCTCCGCCACACAAGGCAGACGCGATAGTTCATACGCACGTCATCGACCCTTAGATCAGCTCCGACATCAAGGACGGCATAGACCGCTCCGAGCTAAACACATCATTTCCTTAGGGGGAAACATGGCTAGACATCTTCTGCTCGCGGGAGCGAGCACGCTTGCGCTTGTCCTGAGCCCATCCATCTTCGGCCTGAACATCGCTCACGCCCAGACGCAGCCGCCGAAGGAGGACCAGGCCGGTCAACTCGACGAGGTCGTCGTGGTCGCCCGCCGGTCCGAGGAACGGCTGCAGGACGTGCCGCTGAGCGTCACGGGTCTTTCGGCGGACGTGCTTGAGCGCCGCACGATCACCACCGGCACGGATCTGCAGAAGCTGGTCCCCACATTGAACGTCGGGGTCAGCATCTTCGGCGGCACGCAGCAATTCTCACTGCGGGGCGTGCGCACCGGCGTCGTGACCTATCTGAACGAAGTGCCGGTCGATGGCGTGCTCGCCGACCAGATGCTGTGGGATCTTTCGTCGATCCAGGCGGTGGCCGGCCCGCAAGGCACCCTGTTCGGGAAGAACAGCACCGGCGGCGCCGTCCTGTTCGTTCCCAACAAGCCCGGCGACACGTTCGACGGTTATGTCGAGGGCCGCGTCGGCAGCTTCCGTCTGCGCGAAGGCACGGCCGTCGTGAACGTGCCCGTCAATGACAAGTTCGCCCTACGCCTCGGCGCCCGGCTGACGCAGCGGGACGGGATCATCGAGAACCTGACCGGCCCGGACCTGCAGGCCATCGACCATCGGTCTGTGCGCGTGTCGGCGCTGCTCAAGCCGAACGACACCTTCAGCAACTATACCGCCTTCAACTACGCCGAGCGCGACGACACCCCTTACGCCCAGATCAGCGGCGCGGGCGCCGGAACGCCCAGTTGCCCCACGGCCTTGCCCGCCTGCATCTACGGTCCGAGCTACGCCAATGAGCTGGCGGCCCAAAAGGCGCGCGGCGTCCGCACCGTATCGATCCCGCTGCCCGTCAGCCAAACAGCGACGCCGTGGCAATTGACCAATGTGCTGACAGGCCATTTCGGGTCGCTGACCGGCAAGTACATCTTTGGCTATCAGGAGAACAAGGATCGCCAGTTCACCAGCCAGCTGTCGATCCCGCTGCCCGTCATCATCGGCCTGAACCAGAACCACACCAGCCTGCAGACCCACGAACTGCAGCTCCTGGGCGGCGCTTTCGCCGATCGGCTCAACTGGGTCGCGGGACTCTATTCGTCGGCCAGCGACGTGGACAACTTCAACAGCTATCTGCTGTTTGCTCCGGTCGGCACGCCGCACAACAACAACACCACCCAGCAGACCGGCGGCAATACGACGACGGACTCCCGGGCCGCCTACGCCCAGGGCACCTATGCCGTGACCGATCGGCTGAACCTGACCGTGGGCGTCCGCTACACCGAAGATGACGTGAAGACGGCGCAGTTCGGCTACAGCCCCGGCCACGTCTGCAACCTCCCGGCCGCCTTGCCCAGCGTCAACATCGCCACCTGCACCCAGAAGATCGCGGCCAAGACCGATGCGGTGACCTACAACCTGTCGGTGGACTTCAAGGCGACCGACGACGTCCTGGTCTATGCGACCACGCGCAAGGGCTACAACGCCGGCGGCTTCAATCCCAACATCAACGACCCGGACCTGGAGGTCGTCAGGCCCGAGTACATCACCGACTACGAAGCGGGACTGAAGGCCGACTGGAGCCTGGGCGGCATGCCGATCCGGACCAACGCCTCGACCTTCTACGCCAAGTATGAGGACATTCAGCGGACGACGTCGCTGGTGTTCGACAACCTGATCGTGACCGGCAACTTCAACGCCGCCGAGGCGACCATCTACGGCGCCCAGGTCGAGGCCGTGGCTCGCCCGACCCCGTCGCTGACGCTGCAAGCCTCCTACGGCTATCTGCATACGAAATACGACCGCTTCCAGAACGCGCTGCTCGGCGACGTCACCGGCAATAAGTTCGCCCAGGCCCCGGAGGACACGGTCAATGTCTCGGCCACCTGGAGCCATCCGCTGCCGACCGGCGAGCTCATCGCCAACGTCAGCTACGCCTACATCAGCCAAGTCGCCTTCGCCGACGACAACCTGACGACGCCCGGCAACATCGCGCCCGGATACGGCCTGGTCGACGCTCGGGTAGATTGGAAGAACGTCGGCGGCCGCGGCGTCGATCTTGGCGTCTACGTCAAGAACGCGACGGACGAACTCTACATCCTCAACACCACGGACCGAACCAGCCGTTTTGGCTTCGATTCCCGACTCTATGGCGATCCCCGAACCTTTGGCTTCGAGATCCGCGCCTCATTCTAATCCCTACCACCCCGCCTACCGCTCCCGGCGATTTCGTCGGGGGCGGGCTTTCTCCGCGGAAAGCGGCGGCCGATGAAAGACACGACATGACTGACGACAGCCGGCGCGATCCGACCTTTGTCTCGAAGTACGGACCGTGGGTCCTGGTCTCCGGCGCATCCGAAGGCACGGGCGCCGAGATGGCGCTGCTCGCGGCCGCCAAGGGCTGCAACGTCATCCTCGTGGCCCGCCGAACGGAGAAACTCCAGGCGCTGGCGACCACCATCCAACAGACCTTCGGCGTGCAGACTCGCATTCGTTCCTTGGATCTGACGGAGCCCAACGCCGCCGCCCAGTTGCTGGCCAGCGCCGACGGATTGGACCTGGGCCTGGTGATCTTCAACGCCGGAGGCGACAGCGTGGGCGGGCCGTTCCTCGCCAAGCCGTATTCCGAATGGCGCCAATTGCTTCAGCGAAACATCGACATGCTGACCGAGGCTTGCCACCTTTTCGCGAGCGCCTTCGTCGCCCAAGGCCGAGGCGGCCTGATCATCGTCGGCTCCGAAGCCGCGTTCCAGGGCACCGGCAGACTGGCGCTCTACTCGGCGACCAAGGGATACGCCCTGAACCTCGGTGAAAGCCTGTGGCGCGAACTGAAGCCGAAGGGGGTGGACGTGCTGAACGTCCTGATCGGCGCGACCGACACACCCAAGCTGCGGACGGTCTTCGCGAAGAACAATCTGTCACCCGACCTTGTGCCCCTGACCGCCGCCCGGGATGTGGCGGAAGCGGCGCTGGAGCACTTGCCGCAAGGGCCGACGATCGTGCTCTCGGCGATCGATGATGACGCCAACCCGCTGGTTTCACGCCGACTGAGGCGGGAGCGGGTCGTCTACCAGAGCGAGTTCCTCAGCAATTTCTATGGACCCGAGTGAAGGCATGAGACGGCTGGAAGGCAAGATAGCGATCGTCACCGGCGGCGCCGGCGGCATCGGCTCGGCGACGGCGCGACGTCTGGCGTCGGAGGGCGCGACGACGGTCATCGCCGATCTCGACCTGGAACGCGCGGAGGCGGCGGCGGCGGCGATCGGCCAGGGCGCGACCGCCGCCTATTATGACGCCGAGGCCGTGGAAACCGTCGAGGCGCTGGTCGCCTCCACCGTGGCGCGATTTGGCCGGCTCGACATCCTGCTCAACAACGCCGCCATCACCACGGCCGAGATCCAGAGCCAGGACACGACGGCGGTCGACATCACCTTCGAGACTTGGGATCGGGTGATGGCCGTCAACCTGCGCGGCTACCTGGCCGGTTGCAAATACGCCATCCCCGCGATGCTCAAGAGCGGCGGCGGGGCGATCGTCAACACGGCGTCGGGCTCCGGCCTCGTCGGCGATTTGTCGCGCATCGGCTACGGCACGTCCAAGGCGGGGGTCATCGCCCTGACGCGGTTTATCGCGACGCAGTACGGGCGTCAGGGCGTCCGCTGCAACGCCGTCGCGCCCGGCTTGATCCTGACCGACGCGGCCAAGGAAGGCGTGCCGGAGTTGATCGAGATGATCCAGAACCACGTCCTGACCCCGCGCCTAGGCAAGCCGGAAGATGTCGCGGCCGTCGTCGCCTTCCTCGCCTCGGAGGATGCGGGCTTCATCAACGGCGAGACCATCGTCTGTAACGGCGGCTCTCTGGCGCACCAACCCCACACCCACGATCTGGCCCAACATCTCGCGGGGCTCGGCTGATGTCGGAGACGCTGACGACCATGCCCAAAGAGGCCAAGAAAACCCGCTATCCCTGGCTGGTCCTGGCGGTGTTGACCGCCGTGCATTCGACCCATCACATCGACCGCAACGTCCTGTCGGTCGTCGTCGAGCCAATCCGGCAGGAATTTCATCTCAGCGACGGTCAGATGGGGATGCTGGGCAGCCTGGGCTACGCCCTGGCCTTCGCCATCGCCGCGATCCCGATGGGGTATCTGGTCGATCGGGTGAACCGCCGCAACATGCTGGTCGGCATCCTGGCGCTATGGAGCGTGATGACGGCGGTCTGCGCCTCGGCCAACTCCTATATCCATCTGCTGCTGGCCCGGATGGGCGTCGGCATCGCGGAGTCGGGCGGCGCTCCGACCGCCATGTCGATGGTCTCGGACTATTTCCCGCCCAAGCAGCGCTCGACGGCGATCGGGATCTGGTACCTGAGTTCGGCGATCGGGACCGGGATCATCTTCCTGGTCGGCGGCTTCCTGGCCCAGTCGTTCGGCTGGCGGACGGTGTTCCTGGTCGCGGGAATTCCCGGCCTGGTGATGGGCGTGATCCTGTTCCTGGTCGTGCGCGAGCCCCGCCGCGGCGGATCGGAGATCGTGGCCTTCGACACGCCGGAGACCAGCCCCGTCGCGACCGTCGAAACCCTGGAAAAGGCCGCCGCCCCGCGGGAGGCCTTCGCCTATGTAATCCGCCGCCCCGCCATTCTCAGCATGATGGCCGGAATCGTCCTGGCCGCCGCGATGAGCTCGGCCTTCGCCCTTTGGTCGGTGTCGTTCCTCGTACGGGTCCACCACATGCCGCTGGCCCTCGCCGGCGTGTCGATCGCAGTCGCGTTCTCGGTTTTCGGCATCATCATTCCGCTGATCTCCGGCCTGATGGGCGACCGGTTGTCGAACTCGAAACACGGCCATAGGCCCGAACGCCTGGCCCTGCTCAGCGCCACGACCATGACCGGCGTCGTCATCTGCGGGATCGCCGCGGCGATGTCCGGCAGCGCGGCTGTCGCCGTGGCGATGATGTGCCTGTGGTGCGGGCTGATGCTGGCCCATAACGGGCCGGCCAACGCGCTGGTGCTCAGCCTGCTTCGTCCCCGGATGCGTGGCGTCGTCGTGGCCACGCTGCAGACGGTCGCCACGGTGGTCGGCGCCGGCCTGGGGCCGTTTCTGGTGGGCGTGCTCAGCGACGTCTACGGCGGCCCCAACTCCCTGCGCTGGGCCATCGTGACCGGCATGTCGCTCAACGTCGTGGCGGTGCTCTGCTTCCTCAACGCGGCCAGGACCGCGCGGCGGGATTCCTTGCTGGACGGCTGAGGCGTTCTTCGTTCTACTAAACAAAAAAGGGGAAATGTTCAGGAAATGCGCACATTCAGCAGGACCATGCCTCGCGCCGACTTCAACTATCAGGTGCTGGTGGCGCCGATGGAGGTCAGCGCCGAGGCGATGAACGACACCCGGGGCTTCTTCGGCCTGGTGATGAACAAGACCATGCCCTACGGCGTGCTGCGGGACGCCGAGGGCCATCTCTATGCCCCGGTCCGCGCCCTGATGGCCCCCACCGGCACGCCCAATCCCACCACCTTCTTCTATCAGTCCACGCGGCTCGGCGAAGACACGCTCGTCATGGACAAGCCGCGCATGGCGGCCCAGGCCCAGACGGCCCTGCCCGTCCAGACGCTGGAGGGCGACACGGTGGTCTGGCGCTCACCGGACAGCGACGCCGGCGCCGCCTGGCGGGTCACGGCGTCGGCCAAAGGGTTCAGCTGGAAAGAGGACGGCCTGTTCGAGATCAGCGGCAAGCTGCTGGGCGTCGGCATGCAATGGTACCTGCCCGGCGTCGACTGGGGCACCTTCTACACGGCTCAGATCTACGAAGTGACCGGCCGGTGCGACGGCCATGAGGTCAAGGGCGTGATCTCTCTGGACCAGGCCTATCTCGCCGAGGGCGGCGCGATCCATTACAAGAAGGATCTGATCGTCAACAACGGCATGCACGTCATCTGGTGGAACTTCGCCACCGTCTATGCCGACGGCGCGTTCGACGTCGGATCCTTCTGCGTCGGCCACGACATGCTGGGTTACGCCATCTTCCAGAACGAGAAGGGCGAGATCCGCACCACGACGAAGATCGAGGGCGTGTCGCACCATCCTGACGGTTCCTATTTCTGCGACACGGCCAAGATCATTCTGGACGACAGCGAGGCGTGGGAGTTCCTGCCCGATCCCAAGGGGCGCATGGTCAGCTTCCTGGGCGGCTTTCCGATCACGGCGCAGCAGGAAGGCCGCTGGCGCCGCGTCGGCGACACGCGCGAACCGTCGCATTGGCTGGGCTGGGGCGAGACCGACCGCCGCAACGGCACGTCCCGCGACGTCCGGGGCTCGGACATCGCATGACCATCGCCAAAGCCGAGATCGAACGCTTCCTGCACGGCCAGATCAACGCCTGGAACGCTCACGACCACACAGCCTTCTTCGACTTCTATCGCCAGTTCGCGCCCCACGGCCTGACCATCGAATACGTCGGCAAGCCGCCGCGCGATCCCTGGGAAATCCTCGAGACCATGTGGCGCGGCCACAACGCCGGCATGCGGCTGGAGGCGGTCAAGGCGGTCATCAACGGTCACGAGGCCGCCTGCCACCACCGCAACCACATCGAGGCCGCCGGCGTCGTGATCGAGACGATGGAGCTCTACGACTTCGGCGACGGGACCCTGTCGATCCGTTATTTCATCGACGCCTGACCATGACCGAGCGGTGGGACGTCGTGATCGTGGGCGGCGGCCACAACGGGCTGATCGCCGGGACCTATCTTGGCAAGGCGGGCAAGCGCGTGCTGGTCGTGGAGCGCGCGGCGATGGCCGGCGGGCTGTCGCAGTCGGATCATGTGATCCCCCAGGCCCCCAATCACATGATCAACACGGGCACGGCCGAGCTGATCCATATCCGCGCCTCTCCCGTCATGCAGGAACTCGACCTTCGCAGCCACGGCTGGAAGACCGTCGAGACCGATCCGATGTATGCGTATCTCGACCCCGAGGGCGGCTCGATCGCCGTGTTCCGTGATCCCCGCAGGACGGCCGAGGACATCGCCCGGTTTTCGAAGGCCGATGCGAAAGCCTACCTCGCGTTCATCGAACTGATCGACGGCCTGATGCAGTTCGCCGGCGCCATGGGCAAGGGCGATCCGGGCGTCCGCACGATGGGGAACTATCTCGACCTGGCCAAGGTCGCCGTCCGCAACCGCGCGCTGAAGGACCGCCTGCAGCTGATCAGCACCGCCCCGGCCGACCAGCTGGCGGCGGAGTGGTTCGAGCATCCGGCGACACAGGCGCTGTTGCTCGGCATTGTGGCCGGCGCCGGGCCGTTCGACACGGACGGCAACGGCATAGCCTACGCCCTGTTTGGGCTGCTGCACCGGGTTGGGGTGTCCAAGGCGGTCGGCGGGATGCGGATGTTCGCGGACGTCCTGCTGAGCGCCTATGCGGCATCGGGCGGCGAGCTGGCGTTGAACGCGGAGGTCGCCGAGATCGTCATCCGCGACGGCGTCACACGCGGCGTGCGTCTGAAGGACGGCCGCGTCATCGAGGCCGGCGTGGTGATCGCGACCTGCGATCCGATCACCGCCGCGCGGCTGGCGACGCCCGGCGGGCTGGATCGCGTCACCCGCACGCGGCTCGAATACGCGCCCGCCCACCGGGCCAATGTCGGGCCGTCGCTGATCAATGTGGCGTCGTCGAAAACCTTTCATCTGAAGCGGCATCAGGACCTGCGGACCGACGGCGTCGATCTGAACCAGGCGGTCGGCCTGATCGGATCCGCTGATGAACTCCGGCGGGCGCTGGTCCAGGCCCGGCGCGGTCAGGTCCCCACCGCGCCGGTCTTCTCCCTGTCGCCGATGACCAACTGGGATCGGACGATGGCGCCCGAGGGCCAGGGCGTGGCCTATGTCTATCTGCCCGTCTTCCCCGTCGACGTGAACGGCGGATGGCGACGCGCCAAGGCGCCGGCCGCGGACGCCGTCATCGCCCGGGCCGCCGACTACTATGACGGCTTCGACGGCGAGCTGGGACGCTGGTTCGAAACCTGTCCGGATCGGGAAGCGCGGACGGGCCTGACGAAGGGCTGCGTCACCCATATCGATTTCGGCGCCCAGCGGACGGGCGCCAAGCGGCCGGCCTTCGGGCTCGGCGGACCCGAGCCGCTGGCGCCGGGGTTCTTCCTCGGCGGCGCGGGGATCCATCCGGGCGGCGGGGTCTCTGGGGGACCGGGGCGCCTGGTGTCCAAACGGGTGCTCGACTATCTGGCCTGAACCGGCTTCACCCCGGCGC